>Ga0074045_10001942_pt1 | contig 19592 bp, 17 predicted proteins | sample BogForMeECP23OM2_FD_94442 | JGI IMG/M metagenome (GOLD analysis project Ga0074045, IMG submission 94442) | Bog forest soil microbial communities from Calvert Island, British Columbia, Canada - Bog Forest MetaG ECP23OM2 | ecosystem: Environmental > Terrestrial > Soil > Wetlands ...
CGCCGCGCTGCCGACCTCGACCATCTCGCCGAGGTAGAAGAACGCCACCTGATCGGCGCAGCGCGCGGCCTGCTGCATGTTGTGCGTCACGATCGCAATGGTGAACTCGTGCTTGAGCTCGTCGATCAGCTCCTCGACCTTCAGCGTGCTGATCGGATCGAGCGCGCTGGTCGGCTCGTCGAACAGGATCACGTCCGGGTGCACCGCGATCGTGCGGGCGATGCACAGGCGCTGCTGCTGTCCGCCCGACAGGCCCATGGCCGAGGTGTTCAGCCGGTCCTTCGCCTCGCCCCAGATCGCCGCGCGCGTCAGCGACCATTCCACCCGCTCGTCCATCTGCGACTTCGACAGCTTCTCGTGCAGCCGCACGCCGAAGGCGATGTTCTCGTAGATCGTCATCGGGAACGGCGTCGGCTTCTGGAACACCATGCCGATCTTGCTGCGCAGGTGGTTCACGTCGACGGACGGGGCGATGATGTTCTCGCCGTCCATCATCACCTCGCCGGTCGCGCGCTGCCCGGGATAGAGGTCGTACATCCGGTTCAGCACCCGCAGCAGGGTCGACTTGCCGCAGCCCGACGGACCGATCATCCCGGTCACCCGCTTTTCCGGGAGGTCGAGGTTGATCGCCTTCAGCGCACGGTTGTCGGCGTAGAAGAAGTCGAGGTTGCGGATGGTAATCTTCTCCGCGCCGAGCGCGGTCTCCGAGCGCATCCGGCTCGAGTCGAGCTTGACGGGTTCGGTGTGATCGCTGGCCATCGTGCTGCTCATCCGCGGTCTTTCAGTTGCTTCGTCGCAAAAGGCTGCGAGCGGCGATGTTCAAGCCAAGGACGCCGAACGTGATCAGCATCGACGCGACCCAGGCCAGGTCGACCCAGTCGCGGTACGCCGAACTCGCGTATGCATAGATCGTCGTCGGCAGACTCGCCATGGCGTCGTTCAGATTATACGAAGGATTGAGGTTGCCGAAGCTGGTGAACAGCAGCGGCGCGGTCTCTCCGGCCACGCGCGCGATGGCGAGCAGGATACCGGTCAGGATGCCTTCGCGGGCGGCGCGGTAGCAGACCTGCGTGATCATCTTCCACTTCGGCGCGCCCAGCGCCACCGTCGCCTCGCGTAGTGCGGTCGGGATCAGGCGCAGCATGTCCTCCGTGGTGCGAACCACGATCGGGATGACGATGATCGCCAGCGCGATCGATCCTGCCCAGCCGGAGAAGCCGCCGGTGTTGAGCACGACGATCTCGTAGACGAACAGGCCGATCAGGATCGACGGTGCGCTCAGCAGCACGTCGGAGACGAAGCGGATCGCGTTGTCCAGCAGCGAGCCGCGCGCGTATTCCGCGAGGTAGGTGCCGACCATCAGCCCGATCGGCGTGCCGATCGCCGTGCCGATCGCGGTCTGGATCAGGCTGCCGATGATCGCGTTCTGCAAGCCGCCGTTCGAGCCGGCCGGCAGCGTCTGCTCGGTGAACACCCGCAGGCTGAGCCCGTTGAAGCCGAGATAGATGAGCGTGGCCAGGATCGAGGCGAGCAGCACCAGGCCGATCACGGTCGACAGCACGCAGAGCGCCTTGACCGTCGTGTTGCGTCGCGCGCGTTGGCGTCCCAGCAGGTCGGCGACGCCGACGTCCTTGCCGGGACCGGGTTGAGAGAGTGCGGCGGAAGGTGCGCTCATTCGATCAGACCTTCAGCCGCGGCCGCAGCAGGTAGCGCGAGATCGCCAGCACGATGAACGAGATGACGAACAGGATGAAGCCGAGCGCGAGCAGGGAGGCGAGTTTGAGGCTTCCCTTCTGGCTCTCGGGGAACTCCAGCGCGACGATCGAGGCGATCGTGTTGCCGCCGGCGAACAGCGATGCCGACAGCCGGTTGGTGTTGCCGATGACGAACGTCACCGCCATGGTTTCGCCGAGCGCGCGCCCCAGGCCGAGCATGATGCCGCCGACCACCGAGGTGCGGGTGTAGGGCAGCACGATCGAGCGCACGACTTCCCAGGTCGTGCAGCCGAGCCCGTACGCGCTCTCCTTGAACATCGGCGGGACGGTGGAGAACACGTCGCGCATCGTCGCCGCGATGAACGGCAGCACCATCACCGCCAGGATCAGCGAGGCGGTGAAGATGCCGGTGCCGAAGGGCGGGCCGGAGAACAGGTCGGACAGGTGATCGGTGATCCAGCCGATGACCGGCCAGCCGTCCGTCTTTTCGGCCAGCCAGTTCAGGCTGTCGATGATCGGCGGCTGGATCGTCCTCGCCATGATCGGGACGATGACGAAGAAGCCCCACATGCCGTAGATGATCGACGGCACGGCAGCGAGCAGCTCGATCGCGGTGCCGACGGGGCGGCGGAACCACTCGGGCGCCAGTTCCGTCAGGTAGAACGCGATGCCGAACGCCAGCGGCACCGCCAGGAGCAGCGCGATGATCGAGGTGATGATGGTGCCGTAGATCGGCACCGCGCCGCCGAAGACGTGCTTGACCGGGTCCCAGGTCGCGTTGGTCAGGAACGCGACACCGAACTCCCGGAACGCCGGCCAGCCGCCGACGAACAGAATGATGATGATGGCGCCGAGCAGCACGAGGACCAGCACGCCCGACGCGAACGCGGCGCCGCCGAAGATGAGGTCGCCCACGCTCCCCCGCCGCTTCTCCGCGGCGGGGGGCGCGGCGGCAAGGGCCACAGCTTGTTGCATGACGACGTCCTGACCGGCGGGGTCGCGTCAGATCAAGAGTGGACCTGCGACTTCCAGGCCTGACGCACGGAGTCCTTCACGCTCTGCGGCAGCGGCACATACTCCAGCCCTACGGCTGCCTCATCGCCCTTGGAGTAGGCGAAGTCGAAGAACTTCATGACGTTGTTGCTGCGGGTGGCGTCCTTCGGGTCCTTCGGCAGCTCGATGAAGGTCGTCGACATGATCGGCCACGCAGTCGGACCCGGCTGGTTGATCAGGTCCACCGCGTAGTTCTGCGCGTGCGCCCAGTCGGCGTGCGCGGCCGCGTCGCCAAACGCCTGCATGCTCGGGACGACGAACTTGCCGTCCTTGTTCTGCAAAGACGCGGTGACGAGCTTGTTCTGCGACGCGTAGGAGTACTCGACGTAGCCGATGCCGCCGCGCGTGTTGTTCACGGTGCCGGCAACGCCGTCGTTGCCCTTGGCGCCTGCGCCCGTCGGCCAGTTCACGCTGGTCGCGGCGCCGATCTTGTCCTTCCACTCGGGGCTGACCGCCGACAGGTACGACGCCCAGACGAAGGTCGTGCCCGAGCCGTCGGCACGATGCACCGAGGCGATGTCCAGGCGCGGCAGCTTAACCCCGGGGTTGAGGCCGGTGATCGCGGGATCGTTCCACTTGGTGATCTTGCCGAGGAAGATGTCGGCGAGCACCGGGCCGGTCAGCTTGAGCTGGTTCACCTGCACGTCGGGGATGTTCACGATCACGACCACCGCGCCCATCACGGTCGGGAACTGCAGCAGGTTGCCGGACTGCAGCTTCGCCGGGTCCATCGGCGCATCCGACGCGCCGAAATCGACCGTGCGGTTCAGGATCTGGTTCTGGCCGCCGCCCGAGCCGATCGCCTGGTAGTTCAGTTCGACACCGATGGCGCTCTTCGCCATCTCGCCCCACTTCGTATAGATCGGGGCGGGGAAGGTGGCGCCTGCGCCGGTGATCTGCTGCGCCTGCACGCCGGTCACGAATCCGAAGCCGGCCAGCGCAATGGCCAGCGCGGTGGTAACGAGCCGCATGATGCCTCCTAGGACCTGATTACAGCCGTGACGAGGCTGCTTGCCGGGGGCCGCCCCCGGATCGGCGGCAACCTACGCAGGCGCAAAGACCTGTCTATTGCAGTACGATGAAGGTTCGATGACAGAAGGAAAGCTCGGCCGTTTTCATGGCCATGCACTTTCATGGCCATGAAATTCGCGGTCACCTACCGGTCGGTTGCCTTTGTGCGGCGGTTTCGGCTGCGCGACGAGTCGCAAAGATGGCTGCACGGTCTTGAAGCCATCCAGGAAACGCTGCGTCGCCTCCTCGTCCGGTCTGCGTGACGCCGGGCGCTATTTACCCAGGCTTGACCGGTATTCCGACAATCTCCTGCGTTGATTCGTGGTTCCCCCGGGGCGGCGCGGCGGCCAGCGCCAGAACGCGCCCTTCTGCCGCGCACCGTGCGACTGGTGGCGGCGGGCGGGTTTTGTTAGCACCGTCCGGCGCAACGAAAACATCGGAGGGAACGCTTATGCCGATCCGTCGGCGGACCTTGCTTGCCACGGGCGCCGCGCTGCCCGTCTTCGCCATCCGCTCACGGCCGGCGAACGCGGCCGAGTTCTCCTATAAGTACGCCAACAACACGCCGGCCACCCACCCGATGTCGGTGCGGATCACCGACGCTTGCGCGCGGATCAAGGAAGCGACGCACGGCCAGGTTGAGATCCAGATCTTCCCCAACAACCAGCTCGGCTCGGACACCGACATGCTGAGCCAGCTCCGCTCGGGCGCGCTGGAGTTCTTCACCCTCTCCGGCCTGATCCTGGCGACGCTCGTGCCGCCGGCCTCGATCAACGGCGTCGGCTTCGCCTTCAAGGACTACGACACGGTCTGGAAGACGATGGACGGGCCGCTCGGCGCCTATGTCCGCGGCGAGATCGACAAGCGCGGGCTGGTTGCCATGGAGAAGATGTTCGACAACGGCTTTCGCCAGATCACCAGCAGCACGCGGCAGATCAAGACGCCCGAGGACCTCAAGGGCTTCAAGATCCGCGTGCCGGTCAGCCCGCTGTGGACCAGCATGTTCCAGGCCTTCGGCGCCTCGCCCGAGAGCATCAACTTCAGCGAGGTCTATTCCGCCCTGCAGACCAAGATCGCCGAGGGCCAGGAGAACCCGCTGACCTTGATCCAGATCGCCAAGCTGTACGAGGTGCAGACCTCGTGCTCGCTGACCTCGCACATGTGGGACGGGTTCTGGATGCTCGCCAACAAGCGGGCGTGGCAGGCGCTGCCGGAAAACGCGCAGGCGATCGTCGCCCGCGAGCTGAACCGCGCGGCGCTGGAGGAGCGTGACGACATCGCCCAGCTGAACGACAGCGTGGAGGCGGACCTGAAGAAGAAGGGCCTGATCTTCATCGAGGTCGACAAGCCGTCATTCCGCGCCACGCTGCAGAAGGCCGGGTTCTACGAGACCTGGAAGGGCAAGTTCGGCGACCAGGAATGGGGCCTGCTGGAAGCGTCGGTCGGCAAGCTGGCGTGACCACGCTCGTCGCCGCACAGGCGCCGCCCGCCGCCCTGCCCTGGGGCGAGCGCCTGTTGCGGATCGTGGCCGAGGTGCCGGCGGCGCTGCTCGTGCTGGCCGAGATCGGCGTGCTGTTCGCGGGCGTGGTGTCCCGCTACGTCTTGCATGCGCCGCTGGTGTGGTCGGACGAGCTGGCGTCGATCCTGTTCCTGTGGCTGGCGATGCTCGGCGCGGTGATCGCACTGCAACGCGCCGAGCACATGCGGCTGACGGCGCTGGTCTCGCGGATGTCGCTGCATTGGGCGGCCCGCTGCGAGGCGCTGGCCGCCGGTGCGGTCGCGCTGTTCCTGCTGCTGATCCTGCAGCCGGCCTACGACTACGCCGCCGAGCAGTGGTGGATCCAGACGCCGGCGCTGGATCTGCACGACACGTTCCGGGTCGCGGCGATGCCGGTGGGCGCGGTGCTGATGATCGCCACCGCGCTGACGCGCCTCGCACGGCTGCCGCGGCGCGACGCGGCGGCCGGGCTCGGCGCGCTGCTGGTGCTCGGCGTGGTGCTGTATGCGGCCGCGCCGCTGCTGAAGGTGATCGGCAACTGGAACCTCGTGCTGTTCTTCGTGCTGCTGCTCGGCTCCGGCGTGCTGTTGTCGGTGCCGATCGGCTTCGCCTTCGGGCTGGCAACGCTCGCCTATCTCGGCACGCTGACGCACATGCCGCTCAGCGTGGTGGTCAGCCGCATGGACGAGGGCATGAGCAGCCTGATCCTGCTTGCGGTGCCGCTGTTCGTCTTCCTGGGTTTGCTGATCGAGATGACCGGCATGGCGCGTGCGATGGTGGCGTTCCTGGCGTCGTTGCTCGGCCATGTGCGCGGCGGCCTGGCCTATGTGCTGCTGGGCGCGATGTATCTGGTCTCCGGCATCTCCGGCTCGAAGGCCGCCGACATGGCCGCGGTGGCGCCGGTGCTGTTCCCGGAGATGAAGGCGCGCGGCATCGACGAGGGCGAGCTGGTGTCGCTGCTCGCCGCGTCGGGCGCGATGAGCGAGACGATCCCGCCGTCGCTCGTGCTGATCACCATCGGCTCGGTGACCGGCGTGTCGATCGCCGCCTTGTTCACCGGCGGCATGGTACCCGCGGCGGTGCTGGCGGTTGGGCTGGCGATCATCGCCCGTGCACGCTCGGGCGGCGAGCAGCTGGCCGGGGTGACGCGCGCGCCCGGGCGCGTGGTGCTGCGGACCTTCCTGGTGGCGCTGCCGGCGCTCGCCTTGCCGTTCCTGATCCGCTTCGCGGTGGTCGACGGCATCGCCACGGCGACCGAGGTGTCGACCATCGGCATCGGCTACGGCGTGCTCGCCGGCCTGCTGCTGTACCGCCAGTTCGACTGGCGGCGGATCTACCCGATGCTGCTCGAGACGGCCGCGCTGTCGGGCGCGATCCTGCTGATCATCGGCACCGCGACGGGGATGGCCTGGGCGCTGACGCAGTCCGGTTTCTCGCGCCAGCTGGCGACGGCGATGGCGTCGATGCCGGGCGGGGCAGCGGGGTTCATGGCGGTGTCGATCGCGGCGTTCGTCGTGCTCGGCAGCGTGCTGGAGGGCATCCCGGCGATCGTGCTGTTCGGCCCGCTGCTGTTCCCCAGCGCCCGCGCGGTGGGGATCAACGAGGTCCACTACGCGATGGTGGTGATCCTTTCGATGGGCATCGGCCTGTTCGCGCCGCCCTTCGGCGTCGGCTACTACGCCGCCTGCGCGATCGGCCGGGTGAACCCGGACGCGGCGATGCGGCGCGTGTGGCCGTACCTGGCAGCGGTGTTCGCGGGTCTGGTGCTGGTCGCCGCCGTGCCCTGGTTCAGCACGGGGTTCCTGTGATGCGCCTCGCTGGCAAGGTGGCGCTGGTCACCGGCGGCGTGTCCGGCATCGGCGCCGCGATCGCGGCCCGCTTCGCCGCCGAGGGTGCGACGGTGGTGACGAACGACATGACCGACGATGCCGACATCGTCGCCGACATCAGCGACGCCGATGCGGTGGAGAGGATGGCGGACGAGGTCGTCGCCCGCCGCGGCCGCATCGACTGCGTGGTCAACAGCGCGGGGATCGCCGCCGACATTCCGTTTCTGGACACGCCCGTCGCTACGTTCGACCGCATCATGGCGGTCAACCTGCGCGGCACGTTCCTGGTCGGCCAGTCTTGTTCGCGTCGGATGGTGGCGACGGGCGGCGGTTCGATCGTCAACATCGCGAGTGTCGCGGGGATGCGCGGCAGCGTCGGCCGCGCCGCCTATGGGTCGTCGAAGGCCGGCGTCGTGAATCTCAGCCAAGTGATGGCGGTCGAGCTCGCCGAGCGCGGCATCCGCGTCAACGTCATCGCGCCGGGCCCGATCGAGACGCCGCTGGTACGGGTGGTGCACGACGAGGAGATCCGCCGCAGCTGGACGCGGATAGTGCCGCAGGCGCGCTACGGCACTCCGGACGAGATCGCCGGTGCCGCGCTGTTCCTGTGCTCCGACGACGCCAGCTACGTCACCGGACACGTGCTGGCGGTGGACGGCGGGTTCGTGGCTGCGGGGCTGTCGCGGCGGCGGTAGGCTCCACGGTGCTGTGCCGAAACCTGCTATAGGAGTCCATGACTCGGCGCCATGCTCCGTCATTGCGAGGAGCGGAGCGACGAAGCAACCCAGGGCCGCGTGACAGACGGTTTCCGCGCGGCCCTGGGTTGCTTCGCTTCGCTCGCAATGACGGGGTTTGCGGGAAGAGTTCCTGGTACCCCTCGGCATTTCAGCCCGCGCCCTCGCCCGCGAACTGGGCGTACCGCCCAACCGCGTCACCGCCATCCTGAACGGCACGCGCGCGATCACCGCCGAGACGGCGATCCTGCTGTCACGCCGCTTCGGCACCAGCGCCGAGTTCTGGATGAACCTGCAAACCAATTACGACCTGAGACAGGCGCGCCGGTCGATGGACGCCGCCGCCTAACTGCCGCTGCCCCGGGCCGCCTCGATCGCCCGCCACACCCGCTCGCTCGTCACCGGCATGTCGATGTGCCGCACGCCGAGCGGTGCCAGCGCGTCCAGCACCGCGTTCACCACCGCCGGCGGCGCGCCGGCCGCGCCCGCCTCGCCGCAGCCCTTCACGCCGAGCGGATTCGACGGACACTCGGTCGGGCGCGTCCGCAAGGTGAGCGGCGGCAGGTCGGCGGCGCGCGGCACGCAGTAGTCCATCAGCGAGCCGGTCAGCACCTGACCGCTGTCGGGATCGTACACCACGCCCTCATGCAACGCCTGCCCGATCCCCTGCGCCACCCCGCCCTGCATCTGTCCCTCCAGCAGCAGCGGATTCAGCTCGCGCCCGAAATCGTGCTGCATCCGGTAGGCGCACAGCTCGACCATCCCCGTCTCCGGATCGATCTCCACCTCGGCGATGTGGCAGCCGTTCGGAAATGTCGGCACGCGCGGCACGAAACGTCCCTCGTCGCACAGCACGGTGCCGCCGATCCGCCGCGCCACGTCGCGCAGGCCGACATGCCGGTCGGTGCCGACGATGCGATAGGCGCCGTCCTCGAACACGATGTCCGCCTCGGCCGCCTCCAGCGCGTCGGCCGCCAGCGGCAGCGCGCGGCGGATCAGGTCGTCCGAGGCGAACCCCAGCGCCGCCCCGCCGATCGCCAGACTGGCCGAGCCGCCCGTGCCGTGGCCCGACGGAATGCGATCGGTATCACCCTGCACCACGTCGATCCCGTCCGGCTCCAGCCCCAGCCGCGATGCAACCAGCTGTGCATAGGCCGTCTCGTGCCCCTGCCCGTTCGACATCGTGCCGATCAGCACCGTCGCGCGCCCGTCGTCGCGCAGTTCGATCCACGCGTCCTCGGCCCAGCCGCCGCCGACGCGCTCGCAATACTGCGCGATGCCGAACCCGCGCAGCCGGCCGCGCGCGGCGTCCCGGCGCTCGGCGAAGCCCGCCGCCGCCGCCAGCGCGTCGGCCAGCATCCCGGGAAAGTCGCCGCTGTCGTAGGTCAGGCCGAGCCGTGTGGCGAACGGCAGCTCGTCCGGCCGGATCAGGTTGCGCGCGCGCAACGCATCCGGCGCGACCTCGAGATCGCGCGCCGCCGCGTCCACCAGCCGTTCGAGCAGATAGACCGCCTCGGGCCGCCCGGCGCCGCGAAACACCTCGGTCGGCGCGGTGTTGGTGAACACGCCGGTCACCGACACCGCGATCCCGGGCAGCCGGTACACCCCCGCCAGCGCCGGTGTGTTCGATGTCGGCGACAGCTCGCCCTTCGGCGCCAGATACGCGCCCACATTGGCCACCGTCTCCACGCGCAGGCCGAGGAACCGGTGCCCGGCGTCCAGCGCCAACTCGCCGACGGTGACGTTGTCCCGCGCGCCGTAGTCGGAGACGAACCCGTCGCTGCGGTCGCCGATCCACGCGACCGGCCGCCCGACCAGCCGTGCCGCCCAGAGCACCAGCGCCTGCTCGGGCGCCAGCGCGTTCTTGATCCCGAAACTGCCGCCCACGTCGGCGATGCGCACGCGGATGCAGTCCGCCTCCACGCGCAGCACCTGCGCCAGCGCCGCCTTCAGCAAGTGCGGCATCTAGCTGCCGGTGACCAGCGTGTAGCGCCCGTCCTCGAACGCGCCGATCGCGCCGCGCGTCTCCATCGAGCCGACATGGATGCGGTTGTTGACCACCCGCACCCGGGCCACATGCGCCGCGCGCGCGAACGCATCGTCCACGTCGTCGCCGGCCCGCCAGCGGAAGCACACGTTGTCCGGCGCCGCGTCCCATACCGGCAGGCCGCCCTGCGCGGCATCGGTGCGCGTCACGCACGGCAGCGGCTCGTACTCGATCGCCGCACGTTCGGCGGCGTCCTTCGCGGCGGCCTCGGTCTCGGCGATGACGACCGCCACGCTCTCGCCCACGTAGCGCACCCGCCCCGCCGCCAGCAGCGGATGGACCGGCACGAACGCATAGTCCTGCGCCGGATCGGTCCCGGGCAGCCGGATCAGCGCGCCGCCGCACGGGATGCCGCCCAGCCCCTCGATGTCGCCCGCGGTCAGCGCCGCCAGCACGCCGGGCGCGGCCAGTGCGGCACGCATGTCGATCGAGGCGATCCTTGCATGCGCGTGCGGGCTGCGCAGCATCACCGCCCAGGCCGCCCCGTCGGGCACCTGATCGGCGGTGAAGCGGCCCCCGCCGGTCAGAAGGTGGACGTCCTCGCGCCGCCGCAGCTTCTGGCCGAAGGCGTTGGCCCCCATCAGAACCGCTCGACCCAGGGCCGCAGCTCGACCTCCCACGCCCAGGCGCTGCGCTTCTGGTCGATCAGGTGGCAGTAGGTCTCGGCGATGGCGTCGGGATCGAGCGTGCTGTCCGGCGCGTCTTGCGGATCAGGCCGGGCCGCCGAGCGGATCGCCCCGTCGATGACAACGTGCGCGACGTGGATGCCGCGCGGCGCCAGCTCCCGGGCCATGCTCTGCGCGAGGCCGCGCAGCGCGAACTTGCCCATCGCGAACGGGGCGGACTGCGCGTAGCCCTTCACGCTGGCCGAGGCGCCGGTGAACAGGATCGTGCCGGAGCCGCGCGCCAGCATCAGCTGCGCCGCGCGCTGGCCGACCAGGAAGCCGCCATAGGCGCTGACGGCGATTGCGTCCTGCACCGCGTCTGGATCAAGCGCCGCGATCGGCCCCCGCAGCCGGCCGCTCGCGTTATACACCACAACGTCCGGCACACCCGTGTCGGCGCACACCGACTCGAACAGCGCCGCCACCTGCTGTGGGTCGCTGGCGTCGCAACAATGCACGCTGGCGCCGATCCCGGTGGCCAGCGTTTCCAGCTTTCCGGGACTTCGTGCGGCCAGTGAAACGGCATAGCCACGGCTCGCGAGCAGCCGGGCGATGGACGCACTTAGTCCCGATCCGGCCCCAACAATCAAAGCTGTGTGTTTGGCGTTCATAACGTGCCTTTGCTGCCTGCCCAGCGCTCAGCGCATATCAGCGCTGCTTATTTCACGGGCACTCGCCCCAGAAATGCCGCTTGCCGCAGCGCAGCATCGCAGGCGCAATATTACCGGCGAGTTTCGGAGAAGGTTGGCGGATCGGCAACACTCTTTTGCCACTCTGGCCTGCCCTGCCCAGACCGTGGGCAACCTGCCGGGTTACTAGTCGTTCGATGCACCCAATATCCGATGTCCGGCGATAGACCGGCACGCACCAGGAAGCGAGCAACGGCACACAATGCTTTATCACCAATATGAAATGCAGCGCCTCGCGCTGTCGCCGTTCCGCATGCTCGCCAGCAGCGCCCTCTCGGTGCTCGAGCTGCCGTTCAACCCGGTCCGCCTGACGCCGCTCGGCCGCGTCGCCACCGCCGCGCTGGACGCGTTCGAGCACAGCACGCGCCAGTTCGGGAAACCGAATTTCGGCCACACCCACACCCGCATCGACGGCCGCGACGTCCCGATCCACGAGGAGGTCGTGCTGACCCGCCCGTGGGTCGACCTCAAGCGCTTCCGGCGCGAGGAGGAGCGGCCCGATGATCCGCGGCTCCTGATCGTCGCCCCGCTGTCGGGCCACTACGCCACGCTGCTGCGCGGCACCGTCGCCGCCTTCCTGCCCGACCACGACGTCTACATCAGCGACTGGCGCGACGCGCGCGACATGCCGGCGAACGGCCCGGACTTCAACCTCGACGACTATTTCGACGAGGTCATCGGCTTCCTGCACCACCTCGGCCCGGGCACCCATGTGCTCGCCGTCTGCCAGCCGGCGGTGCCGGTGCTTTCGGCCGCCGCGCTGATGAACGCCGCGAAGGATGAGTGCAGCCCCGCCTCGATGACGCTGATCGGCGGTCCGATCGACACGCGCGAGGCGCCGACCGCCGTCAACAACTTCGCCAAGGAACACGACATCGACTGGTTCCGGCGCAACACGATCCATACCGTGCCGTTCGGCAATGCGGGCTTCATGCGGCAGGTCTATCCGGGCTTCCTGCAGCTCGCCGGGTTCATGGCGATGAACCTCGAGCGGCATGTCGAGGCGCACTGGCAGATGTTCCAGCACCTCGTGGACGGCGACGGCGAAAGCCTGGGCAGCAAGCGGGAGTTCTACGAAGAGTACCGCGCGGTGATGGACCTGCCGGCGGAGTACTACCTGCAGACGGTCAGGACCGTGTTCCACGACCACCTGCTGCCGCGCGGCCTGCTCGTCTCCCGCGGGCGCGAGGTGCAGTGCCAGGCGATCGAGCGCACGGCGCTGTTCACCGTCGAGGGCGAGCGCGACGACATCTCCGGCATCGGCCAGACCCGCGCGGCGCACCGGCTCTGTCGCAACCTGCCGGCCGGGATGCGCGACCACCTCGAGCAGCAGGGCGTCGGCCACTACGGCCTGTTCAACGGCAAGAAGTTCCGCACCGAGGTGGCGCCCCGGATCAAGTCGTTCATCGCCGCCCACAACGGCGCCAGCAACGTCGTCCCGTTCACCGGCCACCACCTGCTCCCGGTCCCGACCGGCCTGTCGTCGGCCGCCGACTAAAGCCGCCCCTCGCAGCGCTCGCAGCCAGGCCTCGTCTCCCTTACATTCGAGGCATGGCTGAGGGGCACCATTGGCGATCTGAGTTGCTGGCAGTCCTGCGGGCTCATGAAGCGGACCTGCGGGCGCGCGGGATCGAGGCGATCACGTTGTTCGGATCACGTGCCCGCAGCGAGGCAACCATCTCGTCGGAGATCGATCTGGCGATTCGCCCCGGCCCCGACTTCTCGTCGGGAGGATTCGATCACTTCGGCCGGCTGGAGGCTCTCCGCGAGCACCTGGTCGGGCTTCTCGGGTGTGACGTGGACCTCGTGGAAGAGCCAGCAGCCCGTCCGCGCCTCAGGCGGATCATCGCCGAGGAAGGCGTGCGTGCCTTCTAGCCGCCCCAAGGTCCGATTCCAGGACCTTCTGCAGAACATTCACCTGATCCGAAGCTATGTGAAGGGAATGGACCGGGCGGCGTTTGGCTCACTCCGAAGCGGGACAATTGGGCATCCCGTGCCCCGCGGAATGGTGCTTTAGTCTCCCCCCAGCCCCCCAACGGGGCCCTACGGGGGAGACGTCCATGCTCGGTCTGATGCAGCCGCATCCGCTGCTGATCTCGTCGCTGCTGCGCCATGCGGCGCGCCATCACGCCAACGCGGAGATCGTCTCCAAGCTGGTCGACGGCGCGATCCATCGCTGCACCATCCGCGAGATGGCGGTCCGCGCCCGCAAGCTCGCCAACGGGCTGCAGGCGCTGGGCATGCAGCCGTCGGACCGGGTCGGCACGCTCGCCTGGAACAGCTACCGGCACCTGGAGATCTACTACGGCGTCACCGGCACGGGCGCGGTGATGCACACGGTCAACCCGCGCCTGCACCCCGACGACATCGCCTACATCATCGACCACGCCGGCGACGGCATCCTGCTGGTGGACACCACCTTCGCGCCGATCATCACCGCGATCGCCGACCGCATCGCACCCGGCGTGCGCGCGGTGGTGATGCTGTGCGAGACGTCGCAGATGCCGGACCTGACGCTGCCCGCCGGCATGCAGCTGCTGTGCTACGAGGACATCGTCGAACCTGCGTCCGACGCCTTCGACTGGCCGGTGTTCGACGAGAACACCGCCTGCATCCTGTGCTACACGTCCGGCACCACCGGCAAGCCGAAGGGCGTGCTGTACAGCCACCGCTCGACGCTGCTGCACGCGTATGCCACCAACCAGGCCGACGTGTTCGGGCTGCGCGCGACCGACCGCGCGATGCCGGTCGTGCCGATGTTCCACGTGAACGCCTGGGGCATGCCGTTCTCCGCCATGATGGCGGGCGCCAGCTTCGTCATGCCGGGCCGCCACCTCGACGGCCCGAGTGTCGCGAAGCTGATGAACGACGAGCGCGTGACTGTCTCGGCCGGCGTGCCGACGGTGTGGCTCGGCCTGCTGCAGCACCTGCGCGCGAGCGGCCAGCGCCTGGAGACGGTCAAGCGCCTCGTGATCGGCGGCTCCGCCTGTCCGGGCCTGCTGATCGAGGCGTTCGACCAGGAATACGGCATCCGCGTCGAGCATGCGTGGGGCATGACGGAGACCAGTCCGCTCGGTTCGTACAACTCGCCCAAGCCCGGGCAGGAAGGCTGGGGAATGGCGCAGCGCCACGCGCACATGCTCAAGCAGGGTCGCGCGATCTTCGGCGCCGACCTGAAGATCGTCGGCCCCGACGGGCATGAACTGCCGTGGGACGGCGTGGCGTTCGGCGACCTGAAGATCCGCGGCCCGTGGATCGCCGGCGCCTATTTCGGCGACGAGGCGGGGAGTGCGACGGACGACGAGGGCTGGTTCGCTACCGGCGATGTCTGCACGATCGACCCCGACGGCTACATGGAGATCACCGACCGCTCCAAGGACGTCATCAAGTCGGGCGGCGAGTGGATCAGCTCGATTGCGCTCGAAAACATCGCGGTCTCGCATCCCGACGTGATCGAGGCGGCGGTGATCGCCGCGCGTCATCCGAAATGGGACGAGCGGCCGCTGCTGCTGGTGGTGCCGAAGCCGGGCGTGACGATCCACGGCGACGACCTGATCGCCTTCTACGAGGGCAAGATCGCGAAATGGTGGACGCCCGACGCGGTGCTGGTGGTCGACGAACTGCCGCACACCGCCACCGGCAAGCTGCTGAAGACGGCGCTGCGGGCGAAGTACAACGACTACCTGGTGCGGGCCGCGACGGGGGCGGATTGATCCAAGCTGGCTTCCTCAGGGCTGTTCACCGGGTTAATTGGCGCCACGAAACGTCAAGGTGGGGGTGATCCGAATGAAAAGCTTCAACCCGAAATCGGCTCATCCTGCGCGAGCGCTGCAGGCGTGGCAGATACTGATCGGCCATGCGATGAACCGTCAAACAACGACTTATCTGGGGTTGTCGCGTCTGATGTATCGGAAGGATGCGCCTGGCGTCCTCGACGAAATCCTTGGTCATATAGCCTTCTGGTGTATCGATAGCGGCTTGCCGCCGCTTACCTCGATCGTCGTCGGCAAACATCGAGGTACACCGGGAGCGGACATCCCGATCGACCCGGCAACTATCGATGCACAGCGAGAGAACGTGTACGACTATGATTGGTACGATGTCTATCCACCGTCAGAAACAGAGCTGATGGCGGCGCACAAGGCACATTCGAGCCAGCTCGCAACTTAGTGGACCTGAGGCTGGCGACATCCCTCTGAGGTTGTGGTGCGTGGCATTGTCACTCGCCGGAGACTACGTTGTATTCCCATAGTAGGCGCATCCATTACGAGACGTTCGCATGACCAAGGAACTCACAATTCGCTTGAGCAAAACCCTGCGCGAGGCGCTCGAGTGGAAAGCGCAATCGCTCGGTGTCACGTTGGACACGCTTGTGACAAAGGTGGTCAACCAAGCCGCGGAGGACACATTCCGCGAGCGGGTCCGCACGGAGGTTGCAAAGCTCGCCGAGCACCTCGCAAGCTCGCCAGAGGCACGAGAATTTTTCGAGTTCTGGGGCACGCCGGATTGGGACATGCTTCAGGACGATGGCGGGGCGATCTACGATTGCACGAGAGCGATCACCCCTTAACAGTGCCGGGCGCCGGCTCGGCATCTCGCCTTCGGCGGAGGAACAGTGCGGTTCAATTCGCCACCGTTGCGCCCCGGCGAGCGGCCTGAGAGATTGCAGCCGACCCCCATGCACGCCCCCCTGACCCGCGACGTCCTCATCACCGGCGTCCGACTGCTCGACGCCGACACCGACATCGCGCGCGGCGACCTGCTGGTGCGCGACGGCGTCATCGCCGACCTCGGCGCCTCGCTCGGCCGGCCCGACGGCGTCGACGTGATCGAAGCCGACGAGGGCGCCATCCTCTGCCCCGGCCTGATCGACATGCGCGCCGCACTCGGCGAGCCCGGCTTCGAATACCGCGAAACCATCGCCTCGGCCGCCGTCGCCGCCGCGGCCGGCGGCATCACCACGCTCGCGTCGCTGCCCGAAACCCGCCCCGCCATCGACGACCCGGCGATGGTGCGGCTGCTGCGGGCGCGCGGCGAGGAGACCGGCAGCCTCACCATCCTGCCCTGCGCCGCCGTCACGCGCGGCTGCGCGGGCGAGGAACTGGCCGAACTCGGCCTGCTGCGCGAAGCCGGCGCCGTCGCCTTCACCGACGGCAGCCGCGCCGTCGGCCCCGCTCGCCTGATGCGCCTCGCGCTGTCCTACGCGCGCGGCTTCGGCGCCCGCATCATCCAGCACCCCGAGGACCCGAGCCTCGCCGACGGCGCGGCGGCAACCGAGGGCGCGCTCGCCACCCGTCTCGGCCTGCCCTCGGTCCCCGCCGCCGCCGAGGCGATCCAGGTCGCGCGTGACATCCGGCTCGCCGCCCTGACCGGCGGCGCCGTCCATTTCGCCCACGTCTCCACCGCCGCCGCGCTCGACCTGATCCGGCGCGCCAAGTCGGACGGCATCGCGGTGACCTGCGACACCGCACCCCCGTATTTCGACCTCAACGAGACGGCGATCGGCGACTTCCGCACCTACGCGAAGCTGTCGCCCCCGCTGCGGCCGGAATCCGACCGGCTGGCGGTCGCCGCGGCGCTCGCCGACGGCACGATCGACGCCGTCGCCTCGGACCACCAGCCGCGCGACGCCGACGACAAGCGCCTGCCTTTCGCCCAGGCCGCGCCCGGCGGCACCGGCCTCGCGACGCTGCTGGGGGTGACGCTCGCGCAGGTCCACGCCGGCACGCTGACGCTGCAGGCCGCGATCGCGCTGCTGACGTCCCGCCCCGCCCGCCTGCTCGATTACGACGCCGGCCGGCTGGCCAAGGGCGCGCCCGCTGACCTCTGCCTGTTCCACCCCGAGCGCGCCTGGCAGGTCGAAGCCGGCAAGCTGCCGGGCAAGTCGCAGAACACGCCGTTCGACGGCCGCGCGCTGGAGGGCCGGGTGCTCGGCACCTGGAAGGCCGGGCGTCGGGTGTTCGGATGATCGACGCGCTGCTCGCGGCGGCGCTCGGCTACCTGCTCGGCTCGATCCCGTTCGGGCTGCTCCTGACCCGCGTCGCCGGGCTGGGCGACATCAGGCGGATCGGCTCGGGCAATATCGGCGCGACCAACGTGCTGCGCACCGGACGCAAGGGCCTCGCGGCCGCCACGCTGCTGCTCGATGGCGGCAAGGGGGCGGTCGCCGTGCTGCTGGCCTGGCACGTCGCCGGTCCGATACCCGCGCTGGCCGCCGGCTTCGGCGCGGTGGTCGGCCACCTGTTTCCGGTCTGGCTCCGATTTCACGGCGGCAAGGGCGTGGCGACGGGCCTCGGCGTGCTGCTCGCCGCCGCGTGGCCGGTCGGCGCCATCGCCTGCGCGACCTGGCTGATCGTGTTCGCCGTACTGCGCATCTCGTCGGCCAGCGCGCTCACCGCCTACGCCGTCGCCCCCGTCGCTGCGGCGGTCCTGAGCGGATACGCGGTGGCCGTCCTCGCACTTGCCGTGGCGGTGCTGGTGTTCGTCCGCCACCGGGACAACATCCGCCGCCTGCTCGCCGGCACCGAGCCGCGCTTCGGAAGGCGCGCTTGACCGACACGCTCGACCGGCTCCGGCTGGTGCGTGCGGAGGGCGTCGGCCCGGTCGTCTATCGCCGCCTGATGAAGCGCTATCGCACCGCCGCCGCAGCCCTCGACGCGCTGCCCGGCCTCGCGCGGGCCGGCGGCCGCACCGCGCCCACGCGAATCCCGACACCAGACGAAGCATCGCGGGAACTGGCCGCGCTGGCCAAGCTTGGCGCCAAGCTGCTGTTCCTGGATCAGCCCGACTACCCGCCGCTGCTCGCGCTCCTCGACGATGCCCCGCCGATGATCGCGGTGCTCGGCGACACCGGCCTGCTCGCCAAACGCGCCGTGGCGCTGGTCGGCGGGCGCAACGCCTCGGTGAACGGCACGCGCATCGCCGAGGCGCTCGGCGCCGACCTCGCCCGCACCGGGCTCGCCGTGGTCTCCGGCCTCGCCCGCGGCATCGACGCCGCCGCCCACACCGGCGCCATGCGCGACGGCCGCACCGTCGGCGTGGTCGCCGGCGGGATCGACGTGCCCTACCCGCCCGAGAACGCCGACCTGCAGGCCCGCATCGCCGCCGAGGGCGCGGTCGTCGCCGAATCGGCCCTCGGCACCGCCCCGCAGGCGCGCCACTTCCCCCGCCGCAACCGCATCATCGCCGGCCTGTCGCTTGGCGTCGTGGTGGTCGAGGCGGCGCTGCGCTCCGGCAGCCTGATCACCGCCCGCCTCGCCCAGGAAGCCGGGCGCGAGGTGTTCGCCGTCCCCGGCTCGCCGCTCGACCCGCGCTGCCGCGGCAGCAACGACCTCATCCGCCAGGGTGCGAAACTGGTCGAATCCGCCGACGACGTGCTCGCCGACCTGCCCGACAGCCCGCTGCGCGAGGGCCTCTCCCGCCTGCCCCTGTTCGCCCGCGGCCTGCCCCCCACGGGCCTCTCCGAAGACCCCGCCGAGGCGCCTTTCGACCCCTCCCCGCCCGCCACCCCCGCCGGAGTGCGCCAGCAAGTGCTTGATAGCGTTAGCTATTCGCCGACACTGGTTGACGAGGTGGTGCGCCGCTGCCAGTTCTCCGCGGCTTCCGTGATGGGGGCGTTGCTGGAACTGGAGCTCGCGGGACGGGTGCAAAGCCTGCCGGGCAACCGGGTGGCGCGCCTCGCCGAGCCGTAACGATCTTAGGGCGAGATCGCCTGCGGCGCCCGCGCCGGACCGCGTGAATTACGCCCGCCAACGATCAGGATCAGGATGCCGGACGTCGTCGTCGTCGAGTCTCCCGCCAAAGCGAAGACCATCAATAAGTACCTCGGCACGAAATACACCGTGCTCGCGAGCTTCGGGCACGTGCGCGACCTGCCGCCCAAGGACGGCAGCGTGCGCCCCGAGCAGGACTTCGCGATGGACTGGTCCGCCGACGAGCGCGGCGCCCGCCAGATCGCCGCCATCGCCAAGGCGCTGAAGGGCGCCAAGACTCTTTATCTGGCCACCGACCCCGACCGCGAGGGCGAGGCCATTTCCTGGCACGTGCGCGGCATGCTCGACGAGAAGCGGGCGCTGAAGGGAATAAAGGTACAGCGCATCAGCTTCAACGAGATCACCCGCACCGCCGTCCGCTATGCGCTCGCGCATCCGCGCGACCTCGACCAGCCATTGATCGAAGCCTACCTGGCGCGGCGCGCACTGGATTACCTGGTCGGCTTCACGCTCTCGCCTGTGCTGTGGCGCAAGCTGCCGGGCAGCCGCAGCGCCGGGCGCGTGCAGTCGGTGGCGCTCAGGCTGATCTGCGAGCGCGAGGCCGAGATCGAGGCGTTCCGGCCACGCGAGTACTGGTCC
>Ga0074045_10001943_pt1 | contig 19574 bp, 20 predicted proteins | sample BogForMeECP23OM2_FD_94442 | JGI IMG/M metagenome (GOLD analysis project Ga0074045, IMG submission 94442) | Bog forest soil microbial communities from Calvert Island, British Columbia, Canada - Bog Forest MetaG ECP23OM2 | ecosystem: Environmental > Terrestrial > Soil > Wetlands ...
AGAAAGGCTCATCGCGGCACCTGGTTTCTCATAGACTCAAAAGCAAAAGCCATCTGCCTGGTACCTACACCGTCAGAAAGGGAGATACTATCTGTAAAATTGCAAAGCTTTTCAGGATTAGCAACAATGAATTAAAAGGAATCAATGGCCTCAAAGGGAATACACTAAAGACTGGTCAGACACTATACGTTGCAAAGGTTAACTCTGACCTTAAGGAAGATGCTTCTGCAAGAGGCCTCGATACTGAAAAAACCGGGCCTCCTTTCACTTTAACCCGTCTGGAAGAGGTAAAAGAGCTGTCAGCGTCAGAAGATGTCCTGCTTGAACTCAGCATTAAAGAGCGTTTGATCCTTTTTGCCAAAAAAATGCTGCACCTCCCCTATCGTTTTGGCGGAAACGGTTCGTTTGGCCTTGATTGTTCCGCTTATGTGCAAAAAGTTTACGGTTTTATCGGCCATGACATACCGAGAAGTGCCCGTGAACAATTTAATCTGGGCGAGGCGGTTGATAAAGATGATCTGACTACAGGAGATCTGGTTTTTTTCAAGACATATGCATCTTTCCCATCTCATGTGGGCATTTACCTTGGCAACAGTCTATTCATTCATGCTTCTTCGCTCGCAAAAAAGGTTACGATTGATAGCCTTGAAACTCCTTACTATTTCAGGCATTTTATCGGAGCCAAGCGAATTATACCTGAAGATGATTTCGACATGGGCTCGGGCGAAGCATCGATTAGCGTAAATTAAAGTGGCTGAAGGACTGAAGAAGGCACAGTTATAGCTGCCCACTGGCACCAGTGGGCAGCTATAACTTGAGCTTTTTCTTTGAGTTGTGACTTAGTACCCGGCTACACTTTTCTTCTTCACTACGCCATCCTTAACAGTTACCCTGTCGCCAACCTTTACAACCTTTGGATCGGAGACAGTAACCTTTGTCTCTTTACCGGCTGAATTCTTAACAGTGATGGTGGTGCCCTCGATCTTTGTAACAGTGCCTTTCACCACCGTGTCATCAGCTGCAAAGGCAAAGCTGACTATACCCACGGCAAATACTAATGCAACCACTAACGTGATAATCGATTTCATTCTCATGGCACGATTTACCTCCCCTTTTTTAGTAGGGACACATGAATGTGCCCCGTATGACAAAAAAATACATTATGTAATGCCGAACTCTGTTACGACAATCCGCTTAGCTGTCCCGCATATACTATTGCAAGACGGATAATAAAGCCCCCGGCGAGTACCATTGCTGCGCTCACTTTCATTCTCGATATTTGTTTCTTGGTCAGGTCATGCACAATGTCATCTTTTACGTCAAACATTTCTATCACTAGTGCAAGAGGCAAAAGTATCGCGACCATGAGAATGGCGGTACCGTAAAGGATGTGGTCGCCGTTAAAGGAGAAAAAGGGTATTATGGATTTTCTTTGAGCTGCTGCAGAGGCGTAATGACCGTAAAAGAAGAGCAGAATAATGACGATTTCTGAAAAGATCAGCCAGATGTCGATCTTTGTGAAATAAAGTTTCACCGATGTTCTTTTTGCCATGATGATTGCAAGTGCAGCACCGGTTGACAACGCTGAATTCAGAAAAAGCACCGGCAGTATCGACGAGTTCCAGAGCGGTCGTGCAACGAATGCGCTCAAAAGCACACCGGTATAGATGCCGATAAAGATGCCGAGCCCAAAATTCATCACTGCCAATTTTCTCACGAAAGGATTCAGTTTTGCGGACACCTTTTTAAGAATATCGAATTTTAACCAGCCCTTATACGTATCGGGAACAGCGGAAAGGCCGTACAGTCCGCTTATGGGGATGGTGATTGCGAGTGCCCATGAGCCCCATGACATCGGCGATAACGGCTCAAACGAAAGGTACAGCCAGAAGAAATTGAATTTTCGGCCAAGATCAAGCCATATAAAGAACACGCCGATAACCAGGATGAGGCATGCAAAGAATGGTCCCTTAAAGCAGAAAGCCTGATCTTTCTCTTCCGGTTTCCTCATACTGAAATTCGCTATGGCAGACATAACGAGCAGGCCTGCAGCAAGGCCTCCCAAAAAAAGGTAGATGACAACCTCCCAGCCCCAGACGTGCAGGTGCGGATAGGTCAAAGCATTGGTCCCTGTTATGGTCGTTTCCATTATGGCCTCCCTTTATGCTGCCTTGCTCAACCCTTAATATAAAATACTCGCGGTCGCGTGCCGGCCTCACTTATCAGAACTGAAGCCTCATGCTCCCGAAGCAACTTGCTTACAGTACTTTCCGGGTTGCTGAGATCCCCGAATATCCTCGATTTGCCTATACATGTTGCGACGCATGCGGGCTGTTTCCCCTCTTTTATCCTGTGTTCGCAAAAAGTGCATTTATCCGCGAATCCTTTTTCCGGATCCATATAGCGGGCATCATAGGGACAGGCAGCAACGCAAGCCTTGCAGCCTACGCATTTGTCACGGTCGATCTGTACGGTGCCGTCTTCTTTTTTATAGGACGCCCCCGTAGGACAATTATCCACGCAAGGAGGATTATCGCAGTGGTTGCAGAGCTCGGATCTTAATTCCATGCTCAATTTGGGGAATTCACCAGCTACATTTTCCACGACGCGTGTTCTGAAATGTTCAGCCGGAACATCATTTTCCTGTTTGCATGACACCACGCATGCCATGCAGGCCACACATCTTCGCTGATCTATCACCATTGCGTATTTTGGCATCTCAGACCTCCCTCGCCACAGTTACGAAATTTACCCTCATACCTGTGGAACCACAGATGGGATCTACGGCATATTTCGTTATTAAGCCCTGATCAGAAGCCCCCTTGTGGTAAGCCCTTCCAAGCTCTTTCGATTCGCTGCAGAACCCATGAACCATATAAACACAATCCTCTCTGATTCTTTGCGTCGCCTTAACTTTTATCCTGTGGCTTTTCACGCCGTCCTGATTTTGCAGTACAACATAGTCGCCGCTCCTGAGACCGAGAGACCGCGCCTTCCCGGCATTAATCCAGACCTCGTTTTCCCTGAACAGTTCCGTGAGAATTTTATTGTTGGTTGTTCTGCAGAAGGTATGAACCGGGCTTCTTCCGTAGAGCAGTCTGAAAGAGCCTTCCTTCGGCTGGTCCACAGGACTATATATTGGCAAGGGATCGAATCCTTTGTTTTTTAGTTCGCTGCTATATAGTTCAATCTTGCCTGAAGCAGTGTTGAATACCGGCTGGTTATCAGGAGAAATATATGGAGCTGCGCTGCCGGGCATACTGATAAATCCTTTTGCACTGAGCTCGTTATAGTCGATATTCCATACACCGCAACGTGCCTTTATTTTCTCCTCCACCGTTGCCCATGGGAAGTAGTCAGCAAGGTTGAGTTTCTTGGAGAGTTCCCGTGCGATTGTATATCCATCCCTGCTTTCATACATCGGCTTCACCACCGTTCTTCGTATCTCTAATCCCAGGGAGCGGCCTCTGGAGACCGTAATATCATCAAACCTTTCAAGATATGTGCACTCAGGCAAAACAACATCCGACACCATGGCAGTATCATACGGCATTACATCGACTGATACGATGAGATCGAGTTGATTGATGGCATTCATGGTGGCCTTCTGATCAGGCATTGCCTTAAGGAGATTGGTACCAACCACAATCCATCCCTTTACAGGATACGGCTTGCCGCTGATAGTTGCATCCCGTATTACATTGGTAACTCCCTCGGCCCCCGCAAAGGGATAAGGACAGAGTGCTATCAGGGATTCCTTTGCAGGCTCAGGATACTCCTTTTCCTCAAACTCCGGCAGCGAAGCATTTGTAGCAAGGAATATTCCGCCTTCCCGGCCCCAGGCTCCCAGAAGAGCGGTGATCAGCGCAAGACAGCGAGACCTTTGCACGTCATTGCCATACCATGTTGCATGGCGTCCGGGATGAACACAGACAGCAGGTTTGTTTTTGCCCAGTTCGCGGACCGTTTCTGCTATGAGACTTGCCGGTATTTCTGTTTCTTTCTCAGCCCATTCCGGAGTATACTGTGCTACGTGGACTGCCAGTTCCTTAAAACCTGCTGAGTAACTGTCTATGTATTCCTTATCGTAAAGGTTTTCTGTGATTAGGATATTAATCCACGCAAGCATCAGCGCCATGTCCGAACCCGGTCTGATAGGCAGCCAGTAATCCGCCTTTCCGGCAGCGAGAGAGTACCGGGGGTCAATGACTATTAATTTTGCTCTATTACCCAGAGCCTCAGCAAAATCCTGGACCTGGGAATTGTGCATGTTTTCACCTAGATGCGTCCCGAACAACACTACGGCCTTGCTTTTACCCATATCAACTCTCTCGGGACCACCCGGATTCTCCCCAAAGGTCAGTTCATACCCAACATCACGCGGACCTCTGCACTGAGCAAATGAAGGTTGGGCCACATTGGGACTGCCAAAGGCATGGATCAGGCGGCCGAAATATTGACCGGAGCTGCCGTGCGCAAACAGAGCGACGGATTCAGGTCCGTAGTTCTTTTTTATGGTTTCCATTTTTTCCGCGATATAGCTGAGAGCCTCTTCCCACGAAGCCTTCCTGAACTTGCCCTCGCCTCTTTTGCCCACGCTTATAAGAGGAGACTTAAGCCTGTCTTCATCGTAGAGGAGTCCGATTCCGGCATTTCCTCTAGCGCAGAGTTTTCCCCTGCTATTTGGATGCAAAGGATTGCCATCAAGTTTTACCACCTTTCCATCCACAACTTTGGCCGTCACACCGCATTTCCAGTAGCACATTTCACAATTGGTAAGAGTGTATGACGTCAGCAGGCGTGGTTTACTGCCCATTGCCATAATCGATTTCAAACCAGTTCCACTGCCTAAAACAGCAGCAGTGACTGCTGTATATTTCAGAAAATCACGGCGCGTAATGCCCATTTTCTTTTCCTCCTAATACCCCACATCATGCAAAATTGTAACAGAAAAAGATAGCCAACGATCCTTAGCACTTGGTATGATTGAATCTGCGAGAATCAAAAAAAAATAAAGAAATCCGCTCATAATCTAAATTATTTTACCATAACGCAGCTCATTTTTTCTTTCATCCGGAAACGCCGCAGTGCTTCAGTTTGTTTTTGCTCCGAATCACCTGAGTTCTCAACACTGGGCTGATAGGGCTATAAGATTTTATAGCCGGAAGAATGACTGTAACATGTGTGAGCTTTGAGTAAGGAAGGACATGTTTGAATTTGGACTTGTTTTACAGACTCAACGTCCATCCCACATATCGAGAAACGGATATAACAGGCTATCTTCTGTGCTTGCCAAGTAAACAATCGGCAGACTATTTAATCCGGGCAAAATCAAACTGAGGCACAACCGAAAAGCCCCTTGATAGCAGACTTTCGGGGAGAAGTATTACCTCAGATGCAGGGTTTCTGTCAATCCGGGCATGTACTGATCACTTGGATACAGTATTTCTCCCTGTTTATGATTTATTAATGGATTCCTTGCCGGGGAAGTCAAGTACCTTGGATTCATCTTTCTGTACAAGAGAACGTCCCTCGAATACTCCGCCTTCAGCAACCAACAGTTTTCTCGTGATTATATCGCCCGTAAGCTGCCCCGTTCGCTTAATCTCCACGATTTCTTCGCTTTCGACATTGCCCTCAACTTTGCCTCCGATTATTACAGAACGGGCCGTTATATCACCCCTGATGGAGCCACTTTCACCCAGAATAACCCAGTCGGCAGCGATATTGCCCAAAAAAACCCCGTCTATCCTGAAGGTGCCGAGTGTTGTAATATTCCCTCTGAATTCAGAATTTGGACCTATCAGCGCTTCAAGTCTGTTATTTTTCCTTGTAAACATTACTTGCCTCCATAATAAATTCCCTGGGATTTACCGCTTTCCCGTTGTGCCTGACTTCGTAGTGGACGTGTGGTCCGGTAGAATCACCAGTAGAGCCTGAATAAGATATGTGATCACCTCTTTTGACCTTCTGTCCCACGCTGACCAAAAGCGAACTATTATGCGCATAAAAAGTGGAATAACCAAAACCGTGCTCGACAACTACCAGATTGCCGCTGCCCTTGCTCCAGCCGGCAAAACTGACAATACCATCGGCTGTCACACTGACCTTCGAATCTTTCGGAGCGGATATGTCAATACCGGAATGGAACTCAGGAGTACCGTCTTTAGGATTCTCTCTCGGACCGAATTCGGATGTAACCCTGCCGTTAACAGGCCATCCTCGCGGAGTTGCCATATAAATATCCTTTTGCTCTTTCAGATAATCTTTTATCGTATCGACACTTTCAATAGTCTTTTTTATCTGTGCCTGCAATAGATTCATGTCAATAGACCCGACATCATGAGTTGTTATTCTGACATCGACATTTTCAAGTATTTTATTCCTGTCGCCCAATGACAATAACTTTGAGAATTCTATCTCCGCTTTCTTAATGGTCATCATGGTCGACTCCAGCTCCGTAAACTGAGACGTGTAAAAATTCAGTTTGCTCTTCATCTTTTTGTACTCCGCTGTGTTAACTGCCATCGAAATCACATAGACGGAACCCACAAACCAAAGCACGACCGACAAAAAAACGCCTATCGATGGCACTTTAAAATTGATCGCCCGTTTGCAGTTATGGGGGACAAGCATTATGGTAACCGGGGTACAAAACTTTCTGATAAATCTTCGGAGTTTATACATACCGTATTTTTTCCCCACCTCCTTTTTCAATAAAGCCAATATGGAAAGAATCGAATCCATATTGTTTTAGTCTTGAAATGGACAGTTCAGAAGCTTTTGCAGGCATAATTATAACATACCCAATGCCTAAATTGAATGTTTTTTTCATGTCCTCCCAGGGAATATTTCCAAGGGCATGTAAAACTGTAAAAACCGGAGGGACAGGCCAGGACCCTTCCCTGATTACAGCAGTTAGTCCTTCCTTCATGATCCTCGGCACATTGCCTATTATGCCGCCTCCGGTGATGTGCGCCATTCCTCTGACATCAACATTGTCTTTGAGGGCTTTATATGCATTGACATATATTTTTGTCGGCGTCAGCAAAATTTCTCCCAGAGGAGCGTTCAGCTCATCAATGTGTTTATCTGCCGTAAATTGCGCCACATCGAAAAATACCTTCCTGGCAAGAGAATATCCATTGCTGTGAAGACCGCTTGAAGCAATTCCGATAATGGCATCTCCGGCTTCAATGCGGTCACCGTTTATAATGCCGCTCCTATCAACCACTCCCACAGCAAAACCCGCGAGATCGTATTCCCCATCCTGATAAAAACCCGGCATTTCAGCGGTCTCGCCGCCTATGAGAGCGCAGCCGGCTTCACTACATCCGTCGGCAATGCCTTTCACCACTTCTTTTGCTTTATCAGCTTCAAGTTTACCCGAAGCAAAATAATCGAGGAAAAATAACGGCTCGGCTCCAAGGGTAAGAATATCGTTAACACACATAGCCACAAGGTCAATGCCCACGGTGTCGTGCCTGTCCATCATAAAAGCAACCTTAAGTTTGGTACCAACACCGTCCGTGCCGCTTACAAGCACAGGCTCTTTGTAACGCGAAATATCGAGCCTGAACAGGGCTCCGAAGGATCCGATGCCGGTCATTACTTCAGGCCTGAAAGTTTTTTTAACAACAGGAGATATGAGGCCGACAAAACGGTCACCTTCGTCTATGTCAACGCCCGCTTTCTTATAAGTGTATTCTTCCATAATTTACTCAAATTTCATGCTTATATCCACGGCCCTGACCGAATGCGTCAAAGCGCCTACAGATATCATGTCAACTCCGGTCAGGGCAATTTCTCTTACGTTGTCGATATTGATATTTCCAGATGCCTCAAGAAGAGCCCGGCCTGATGCAATCTTAACAGCGCGCGCAATATCATTCACTGGCATATTATCAAGCATGATTATATCACTCCCGGCCTCAAGGGCTTCAAAAAGATCTTCAAAAGTGCTGATTTCGATTTCTATCTTCAATAAATGGTGAGATTGTTTGGCAAGTTTCACAGCGGCCTTGACTCCTCCGGCGATTTTAATATGATTATCTTTTATGAGTACTCCGTCATAAAGCCCGAACCGATGGTTGTCGCCGCCCCCGGCCCGAACTCCGTACTTTTCCATAAAGCGCATTCCGGGGGCCGTCTTTCTGGTGTCCACTATCTTAACCGGCAGGTCGGATACAAGCGTCTTATAGGCGTGAGTCAGTGTTGCTATGCCGGATACCCTCTGTAGTAAGTTCAGCGCCGTTCTTTCACCGGCAAGCAGCCCTCGCGTATTTCCGGCAACTTCCGCTATATTACTGCCTTTTGTGACCTCAGCGCCCTCATTAAAAAAAGATTTTACCTTAATACATGAATCGATTATCGCATAAACATTACTTACAAAAGGCATCCCGGCAAGAATTAAGTCTTCTTTGGCGCGTATGACAGCCCTTTGGTCACTGTTTTCCGGCACAATGAGCGATGATGTAATATCACCATGACCTAAATCTTCTAAAAGGGCCAGGCGAATAGTTTTCTCAACCAGACTGCAAACCATACGCATTAGCGCTTATTGAACAACGAAAAAAGCCCGAAAATACCCCCGGCTACTGCGCTGATGGCAAGTGCGCTGCGCCAGTCAAGCAGCGTAGTTATTGTGCCGGTTACATTGTTGCCTATCATCAGAATTGCCGTGCTGTTCTCAGCATTGAGCCGGTTGGCCGCCATGATGCCGGCAGCGCTCTTGCCGATATTCATTTCTTCAGAAGACACAGCAACCGGTGCAAACGAAAAATTCAGGTCTGTCTTGCTTCCTGCCGCTATTAGCCCTATACTTTGGTTCAGTGAAACTGATTCCCCCCTCATCAGGACAGCTGCCCCCTGAGTCACTTCAACGCGCTCTCCGTCAATGCTCAGAGCGCCAACCTGCTGCAATTCTACATGTCCGCCGTCGACAGCCCTGATAGTGCTCTGCTTAATCGTTATAAATTCGGCCTCCACAAAGTCGAGCCCCCTGCCTTCTATATCTGTCGTCTCTTTTCCCATTCCAGCCTCCTTGAAATAATAGGTTAAGACCAGGGTTAAGAAAGGAGTTGAAAATCTTTTTTCCATTCTCAACCTTAACCTCAGCCTTAACCCTGTTTTTTAAATTGTTTTTAATATATTCAGATTTTCCTCAATTTTCTCCAGCTTTGAAAAAAGATCGTCATGCCTGGACTTGTCCTTTTCCAGGACATTTTTCGGTGCATTCCTTAAGAAATCCTCATTGAGCAACTTCTTGTTCAAAAATGCCAACGCCTCGTCAATTTTGTCCTTCTCCTTTTGAAGTCTCCGGATTTCAGATCCCACATCCAGCAACCCACTCAACGGGATATAAACTTCCATGCCCTCATGTACGGCGACTGCGGAGCCTTCTGCACGACATATTTCCGGCCCTACATTAATTTCCCCGCACCGCGTTAATTTCTTTATGGATGTCAGATTACCGGCAATTATATCTTTAACTTCATGTGAAAAGGTCCTTATATCAGCCGCGATTTCGATTGATGGGGCTATATTAAGCTCTCCCCTGATACTTCGTATTGCAGTCACAGCATCAAGCAGAACGCCCATCTGCTTCTCTGCATCATGAAATAACGGCAGTTCTAACGGGAATGCCGTTTTCATCAAGGAGACGCCGGCAAGCCTGAAAGTTTCTGACTTTTCGGAGACACTGCCATCGCCGTGAAATATATTATGCCATATTTCCTCAGTGACAAACGGTATGAATGGATGCAACAATTTCAGGCTTTGCTCCAGAACATAAAACAGGCAGTCAACGATCGCGGACTTTCCCGCGTTGTTGTGCTGGTACAAGGCCGGCTTTTCAATTTCAAGGTACCAGTCGCAGAATTCGTGCCATATGAAATGATAGATGCTTCCCGTGGCATCATTGAAGCGGTAATTGTTAAGATTTTTGTTTACCTCGTTGACGGCAACTGCCAGCCTGCTCAAAATCCACTTGCTGGCAAGGTCCAACTCCTCACCATGAGAATAAGGGTCGCGTCTCTTCCAATCCGCATCGAATTTTGCAATAAATTTTGCAGCGTTCCAGAGTTTGTTGATAAAATGCCTGTATCCTTCCAGGCGTTCTTCTGAAAATCTGACATCCCTGCCCTGAACCGCAAAAGCTGCAAGAGAAAATCGGAAAGCATCGGCTCCGTATTTTCCTATCATGCCCAGAGGATCAATCACATTCCCCTTTGATTTACTCATTTTCTGTCCCTTTGAATCACGGACAAGAGCATGGATGTAAACGTCCCTGAACGGCACCTTATCCATATATTTCAACCCCATCATCAGCATGCGGGCGACCCAGAAAAACAGAATATCGAAACCTGTCACAAGCACACTTGTGGGATAAAACGTATCTAAATCTTCCGTTACATCAGGCCAACCAAGCGTCGAAAACGGCCATAGCGAAGATGAAAACCAGGTATCCAGCACATCAGGATCACGAATTAAATTCCCGCTCCCGCAGGCAGGACACACATCCACTTCTCCCCTGGCGCAGAGAGGAGTTACATCCCTGGCCACCCGTATTATCCTGGAATTCCTCACAATATCTTCGTGACTCATTCCTTGTGATCTCAAACTCGCATATGTCCCGCCGGCGACGGTCCTGCCTGAAAGCAACACAGACCTGAAAAAAACATGTTCAAACATATCTCCCTGATTGCGACCATCGGGGCCACTGCATTCAGGGCAGTACCATACCGGTATCCGGTGCCCCCACCATATCTGGCGGGAGATGCACCAGTCCTTTATATCCTTCATCCATGCATAATAATTGTTATCCCATGATTGGGGAATAAGCCTTGTGTCTCCGTCTTCAACCGCTTTAATAGCTCTCGCCGCAAGAGATTCGATTTTGACATACCACTGTATGGTCAAGAGCGGTTCGATAACGGTTTTACAGCGGTAGCAATGACCCACAGCATGATTATGCTTCTTCTCCGCCTCCAACAGATATCTGTCTTTCAGATCGCTGATTATTTTCTTTCTGCATGCGTACCTGTCGAGTCCCCTGTATTCTTCTCCTGCCTCGATGCTCATGCGGCCGTCCTCGGTAATAACACTTATGGAAGAAAGATTATGGCGCTTACCCATAGCCTCATCATTAAAATCGTGCGCAGGTGTGACCTTCACTGCACCGGTGCCGAAGGAGTAGTCAACAGCCGAATCAGCTATAACAGGTATCTTCCTTCCTGTCAGGGGAAGTTCCAATAACTTGCCTGTTAACCGGACATAACGCTCATCATCAGGATTTACAGCTACAGCTGTATCCCCGAGCATTGTTTCGGGTCTGGTCGTGGCAACAGTAATATATCCACCCTCTGTCCCCCCCTCACCAGGGTTATGAGACTGGGTGGCAAGTGGGTATTTAATAAAATAAAGGACGCCCTCCACATCTTCATATTCAACTTCAAGGTCGGACAATGCTGTATGACAACGCGGACACCAGTTGATCAAACGGTTTTCGCGGTAAACCAATCCCTCTTCAAAGAGTCTGACAAAAGCCTCCCGTACAGCTCTGGACAGTCCTTCATCAAGTGTAAAACGCTCTCTTGACCAGTCACACGACGCTCCCAGCTTCCTGAGCTGGTGAATAATTTTTCCGCCATATTCGGCTTTCCATTTCCAGATTCTTTCGATGAAAGCGGCCCTTCCAAGCTCAAACCTGCTTACACCATCTTTAGCCAGCTCTCTTTCGACTACATTTTGAGTCGCTATCCCGGCGTGGTCCATTCCAGGAACCCACAGCACTTTATAGCCACACATTCTTTTCCAACGTGCGAGTATATCCTGCAGAGTTGCGTTCAGCGCATGACCCATGTGCAGAGTGCCGGTAACATTAGGCGGTGGTATTACGATACTGAAAGGACTTCCGTCAGCAGTGTGAGATGGCCTGAAATATCCCCGGGATTCCCAAATCAAATACCATTTATCCTCAATCTCCCCGGGATTATAGTTCTGTCTTATCTCCATGTCTAGTTACACCTTTTACCCTTTTTCCCTTTAGAGGGTGGAAGAACAGGCTGGGTGAAATGGGATATTGTAAAAAGATAGATGTTCAGGTTCGAACAGTAATCTTTTCAATCTCTTTCTTTATGATAGTTTCAGCTACTTCAGGCACAACCCTTGCAATCATCGCTGATATTTCACCATGCAGGGATTGCGCAATATCCGTGACAAGTTGTCTTGTCACATTCTCGACAATTCCGGGCGCATTTTGCGACAGATTCAGAGAGACTGCTTCTCTTAAAACCGCGGCCAGCGCAGTAACGCCGTCGATGCCGAAAATATCCGAGACTTTCCTATCGATAGACTGCCTCACTATCTCTTCGATATCATATTTGGACGGCAGTTCAAGATTATAGGCGAGACCGCTGACGCCGGATAACAATGGTATCTCAACCTTCATAGCATCTGATAGTTGATCCTCAAACCCCCTGTTTGTAGCAGTCGGGGCGGATTCCACCAATAATTCCTCATCAACCACATCCTTAAACATATCTTTCTCTTTAGTTTCAACCTGTATCTCCTCATCATACTTCGCTTCTTCATCAAGAACGGGCGGCAATATTTTTTTCACATCGGCGCCCAGCGAAACTCCTTTGGATACCGGTTCAGCTTTAACCAGCAGCGATTTAACCTTGCTGATTAATTCCTGGGATTCAAATGGTTTGATAATGTTATCATCTGCACCGATTGATTTGGCGTATTCCTCATCATAGGGTTCAAAAGCGCTGGATAGGAGTATAACGGGAATATGAACAGTAGCCGTGTCACTCTTTATTTTTTCACAAAGTTGATAACCGTTCAATTTCGGCATATCAATATCTGCAAGCACTATATCCGGTTTGAATGATTCAAAAGTCGCAAGAGCCTGTTCTCCATCGTCCACAGCCCTGATATCAAAATTCTCATCAGCCAATACCAGCTCGACAACTTTTTGAATAGTGAGGCTGTCATCAGCCAAAAGCAATTTATAGCGCGCCATTATCGAACTCCTTTTACTGACAAGAATTAACCGCAGAGAAGGCTTTCATTATCATCAAGCTTCAAGAACAGCAGTCAACAAATTTTAGAAGTATACACTAGTTTTGTCAAGATTTTTTCTTGTTCCTGTAATCCTCTATAGCTTTTCTCAAGGCGTCAGCGCCCAGATTTGAACAATGCATTTTTTGAGGAGGCAATCCGCCCAGTTCCTGTGCAACAGTCTCTTTTGAGATACTAAGAGCCTCGTCAAGCGTCTTGCCCTTCACCAGTTCAGTTATCATGCTACTAACCGCAATTGCGGAGCCGCACCCAAAAGTTCTGAATTTGGCATCAACTATCCTGTCGTTTTCAACTCTGATAAAAATCTGCATGGAGTCCCCGCAAGTAGGATTCCCCTCCATCCCAACCCCATCGGCATTCGGAATCTCACCAACATTCCGGGGATTCATAAAATGGTCCATCACTTTTTGAGAATACATTTTCTAACCTCCTGTGTAACATTTATCTCCGTCAGCATAACCCGGAGACCCCGGTTTTTCAGAATCCTGTTCATTACCACCTGCGTCCCATCCCCCGGCAAAAGGAGACATATCACGTAGTTTTTTGATTACCTGAGGAAATTCCTCGAGGAAGTAAATTATATCTTCCATTGAATTGTCCATACCCAGACTGAACACAATCGACCCCTGGGCAAGCGCAGAAGTTATGCCGAGAGACAGCAGGACAGGCGAGGACTTTAATGCCCTGGAAGAACATGCCGAGCCGCTCGCAGACAATACTCCCTTCACCGACAGCATTAGTATCATGGCTTCACCCTCGATATACTCAACTACAAAACTGGCGTGATGAGGGAGCCTATTTGCAGGATGCCCTGTAAGAAAGACGTGAGGCACCTTCAGCACTCCATGGATCATCGCATCTCTCAATTTCAGGCAATGTTCCATTCTTTGAGGCAGTTCACTCGCCGCAATTTCAGCGGCCTTGCCCATGCCCACTATAGCCGGGACATTCTCGGTTCCTGCCCTTCTGCCGCCCTCCTGTATGCCGCCGTATATAAGTGGTGAAATCCGTATACCCTGCCTTATATAAAGAGCACCGGCTCCCTTGGGGCCATAAAACTGGTGAGCCGCCATGCTGTAAAGATCGATATCCAGTTCCTTCACGTCAACCGGTATATTACCGGTCGTTGCCACACCGTCGGCATGAATTAAAATGCCACGCTCCCTGGCGATTTGAGCCAGCTCACGAATAGGCTCAATGCTGCCGATCTCGCTGCTGGCGTGCGTCACTGAAATAAGTATGGTTTCATTGCTGATCGCCTTTTTAGCAGTATCCGGATCAACAACTCCGTTTTTATCCACGGGCAGATAAGTCACTACAAACCCGTTTTTTTCGAGAACCCGTGCAGAATTCAAAACAGAATGGTGTTCCACTTTTGAAACAATTACGTGTTTACCCTTGTTCTGCATGGCAAAAGCAATACCTCTTATGGCAAAGTTATTGGCTTCCGCACCGCTTGAAGTGAAGACAATGGACGCTGGCTTTCCATTGATCAAGCCGGCCACTTGTTCGCGCGCATGTTCTATGGCATCCCGGGCATTCATACCAAGATCATAGACGCTCAACGGGTTTCCAAAATTCTCTTTGAAATAAGGCATCATTGCATCAAGCACTTCAGGACGCAGCGGATTTGTGGCAACATGATCAAAATAACACCTATTCATAAGTTCTCCTTGAATAAAACAGAGCGGGAAATAAGCACCAAAGATTTTTTCTTTTTCTTTGCTGCCTACTGCATACTGCTTAGCCCTTTTCTATTGCTTTCTTAATGTAGAATCTGTAAAAATCTTCATCCTCATCCAACCCAAGAAATTCATTCCCGGTGCGCTCGCACCACTGGGGGATGTCCTCCAGGGCGCCATCATAGTCCGTAAGTATCTCGAGTACCTGTCCATGATCCAGCCCTTTTATCATCTCTTCAAGTTTCAAAAGATGCATGGGACACATCATGTATACAATATCGGCAGTGATGTCGGCCTTTACTCCGTGAACAAATTTCATAAAAGCCAGGCTATAGGCGATAGACATAGAAAGGCAGGCGATAGGCTATTGGAAGTAGGCAATAGGAAAATACTGATAGAGTTTTTTTTCTTTAACCTATAGCCCATATCCTATTGCCTGCCTTTTCCTGTTTGTATAATATCCCCCGACATCAGGTTTTCCAATGTTATCGTCTTTAGAAATGCCTCAATTTGTTCGCCAAGCGATTTCCACAGCAAGTATGTGACGCAATTATCAACCCTTACACAACCTTCTTCAGGGTTCAGGCATGACGTTATAGCAACAGGACCTTCGAGTTCACTAACAATAGCCGCAATGCTTATTTTCTCAGGAGACTTGCTAAGAAGATAGCCTCCGCCAGGACCCCTTATGCTCCTGACAAGTCCTGCCTTCCTCAGCTTGTTCAGTATTTGTTCAAGATAATGAATAGAGACATCCTGATTCAATGCTATTTCTTTTACTGTAACCGGCTGCCCGGGGTAGCCACGCGCTATTTCGTACATGGCCCTGACGCCGTATTGTCCCTTTGCAGATAATCTAAGCAAGCAATATCGTATAAAACCCTACTGATTTTGTCAAGTATTGATCATCACGAATTGGCATAAATCCACCACCTAACCACAGAGAACACAGAGGGACCCACTAATTTTAAAAAAAAATTCCAAACGTTTCTGGAACTCTGTGTACTCCAGAATGAAAATAATTTTTTTTGTTCCTTGCCTTAATTCTTTGAGTTCACAGAACGCTCCGTGCAATTCTGTGGTGTGGTAGCAGTCTTTGATGGTGAATCAAGGTTGGACGGTTAGCAGGTCAGAAGGCTGGAAGGTCAGAAGGCTGGAGGCTATCGCCGGTTCCTGCCTTCCAAATTTACTTTTGCGGTCTGAGTTCATACAATCTTCTTTCATCCGGACTCATGCCTATTTCCGAAAGGGCGTCATGAATCTGTTGAAATCTGGACAATGTTTCACCTATGTGGCATTTCTCCAGTTCAGCTGCAGTCGTGGCTTCCGAAATGCAGCTCCTCGTATTGTTTAAGCTCTTTTCGAATGATTCCATGTCTTTAACAATTTCTGTTTTGTTTTTGTTAATAGCAGTATCTTTTTGAGGCTCCTCAGCCATGACATAAGCAGTAGCAGACAATGCAAGTAAAAATGTGAATACCGCTGTTGCAATATAAGGATATCTATTAAATCTCATGCACTCCTACCAATCTAAAAGCTATACCCTGCCATTAGATACTCCGAATCTATGCCTTCATTCGGGTGGAAAAACCCCGCATTCGAATGGTGCAACCACCTTGCAAAAAGACTGAAGCCATACGATGATTCCCCGAACTTTACACCACCACCAGCTGTAGGACTGAAGAAAAAGTCTTTGCCGAAACTCCTGTTGATAATCGTTGTTCTCGTGCCCCCGCTAAGGCCGCACCCTACATCTGCAAAGGGATTTATAGTTTTCCCATGAGTCGAAAACCTGAAAACCGGGCTAACTCCGGCAAAGAACATCGACTGATGGTCCCTTGCCCATATATGCTCAACATTAGGCTCCACTCTAAGGTCAACTACTTTGGAAAGCCTCATTATCCATGCCCCCAGTAGAATTCCTTCCGTACTCTTGAGATCGTTCAGACCCCTGCCAATTCCGCCGGCAATCTCAAAGCTGCTATCGTCTTCAGCCCATGCGTAAGAAACAAAAAAAACTGCAACCAGGACCAGAACCAAAACCGGCATCAGGGAGCTCTTTCTCATAATTATTTTGCTTCTCCAGGGGAATACTGACCTTTAACCGTCAAAATATTATATCCCCCTTCAGCATGGATTTAAATTAAGACTGATAAAGCGAAAAAATATAACAAATTTTAAGTGTCTTTGTACAATTACTGATTTCAGTATGCAAAATAAGGGCCGTTGCCAAGACTGGAACTCTTGCCATAGATACCAATATATACGGACCGCCCAAGAAAAAACGGTAGTCCCCAATCGAAAACATTGCCGCCGGCATTGGGACTGCCTCCGATATCATTGAATACCCTGTTGGATGAACTTGCTGTCAGACTCTCGAAATTGCCTATTTGGAACGGTAACGTCGTACCTATGGCATTCGTCGCTGCCCCAAAGATGACTGCTGAAAGACTTGTTGTTGACGTTGGGCAAAACCAGTACGGATTACTGGTACCTGTGCAGTTCTGCAGCAGGCCGGCATAAGGGCCGGAAGATGCGTTGTAAGGGGAAGGGAAAAATAGCCCATTGGACCCGGTGTCAATAAAACTGCCACTGTACAAGACATTATTAAATTCTGTGTTAAATTCCCCGACACTGTTGAGTGGGTATGCAGTCACCCCGGAAGGAGAATTGTTAGCCTGAGTGCCAATGCCAAGTATAACAGAACCGCTGAGAGATACAGACCCAGCGGCAGGAACAGCCGGAAGCTGTATTATAACACCGTTGTTGTCCGCCGGAAGAAACGGCACGGGATTTTGAACCTGGTTGTTAGTTGATACGGTAGTTCCTAAACAGGTAGCCCCATTACAAGAATAATACTCGCCAACAGCAGAGCTTGCGCAGGTAGAACCGCAGTCCTGAATAAAAGCGCCGATACCGAGAATCCCGTTGAAGCCTGCATCTGACGGACTTTTCTCCGCATTGTAACAGACTGCTGCACCTTCAGACGAGAACGAATAGTCAATGACCTGGACAGGCACCTGAACAGCAGGTTCATTGCCGAGTATGACGCCTGCTGTTTGAACCGGTCCCCATTTCGTTGTATTGTCCGCAAAAGTGACACACTCGGCAAGAGACCCTGAAGCCGTTGAGACCTGTTTAAGAGGAACATTTAATGCCTGTTTAAATATCCGGAGACCAAAGCTTGAGGTATCCAGCAAAATACCGCTTATAGTTTGGCAGTTCGATGTGCCGGGGGTGCACACTGTAACGTCTACGCAAGGTTCATTCTGGTATGCATTACAGACAGCTCCATTAACAGTGATGGGAAGGACATTTATCGCTGCCTGCACTGATGTAGTTGTAGTTGATATTGAACTTGTGGGTGATGTTGTGGATGCGGTCGTAGTATTAGCTGATGTTGAGGAGCTGCTGCCGCCTCCCCCACAGCCGGCCACTGCCAACATAAAAAAAAGGGAAAGCAGTATATTACCTGATTTCATCTATATTCACTCCAGACGGTATTAGGGCCGGTACATAGGCCCTACCCTGGAGATTGCGCATATGCCCCCATCTTTCAACGATTAATGCTGATGACTTTACCCGCTGGTGCCGGCTGCCTTTTTGACGGGGGGTATGCTGCAGAGCATTCTTATATTCAGTGATATAGGAGCCAAGAAGCTGCGCGATATCAGGGGGTACCAGCCCATTCCAGGCAACGCCGAATACAATACCTGACGGCGATACAAATTCACGCACCGTATTAGCGGGAGAATATATCTCATGAACGGTGTAACTTTTGAAGGGAGTTGTGCCGCGGTTAACGGCTGAGAATGCCTTTCTGTCGGATTCGATAGAACTCGCCGGTTCGCCGAGTGTCGCCATGACAGGAACGGCATAAGCCAGAAAAATCACAAAAAACGCCAACACATGAAACAACCCAAACAGTTTTATTTTTATCATGCTAATAAAATAACCTCGCTTCGGCATTATACCATCTGATTCGAATTTTAGCAAAAGAAAGATATTTATTTCAAGTTGACCCGGGTTGACCCTTTCTGGTCATACTTGTAAGTAGTTTCATAATTTCATAAATGTTATAATTTAATTACAAAGGGGGATATAACATGTTTGAAGGTCTTTTCCAGCCTATGCATCTGTTAGTGGTACTGGTTATAGCGCTGATTGTTTTTGGTCCAAAAAAACTGCCGGAACTTGGCGCCGGGTTGGGCAAAAGTATTAGGGAATTCAAAAAAGCCCTTTCCACTGAACCGGAAAAGCCCGCAGTTGAAAACAAAAATACAGATACTATAATAACTACTGAATTGAAAACTGAGCAGGCAGCTCAGCCGGAGCACGATAAAAAAACAGTATAAGCTGATAAAGATATCCTTATTTTCTTAATTATTGCATGTTCAGCACTAATCAGTTCCGTAGTTCATGCTTAGATGTGATTATTATTTCTCACAGGGTTTGGGATCTTCCGGTGTTCCGCAATTAAGCAGCTCGGTCGGTCTGTTTGGGTTGACATACCCACCTTTTGCCGCGTTCCACTGATCGAATGTAGGATTATATCGTTGTCCTGTTTGCGGGTCGTATGCAGGTTCGTATCCTCTGCGTGCATTGGTATCTTTTCTCATTGCTTCGTCAAACGATTTGTTTTTGTTCTCCCATGTTTTCATTATAGTATCGCCCGTCGTGTTTGGATTGTTTTTCGGGTGGATAATTGTATCATTACCGGCGAATTCAGAAGCGTTGGTAATCGTTATGCTTTGGGCGATTTGCGGGAGGAAAGTTTGTCCCTCTTTAAAACTCTTGTTTGCA
>Ga0074045_10001944_pt1 | contig 19569 bp, 22 predicted proteins | sample BogForMeECP23OM2_FD_94442 | JGI IMG/M metagenome (GOLD analysis project Ga0074045, IMG submission 94442) | Bog forest soil microbial communities from Calvert Island, British Columbia, Canada - Bog Forest MetaG ECP23OM2 | ecosystem: Environmental > Terrestrial > Soil > Wetlands ...
CGTGCACACGCGAAACGAGTTCTGTGGATAAGTCGTCGCGCAACGGTCGCGCAGCAACAAAAAGCCAGTCGCGCAGGACTGGCTAAGTGCTTGATTATTTGGCGCGCCCGGCAGGATTTGAACCCACGACCCCCTGGTTCGTAGCCAGGTGCTCTAATCCAACTGAGCTACGGGCGCGTGCTTGGAATTATAGCAGACAGCCGTCCCACGACCCGCGTCCCAAGGTAAGCGATCATTCTCCGAAGGTTTTTCCGGTTCCCAAGCAATCTTGGCTCGCATACCCTAGACGAGCGTAGTTGGGTCGGCGAATTCGCCGTCAGTATCGAATCCACGATGAGCTGTATGGGAGCAAGGCGAGGTAAGGGCCCGTGGCCAGGAGCGAGTCTCAAGTAATCCGCAATTGACCCGCGCGGCGTTTATGCGCCATCGCGCGGGCGGTGTAGCACCTGACGTCATGTATCGTGATGCCGTCCGAATCAGGTAAGCGGTCATCCGTGAGTCCGGTTCAAACGATCCTCGCGTTGGGTCATTCCGCACAGGAAGGCCATCGCGACGCCGATTCGCAGTGCGGCGCTGGCATGAGAGTACGACAACCGCACAGAACGGGAGTGGTGTCCCGTGCTCATTTCTCCCCCGCCGTCGCTGCGGCGTCGCAGGCGAGCAGAAACACTTACCTGACTGGAACGCACACCGAAGAAACAAGGAACCCCCTACTCCGGCACCCTACCGGGCCTCGGCGCACTGTACAAGGATCGTGAGCGCGGGTCGCCGGAGTCTTCTTCCCCATCGCACGGCAGCAGCCGGTCATGCGTGACCTCAACTATGCCTTGAAACAGCTGTGCATACGCAATCGAGATGGCAGCTTTGGCACGCAGGCGAAACGTGAACGCCTCCTTAACCAGATCGCCGAGCAGCTCGAGGACATGGGTTTTCGCCACATGGATGCCCACAGTTTGAAGCCTAAGCACGTGGAGAAGCTGGTCGAGCGCTGGCTCGTCGAGAAGCTTGCCCCGGGAACCATCAAGAACAGGATGGCCGCTTTGCGCTGGTGGGCCCAAAAGGTCGGCAAGGAGAACGTCGTCGCTCGGAGCAATGCCACCTATGCCATTGCCGATCGTGTGTTCGTCACCAACGTTAGCAAAGCGACCAATCTGGATCCCGGCCAGCTCGGCCGCATCCACGACCCCCGAATTCGCATCTCGCTGCGCCTGCAGGCGCTGTTCGGTCTGCGCCGCGAGGAATCGATCAAGATCATCCCAGCCTGGGCGGATCGCGGCGACTCGCTCGTGCTCAAAGATTCCTGGACCAAGGGTGGCCGCCCACGCACGATTCCCATCCGAACCGAAGAGCAACGGCAACTCCTCGAGGACGCCAGGGCGATCGCCGGGGGCAAGAGCCTCGTCGCCCCTGGTTATACGACCTATCGCGACTATCTGCGGCACTTCCATAACCAGTGCGCTCGGGTTGGCATTTATGCCTTTCACGGCCATCGCCACGGCTACGCCCAAGCTCGCTATCAGGAGCTCACCGGCTGGGCCTGCCCCGCTTGCGGCGGCCCTGGATCCCGAGACTTGAGCCCCGAGAAAAGGGCGATTGACCTCCAGGCCAGGCTCACGATCAGCCACGAGTTGGGCCACAACCGCGAATCAATCACCGCCGTGTATTTAGGAAGGTAGAACGTTATGTAGAGTAGCGAGGGAAAGTGCTTTGGGAGCAAAGCGTTAGCTTTGGCTTACTGCACATAAAACTCTCATGATCAGCCTCCCGGCGGCCATCACGGTCGCCTTTCGCGGGGAGCTCGATCACGGACCAATCCAACCATGAAGTTTCAAACGATCCGCTGGATCGACTTGTTGCGCGCGCGTCCAACCAGCTGAAGAAGCTTGGCTATAGCAGAAGATCGCTGAGGCGCTACCGCACAATTTGGAGGCAGCTGGCGGCGTTTGCTCGCCAAATGGACCTGGGAAGCGGGTACTCGGAGAATCTGGCCGCGCGATTCTCCGACGCGTATCGGATGCGTACTGGCGAATGTCTCAAGCCCTGCGAGCGGTGGCGACGCCACGTCGTGATCGGCCTCAAGGTACTCGGAGACTTTGCGCGTGAGGGGCGCGTTGAGCGGCCTCGGATCGATACGCGAAACATCCGGGTACCGGCATCGATGAAGAAACTCCTCCGTGAGTACGAACAGTACTGTAGGGATCGACGTCATCTTCGACCGCGTACGCTGCAGGGGCGAATGCACGAGATCGCAGTATTCGCCGATTTCCTGCGCTCAAGGAATATCACGTCGCTGGATCAGATGCAGCCGGCCGATATCAGCGCCTTCGTCACGTCCCGGCATCGTCGGAAACGAAGAACCGTAGCGCGGATTGTCTCCGACGTGCGAAGCTTTCTGCAGTTTCTGTTGCTGCGCGGGACCCTGCGGCGGGACCTGAGCCATGTGTTGCCGAAGATCCGCCTCCCGCGGGATGCCACCATTCCATCCGTCTGGGACCCGGAGCTTGTTGCCAGGCTGCTCGATGTCGTTGATCGCAGCTCGCCCAAAGGCAAGCGCGATTACGCGATCCTCTTACTCGCCTATCGCCTGGGATTGCGCTCGGGGGATATTCGAGCGCTGAGGCTCGATGATCTAAAGTGGGAAGCAGCCACCCTGGAGATTACGCAATCGAAGACCCTCGCGCCGCTGTGTTTGCCGCTGACCGAGGACGTCGGCGAGGCGTTGATTGACTATCTGAAGTCGGGTCGCCCCCTTACCAATCACCGCGAGGTGTTCCTCAAATTGAGGTCGCCCTTTGCGCCTTTCGCCGACAACAATCACCTCTATCACATCGTCACCTATTGGAGGGAACTCGCCGGCATCCGCTTCCGAAGCCAACAACGACACGGTCTGCACTCGCTACGCCATACGCTGGCAACGCAGCTGCTGCGGGAGCAGACGCCGTTTCACGTCATCTCCGAGATCCTGGGTCACGCGACGACCGCTTCGACGCTGATCTACGCCAAGGCCGACGTGGAAGCCCTGCGCAGTGCCGCGTTGGACCCCGAGGAGGTGCGTCATGTCGAGTAGAGAGTTCACCGCACGCTTCCACAGCCCCGTTGCCGCGGTCATGAAACAGTTTGTCCTGCAGAAACAGGCTTGTGGTTACAAGTATGGCGAGGCAGCCCGGATACTGGCGCAGTTTGATCGTTTCTTATGCGACGAAGCGCTATCGCAGTGCGAGCTACCCCGCTCGATCAGCCGGAAGTGGCTCGCCAAACAACGCCACGAGAGCGCCTCAACACACCAGCACCGTGTCGGGGTTGTTCGTCAGTTCGCCACGTACATGTGCCAGCTGGGCTACTCCGCGGACGTGCCGGATCCGTTGCTGATCCTAAAGGGAGGCGCCCGTTTCTCACCACGCATCCTGACCCAGGCCGAGGTTCGTGCGCTGCTGCACGCGGTCGATCAGCTCACGCCGACTGCGCACGCGCCACTGCGCCACCTCATCATGCCCGAAGTCTTCCGACTGCTGTATGGCTGCGGCTTCCGACTCGGCGAGGTGCTGCATCTGCGCATGGCCGATGTTGACCTTGACCAAGGCATCCTGACCGTGCGCGAGGGCAAGTTTGGCAAGGATCGCCTGGTTCCACCGGCTTTGCCATTGGTGCTGCGCCTGCGGCAGTACGCCGCCGGCTTCGGGGCTCGTCCACCCGCCGCGTACTTCTTTCCATCGCCAAACGGTGGCCCCTGGAGTCACCCAGCGGTTTATCGGCTCTACCGGGAACTGCTGCTCCAGTGCGGGATCGCGCACCCTGGTAGGGGCAAAGGGCCGCGAATCCATGATCTTCGGCACGCCTATGCCGTCCATACCCTGTTGCGCTGGTGCCGTGAGGCCGCAGACCTCGATGCGAAGCTGCCGGTGCTGGCGACCTATATGGGCCATCGCTCTCTTGCCGGAACGCAGCGCTATCTACATCTGACTGCCGAGCTGCTTCCGGAGATCACGGTGCGCGCCAACGCCACCTTCGGTGATGTCATCCCACGGAGGATCGAGTCATGAAGCCGACCGACCTCTCCGTGCACCTGACCAACTTCCTGACGCACTACCTGGCTGCCCAGCGCAATCTGAGCCCCAACACCATCAAGGCTTACCGCGATGTGTTTACCCTCCTGCTCCGGTACTGTCGCGACCTGCGCGGTATCGCCCTGGAACGATTGACTCTCGCCCACATCGATGCGCCCCTGGTCGAGGCGTTCTTGGATCACCTGCGCAACCGACCGGCATGTCTCGATTCGCACGCAGAACCATCGCCTCGCGGCTTTGCACGCGTTCTTCCGCTATGTGCAGTCCGAAGTGCCTGACCGGTTGCTGCAGAGCCAGCAGATCCTCGCCATTCCTCTGCGGCGACATCCGCGCCAGAGCGTCGGATACCTCTCCAAGGAACTCCTCGCCCAGATCCTGGCACAACCCGATCTGCGTACACCCTCCGGTCGCAGAGATGCCGTCCTGTTGAGCGTGCTCTACGACACCGGCGCTCGGGTACAGGAGTTGATCGATCTCAACGCTGGCGACGTGCGCCTGGATACGCCGCCACAGGTGCGGCTCATGGGCAAGGGGCGGAAGATGCGCGCCGTACCGTTGATGGACGCGACCGTCGACATCCTGCGCAATCATCGCCGCGAGAACGGTCTGGATCGCCCCGAGCACGCCGACCAGCCGCTCTTCCAGAACCGGCACGGCGGACGATTAACCCGCACAGGAGTGCGCTACCTCCTGCAAAAATATGTACGGACAGTACGCCGTAATCACCCCGGCTTCACGCAACCGGTGAGCCCGCACAGCTTGCGGCATACGAAAGGAATGCACCTGCTGCAGAGTGGCGTCCCGCTTGAAATCATCCGCGACTTCTTAGGGCATGTGGATGTGAAGACGACCGAGATTTATGCGCGGGCAAACCTTGAGATGAAACGAAAGGCGCTCGAGAAGGTCGCCGACGTTAGCCCTCTGCCCAACATCCCGTCATGGAAGCAAAACAAGACATTGCTCGAATGGCTGCATTCGTTGTAGTGCCCCGGAGGTCACGCATGCCATTTGTAAACCGAGGGCCGCCACGTCGGGCCCGAATCTTATGCCGAGTGCCGGCGACCAGTTTCCTTTGCTATCAAAGAGCTGACGATGTCACTGCACATAACAACTTACTAAGCCTAATAGCGTAAATGTGCTGCTGCACATTTCGTGTATCTTGGTCGTTAACGCGCCCCGGCAGCACAGTGCTCGACACTCGCGCCCCTCACACCGCGACGGAGCCACTCCGGTTTGCAATGATCGGGCGCCACGGCCCCATGTCCGCCGCAAAACCTCCGATTCATTCGCCAGTAGGCTCTGCTCCATGGGAGTCTGCGGGTGGCGCGTTCCACCACCCTCCTCCGAGGGCGGCGAATAGCGCGACCGTGTCCTGGTAGCGCACGGCGCTCGCCTGCAGTTCCGCGACCAGCGCCTGGTGGTATTGCGCGTCGGAAACCAGAAGGTCGAGATAATTCGCGAGCCCTGCATCGTAGCTCGCCTGCACCAGATGTAACGCCTGTTGTGCCACCGCAAGCGCCTCCTCCTCGGCCCGAAGAATCTCCGCGTCGTGATCGAGCGCGCGAAGCGTGTCGCCTACCTGCTCAAACGCATTGAGCACCGTCTGGCGATAGGTGGCGCTCGCCTGCTGATAACCGTCGATTGCTGCCTGTCGTTTGAACCAGAGCGTTCCGCCGTCGAACAGGGGCGCCGCAGCACTGACGCCGAAAGCCCAAAAATTGCCGCGAGACGCGAGCAACGTGTTCGTCGACGTGCCATTGCTGCCGTAGCTTCCGCTGAGCGTAATGCTCGGGAACAGCGCGGCGGTCGCCACGCCGATGTTGGCGCTGGCCGCGTGAACCGTCGCCTCGGCGGCGAGGATGTCCGGCCGCTGGCGGACGAGATCGGACGGGACGCTGACCGGGAGCTTGCTCGGCAATGCGAGTTCCGCGAGGCCTACTTCCGGCGGGCTCCACTCCGCAGGCAAGTGCCCGGCAAGCGTCGCCAGCAGATCGTCGCTCTGCACGAGCCTCTGTTCGATCTGCGGTATTGTCGCCTCGACGGAGGCTAGCTGGCTACGCAGGCTCAAGACGTTGGCATACGGCACCGTTCCGGCCTGGGCTTGAACTTCGCTCAGGCGGACTTGTTCCTTTTCCAACTCGACGAGCTGTTGCGTGGCTTCCAGCTCGGCCCGGTACGCTGCCTTGGCGATCAATGTATTGGCGATGTTGGCCGAGAGCGCGAGGTAAGTCGCCTGCTCGGTGGCTCGCGCCAAGTCGACTTCGGCGCCAAGCCCCTCGACCATCCGTCGCTCCCCACCCCAGACGTCGAGCGCGTAGTTAACCGTCGCCGAAAGGGTAAACAGATTGAAAATGCTTGTCGGCAGGTTCTGGCCTATCTTGAGTGGATTGTATTTCTGTCTAGATGCGCCCGCCGCGGCGTCAATTTCCGGGTAGAAGATTCCATAGCCGCTGCGCAGGTAGTCCTGGCTCTGGCGAAGGCTCGCTTGCGCCGCCTCGAGCCCAGGGTTGTTTGCGAACGCCTCCGCCATGACGGTGTCGAGCTTCGTCGAGCCGAACAGGTGCCACCAATCGGCGGCGATCTGCGCTCCGAACTCGAAGTGCTGCGCGGTACCTGCGGCCGACGCAGTAGCCTGGGGATCGGCACCTTGGGAGTAACGGCTGACCTTCGGTGCCTCGGGGCGCACGAAGTCCGGTCCCACTGCGCAGCCGGCCAGGGTACAGCCGAGTACAACACACCATAGCCCAGCGACCGGCGACCCGCAGGACACGGAAAGGCCCAGGCGCGTGCTATTTCGCACCGACATACACATCCACGAGCTGGCCCGGATAGAGGTTCACATCACGTGGGCGCTCGAAACGGAAGATCACCGGCAGCACCCGAACGTCGACCCGCTCCTGCCGTGAATCGGCCAGCTCGATCTTGGGGGAGACATAGGGTTGAATGCCGACAAACACCAGCGGCACGTGAGTGTCGGTCCCCCGGATGAACATCTGCGCTTCGATCCTGGACGGATCGGCCAGGCGGTGAACCAGAATCTCGTCGATAAAGGCGCGCACCTGGAGCCGGTCTTCCGGCGTCCCCATGACAACGAGTGGCTTCATGCCCTGGGTGTAGGAATCGTAGGCGCCCTGGGGCGAGACATAGCTGCCAATGCTTGCCTGCAGGGTCAGCACCACACCATCGGCCGGAGCGCGGATGGTGTATTTCCCGAGAAGCGCAGAGGACGCCGCATACGCTTTCGATAACGCGGCGTATTGCCTCTCCTGGTTCTGAATATCAAAACTCCAGGCGCCCGCCTTGGTCAGGGCATATTGTTTCTGCGCCACCTTTAGGCTGGTATCGGCGATCTTCGCGGCATCGCGCGCACTATCCAGGATCAGGCCGCTGACCGACTTCGGATCGATTGCATAGGACCGCTCCTGCCTCGCAAGCTGGTCCTGCGCACTTTTGAGACTTGCCTCCGCGTTTTCTACCTGCGCCGCGGCAATTGCCAGCGTTTCCGGCCTCGGCTGCGCCCTGAGCTCCTCGAGCAGCGCCAGAGCTGCTTCCGCCTGCGCTCGCTGCTGCTCGGTCGTCGCCCGCTGGACCGAATCGTCGATGGTCAGCAGCGGCTCGCCGTTCTTGACCGTCTCGCCCTCCGCTACGAGCACCTTGGCAACCGGTCCGGAGACCTCCGGAAAAATGTTGATGTTCTGTCCTTCGGCGAGCACCGTCTCGATGATGCCGTTCGCGTAGATGCCATTTGCGTAGGGATTGGCCGCCGGATTGAAGAGCGGGGCCTGCGCGGACGGCTGGCGGTTAAAAATGACGGCGCTTGCGACGGCTAGCACCAGCCCCATCGCCGAGAGAACGAAGAGGATCTTATTGCGCATCCAGTTCTCCCCGCTCGACGGCCATGATCCTACCATCCTCCATTTTCAGGATGCGGTCCGCGAATTCGTAGATGCGGCTGTCGTGGGTGACGATGACGATGCAGCGCTGCTCGCTGAGGATGTGTGCTCGCACGAAGCCGACGATGCTGCGCCCGGTATCGCCGTCCAGCGACGCGGTCGGTTCGTCCAAGATAAGGATGTCGGGGCGGCTGACGATGGCTCGAGCGATCGCCACCCGCTGCTGCTCTCCCCCGCTTAGCTTCACCGGCGGCAACTCAGTTCGCGACTTCAGCCCCACTATTTCAAGATTAAGCGCTGCCTCCTTGATCGCTTCGTCCCAATCGCGGTTCTGGAGGATGAGAGGAATCGCAACGTTCTCCGCGGTGGTCAGGCGTGGGAAGAGGTGGTAATCCTGGAACACGAACCCGATCTTGTGCAGCCGAAAATCCGCGAGTTCGTCGTTGGAGAGGCTCCAGATCTCCCTTTCCTCGATCTTCACGGTGCCGGCATTCGGCCGCAGGATTCCGGAGATCATGCTCAGCATCGTAGTCTTGCCGCTGCCAGACGGACCGACGACATAGAGCATTTCGCCAAAATAAGCTTCGAGGCTGAGGTCCCTCACCGCATCGGTCCTGGCTTCGCCTTCGCCAAACCATTTGCTGAGCCCTACCGCCTGAATGGCCGTCTTCGGCACGACTAGCCCCGGAAGATGTCGAACGGCTCGATCGTCAACACTTTTCGTACCCCGACATAGCTCGAAATCGCGGCTATGACGGTAACCATTGCGAAGGCGAGGAACAGGTTGACGTAGGTGATGATCGCCGCGTAATCGGGAAGATAAAGCCTAGCAATCCAGATCAGCAGCGAGCACAGGCCGACGCCGATCCCATAGCCGGTCAGGGCCACGAAGGTGGCCTGGAAAAGGATCATTGAGATGAGCTCGCGCCCCTTGGCGCCGATCGCCTTGAGCGCGCCGAACTTGTCGAGGTTCTCGAGGATGAAGGTATAGAACGTCTGGCCCGAGATGGACAAGCCAATGACGAAGCTGATCAACGTCATCAGCAGCATGTTGGTTCCGATTCCGGTCTGATATTTGTAAAAATTTGCGATCTTCTCGATGAACTCGTCCTTGGTCAGCGCAAGGTACCCTGAGTTCGCGACTTGGCGCTTGATCGACGCCACGTCGCCGGCAGTCTTGGGCTCGACCAGGAGGTACGAGATCGTGAAGCGCGTGTTGGGAATGTATTGCAGGGCCCTGCTGTAGGTCGTGTAGAGCGTCGGTGTTCCGAATAATCCGCTCGATGCCACCTCCGCGATGCCGACGATCACGCCACGGTGATCGTTAAGCTCGAACTCGGTGCCAATTTTCGGGTTCTGCAACTTGTAGAACTCGGAGTCCTTGACCGCGATGAAGGCATTCTCGGCGAAGATGTCCTGGATGTTTCCGGCTACGAGCATCGGTCTGCCGAACAGGCTGGTATCGTCGAGACCCAGGACGCTGGCCGACTGGTACGTGCCGTCGCGCAACTTGAGCAAGGCGGCACCGGAATACAGCGGAACGGCATACTTCACGCCCGGGATGCTGCGTACCTCGTCGAGCACGTAGTCGGGCAATGGAATCGAATTGGCAACCGTCTGGACCGCCGGGTCCATTACCCAGATCGAAGCACCGATGTTGATGACCGTCGCCGATGAGCGACTGAGGATCCCCGAAAACAGGGAGGTCATCTCGATCATCAGGAACACGGCGAAGGTGATCCCGACCAGGAGCGCCGCAAACTTGGCCCGATCGTTGACCAGGAGCCTAAAGGCAATCCTCAGTATTCCCGGCATTGGAACTTCCGCGCCCTACTAAGACTGCAATCGCCCAACCCGCCCGCGTCCAGCCGTGAATCTGCAGCCGCGCCTTGTGAGGGATTGTGGGCGGTGCGTGGTCGATGAAAACATGCTCGTGTCGAGCAAAATTATGGCCTTCGTCACCGCCCCAGCGTTGATGTAGATCAAGCTTTGCGCCACCACCCTCGTGTTGCGGAAGCTGCCCTGCCTTGGTCGATACACGCCCATTGCGTCGCTGTTCTTCGGGCAACGTGTTACCGAGTGTTTCGCCACGCACTTTAGACCCGATATGCGTGCACTTCGCGCGTGCTTCGTCGGTTCGTTGTTGCAACTCGAGGGGACCGCGCGTCGTTCTGAGCGGCTTCCCTGCATGCCGATTGACGTAGGACGCCGTCCGCTGCCTGCCTTATCGTCGGACTACGGCAATTACATCCACCGTCTGATTGGCGAGACGCAGGGCGCTGGGCATCATGAAATCTCGCAACTTGAGACGGAGAATCTTCATGCGCAGATTGAACACATTGCTTGCTGCCGGGTTTGCCGGCTCGCTGCTCGCCTACCCGCTAGCGGGCATGGCCCGGGTGGATGTCGATGTTGAAATCGCGCCGCCGCCACCCGTAGTCGAGGATGCGCCTCCACGCGCCGGATACATCTACACCCCGGGCTACTGGGATTGGGACGCGGATCAGCACCGGCACGTCTGGAAAAGAGGTGAGTACGTGAGGGAGCGCCCCGGCGAGCACTATGTGCCGTATGCGTGGTCGGAACGCAATGGCCATTACCATCTGGACGCCGGCCATTGGGACCGCAGCGATCACGGGTCGTAACCCGGTTCGGAAGGCGTTCTGAGAACCCCCCGGGGATGCCCGGGGGGTTCTCACCCGCCCCTAAAGCAGCCCAGCGGCAGGTTCGCGATTGGCCGCGTATGGTGTATAGGACGCTGAAGCGCGAGCGCCCGCAGCAACGAGGGAGGCCGGGGCCGCGACAAAGTCGAAGTCGTGACGAGGTGCCACAGGCCGAGGCGCCGCGCGAGAGAACCCGCTATTTCGCCGCGGCAGCGCGCGCTACGTCATCGAGCAGCTTGTCGGCGCCCGTGTTGTGCACTGTCGCCCGGATCAGGATATCCGGCGGCAGCACTCCATCCTTGTAGTAGTACGCATTCCACTCATTGGAAATCGCGACCACCGTCCCGTCGAGGTTGACGCCGCCGTAGAGGCCCTTGGCGCGGCTGAACGAGATGAAATCGGCAAGCAGCGCTGAGCTGGCTCCGGCGCCGACCGGTCCGGCAGCGACGCTGGCATCGCCGCCGAGCTTCGCCGATGGCGACAACAGCGAGTTCAGCCCCTTCTCCGTCATGACCAGCGTCACGACCTCCGACACCGCGACGCCCGCCTGAAAGCCGAAGCTTGCGGTAGCCAGCGTGTAGAACGCCGGTCCGGACCACTTGCCGGTCTGCGGATCGCGCGCAAGCGTTATCGCGCGACCGCCGGAGCCGCCAAAAATGAATCCGGCCTTCACGACGACGGGCGCGATCATCACAGCCTTGGCCCGGCTGAAGTTGTATTGGAGCCAACTCATGTTCGGGTCGCGCAGCAGGTTCGACAACGTTCTGTCGGCGTCGTCGACCAGCGCCTGCTGGTCGGTCTGCGCCAGAGCAGCGCCCTGCGCTGCCGCGAACAACAGCAGCACACCGAGACCGCGCGCGAGGTGAGGGATGAGTTTGTACGGCATCAGGCACTCCGTAGGTTTCCAGCGACTTCGCTGGAAAAATGACAATTATATACCCGACGCATCGGCCTGCGCTGCCCCGGCCGCGGACGCCAAGGCAGGTGTTTCATTCGCGCCAGGATTGAGCAAGATCAAGGCGGTGGAAAGCCTTGGTGTCAGAATATTCTCATAGCGCCGTGATCCCCATTGGGCTGGGATATCGTGGGGTGTTTCAGCAGCAATGGGACACCGGCAAGGAGATAATCATGGCCATCAGCGTAACCCCTGACAAGGTCCCCGTTGCGGGGCAATCAGCGGCGCAAGCCGTCGCCACAAAGCCGTGGTCACCCTTCCCATGGAGGGCTCTCGCCCCGCTTCTGGTCGCATTGGCTATCGCCCTGCTGCCGCCACCCCAAGGGCTCGCTCCCTACGCGTGGTACTACTTCGCCGTCTTCGCCGGGGTTATCGTAGGCCTCATGCTCGAGCCGCTTCCCGGAGGAGCAGTGGGGCTGATCGGCGTCACCGCGGTCACGGTGCTCGCGCGCTACGTGCTGTTCTCGCCGGCAGAACTTGCCAAGCCGGGATTCTCGCCGTACAACGCGGCTCTCACGTGGGCGCTTTCCGGCTTTTCGAACAGCACGGTTTGGCTCATTTTCGGCGCCTTCATGTTCGCGCTGGGCTACGAAAAGACCGGGCTTGGACGTCGCATCTCGCTCCTGCTGGTCAGACTGATGGGTCGCCGCACGTTGACGCTGGGGTATGCGGTGAGCGTCGCCGACACGATCCTCGCACCGTTCACGCCGTCTAACACGGCACGCTCGGGTGGGACGATCTACCCGGTGATCCGCAACCTGCCGGCACTCTACGACAGCAAGCCCAACGATCCGTCGTCGCGTCGCATCGGCTCGTACATCATGTGGGTCGCCATCGCCACCACCTGCGTCACCAGCTCGATGTTTCTGACCGGCCTTGCCCCCAATCTGCTGGCGATCGAACTGGTCAGCAAGACCGCAAAGGTGAGCTTGACCTGGACCGAGTGGTTTGTCGCCTTTGCGCCGGTTGCAATCGTGCTTCTGATCCTGATCCCCGTTGTCACTTACTGGATCTATCCGCCTGTGGTCAAGGCGGGCGGCGAAGTTCCTGCCTGGGCCGCGACGGAGCTCAAAAAGATGGGCGCATTCAGCCGACGCGAGATGCTCCTTGCCGGGCTGGTGATCCTCGCCTTGGCACTGTGGATCTTCGGCGGAGACTTTATCAACGCGACCACAGTCGCCCTGGTCGTCGTCTCGCTCATGCTCGTGCTGGGTGTCGTATCGTGGGACGACATCGTCAAGAATTCGCCGGCATGGAACACGTTGGCGTGGTTCGCGACGCTGGTAGCACTTGCGGATGGCTTGAGCAAGGTAGGTTTCGTCAAGTGGTTCGCCGACAGCATTGCCGCACACATGACGGGCTTCTCGCCGCTCGCGGCGACAATCCTGCTCGTGCTTGTGTTCTACTTTACGCACTACCTGTTCGCAAGCGTCACCGCACACGTCACGGCGCTGCTCCCGGTGATGCTGGCGGTGGGGTCGACCATCCCGGGCGTGAACATGACACAGTACTCGCTGCTCCTCTGCCTGACGCTTGGCATCATGGGCATCCTGACTCCGTTCGCGACCGGCCCGAGCCCGGTCTACTACGGCTCAGGCTATCTGCCGTCGAAGGATTACTGGAGGCTCGGTGCGATCTTCGGCCTGCTGTTCATCGCCGTGATGCTGCTCATCACCCTTCCTTGGATCGCGCTCTTGAGCTGACAGGCCGCTGCCGCATTCGGGTTGCTCCGCTGTGGCCTGTGAAGATGCGTTCGGCGGTGGGGGCCAGCGCGCGGGCCCGAATCAACGGTTGGCTTCAGCCGCCCAGCATGCGATAGAAGTAGGTCGTGGCGCACAGGCCGCCCTTGGGCAGTAGCGCATAGCCTGGGATCACGCCGCAGCGCTGCCAGCCCAGCCGGGCATAGAGTCGCTCCGCGTCGCCGTCGGTCACGGTATCCAGAACCAGCAGCGATTTGCCGCACTCGCGCGCAAGGTCTTCGGCGGCACGCATCAACGCCGCGCCGAGTCCGCGGCGTCGTGCACGGCGACGCACGAGCATTTTCGCCACGTCCGCCCGGTGTGGCTGGTTTTCGGGTTGGTCGAGAACCAGCTGCACGGTGCCGACGATGCCAAGGGCGTCCTCGGCCACCAACAACGCGCGCTCGCCTCGGGTCACGGAGTCGGCTACGCGGCGCCAGAACTCCATGGCCTTTGCCATGGGCAGCGGGTGCATGAAGCTCACCGACGCGCCCCCCCTCGACGCAATCGACCAGCAGTTCGGCTAGCCCCTGGACCTGTTCGTCGCTCACGGTCGACAGGCGCCGGATGCTGCCGGCATCGGCTGAATGACTGCGCGACGAGATCTCTGGGATTCGTGCCATCTGTTTCGCGCCGGCATCGCTTCTCGCGCTTTCGCGAGGCACGCGACGCCAGTGTGGCGGCGGGCCCGGTGTTCCGCACCGTCTCGCCGCCTCTGCCTTGTCTATTGAGGAATAACGCGCGCGCCTTCGCCGCTTCCCTCGATGTACACGGCCTGGCCGGTTCTCAGGTTCGGGTCTACCGGCTGTGTTACGGCGACCAGTACACCGCTCTTTACGCGCACGATGACCTGCTGCCCCGGCACCGGCTGATCGTATCTCTTTTGGATATTATTGCCGAACAGTGCACCACCAAGGGCTCCGGCGACCATCGCCACGTCGCGCCCCGTGCCCCCCCCGATCAGGCTGCCGATGCCCAGGCCACCGAGGCCGCCGACGATCGCCCCTACACCCCGATGCTGGTTGCTCTGCAGCTGGACTGGAGTGATCTGCTCGATCACACCCTGGCGGATTTCCTGCGCTCCAGGGTCCTGAGCGAACGCATACCCGGTCGCGAGCAGGAAGGCTAGCGGGACAGCGAAGGCATACGACGAAAGTCGATTCAGCATTGCGTTCTCTCCAAAGTGGTCGAGGCAGGCTCCGTGCGAATCCTTAGAATTGCGGACACTTGTCTGGCGGAGGGAGAAAGAGCCGTACAGTCCCGACAATAAGCCGCCACCCTCAAGCCGCACCGGGGACGCATCCGAACGCTGCCTCATTCGGTAGATGCGTCGAGCAAATAGTGTATCAGGAAACATGTCCAAACCTTGCCAGGGCGGACCGATCTCAGTCCCGAGCAACGATTCATATTTTCACCTCGCGGGCATTCATGCTGTACTGAAAATTCTGCGGGTCGTAGTACTCGAGCGCACCTTTGGCGCCTTCCGCATACGGATAGATGAAGTGCCCGAGCAACTTGGTTGTCGCCGGCGCAAGCTTCGTATCCCCGCCGTGTTGAACGCCATCCAGTTTATCTCCCAGGCGCCGAATATCTCGCCGGCGGGGCTGCGAAATCATCTCGGCAACTGAATTCGCTTTTCGTAAGATCGATGGTTGCTGCGGGTCGAACGGGACAGACCGGCCAACACCCATCATACGAGATGGACACAAAGATTTTCCCAAACCTGACATTGAGAGATGGACCGGACATTGAAGTTGGTGAAGCGATAGCCGGAAAGTCGCCGGTGTGCGAAAATCCCAGGCGTACGTATACGGTATGCACTCGACCACGGGATAATTCATGACTGCGCAATTCAAATTACGAACGCTGGCTGTGGTGATATTCGCAGCGGCGATAGTTACGACGCTGCCTGCGCACGCAGAATTGAGCGAGGAGGAGTTGGCAAAGCTGGCGCAGAATCCCGTCGGCAACCTGATCAGCCTGCCGTTTCAAAACAACACCAATCTCAACTTCGGACCTGAAAAGGGAACGCAGAACATCCTCAATATCCAGCCGGTGGTCCCGATCTCGGTAGACAAGGACTGGAACATCATCACCCGCACGATCCTGCCGGTGATTTGGATGCCGGCACTCGGTCCCGACATCGGGAGCAAGAACGGCATCGGTGATACGGTCTTCACGGCATTCCTCTCGCCGGCCAATCCAGGGCATTGGATTTGGGGCGCTGGCCCGGTCGTCCAGATTCCAACTGACAGCAACTCGGAGCTGGGCAACAAGAACTGGGGCCTTGGGCCTTCGTTCGTCGTGTTGCATCTCGACCATGGCGACCCGTGGGTCTATGGTGTGCTGGTCAACAACATCTGGTCGGTGACCAGCACCCAGACGGGTGGCTCATACAACAATGGCCTGATTCAACCTTTCGTAAATTATAACTTCGAGGGCGGGCTTTACCTGACCAGCGCGCCAATCCTGACCGTCAACTGGAAGGCAAGCAGCGGTCAGCAGTGGACGGTGCCGATCGGTGGCGGTGTGGGCAAAATCTTCCATCTGGGCAAGCTGCCGGTGAATACACAATTGTCGGCGTACTACAACGTAGCGAAACCGGATCTCGGCGCGAATTGGCAGATCCGAGCGCAGGTGCAGCTCATGTTTCCAAAGTAGCACGGGAAAGCGACCAACCGCTTTTCGATCATTGAACGTCAGCAGCCGGTCTCGGCGCAGGCTTGAGCAGGTCGCCAAACCGGCTCGCCTTTGCCCGAGTTCGGCCCGGATGCGCTCGATGCGCGCCGTCAGGCGCCCGGCAATGCCGATTTTGGCCACGGATTTGGCCACGGCACGCGACCTGGAGTCGGTCACCATCCAATTAATTCAATGTTTGTACCCGGCCTCCCGCTGACTGCGAATTGCGAGCACGAAGACCGTGTCGATCTGCTCGATGTATCGATACAGCACGACATAGCCACGCGCTCTACGTCCGGTCACCAACTCCCTTGTGTCGGCGGATACGGGCCTTCCAATAAGAGGATTGTGCTGAAGTACATCGAAAGCCTGAATGATTTCCCTAATACGGTCAGGCACATCTTCAACATCGTGTTCCGACAGATGATCGAGGATGCGATCGAAGTCAACCTGGATTTCAGGAGCCAACTCGATCCTGGCCACCTTAGCGAACCAGTTTCCTAGCCACCGGTCGAGCCACGGATTTCCCCGCGATTCGATCTTCAAGATAGCTGCGCATCTTTTCCCAGGGAATCGTCCTGCCGGAAGCTATCAGCTCGGCGTAGCGGTTCTCGGCAACGTCATGAAAGTCTGCGCGGCGTTCTGCCTGATCCACTTTCTCCGCGATCGCCTCCAGAATGAAGCTGTGCGCCGTCGTTCCGGCACGCTCAGCGGCGTTGGCTACACGAGCCTTCAGTTCCTCCGGCAGCCGGATCGTGGTCGTGGACACGTTTAACCTCAGCACAAAACTTAGCTTGTAGCACAACCGTGCTACAAAAGCAAGTACGCGGGTCCACCGTATCGGCGGCGATGCGAACGAGGCGTCCGGATACCAGGAAGATAGCGCTCAGTGAGTTGAAGATTCCCTTAAGGAAACGATTCGCGCAATGATGATAGTTGGATAGAGCTGGCCGACGAGCGCCTCCAGCATGGCGGGCGATCGTGCCGCACGGGCGACCGGCGTGATATCACCGTACCCTAGCGTGGTCAGAGTGACAAACCTGAAATAGAGCCAGTCGAAAAATCCACCGTTGGCGGTAGGCAGTTTGGAGAACGCGCCTGTATGTACCGCAAACGCATCAACATCTCACACGTCTTGGCCCGTCAGCGTGTTGGCATCAAGGAAGTCGACGAGGGAATTTGGATCGTCAGCTTTATGCGGCACGATCTCGGATACGTCGACTTGGAACAGCAAACCCTGCAACTCCTGGACAACCCGTGCGGCACGCGGTTGTCACCTATGTCTTAGGTACGGCCTGCAACCCATGTGTCCGGGTCGTACCATACTTATGTGGCGGAGAGAGAGGGATTCGAACTCACGTCGCCAAGGGCGGCCAGGGTCATGTCAGAGGAAAAAAACCTCGTGGAGCCGCCTGAAACCGCAGAATTCCGCCACGGACCGCCACGCCTTGCCTCTGGTTCCCCTGCCGCGCCATTCGATCGCGGCTTCTCGCCTTTGGATTGGGCGCCCGACCAGGGCCGGCGGCCGACGCTAAACCCGGTTAAGGTTGACGATACTTTCCGCTAAGGTTGACAATCTATATTCTTAAGGTTGACAATGAATACCGTTAAGGTTGACGATCAACTAGGGGCAAAAAGTGGCACCAGGCAGGATTAGAGCTCGAGGCGAAGAGATCCGGAAATTCATTCTGGATCGGGTCGAAGCCTCACCGACGGACATCGCAAGCCTCACAGCCAACAAGTTCGGGATCAGTCGGCAAGGCGCGAACAAGCACCTCGACAAACTCGTCAGTCAGGGCAGCCTCATACAGGCCGGAGAGGGCCGACAGCGAGTCTACCAGCTCCAGCCGCTTGTCGAGTGGTGGAACTGGTACGAGCTTGCCGATTCGCCCAAGGAGGACGTCGTCTGGAGAGAGGACGTCGAGTACCTTCTCGAGGCACTCCCGGCAAACGTTTTCGATATCTGGCACTACGGCTTCACAGAAGTGTTCAATAACGCCATCGACCACTCCGAGGGCACCCGCATCACCGTCTACGTCGAGCGCACTCCGACGACGACGACCGTGCGGATCAACGATGACGGAGTCGGAATTTTCAAGAAGATTCGGAAGCGACTTAACTTGGAGGACGAGAGCCATGCAGTCCTAGAGCTCGCCAAGGGCAAGCTAACGACCGACCCCGCCCACCACACTGGTGAGGGCATTTTCTTCACGTCCCGGATGATGGATCGCTTCGTGATCATGTCCGGTGGAGTGTTCTTTTCACACCAGTTCGGAGATCCCGAGGATTGGATTCTGGCTGATGGCGAGGATTTGAAGCAGGGAACGTTGGTCGGAATGCAGTTGAGCAACCACACGGCGAGGACCGAGCGACAGGTCTTCGACGCATTCTCGAGCGAGGATGAGGACTACGGGTTCACCAAGACCGTGATTCCTGTTCGCCTCGCGCAATATGGAGAGGACAAGCTGGTCTCTAGGTCGCAGGCTAAACGTATGCTTGCGCGCGTCGATCGCTTCAAGACCGTGATTCTAGACTTCGATGGCGTGAAGACGATCGGGCAGGCTTTCGCCGACGAGGTCTTTCGCGTTTTCGCGTCCGAGCATCCGAATATCGAGCTAGTCGCGATAAAAACAATCGAGCCAGTGGGACAGATGGTCTCGCGGGCGAGGAGCGCGCTCGCTGAGCAGCGAAATGCGTTGCTCCATCTTGCGGACCCGACGCCACGATGAGTTTCTCCGTGGTCGTCGTCGAGATTTGCAGCGGTGAGCGACGCGAAGTAAGTGCTTCAGGGGGAACAACAATTCTGGCGGAGAGAGAGGGAGCCGTATAGCCCCGCGAACATGGCATTTCGGCTGAAATACCCCCGAAGCTACAAGCCCCCTAAACCCATGATTTGGCCACGCTAGGCAACTTGGAGTCGATCACGATCGGAGTAAGGATCGATCTCGACGATGATCTTCTTGACCGCAATGCTCGGTGCCTTGCGGCGGCCAACCGCCTTCATCGTAATGAAGCCGGCGGACTGCATCTTCGCCAACGTGCGCGTAAGGTTCGGCTGTGCCCGTCCGCTCATCTCCACCAACTCCGCGACCGATTGCGGCTTGCGATCCCGAATGATTGCAAGGAGCTGGCGGTTCTCCGGAGTCAACAGCCGCACCACGGCATCGACCGAATTGAAGCTCGCTTTCCCCGCGTCGGGTGGCGCTGAGCCCTCGCCGCGCGCTATAGCTTTCATTTCTTCGCGCAACGAGCGAAGACTTTGAAGCTTGTACTTGGTCATCTCGTTCCCCGTGTATCTTCCACTTCGACGACCGTCGTATCGACTCCGCGCTCATATAACACTCGCTCCACTTCGTCGAAAAAGTCGTCAATCAATGTCTCAGCGTCCTTGAACTGGTCGATCTCGCCCTCGAAACCCGTGCTAGCTTTTATTGTTGCCGCGTAGCGTTTGCTCAGGCGGCTAATTTCATCTCTGCCGTGATCGTGTCCCATGCAACTGCGATACGCTGATTCGGAGCCCGTTCGATTAACCCCAGTTCAACGAGCCTGGTCACGTCGGTGTGCACGTTCTTGTAG
>Ga0074045_10001946_pt1 | contig 19564 bp, 19 predicted proteins | sample BogForMeECP23OM2_FD_94442 | JGI IMG/M metagenome (GOLD analysis project Ga0074045, IMG submission 94442) | Bog forest soil microbial communities from Calvert Island, British Columbia, Canada - Bog Forest MetaG ECP23OM2 | ecosystem: Environmental > Terrestrial > Soil > Wetlands ...
CAACCTCCGCCGTTTTGATTTCGGTGCGAATCTGGACCGCGCCACTGTTGGCCTTTCGCCGCCTTTCGGTACGTCTGCAATCTGCCCGCCTCTCGTCCCAAAGATGATTATGAGAGTGTCCTAGTGTGACTTGTTAGGCATCAGCCTGCGTTTTATGGTTTCACTGTCCTAGCTTTTCGCATGAAATTCGTTCCACGTTTTTGCTCAATCCAGCAACCAACATGCACGCCCTTCGCCAGCTCTAGCCTGCTCTTGCTCTAACGGGATTCGACTCCCAAGGAGGTTTCGCCGTGAACTCGCTCAAATTTGTTTATCTTCGTTTCACCTCACTCGCCGCCATCATCATCTTCATCCTCGCCGTGCTTGGCGCCAGCCCCTGCGCCATTTCCGAAGACGTACTCACTTATCACAACAACAACGGCCGCACCGGACTCAATTCCGCGGAGACCACGCTCACTCTTAACAATGTAAATTCCACTTTGTTTGGGAATCTGTTTACTTTGTCGGTCGACGGCCTGGTGGATGCCGAGCCTTTATATCTCTCCGGTGTGCCGATCGCAGGAAGTGGCAATCATAATCTTCTGATTGTGGTCACGGAAAACGACACGGTTTACGCCTTCGATGCCGACACCGGCGCCCAGATCTGGAAGATCACTACCTTGGCCTCCGGCGAAACCCCCTCCGATGATCGCGGCTGCGGCCAGGTTTCGCCGCAGATTGGAATCACTTCGACTCCGGTGATCAGCCGGCCCGCTGGCTCGAACGGTGTGATTTATGCGGTGGCCATGTCAAAGGATTCTTCCGGCAATTATCATCAGCGCCTGCACGCGCTCGATGCTACGACTGGCGATGAGCTGTACAACGGGCCGGTCGACATCGCGGCTAAATATCCGGGCACGGGCGATAACAGCTCGGGCGGATACGTCGTGTTCGATCCGGCGCAATATAAGGAGCGTTCCGGCTTGCTGCTGTTAAACGGCGTGGTTTATTTGGCCTGGGCGTCGCACTGCGATATCAGGCCGTACACGGGCTGGATCATGGGTTACAACGCCACAACGCTGGCGCAGAAGGCGGTGCTGAACGTGACCCCCAACGGCAACGAAGGCGCAATCTGGGGATCGGGTGGCGGGCTTACGGCAGACAGCAGCGGCAGTATTTACTTTCTCGACGCCAATGGCATCTTCGATACAAATCTGAATCCGAACGGCTTCCCCAGCAGCGGTGACTACGGCAATGCCTTCATCCGGCTCACTACCAAAGGAGGCCTCACCGTTGCAGATTACTTCGAGATGGATAACGGGCCGCAGGAAAGCGATGGGGACGTTGACCTGGGCTCCGGCGGAGCGCTGGTGGTGCCCGAGATGAAGGATACCTCGGGAACAGAATGGCATCTCGCGGCGGGCGCCGGCAAGGATAACAATCTGTACCTCGTAAACCGGCAATCCATGGGTAAGTTCAATCCCAATATCAACAACAACTATGAAGAACTGTCGGGAGCGCTGCCCGGTGGAATCTGGTCGATGCCCGCTTACTTCAACGGCAAGCTCTACTTTGGGCCGGTGGGACAGCCGATTCTGGCGTTTCAGTTTAGTGACGCGATGCTCGATGGCACCCCGGCTGTGCAAACCAGTAACAGCTTCGGGTATCCTGGAGCGACACCGAGCATTTCCTCCGGCGGAAATAAGAACGCCATTGTCTGGGCTACCGAGAATACAAATCCCGCCGTTCTGCATGCCTACAACGCCATCAACCTGCAGGAGCTTTACAACACCAACCAGGCCTCTGGAGGGCGTGATCACTTCGGAGTGGGCAATAAGTTTATTACTCCGATGATCGTCAACGGGAAGGTTTATGTCGGAACCACTAGCGGAGTGGGAGTGTTCGGATTGCTGTCAGGCAAGGCAGATGCGGTGTCGGGAGGACGATGAGGGAGGCTGAGAGCCGCCCTTCGTCTACCAGCGCAGAATCCAGAGTAAGCGCTTGCGATTCCTCTGCGGCAAGGGCCGGGCCGCACGCCCGGTGGGCCTGCGAGGCCTCTCTTCCCTGCTGAACACCCAGTATCTTCAATCTTCCACACATAACCCTTCAGCCGCATTGAATCTGTTCTAGACTCGTTTCTGTTCTAGACTCGTGAAGTATCCCATGGTGCTCAGCGATCAGCTCGGGTTCAGGTTTCAGCCGCCGGAGCGGCGGGTGTGGACGGTGCGCGCTCTGGTGGCCGCGGTGCGAACGCTGGTGGAGCGGGAGTACTCCGATGCCTGGGTGGAGGGCGAGATCTCGAATTTTCGGGCGCACGATTCGGGGCATCTTTACTTCACGCTGAAAGACGGAAACTCGCAGATTCGCGTGGTGATGTTCCGATCGTCAGCGCGGCTGTTGCGCTTTCGTCCCGCGGATGGGATGCAGGTTGTCCTGCGCGGGCGAGTCACGATTTATGAAGATCGCGGCGAGTTGCAGATTGCAGCCGAGTATATCGAGCCAAAGGGTGCGGGAGGCTTGCAGATCGCCTTCGAGCAACTGAAGGCGAAGCTGGAGGCGGAGGGACTATTTGCGGCGGAGCGCAAAAAAGCAATCCCGACTTTGCCTGCGCGAATTGGGATTGTGACCTCTCCGCAAGCCGCCGCGCTCCGCGACATCCTGAACATTCTTCACAGACGGCATCACACGGTGAATACGCTCATCTACCCAGCTCAGGTCCAGGGCGATGCGGCCGCAGCGGAGCTGGCAAGTGGAGTGAAATATTTCAGCCAGAGCCGCAGCGTGGAAGTCATCATCGTGGGTCGCGGTGGAGGATCGGCCGAGGATCTGGCTGCATTCAACGATGAAGGGCTGGCGCGGGCCATAGCCGCGTCGGAGATTCCGGTGATCTCGGCGGTAGGGCACGAAACGGATTTCACGATCGTAGATTTTGTGGCGGACTTGCGGGCCCCGACTCCCTCCGCCGCGGCGGAGTTGGTGATTCGCTCGCATGTCGAAGTCGAGAATCAGGCCGAAGCGGTTCGGGAGCGCTTGGTCCGAGCCATGGAGCGCAGGCTGCTCGAAGCTCGGCATGCGCTGGTTGAGCGGGCCCAGCACGGAGCCTTCGCGCGCATCATGGACTTGATCCGGCAGCGCCAGCAGAAACTGGACGACCTGACTTACCGTCTGGAGCGCGGCCAGCGACAATCGTTGGAGAAAATGCGCCGGCGCTGGGAAATCGTTGCGGCGGCCGTGCGCCACTACGACGTCCGGCGCGTGCTGACGGGAATACGTGGAGAATTGCAGGCTGGGACCGCGGCTTTAGCCGCGGGAATGCGGAATCAACTCCTGCAGAACAAGGTGCGACTGGAGCGTATAGGCCGGGCGCTGGAGACGCTTTCTCCCTTGGCCATTCTGGAGCGCGGATATGCGTTGGTTTTTGATGAAGCGGGGCAACTGGTGAAAGACGCTGGGCAAGTTGAGCCGGGTGATCACATCCTGGCTCGGGTGGCGCGGGGTGAGATCCGGGCCGCGGTGACAAAGGCTGGTCCAGAGGATCTTCGCGGCAAGCGCACTAAACCATAACCACAACACGTGCTCCTGAAAAAGCCCAACTAAGATCGAGGCGTCACTGCATTAGAATAGAAAGTTCCTAACATCTGAAACCTCAGCGAAGGATGCGATTCCGGTGACGCAACTGCTGGCGCAATGGTCGAGAGTGTCGTTCACGGTCCTCGACATTTTGCTGGTCGCGTTGATCATCTACGAAGTCCTCGTCATGATCCGCGGGACTCGCGCTGCGCCCATGTTGGCGGGCCTGGCAGCGGTGGCCGTGGCCTTCTATCTGGCGCGGATCGGCGAACTCGTTACCTTGAACTGGCTGGTCAGCCGCTTGCTGCCTTACGTGGTTTTTGCGTTGATTGTGGTCTTTCAGTCGGAGATTCGGCATGTCCTCTCCGACGTGGGCCGGCGGGTCAGCTTCCTGCGCGGCTCTGCGGCGGAGGGCGATTCCTACGACGACATTGTGCTGGCGGCAAATCTATTCTCGCAGCATCAGACCGGGGCATTAATCGTGATTGAGCGCGAGATCGGATTGCGCACCTACGTCGAGAGCGGCGTTGCAATGGATGCCAAGCTCTCCTACGATCTGCTGGCAACCATCTTTCGTCCGAGCGCTCCGCTGCACGACGGAGCCGTAATCATCCAGAAGGACCGGCTGGCGGCGGCGGCGTGCTTTCTGCCCTTGTCGATGAATCCGGTGCTCTCTACCCAGATGGGAACGCGCCACCGGGCAGGGATCGGAATTACGGAGGAGACCGACGCAATCGCTGTGATCGTGTCCGAAGAATCCGGCGCCATCAGTATCGCGGTGGGAGGGAAAATCGATCGCGATCTCACGGTGGAGCAATTGCGCGAACGTCTCAGCCAGGAGCTGCGGCGGTATGTGTCGCCGGTCGCACTGCCGACTGTGGTAGCGGAGAACGATGAGTCGGATTCCGCGGAGGAGTCGCCTCTGCGGGCCGGAGCCGCGCTCGGAGCCGATAACGACTCCGATCCGGACATGGAGAGGCCGTTATGAGGGAGCCTCCGCGATGAATTTCTTGCGGCGCTGGGTTCTACATAACTTCTGGCTGAAGGTCTTGTCGCTGCTGCTGGCGACCGGATTGTGGCTCGCTATCTCTCCGGATGAGGAGTCTGCGGAAGTGGCGGTGCGGGTGCCGATTGAGTTCCAGCACGTGCCCGCGCATCTCGAGATCAGCTCAGTTGCCATACCCGAAGCCCAAATCCGCGTGCGCGGGCCGGAGCGCGTGATCCGGCAACTGCGTACCACGGACATCCACGCCGAGCTAGAACTTAAAGACGCCAAGCCAGGCGAGCGCACTTTCGATCTTACCGCGGAGCAGATCCGGCACCAGCGCGATTTGCATATCGTGCAAGTGGTCCCCGGACAGGTACATCTTACCTTTGATATGCGTCTCACGCGCGAGGTAGAAATTCATCCCCGGGTCACGGGAAACTTTGCTGCGGGGGAACAAATCTCGCAGATTCTGGTGAACCCCGACAAAATTACGATCACCGGCCCACAGCATCATGTGGAGATGGTAGACGCTGCGACCACTGATCCCGTAGACGCTTCGGGGACGAGAACCACCGCGACCTTCCCCACCAACGCATACGTTCCCGATCCCCTGGTGCAAGTGCTGCAGCCCACTCCGATCCGCGTGACCGTGATCATGGAGAAAAGTGCGCCCGCGGCGAACGGCCATTGAATTCTCCCCGTCTTGTTTCGATCGGCAAGTTTTGTAGTTGTCAGTTATCATCCTCGGTTCGATATTTCTGGCACTGCGTTCAGTTTTAGGGAACCCGCACGATCTATGAGCAACCTGAGCAGACAACTCTTTGGAACGGACGGAATACGCGGTGTGGCCGGTGACTTTCCTCTTACCAAGGAAAGCACATTCTTGATCGGCCGTGCACTGGGACAGGATTTGATTCGCACTGCCCAGAAGCCAAGAGCGCTGCTCGGGCAGGATACGCGCGAATCCAGCGGATGGATCGCGGATCGTGTGGCAGCCGGGCTGGCCGCGGTGGGCGTCGAAGTGCATAGCGCCGGCGTGATCACGACGCCGGGCGTGGCTTATCTGGCGCGCTCGCGCGGATTCGCAGCGGGCGTGGTTATCTCCGCCTCGCATAATCCCTGGACAGACAACGGGATCAAAGTTTTCTCCGGCGATGGATTCAAGCTGCCGGACGCTCGTGAACTCGCCATCGAGCGCGATATTTTCGCTTTGCTGGCAAGGCCGGGCGCTGCGGACGACACGGCGATGAGAATTGCAGGGCCTTCGCTGCCGGGAGAGGCCGAGCTGCGCAAGGCTTACATCCAATCGCTGGCGAGTAGCGTTTCGTCGGATCTGAGAGGCTTGCGGGTGTTGGTGGATTGCGCCAATGGAGCGGCGACGGCCGAGGCTCCGGAATTGTTCCGCAGCCTGGGAATTCAGGCGACGTTCCTTTGTGTCGCGCCCGACGGCAAGAATATTAATGACGGCTGCGGGGCGCTGCACCCGGAGACCTTGGGCAAGACTGTCGCTGCATCCGCCGGGAACTTTGATCTGGGCGTGACCTTCGACGGCGATGCTGACCGCGCTTTGTTTTGCGACAGCGCCGGACGCGTAGTGAACGGCGATGGCATACTGCTGCTCGTGGCGCGCGATTTGCAGGCCCGAGGCAAATTGAGCGGATCGATCGTGGTGGCGACGACAATGTCGAACATGGGTGTCGAGATTGCCCTGAGGAACGCTGGTATTCGCATGTTGAGGGCGAACGTGGGCGATAAATATGTTCTTGAAGAAATGCTGAAGACGGGCGCGACCCTGGGCGGCGAACAATCGGGGCATATTATTTTTCGCGACGGCGACGCGACTACCGGCGACGGTCTGCTGACGGCGTTGCGGATGATGGATGTGATCGTGCGCAGCGGGAAATCTCTGGCGGAGTTGGTAAGCGATCTGAAAGTGTTTCCCCAGAAAATTCAGAACGTGCGGGTGCGGGAGAAGATTCCCTTCGCCCAGGTGCCCGAGGTACAACGGGCAATTGAAGCCGCCGAGCGCGAGTTGGATGGAAATGGTCGCGTGGTCGTGCGTTACTCGGGGACCGAGGCTTTAGCTCGCGTGATGGTGGAGGCGGAGTCGGAAGAGAAGATGCAGGCGATCACTGCGGGGATTGCTGAGGAGATACAGAAGGCCTTGGGGATTTAGGCTCTTCAGGGCCTCGCTGCGCTTGGCTGGACAGCCGAGGCGGCTGTCCCCACATGGCCGGTTGTGGGCGCAGGCATTTGTCGGACAGGAGTGTCTGATCCACACATCTACTGCACCGTCTTCAGATAATCGTTGTAGGAGTGTCGCGCCCATCCTGCGTAGTGCTGGTTCTCGCGATTCTTTTCGTCCAGTGTGTCCAGCATCTTCGGTAACAGTTCGCCATAATCTGGTGTGCGCAGCCCTATGACCATCTTTGCCAGATTCGGATCGGGCAAGTCGGCATAGGCCATGTCGAGGAATTTACGGCTGGCGGCCTGAAGTGTTTGCTTCTTCTGCTCGACGCTTTCTCCGTCGCTGGGACTGCTCAGTTCGTAGAGCATCAGAGTAAGCCGCGGCAGCGATGATAGGAGCAATCTTCGCTCGGCAAGGCTGCCCTTGAGAAGCTTGTTCTGAATATCCGCGTTGACGGTGAGATGGGCGGGGTCGGCCAGAGCGCGCACGGCGCGGTACGCATCCACCAGACCGGGCAGGAATCTAAGGTTCCCCGGGCCCTTGTTCTCCGGCCGTTGTTGCGGTTCGATATCGAGGTGAATGCCGTCGAATCGGTCCGCTGGATGGTGCCGATTAAATTGCACGACTTCTCGAACCCGCTCCAGAAGTTTTTCCCGGTGCTTGCCGAGTTCGTCGGCGTTTTCGCTCGAAAGCAAAGCTTCGACTCGAATGTTCGATCGATGAAGAAGAGCAATGAGGTGACCGATGCGGCCTTCCTCCGAGGCGTCGCCATTCGCGGAGACCGATACATAGACTTCGTTGATGCCCTGGGCGTGACAGAAACTTCGCAACTTCTCAGCACCCTGAGGAGCATCCACAACGGGTGGGTTTTTCCAGACCCACAGGCCGTGCGCCGGCGGGCCTTCTCCTGCTGCAGAAAGAGAGAACGCAGCGAAGAGAAACACGCAGAACATCCATGAACAAGCGCGAGTCATAATATGCACCTAATCTAAATCTCTCCAGTTAGATCCCACTCCCATCTCCACCAGCAGCGGCACCGCGAGCGCATGGACTTTCTCCATCTGCTCCTTAACTACCGATTTCATGATGTCAGCTTCGTTTTCCGGGACTTCAAAGACCAACTCGTCGTGTACCTGCAGAGTCATTCTGGATTTCAGACTGTGCTCTTGCAGAATCGCGTCGATGCGGATCATGGCTACTTTGATCAGATCGGCGGCGGTGCCTTGCAGCGGTGTGTTAACGGCGGTACGTTCGGCAAAGCCTCTTTGATTTGCGTTTTTGCTGTTGATGTCGGGGATGGGGCGGATGCGTCCGTGCAGGGTCTTCACGTTCAGGTCGCGGCGAGCTTCCTCCAGCGTCTTGTCGATGAAGGCGCGCACGCCCTTGTACTTCTCGAAATAGTTGGCGATAAATAGTTTTGCCTCGGAAGTTTCGATGCCTAGATTCTGTGACAGGCCGAAGGCGGAGAGACCGTAGACAATGCCGAAATTTACTACTTTGGCCTGGCGGCGGTGATCGGGGGTGACCATCAACGGTGGGACTCCGAAGACTTGCGAAGCGGTTAGGGTGTGGATGTCGTCGCCGCGGCGGTAGGCTTCAACCAAAAGCGGATCGCGCGAGAAGTGGGCCAGCAGGCGGAGTTCGATCTGCGAATAGTCGGCCGTGAGCAGCACGTAACCGGGTTCGGCGATGAAGGCGGCGCGAATGCCGCGGCCGAGTTCGGTGCGGATGGGAATGTTTTGCAGATTTGGATTGGCGGAAGAAAGCCGGCCCGTCGCGGTTCCTGCCTGGTAGAAAGTTGTGTGCAGGCGTCCCGTAGAGGGTCGGATCAGCGCGGGCAGCGTGTCGACGTAAGTCGACTTCAACTTTGTGAGTTGGCGGTAATCGAGGACCATGCGGGCGATAGGATGATCCTCGGCCAAAGTCTCAAGAACATCGACGGCGGTCGATATCATTCGTCCCCTACCGTACTTCACTGGCTTGGGAAGACTCAGTTTGTTGAACAGAACGTCGCCCAGTTGCTTGGGTGAGCCGATATTGAATTCGGCGCCGGCAACTTCGTAAACTTCTCCGGCCTTGGTCTTGATTTCGCGCTCGAGGCCGGTCGACATCTCCGCTAGCGCGTCGGTGTCAATTTTTACTCCGGCCCGCTCCATGCGCGCGAGAACTGGAACCAGCGGCAAATCGATCTCTTGGTAAAGCTCAGTCAATCCTGCCCGGTCGACATCTTCCCCCAGAGCAGTGGTTAACCTGCCGGTGACGTCGGCGGCTTCGGCGAGATCGCCGCTCAGCTTGAGATTGAAGCGGCGCAAAGCTACTTCCGGCAGGCGATGCGAGGAATACGTGGGATCGAGCAGGTAGGAGTAGAGCATGGGATCGTGCTCCACACCTCGCAGATCGATTCCCAGGGCAGCGAACGCGTGGAGCGCGGTCTTGTAGTCGTGAACAGACTTGGGTGTAGCCGCGTCGGTCAGCACTGTCCGCAACTTAGCTGCGGCGCTGCTCGAATCCAGTTTTACCACGGCTGCCGAGCCCGCGGCGCCGGAGATGGCGACGCGGTGCGGTGCGGGCTCAGGAGCGGATAATGGCAAGTCATCGGTGAGAGGAAGCATCGCCTCGGGCGTTTCTTCCTCCGCGAGGTCCTCATCGCTCTCCGCCGGAGTTTCGGCCTGCTCTAATTCGACCGCGATCGCTAGCGCGCCTTCTTTCGCCACAGAATTGAGCGCGAGCTGAACCTCAGCCTCGGAGTGTGCTTCGCCGTAATGAGTTTCAGTAACCTGAACCTCCGGCAGCAACTCCTTTAATAACGAAGTAAATTCCAGTTCCGCAAAGAACCGGCGGAGGAGATCGAGATCGGGCTCACCGGCGCGCATGGCTTCGACGTTCAACTCGACGGGAACGTTGCAGTCGATGGTCGCCATGCTTTTACTGAAAAGGATGGTGTCGCGATTGTTCTGCAGAGATTCCCGGTAGGTCTTTTTTTCGACCTCGGCGGCGCGCTCAAGCGCCTGCTCGACACTGCCAAAGCGCTTGATGAGTTCGACCGAACCTTTATCGCCGATGCCGGGAGCTCCAGGAATGTTATCGATGGCATCGCCGCGCAGGGCCATCACATCGACCACGCGTTCGGGAGGCACGCCCAGTATTTCTTCCACCTTGGCGGCATCACAGATCAGATTGTCTTTGGGAGGATTCAAGATCAGGACGTTTTCGTTAACCAGTTGCATCATGTCTTTGTCGCTGGAGACGATGTAGACGGGATGCGCCGCGGCTGCGGCCTTGCGCGCGAGCGTTCCGATAACATCATCGGCCTCGAAGCCTGAGAGTTCGAGGATGGGGATGCGATAAGCCTCGAGCGCGCGGCGAATGTAGGGAATCTGCTGGGCAAGATCCTCGGGCATCGCCTTTCGATTTGCTTTGTATCCCTGGTAAGCGACCTCGGTGAAGGTTTGCGTCTTTATATCGAACTTGCGAACCGTGGTGATGGACTCCGCTTGTGTGTCGCGAAAGGTGGGAGCTGCAACGTCGAATACCGCGGCGAGATAAGCCGGAGAGAAGTCGTCGCGGAGCTTGCGCAGCATGTTGACAAAGACGTAAATCGCGGCCGTGGGCAGTCCGGCCTTCGTGGACATGGAGCGCTGCCGGGCCATGGCATGGTAGGCCCGGAAGATGAACGACATGGCGTCGATGAGGAAGATGCGGGCGGAGTCGGAAGTCGAACTCCCGGAGTTTCGCGGTGGCGAATCTCCGGATCTGGGCGTTTTCGTGGCGGCAGGGCCGGTGGCCGACGATTGTTTCCGAGGCGACAAGCATTTAGTTTAGCAGCAGAGATGGCGGCTAGAAGTCGACGGTGAGGTCGGCTTGCACCAGCTTTCTCGCGGCCCCGCCCGGAGTATTTCGGAAGACTATGTAGTACTTCTGGGGATGATCCTGGGTAGGAGGAAAGCCGACGTTTACGTTCTGGTCATGCGACGACTCAGCGGCAAAGAGAGTTTCACCGCCGTGGCCGCGTAGGAAATCGGCATACTGGTCTTCCTTGAAGATCAGGAAATCGACGTTCGCGATGTCCTCGTCGGGTTGAACGGCAAGCTGTTTTACGAACGACCGGTAGGAGCCGCGTAATTGAGGCCTCGCCGCGTAGGCGGGGATCTCGAAGGGAAAATTGACCGGGGCCGCGGTAACAGCGAACGTCTTGTGCAGAATGACGCTACTCGTACCTACGGGAGAGTGCCCGACATAACGAGCGTCGTAGGTTTTTGACACCGGATCCGGCTTGTGCCCAGGAAGGACTTTGTCGGCCTCCTTCATCAACTCGGTGAGGGGCCCCGCAACCTTGATCGCCGGGTCTCCCTCTTGCGCCGCAGGCGTGGTCTCCGCCTCCTGAGATTGCTCGGCAGCCTCAGACTTGGGCGTGCGACTACTGCGCCAGTATGAGTAGCCTGTTGCAAAGGCGGCACACAGAAGCAGCAGGGTGACTGCTCTTTGCATGTGGTCTCGTTCTCCCTAACCTTTAAGTTAACCTGAGGAGAGGTTGGACCATTAGCCTTTCCAGTTGCAGTAAGTTACTTCGGTTTTCGAGATTCGCCTACCGCTGCATGAGGCTTTTGATTTGAAACGTGCAGCTGCGGGCGAAGGAAGGTTGGCTGAAATCGCGAGAGAGCACTTGGCCATAACTCCCGTACCAGCCAGCGATGGAGAATTCCACAAGCACCGCTTTCAATTTACTTGACATCGGCTTCGCCGTGAGCATAATGCATCAATCTAGAATTCTGCCTGGTATTCGATCTGCCCCGGCGCTGCGGTAGCCGGAGGAGGTTTTTATGAGCGTGCTGGAGCTTTGTGACCGGGAAATTGCAGCGGTTCCGCTGGATGCCAGCGTGGCCGACGCCATCAACAAAATGCTCGACCACCATGTGGGAGCGGTTGCGGTGGTCGACTCCGAATACCGGGTTGCGGGAATCTTTACGGAGCGCGATGTTCTGCGCAAGATGGCGTTGAGCCGCACCGACCCGCAAACCACCTCGGTCCGCGAACTGATGACCACGCCGGTGGAGATGGCGACGCGGGGCACTGGCGCGGGCGAGGCACTGACCACCATGCTGGAGCGTCACTTCCGCCATCTGCCGGTGGCCGACGACAATGGCAAACTGCTGGGGATTCTCTCCATCCGCAATCTGCTGGAGTGGCGCGTGGACGATCTCAGCCGGGAGCTGGAGTCGCTGGAACAGTATGTTTCGAATGATGGGCCTGGGGGCTAGGGCTTAGCGGCACGGAGCTCCTCGGTATCTCAGCGTGGGCATTTCTTTCGCGCGAAAAAACCTCCTGAAAAGGAAAGCCCCACTTCTCGCAGAAGACGCGAGAAATGGGGCACCCCAAGTTTCAATCGATATTTGAATCGTCTGATGCTGGCCCCACTACTTCTTGGGGGCGATGGCGTCTTTGGCGGCCTTCGCTACGCGGAACTTGACCACCGTCTTGGCCTTGATCTGAATGGGTTCGCCGGTTTGCGGATTGCGGCCGACGCGGGCTTTGCGGTGCGCCTTCACCAGGCGGCCGAGGCCGGGGACTACGAATACGCCGTTCTTCTTGGTTTCTTTTACGGCTACGTCGGCGAGTTGCTCGAGAAACCCTGCAACGGTTTTGTTGGGTAATTCGGTTTTCTCCGCCAGATGACGGACGAGTTGCGTCTTGGTTAAACCTGCTGCCATGTTTCCTCCTCGGAAAACTTTTGAATTTTAATTCCAGACGGGCATGATCTTACATTACCGTCCTGTGGAAAACACCCTTATTCTACGCGGGTTCTGCAAAGATCGCACGCAAATGAGTGCATTTTTACGAGTTAATCCGCACTCGATGGTTCCAAAATGGCCCAAAGACGCGTACCAGAGCAGTTAATGGGAGCAGTTGGCAGTTGGCAATTAGCAATTAGCAGTTGGCAATTAGCCATTCAGCCGTCAGACCTTGGACCTCAGACCTCGGACGCCAAAGCGTCGGTTATTGGCCATTGCTAAACGGCCAGGCGCCAACTGCCAACTGCTAAATGCTAACGGCCGTCCGGTGCAATAATACTGGTGAGGAGTTTTCCCACTTGACGTGTGCTATCTGCGAGGTTCGTAAGGAGAAACGCTTTTGTCCGGCGGTGCATGGACGGATTTGTCCACAGTGTTGCGGGGAGCAGCGCGAAGTTACGCTGGACTGTCCGAGCGATTGTCCTTATCTGCAGCAGGCGCGGGAGCATGAAAAGCCGCGCTCGGCGGAGGAGTTCGACCGCGCGTCGTTGTTTTTGCAGGTTGAAGTTTCCGATCAATTCACTTATGAGCGTGAGCACCTGCTGATGGGCCTTACGTATGCGCTGGCGAAGGCGGCGCATGCCGACCCTGGTTTGAATGATCGCGATCTGATTGCCGCGCTCTCGGCGATGAGCACGAGTTACGAGCGACTGGTGAATTCGGGGCTGCACTACGAGCAGCCGCTGACCAGCACGGGGCAGCACACAGCGGCAGCGCAGGTGGAAGAAATGGTGAAGCAGTATCGAGAGGCGGAGACGAAGCAGCTGGGTTATTCGAACTTGCGCGATGCCGAGGTGCTGAAAGCTCTGGTGTTTCTGCTCCGTCTGGCCCATGGACGAACCTCGGGGCGGCCGAAGTCGCGGGCCTTCATTGATTTTCTGCTGGCGCAATTCCCTGAGAAAGAATCGGCGGTGGTTACGGCGCAGGAAGCGGGTAGGCGGATTATTGTGCCGTAAACGGTCGTTAGTCGTTCGTCGTTGGTCGTTGGCCCTCTCCGAGCATGATCCGGCGCACTTCTTGACCTGAGGGTAGGGCGTCTCGGAGTTCCTGGATTGTCTTCTTTAATAGCGGATGTTGGAGGTGGGGCGCGATCTCGGCCAACGGTTCCAATACAAAGCGGCGGCGGTGCAGGGCGGGATGGGGGACGGTGAGTTCCGGAGAAGCGATGATCTTGTCGCCGAAGAGGAGAATGTCAATGTCGATGGCGCGCGGGCCTTTGTTCTGCAGGCGGCGGCGTCCCATATCGCGCTCAATCCCGAGAATCGCGGCCATGAGTTGCTGCGGTGTGTGGCTGGTTTCGAAGGCGGCGGCGCAATTCAGAAACCAGGGTTGCTCGGTGAACTCCACGGGCTCGGTTTCGTAAAGCGACGAGACAGCTAAGACTCGGCCGGCTGCGCCGAGGCGCGACAGGGCATGGTGCAAACGGGCGGAGCGGTCGCCGAGGTTCGATCCTAAGGAAAGATAAACGGGTTCGGGCATAATCCTGCAAGGCATCTGATTTCAGGGCGATGGTTTTGGGATCTAACGGACTGTCCCTGGCCGCGCAATGGTGCTTAGCCACCTTATACCTTGGTTACTTTCGATTGTGCCTAATCCGCTCTAGACTTGCAGCATGAATCTGGAGTCTCTCTTGCTGAGCCGGGATGTTGAAGTGATGCGGATACTGCGCCCCGCGCTGGAAAAGCTGGCGATCGACGTCGAAATCTGCCAGGAGGCGAAACAAGCGAGCGAGATTCTGCTGTCGGAGAAGTTCGACGCGGTGATTGTGGATTGCGACGACTTGCCCGGCGGCCTGGCGGTGCTGCAGGGTCTGCGCGAAACGCCGAGCAACAAGGCTTCGGTTGCCTTTGCCATCCTGAACGGCAAGAAAACTACAACGCAAGAAGTCTTCAACATGGGAATCAATTTTGTATTGCAAAAGCCGATCAGCAGCCTGAATGCGTCGCGTTGTCTGCATGCCGCGCTTAATTTTATGATGCACGAGCGGCGTCGCTACTTCCGGCAGCCGGTGAAGATGACAGTGAGGCTGGTCGCCGAGGAAAAAGAAGTGGAAGCGATCAGCACCGACATCAGCGAGGGCGGGATGGCGCTGCTGCTGCGGCGGGCGCTTCCGAAGAATGCGGCGCCGCGCGTGAAATTTACCCTGCCCGACACCAAACTGGCTCTGGACCTGGAAACGCAAGTGGCTTGGGCGGACTTGAAAGGGCGCGTCGGATTGCGCTTTCTGAATGTACCGCAGAGCACCCGGGAGATGCTCGAGAAATGGCTCAACGAGCAGATGGAAAAAGAACTGCCGGGGTCGCTGCCGGGGCGAAGCGCTGAGGCTGTTCGATAACCGCCCTTCCCCAGACAAATAATGGGCTTCCTCGCCGGCCTGGGTACTCATCTGGGCACTTGCCGGGGCGGTATGGCATGGCAATCTGGTGGATACTTCGAAACTCACACCGGAGAAATTGTTGCCATGCTTCCTGCTCATTACCGCATCCATCGCGTGCAGAGAACTCTGCGCTGGTTTGAGAATGATGTCGCTTTGCTGAACCTGCGGGTAAAAGATCTTTCGGCGGAGCGCCAGCAATCGGCGCGGCAGTTTGCCGCCGCTTTGATTACCCGGACTCGGGAGGAGTTGGAGCGTTTGCTGCAGGAAGAGCCTTTGGCTGGGATTGAGAGCGAGGAAATTCCTTGTGAGCCGGCAGACTGACTGGGCTCTTCAGGCCCTTGGGCTCCGTTCCGCTGGCGGCTGATGAAGGGAAAGTCATTCTCCCGCATTGCCGGAAATCTCTATGGCGCGCCGCAGGAGGGTGGGCGACGGCCAGACGGGCTTGTTCTGGTTGATGACGGGTCACGCCGTCGGACCAGCAGGCTCACTTCAGGTTTGAAGAGGGTAGGCTCTCGACTGCGCCCTTCTGGGCTATTGCCTTGTCACCTTGATTCCGCCGATAATTGCCTTCGCCAGCAGTCCACAATATGAGCCCCCAATCCCTGACTAAGATCGAAGCGCTGATCTGGCTGGCGATCGGCGTCGTCCTGGCTTCGCGCTACAGTCTTGCCCGTCTCGCCCATCGCGTGCCGAACGGCAAGTATTCTCTGGCCTTCCCGCGGCAGAGTATCCGCTTGGCGTGCGCGGTGATGGTGCTGCTTTTCTGGCCGATCATCGCGCTCATTCCTTCTCCGCGCTGCAAATCCAGTGCGCGGTAGTCGGTTAGTTTGAAACCTGACCCACTACCTAGCGTCCGCTCCGCCTGACCGCTGTTCCCTGCTTCTAGTAGAATCAGATTTCCCGCAAATTTATGAATGATGTACGGCGCGGCCTTATCATCGTGAACACGGGGCCCGGCAAGGGCAAGACGACTGCGGCCATGGGAACGGCTCTGCGCGCTGTGGGTCAAGGGATGCGCGTGCTCATGCTGCAGTTCCTGAAAGGGTCATGGCACTATGGCGAACTCGATGCGGTCAAGGTCTTCGGCGACAAATTTGTGATGAAGCAGATGGGGCGGGGATTTGTGAAAGTTGGCGCGGAGACGCCCGACCCCGAAGACGTGAAAATGGTCGAAGACGCCTGGACCGAAGGGGAGCGGGCGATTCAATCGGGCGAGTGGGATTTGGTGGTGCTGGACGAGATCAATTATGCGATCAGCTACGGGATGCTTGATCCGGCGAAGGTGGTGGAGAGCCTGAAGAGGAAACCGGAGATGGTGCATGTCATCTTGACGGGGAGGAACGCACACCCCACAATTGTCGAGGCCGCCGACACAGTCACAGAGATGCGGCAGGTGAAGCACGCCTATGAAAAGGGCGTAATGGCGCAGAGGGGAATCGAATACTAGTCTCAGTTCCCAGTTCTCAGTTCTCAGTAAGAACGGGGCTGGGCGAGCGATCGGTTCCGCTGAGAACTGAGAGCCGAGAACTGAGAACTGACTTATGGCTTGGTTTAAGCGCGAGTCTGGGGATCTGGACAATTCGGGAAAGAAGACGGTTCGCACCGAAGGCCTGTGGGTGAAGTGTGAGAGCTGCCGGCAGATCATATGGAAGAAAGATCTGGAAGACAACTTGAACGTGTGCCCGAAGTGCGGCAAGCACTTCCGGATCGACGCCCGAACCAGGCTGGCGTTGCTGCTCGATGACGGTGAATATGAGACGTTCGACGGTAATTTGTCCTCGACGGACCCCCTGAAGTTTGTGGATCTGAAGCCTTACTCTTCCCGTCTGGCGCAGGCGCAGCGTGACACGGGACTGCTGGATGCGGTGATCAATGCGCAAGGCAAGTTGCTGGGGCGTCCGGTGATTGCCAGTGTGATGGAGTATGCCTTTATCGGCGGCAGCATGGGCGCGGTGGTTGGCGAGATGATCACCCGGGCGGTGGAGCGGGCGGCGGATTCGCGCACCCCGCTGGTGATTGTATCGGCTTCGGGTGGGGCGCGGATGATGGAGGGAGTAGTCAGCCTGATGCAGTTGGCCAAGATTTCCGCGGCGCTGGCCCGGCTGGACAAGGTTAAAGTTCCTTATATTTCGGTTCTTACCGATCCGACTACCGGCGGGGTGACGGCCTCGTTTGCCATGCTGGGCGATTTGAATATCGCGGAGCCGGGAGCGCTGATCGGCTTTGCCGGGCCGCGGGTGATCGAGCAGACCATCCGGCAAAAACTCCCGGCCGGATTTCAGCGCAGCGAGTTCCTGCTGGAGCACGGGATGCTGGACGCGGTGGTGCCTCGGAAGGAACTCAAGCCGTATATCGGGCGGGCGCTCGATTTTATGGCAGCGTGAAAAAAACGCCGTCGGTTTGTCGGCGTTCGCATCCCGAACCACCATTCCGATTTGTCATCCCGAGCGCGGAGCGAGGGATCTTGGTTCTTGCCTTGGCCGTCACCCGCTGCGGCCGCCGGCAAACATCAAGGTCCCTCGTTTCCGGTCGGGATGACCAACACATTTTAGAGGCCATCGGCTGGAAAGCTGGCGGCTGATAGCTAAGAGCTTCTTCATGTCCTACGAAACCGCAGTCTCACGGATGTATGCGCTGGGGCACGAACTGGCACAGACGCCTGCGCACAAATTTGATCTGGCGCACATGCGGGTCCTGCTGCAGGCGCTGAATCATCCGGAGCTGCGCTTCCCGAGCGTGCTCGTTGCGGGGACGAACGGCAAGGGTTCGACGGCGGCTACGCTGGCGTCGATCCTGCGGGCGTCGGGTCTGAAGGTCGGGCTCTATACCTCGCCGCACCTTATGCGCCTCAACGAGCGGATTCGCGTGAACGGTGAAGAGATCACTGACGACGTTTTCGCATCTTTACACGGTGAAGTAGATCGGGCGGCGGAGTTGCTCGTGGAGCGCGCGGAGCTGCCGTGGCATCCCAGCTTTTTCGAGATGATGACGGCGATTGCCTTCGAGCATTTTGGGCGCGAGCGAGTCGAACTGGCGGTGCTGGAAGTGGGTATGGGCGGGCGGCTGGATGCGACCAATGTCGTCGAGCCGCGGGTAAGCGTGATCACGGACATCGCTCTCGATCATCAGAAATTTCTCGGAGATACGGTCGGTGAGATTGCGCGCGAGAAGGCAGGAATTATTCGTCGGGGAGGCGCTGTGGTCACGCTGCCGCAGCAGCCCGCAGCCAACGACGTGATCGGCAACACGATTCTTGAACTCGGGGCAAGGGCGGTGAACGCGGTTCCTTATGTGCCGCCGGTTTCGCCTGGTAGTTTCGAGTATCTTGTACCCAGTACCGAGCAAAACAGCTCTCGGTTTGTTTATCGCTATCCGCTTCAGGTTTTGGGGAAGCAGATTTTGGTGGAGACGCCGTTGGTGGGACGCCATCAGTTGCGCAACGTTGCGCTGGCCATTGCGGCGGCGGTTGAGTTGAGCCAGCAGGGCTTCGGTGGCATCACGGCAAAGACGATCGAGGACGGGACTCGAGAGACGGACTGGCCGGGACGCTTTCAGGTAATTGCGGCGCATGCTGGCTGGCCTGAGATGGTGATTGATGTGGCCCACAATCCGGCGGGGGCGTGGGCGTTGCGTTCGGCAATCTCTCAGTTGTATGAAGACCGTCCGCTGATTTTTGTGTTTGGGGCGATGCGGGATAAGGCCATCTCGGAGATGGCGGAGGTTCTTTTTCCTCTGGCCGAGCGGGTGGTCGCGACCCGGCCGGACAATCCGCGCTCGGCCTCGCCCGAGGAGATTCAGAGGGCTGCGGTCCGCACCGGGGTTGAGATTGAGGTGGTGGAAGATGTGGAAGCGGCTCTGAAGCGGGCTAGAGAATTGGCGCGCCCGGGAACGGTCTTGGTAGTAACGGGATCGATTTACCTGGTGGGGGAAGTGATGCGAATCGTCGGAGTTAACATCTAAACCAGCATGTGGCAGAAGCAGTCCTACCCTGTGTTCCTCGGTGCCCTCCGCGTTAAATGCTTCGAGCCGACCAAGACCTTTAACACAGAGGACACAGAGGAGCACAGGGTGAAGACCGGAACTTTCCCTTAAAATAGAATGGTGCAAGAGAAAGTGCAGGAAGTGAATTCATCAGTGGGAGTTGAAGGCAGCGCAGAGATCGCGCCGGTGGTTAGCTCGCGCGGAAGTCCGCATGCAATTTCCGGAAAGACTTACGGCTGGCTGAGCCGCCTGCGATCCTACCTGATTCTCGATCCACTCATCTGGTTCTACACGCTGGTTCTAGGTTTGCTTGCATTGCCCGGCGGCCTGTTCGACCGCAGCGGACGCCGTTTGCACTGGTTTTCGCGAGCCTGGTCATGGCTCATCATGAAGACGATCTTGTCTCCGGTGACGGTCACCGGCCTCGACAAGATCGATACTTCGAAGCCGCATGTCTACGCCGTGAATCATGCTTCCGCCATGGATATCCCGGTTCTCTACGTTTATCTGCCGTTTCAGTTCCGCATCGTTTTCAAGAAAGAATTGTTGGCGTACCCGGTGGTGGGCTGGCAGTTGAAGCGGTCGGGGCAGGTGTGCATCGATCAGCAGAAGCCGACCAATTCGATCGCGGCGATCCGTTCGGCGGTGAAGAGTCTAAAGGCCGGGATGCCGCTGGTGATTTATCCCGAGGG
>Ga0074045_10001948_pt1 | contig 19551 bp, 17 predicted proteins | sample BogForMeECP23OM2_FD_94442 | JGI IMG/M metagenome (GOLD analysis project Ga0074045, IMG submission 94442) | Bog forest soil microbial communities from Calvert Island, British Columbia, Canada - Bog Forest MetaG ECP23OM2 | ecosystem: Environmental > Terrestrial > Soil > Wetlands ...
CTGGGGCGAGATCTTCAGCCTGTTCCCCTCCACGTGCACCGATACGTTCGGCTCCAAGTTCGCCACGGTGAACACCAGTCTGCTGTACACGGCCAAGGGCACGTCCGCGCTGCTCGTGCCCCTCGCCAACGTGCTCAAAGATGCGCTGCATGGCTGGCAGGGCGTATTCGTGGTCACAGCGATCGCTAATTTTGTCGTTGTCGGACTCGCTTTGTTCGTCCTGCGGCCTCTGCGTGCCAGGCAACAGGCATCGGGCAACGCTTCCGTGGTGGCAACAAAGGCCGTTGCGGGGTAGTTTGCGGTTTCTCCGCGCCGCCGCTCTTCGTCGTGGCGGCGCGGCAGTTGTTCCGCCCCGCAGGGGCAAAATGCGCGACGAAGCAAGGATCGGAGAGAGTCATGCTCGATGAAGCAACCAAGACCGGCAAACCCGCCGCCGGCAGCAGCAGTGCCGACGACACGCCGAAGACCGCCAGTGGCGAGGTTAGTGCCACAGCGCAGGAGACCGACGGATTTCAGCTCGTCATCGATGCCCTCAAGCTCAACGGCATTGATACCGTATTTGGCCTGCCCGGCATCCCCATCACCGACCTGACGCGCAGGGTGCAGGCGGCGGGAATACGCGTGATCTCCTTCCGTCATGAACAGAACGCCGGGTATGCCGCTTCCATCGCCGGCTTCATGACGCAGAAACCGGGCATCTGCCTCACCGTGTCCGCACCCGGTTTTCTCAACGGACTGACCGCGCTCGCCAACGCCACCACCAACTGCTTCCCGATGATCCTCATCAGCGGCTCGAGCGAGCGCGAGGTCGTCGACCTGCAGCAGGGCGACTACGAGGAAATGGACCAACTCGCGATTGCCAAGCCTCACGCCAAGGCCGCGTTTCGGGTCCTGCACGCCGAGGACATTGGTGTAGGCATGGCGCGGGCGATCCGTGCTGCCGTCTCCGGACGCCCGGGCGGCGTCTATCTCGACCTGCCGGCCAAGCTGTTTCCGCAAACGATGGACGCAGAAGCAGGCAGGAAGTCGCTGATCAAGGTCGTCGATCCGGCGCCGCGCCAATTCCCGGCGCCCGACGCCGTGCAGCGCGCGCTCGAACTGCTCAAGAGCGCCAAGCGTCCGCTGATCATTCTGGGCAAGGGCGCGGCGTACGCGCAGGCCGACGCGGAGATTCGTGCGCTGGTCGAAAGAACCGGCATCCCCTATCTGCCCATGTCGATGGCCAAGGGGCTGCTGCCCGATGCGCACGAGCAGTCCGCGGCCGCGGCGCGCTCGTACGTATTGCCCGAGGCCGACGTCGTCATGTTGATTGGCGCGCGCTTGAACTGGTTGCTCTCGCACGCCAAGGGCAAGACGTGGGGCGCCCCCGGCGGCAAGCAGTGGGGCGGCCAGAGGTTTGTGCAGGTCGACATTTCGCCACAGGAGGCGGACAGCAACGTCCGAATCGATGCGCCGGTCGTCGGCGACATCGGTTCGTGCGTCGCAGCGATGCTGAGCGGCATCGGTTCGACCTGGCCAAAGCCGCCCGCCGAGTGGCTCGACGCCATCGCCGAGCGCAAGACCAAGAACGTCGCAAAAATGGCGGAGGCGCTGGCGAAGAACCCCGCGCCGATGAATTTCCACAGCGCGCTCATCGTCGTGCGCGATATCGTCAAGGCGAATCCGGACGCCCTTCTCGTCAACGAAGGCGCCAACGCGCTCGACTTCACGCGCAGCATCGTCGACATGTACAAGCCGCGCAAGCGGCTTGACGTCGGCACATGGGGCGTAATGGGTGTCGGCATGGGCTTTTCGGTCGCCGCCGCCGTCGTCAGCGGCGAGCAGGTTATCGCGGTCGAGGGTGACAGCGCGTTCGGTTTCTCCGGCATGGAAGTCGAGACCATCTGCCGTTACAACCTGCCGGTGTGCGTCGTGATCCTGAACAACAACGGTGTCTACCGCGGCGACGAAGTCAACCCCACCGGGGGGCGCGATCCATCGCCGCTGGTGTTCGTCAAGGGCGCGCGCTACGAAAAACTGATGGAGGCCTTCGGTGGCGTGGGTGTGCTGGCGACGACGCCGGACGAGCTTCGCGACGCGATGGAAGAGGCAATCCGCTCGCGCAGGCCCACGCTGATCAACGCGGTGATCGACGAAAAGGCGGGCACGGAAAGCGGGCGCATCACAAGCCTCAATCCCGCCGCAAAGAAGAAGCCGTGACCGCCGTCTGGGTCGGAGTGGCGCATTCGGAATGACCGCTTTGGATGGGGGAACGTAATGGGCAAGGCATTAGACGGCATCAAGATTCTCGACTTCACGCACGTGCAATCAGGGCCGACCTGCACGCAGCTTCTCGCCTGGCTCGGCGCCGATGTCATCAAGGTCGAACGCGCAGGCGAGGGCGACATCACGCGCGGCCAGCTGCGCGACATACCTGGGGTGGACAGCCTGTATTTCACGATGCTCAATCACAACAAGCGCTCGATCACCGTCGACGCGAAGCATCCGAAGGGTAAGGCGGTGCTCGAATCGCTGGTCAAGCACTGCGATGTGCTGGTCGAGAATTTCGCCCCGGGGGCGCTCGATCGCATGGGCCTGACCTGGGAACACATCCAGTCGCTCAACCCGCGCATGATCGTCGCCTCGGTCAAGGGTTTCGGCCCCGGGCCGTACGAGGACTGCAAGGTGTACGAGAATGTCGCCCAGTGTGCCGGCGGCGCGGCGTCGACCACCGGCTTCGATGACGGCCCACCGCTGGTAACCGGGGCGCAGATCGGCGACTCGGGAACAGGTCTGCATCTCGCGCTCGGGATCGTCGCGGCCCTTTATCAGCGCAAGACCAGCGGGCGCGGGCAGCGCGTGCTCGCCGCCATGCAGGACGGCGTGCTGAACCTCTGCCGGGTGAAGCTGCGCGACCAGCAGCGGCTCGACAGGACCAAGGTCATGGAAGAATACCCGCAGTATCCGAACGGCCATTTTGGTGACGCCGTGCCGCGTGCCGGCAATGCATCAGGCGGCGGACAGCCCGGGTGGATCCTGAAGTGCAAGGGCTGGGAAACCGATCCCAACGCCTACATCTATTTCATTACCCAGGCGCCCGTGTGGGGCGAAATCTGCAAGGTGATCGGGCACGAAGATTGGCTCACCGACCCCAAGTACGCAACGCCGAAAGCCCGCCTGCCGCACCTGATGGAAATCTTCGGTGCGATCGAAGAATGGACCAAGACCAAGGACAAGTTCGAGGCCATGGACATCCTCAACAAGCGCGACATTCCCTGCGGCCCGATTCTGTCCATGAAGGAAATCGCGGAGGAACCGTCGCTGCGCAAGACCGGGACGGTGGTCGAAGTCGATCACCCGACGCGCGGGAAGTATCTTTCCGTCGGCAACCCGATCAAGATGTCCGACAGCCCGACCGATGTGAAACGCTCCCCGCTACTTGGCGAGCACACGGACGAAGTGCTGCTCGAGCTGGGCTACAGCAAGGAAGCGGTCGCGGCGCTACGCGCCGACAAGGTTATCTGAAGTGCAATCTTGGAACCGTATGATGGGCGGCGCAACCCGCGCTGCCGCGCATGATATTGAGGAAAAACCATGGCGAACAATAAAGCCGAGGTCCAGCGGATTCTGGATAAGGTCAAGGCGGAAGGACGCACCTCGCTGACGGCCCCCGAGGGCAAGCTCGTCTGCGACGCCTACGGCATTGCCGTACCCAAGGAGGGGGTGGCGACGTCCGCGGCCGAAGCCGCGCAGCTCGCGACCGGGATGGGCTTTCCGGTCGTGCTCAAGATCGTATCGCCGCAAATCCTGCACAAGACCGAAGCCGGTGGCGTGCTTGTCGGCGTGAAGAGCGCGGACGAAGCGCAGAAAGGCTTCGCCACCATCATGGCTAACGCCAAGAAGTACGACGCGAAAGCCGATCTGCTGGGCGTCCAGGTTCAGCAGATGCTCAGCGGCGGGCAGGAAGTCATCGTTGGCGCGGTGACCGATCCGTCCTTCGGCAAGCTCGTCGCCTTCGGCCTCGGTGGCGTGCTCGTTGAGGTGCTCAAGGACATCACGTTCCGCCTGGCGCCGGCTTCGCGCGAAGACGCGCTATCGATGCTCGATGGCATCGCCGCCGCCGCGATCCTCAAGGGCGTGCGCGGTGCCGACGCCGTCGACCGCGAGGCGCTCGCCGGAATCATCGAGAAGGTATCGCAGCTGATCGCGGATTTCCCCGCCATCGCCGAAATGGATCTGAACCCGGTTTTCGCCACCAAGAACGCCGCCACGGCTGCCGACGTTCGCATCGTCGTCGACTTCGCGCCTCAGCCGGTGCGCTACCGGCCCAGCCAGGCGGACATCGTCCGGCAGATGAACCGGATCATGAAGCCGGACGCGGTCGCCGTCATCGGTGCATCGGCCGAAGACGGGAAGATCGGCAATTCAGTGATGAAAAACCTCATCAACGGCGGCTATCAGGGCGCGATCTATCCGATCAATCCATCCGCCACCGAGATCATGGGCAGGAAGGCGTTCAAGAGCGTCAAGGACGTGCCAGGCCCTATCGATGTCGCGGTTTTCGCCATTCCAGCCAAGTTCGTTGCGCAGGCGCTTATCGAGGTCGGCGAGAAGGAAATTCCGGGCGCAGTGCTGATCCCTTCCGGTTTCGCAGAGACCGGCAACGTGGAGGGTCAAAACGAGATCGTAGCGATCGGCCGCAAGTACGGTGTGCGCTTGATGGGCCCCAATATCTACGGCTTCTACTACACGCCCAAGAACCTGTGCGCCACGTTCTGCACCGCGTACGACGTCAAGGGCAAGGCGGCACTTTCGTCGCAGTCCGGCGGCATCGGCATGGCGATCATCGGCTTTTCGCGCTCCGCCAAGATGGGTGTCTCAGCGATCGTCGGTCTCGGCAACAAGTGTGACCTCGACGAGGATGATCTGCTCACCTTCTTTGAGCAGGACGACAACACGCAGATTATTGCCCAGCATTGTGAAGACCTTAAAGATGGGCGCTCATTTGCCGAAGTGGCCAAACGCGTGTCGAAGAAAAAACCGGTGGTCGTGCTCAAGGCTGGCCGCACCGCCATGGGTGCCCGGGCCGCGAGCTCGCATACCGGTGCGCTGGCAGGCAACGACAAGATCTACGAGGATGTGTTCAAGCAGAGCGGTGTCATTCGCGCCCGCAGCTTGCGTGATCTGCTCGAGTTTGCGCGCGCGATTCCGGTCATGCCGACGCCGAAGGGTGAGAATGTGATCATCATTACCGGCGCGGGTGGATCGGGCGTGCTGCTCTCCGACGCAGTGGTCGATAACGGGCTTACGCTGATGGCCATGCCACCGGACCTTGACCAGGCTTTCCGCAAGTTCATTCCGCCGTTCGGCGCTGCGGGTAATCCGGTTGATATCACCGGTGGCGAGCCTCCCAAGACCTATCAGAACACGATTCGCCTTGGGCTCACGGACCCGCGCATCCACGCGCTCATCCTGGGGTACTGGCATACCATCATCACGCCGCCGATGGTATTCGCGAAGCTCGTATCCGAAGTTGTCGAGGAAATGCGCGCCCAGGGCATCGACAAGCCGGTGGTCGCGTCGCTCGCGGGTGACGTGCAAGTCGAGGAAGCGGCGGAATACCTGTTTGACCACGGCATTCCCGCCTATCCCTACTCGACGGAGATGCCGGTCGCGGTGCTCGGCGCCAAGTACAAATGGGCGCGCGGCGCGGGCCTCATTTGAAACCCGGAGTGATTACCCGGCCCTTACCTCGAGCATGATCTTGCCGATGTGCTGCGACGATTCCATCAGTGCATGCGCAGCCGCGGCTTCGGAAAACGGCAACACGCGATAGATCACCGGCTTCAATCGGCCCGATTCGAACAGCGGCCAGACACGTTCGCGCAGGGCTCGCGCGATCTCCGTCTTGCGCTCGTGGGGGCTCGCGCGCATCGTCGAACCGGTGACGGTCAGGCGCTTCAGCATGATGTGGCGCCAATCGACTTCGACGCGGCTGCCGTGAAGGAAGGCGATCATGACCAACCGCCCGTCGAGCGCCAGACACTTGAGGTTCCTCGCGATGTAATCGCCGCCGACCATGTCGAGGATCAGGTCGACGCCGCGCTTAGCCGTGATGTCAGCCACCTCGGCCGCAAAGTCCTGCTCCCGGTAGTCGATCACGTGGTCCGCGCCCATATCACGGCAAAACGCCGCCTTGGCGGCATTGCCGACCGTGGTGAATACCGTTGCCCCGAACGCCTTCGCCAGCTGTATGGCGGCTTGCCCGATCCCGCTCGAGCCACCGTGCACGAGGAAGGCCTCGCTCCCGCGCAGGCGACCTCGCTCCATGACGTTGTGCCACACGGTGAAGTAATTCTCCGGCAGGCTTGCCGCTTCAAGCAGCGACAAGCCGCGCGGCGGCGGCAGGCAATAGGCAGCCGGCGTTGCGCAGTACTCCGCGTAACCGCCCCCGGGCGTGAGCGCACAGGCGCTGTCGCCGATGCGCCATTGTTCGACGCCCTCACCCAGTGCGACGATCGTCCCGGAGACTTCAAGCCCGAGGATAGGCGAGGCGTCTGCGGGCGGCGGATATGCCCCGGCGCGCTGCACGCAATCGGGCCGGTTAACACCGGCGTAGGCAACCCGCAGCAGCACCTCGCCAGGCTTGAGGGTCGGAACTTGTGTCTCCCCGACGGCGAGCACGTCGGGTGGCCCCGGCTCGCGCGCGAAGACGTAGCGCATGGTAGACGGCAAACTCATGTGCGACCGCCCGCTAATCGTTAGTTTTTCCAACGTACAATTGTAGCGCGGCGCCCACCCGAATGAACGCGAACCTGTACGCGCTGTTGCGCGATCATTTCCCCGAGGACGCGGAGCAGCCTTGCGTGCTCATTCCCGGTGGACCGGTAATCCACTATGACGACCTTGACGCCTCCTCGGCGCGCATGTCGCATGTGCTCATCGAGTGCGGATGCCGTGCAGGCGATCGCGTGGCGGTGCAAACCGACAAATGCCCTCAGTCGCTCGCGCTCTACCTTGCCTGCCTGCGCGCGGGACTTGTCTACCTGCCGCTCAATACGGGCTACCAGAAGAGCGAGCTGGCGTTTTTCTTCGCCGACGCCGAGCCCACCGTCATCGTCTGCCGTCCCGATGCCGCGCAAATCATCGCGGAACTCAGGCCGCAGGCAACGGTGCTTACGCTGGACCATGCGGCGGGGTCACTGCTCGATCGCGCCGACAGCAAGGCCGACTGGTTTGAAACGGTGGTGTCCAAGCCCGATGACCTCGCCGCGATTCTCTATACGTCGGGCACCACCGGCCGCTCCAAGGGAGCCATGCTCTCGCATCGAAACCTCGCCAGCAATGCGCTTACGCTCGTCGAGCAATGGGGCTTTACCCGCGGCGACGTCTTGCTGCACGCGCTGCCGGTCTATCACGTGCACGGCCTGTTCGTCGCCTGCCACTGCGTACTGCTTTCCGGCAGCAGGATGCTCTGGCTGCCGAAGTTCGATGCCGGCGAGACGAGCGCAAGGCTGGCACAGGCGACGGTGATGATGGGCGTACCGACCTTCTACACGCGCCTGTTGGCGGAGCCGACGTTCGACGCGACGTCCTGCCGGAACATCCGCCTCTTCGTCTCGGGTTCGGCGCCGCTGCTGCCCGAAACCTTCAGTGAATTTCGCGCCCGCACGGGTCATACGATTCTCGAGCGCTACGGCATGACCGAGACCGGGATGAACACCGCAAACCCGCTTGCGGGCGAACGGATCGCCGGAACGGTGGGACCGCCGTTGCCGGGCATCTCGGTGCGCGTCGTCGACGCAGACGAGCGCCCGTGCAAACCCGGCACAGTGGGCGAGATCGAGGTCAAGGGACCGAACGTCTTTCGCGGCTACTGGCGCATGCCGGATAAGACGCGCGAGGATTTTGTCGGAGACGGGTACTTCCGCACCGGCGACATGGGCGAGTGGCTGCCCAATGGCTACTTGAAACTCGTCGGCCGGGCCAAGGATCTGATCATCAGCGGCGGACTCAACGTTTATCCGGCGGAGCTCGAAGAGCGGATCAACGCCCTGCCCGGGGTCTTTGAGTCGGCGGTTATCGGCACCCCCGATGCCGATCTTGGCGAAGCAGTTACCGCCGTCGTCGTTGCCCAGCCCGGCCATGCGCTCGCGGAGGATACTCTCATCGCCGCGCTCAAGGCGGAGATTGCCGGCTTCAAAGTACCCAAGCACGTGCATTTTGTCGCCGAACTGCCGCGCAACGCGATGGGCAAGGTGCAAAAGAGCCTGTTGCGAGAGCGGTACTCCCGGCGGTGATGCGCAAGGAGAGACTCAGTAAGTCGTGGCCTTCCACAGCATGAACGCAGAAATCGCCAGCAGCAAACCGGCAAAGACGCGCCTCAGCCGGGCCACCGGCAAGCCATGGGCGACTCGAACTCCAAGCGGCGCCAAGAGCATGCTCGCGACGACGATTGCTCCGAGCGCGGGAAGATAGATGTAGCCAAGCGTATAGGGCGGAAGTCCTTCCTGCCTCAGGCCGGCAAGCACGTAACCCGCGGTTCCAGCCGCGGCGATGGGAAACCCGAGCGCGGCCGACGTTGCCACCGCCTGGTGGATGCGCACGTTGCACCAGGTCATGAATGGCACGGAAAGGAAGCCACCGCCTGCGCCCACCATGCTCGAAAGCACCCCGATGACGGCCCCGACGGCGAATAACCCGCCTCTACGCGGGAGCTCCCGCGTCGCTTTCGGCTTTCGGTTGAGCAACATCTGCAACGCTGAGGCCCCGGTAAACAGCCCGAACAACGCTGCCAGTAGCGCCGATGACATACCCGCGACGATCTGGGGACCAGCCAGCGACCCGAGAAGAATGCCCGGCGTCAGGCCCCACACCACAGGCCAGAGAACCGCGCCGCGCTGCGCGTGCGCACGCGTGCTCGACACCGAAGTAAAGACGATCGTCGCCAGCGATGTCGCAATCGCCATATGGACGACATGATTCGGCGGAAAATGTTCGCGCCCGAAGATGACGGTCAGCACTGGGATCATCGTCATGGCTCCGCCGATGCCGAGCAGGCCAGCGAGAAAGCCCACGACGCAGCCGATCGCGACGAATACCGGGATCAGCTGCCACTCCACGTTACCGCCGCAACATCGTCTCGGTTATGAAAGTCCACTCGCGCGGGTCGACCGGCGTGATCGACAGCCGATTGCCCCGCTGCAGCAGGCGCATTCCGGCAAGCTCACGTTGCGCGCGCAACTCGGCGAGCGGGATGAGTCGCGTCTTCGCGACCAGCGTCACCTCGACGTTGAACCAGCGCGGCGCGGCGCGCGTCGCCTTCGCATCGTAATACGGACTCTTGCGGTCGAATTGGGAGGCATCGGGATACGCTGGCTTGCTCACGCGAACGATGCCTGCAATGCCCGGCTCGGGGCAGCTCGAGTGATAGAAGAAGGCCAGGTCACCGACCTGCATTTGATCGCGCATGAAATTCCGGGCCTGATAGTTGCGCACGCCGAACCAGGCAATCGTCTTTGCGGGTCGCTTCGCGAGGTCATCGATCGAGACCTCGTCCGGTTCCGACTTCATCAGCCAGTAGCGCATGAGCTATCCCATCATATCCGCAGGTATCAATAAAGCTATTTTTATTGAATTAGTTAGCATTGCATTTTATGATATAGCTATCCGAAGAAGTCCCACCCAACCCGCCGAAATCCCACCCAAAGTCCCACTTAGAACCGTGCCCAGCCAAGCGCCGATATGAGCAAACTGTCCGCCAGAGCCTGTGAAACTGCGACCGACTGGACCGATTGGCCCGACTGCTCGGCGACAAACGGATCTGCGACGTAACTCGACAAGATGTCATTGCCGCATTGGAGAAGATCGCGGGAGGTAAGAATGACGGGAGGACCGCAAGACAGCTTGCAGGTGAAATCCTGACTCCGGCCAAGCGGGCGTGGCGCTTCGCCGAGACCGGTGCATTGTAGAGGACTTCCACCTCCAGGTACCTGCGCCCCGCCGCACGCAAAAAAAAACGGACGGCCCTCCGGAGCCACCCGTTATCGTGAAAACAACCGACCTACGTGCCCTGCCCCGCCTCCTCCATCTTTGCGCTGCAGCTGCGCCTTTATCGCCGACGCGTCGAAGACCGCACGGGCCTGCCGGGTCGGTGCGCCTACGGACCCTGTACCACAATAGTACCCCTGCAAACCTCACTCCCCGAGTAATCGAGAGAGGCAATCCCCACGTTACTGTTAGGCCCTGCCGTGACAGTCTTGTTAGGACCCAAATACCACTTGCCACACTTTCCATGCGAAGCAGTCCTGCAGGTGACGCTGACCGTCACGGCTGGCGGGCAAACGAGTTGGGTTACCTTAAGTTGCGCGCCTTCCGGGAATTGGAAGTACTCAGCGCCCTCGGTCGAGTCGAGATTAATCTGCTGCTGCTTGCCCGGCGCAGCTTGTGCGTTATAGCTCGCCGCAATTGCACCACACAGCAATACCAAGGCGAATTTCGATTGCATGACCGTCTCCTCCTTGCGTTAATAGTGGCAACACACACGACAGCGCCAAACAGCGATGCGAAGCTACTTTACTGGATATTTTCCATTCTAGCCACGCGATGGGAGCGCATGGTAACGGTAGCGTCGGATGCGGGTCCGGGCCCCGACGACGCTTGCTCGCCACGATGCAAGCCCAACAGGATCGGGGGGCGCTTTTTTGCCCGTAGCGGCGATCAGGGCGCCCACCCGTGCCAATGCCCCCCTCTCAGCAGCCCCACCAGCAACAGCCACTAGAGCCGGTTTAAGAGGTCTACCGCCCTGCCTGTGCGTCGGCTGAGCAAGCGAGGACACAACAACGGAGATCGCGCCAATGTTGATCCACGGTAAGTGCCACTGCGGGAATATCTCTTTCTCCCTCACCTGGGAACCAGACCCCCCCGAAATTCCTGTTCGCGTTTGCACCTGCTCGTTTTGCACCAAACATGGGGGCATATGGACTTCCAATCCGAACGCATTGCTGGACGTGGTCGTCGAGGATTTGTCGCTCGTATCCGCGTATGCATTCGGCACCCGAACCGCTGAGTTTCATACCTGCGCCCGCTGCGGCATAGTGCCACTCGTTACCAGCCGCATCGATGACCATCTTTACGCGGTAGTCAACGTCAACACGTTTGACGACGCTGATCAATCGCTCTTTCGTCGTTCGTCGGCGAGCTTCGATGGGGAAGGAAAGGAATCCCGCCTCGCAAGGAGGAAACGCAACTGGATTTCCAACGTTCGATACATCAACAGCGCCAGTTAGCCCAAGCCGCGCCAGTTCACCACCAGATCCATCACTGAATTAAGGCGTCGATGCATACAAGTCCGGCGATTCTACGCTTCCCGACAGGCTGCATCGGGCCGACGAACGGCCGACTAAAACCGATCCACTGTCGGCCCGACAGCAGGCGAGCTTTCCCCTACAGCGTCAAGTCCGGTAGGGAATATTCGTCACAACCGACAACCAGTTGGCACGTCAGTAGGTCAAGCAGGCCGCGTTGATGATGCCCACGGAGATGGCCAACGCGGAGAGCAGCACTGCCGGTGCGGCGTGGCCGGCTTCGATCGCCTCGCGGAAATGTGGCACCAGCCAACTGACAGCCGCGTACACAACAAGTTGGACGACAAGAGCAATCGCACCCCAGGCGACCATGTCCACGGGATTGACGCTATGAGCAATCGCGCTTGCGAGCGGCAGCACGAATCCAATCAGCGCTCCTGAAAGCGAGATCGCGGCAGCGACATTGCCGTCACGGATCAAGGCAAATTCGCGATGCGGCATGACCCGAACATAGATCGCCACGTAGACTGCCAGCAGGGCGACCGCCAGCGCAAAGTAGAGCAGGAAGTTCGGTAGTCCGGCGATCGACTGCCAGAGCGTATTCATCGTTGGCCTCCTATAGCGTCACCGCGGTCCCGTTGCCGCATCATACGAAGTAATGTGGCACGAAATGGCTGCTGTCGCGCGTTATCGGTGTCAAGTCTTCCCGGACGCCGATACCGGCGGCCTCGTCACCGACGACCCACGAGCCGATAACCGCATAGTAATCACCAAAACGCGGGAGCGGCGTGTAGGCTTGATAGATCCATCCCTCGCCGCCGTAAGCCCCTCCTTCGCGAATCACCTCGGCGCCGCGATAGACGGTAACGTTTGCGCCCTCGCGCGAGTAAAGCGGCTTCTGCACATAGTCGCCGGAGATGCGAAAGCGCTCGAACGCCGCTGGTAACAGGTTCGGGTGGTTCGGATTCATCTCCCAAAGGACTGGCAGCAATCCCTTGTTCGAAAGCAGCATCCTCCACGGCGGCTCGATTACCTTGAGCTGGGCTTCGAGCAGATGCGGCCCGAACTCGTCGCGCACAAGCCATTCCCATGGATAGAGCTTGTACAGCACGTCGATGATCGCGCCTTCGTCGTCGACAAAACACCGCTCCTCGTCAGCCCAGCCGATGTCCTCGATATAGACGAAGCGCGTCGCCAGCCCCGCCTGCGTCGCGACGTCGCGCTGATATTCGATGTTGCCACGGTCCTCATCGCTGTCCTTGACGCACGCGAAGTGCACTGTCGTATTGGCCGAAGAGGTTGCGCCGAGCGCGCGCCAATTCGCGATCAGCTTTTCGTGCAGCGAGTTGAATTGGTCCGCCTCGGGCGTCGCTGGCAACACGGCTTGCTGCAACCAACCCCACTGGACGACGGAAGCCTCGAGCAGCGCGGTCGGCGTATCAGCGTTGTATTCGAGCAACTTGGGTGGATTGATGCCGTCGTAGGCGAGATCGAAGCGGCCGGCGAGTGCCGGCTCCTTCGCTCGCCATGATGCTATTACATAATCGGCGAACGCAGCCGGGATCGCGAGTTGCTCTAAGCGATCCGCAGCGACGATATGTTCAATCGCAGCCAGCGTGAGCTCATGCAAAGCTAAGGTCGCGGCCTCGAGCTCGTCGATCTGAGCAGCGGTAAAGCGGTAGCAATGCGATTCGTCCCAGTACACGCCGTCCATCGAATGAAAGGTGAACCCGACCGCCTCGCAGGCTTCGCGCCAGTTGGGCCGAGGTGCAACTTCCAATCGCTCCATCACGACCCGCCGTGGCCGTGAGCCGCACCGCTGGCGCCGAATCCGCCACGGCTCACGTGGCTGGTCCCTATCGAGTGGCTACCAGGTCGGGCCCGACTGACCGTTCCGGCCGGCTGAATTTGCGGGTCCGAACCGTATTGCCCGGAACGGTAAATAGGTCCATACCAGTAAGCGGAGCGAAACCCAAACGAATTTTCGGTGGACGTCTGCGGCTCACATTTGAGTTCGTCGCCCCAGTCTTGAACGCAGTCGTCTTTGCTGGCATAGAGGTCGCGCCGCAGCGACTCGTCTTCCTGGCCGCACGCCGCCAACGCGGCGGCGCCAAGTAACACCAATGTGACGCGAGCAGACGATTTGCGCTGGCGGATGGCCATGGAGCCAAACTCGAGTTTCCCCCATGATAACCCGATCATTAGCGTGCTGCTGCTTTGCCAGCGACGGCGGGCCGTGATTGACGCGCTGGAGTGTGCAATGCGGCTCGCCGCCAACTACCCCAACCGCCTCTTGCAAGCTAACCAGCGAGTGTCGCCATCGGGAGTCGCCGTCAACCGCCAAGGGATCGACGGCCGTTCACGACCCACTGCAGCCTCACGGTGCGTGGGAACCACACATTCGCGCAATGCCGGTATCCTCTGGAATTCAGTGCAAGCGGTAGGCGGCGTGGCAGGCAACGCACTGTTGCATGATGGTTCCGAGCGCCGCTAATGCAGGCCGCACGTCATTGCTAACGCTCGCGTTTTGAGCCTCGATCGCAAACCGGCTGGCCGCGTGGTGCATTTCGGACCCGATGTCCTGCATCCCCTGTGGCATATAGCGTGCCATGTGCGCCGCTCCATGGGCCTCCAACGAGCTCATCCCCAGACGCTGTTCGGCAATGCGGGAAGCATCGTCGAAATCATTCTTCGAGAGCGCTACGTCAATTTCCTGAAGCGACAGCAGATGGTCGCGCATGTTGGTGATGGTGTGCAGGCGCATTGGTTCCGGAAACTTAACCAATTGTCGCGCATCCCCGGCGGTCGAGGCGGGCGCTGCCGCGTCGTGCTGTTGCGTCTGCGCGTTTACCCATGGCGCATAGGCTCCCGTCCCGGCGACTACCAACACCACACGAAGAATTAATTTGATCTGCATACCGTCTCCTTGAAACCAACTCGTGACCACCGAACGACCGCTCTGGGCGATTTCGCTGATCGGCTGCTGTTGGTCGTTTCTAATGACCGTTCATGGCTAATGGCTTCCGTTCAATACGAATCCATGCTCGTAGAGGCGGCCCCGGTCGACAACTTGGTAGTGGCCCACGATCTGCCCCGCGTCGTTAATCCCTTCGGCTTGCGTCTGGAGGTTACCGGGGGTGTCTTTGTTGAAATCGATTTTGGTAAATTGGCCACCCGCCAAGAGAAATCCAGGACCATAACCAGCGTTGTAGGCGAAGTTACCCACCACTTGGCCCGCAGTGTTGATCCCGGTGGCAGAGGTCGACCGGGCCTCAGGTGCATCCACCTTGACGAACTGGCCCTTCGTAAACACAAAGCCATGATTATGGCCGGCTGTCTCGACGTAGTCGCCCACCATCTGGCCCGCGGCGTTGATCCCGCGGAGCCGAGTTTGCTGTGCGCGCCGGGCACCAGGGGCATCGATGGTGGTAAAGCGGCCGCCCTGATACACAAACCCGTGCCCGTAGTCGTACTGGTACTGGACATCACCGAATGTTTCCGCCCACCCCGGAATCGCGGATGGGCTTTTGACCGTATAGACGCCCACTATCTGACCAGCGTCGTTGATCCCATAGGCCATGGTATTGACCGCGCCGTGAACGTCAATGGTCGTAAATCGGCCTTCGCTAAACAGGAACCCGTGACTCCCGATGGCAGCACCCTTGGCGTCCCAGTAGACTCCTACGATCTGCGACGCCGCGTTGATGCCGTAGGCCTCGGTACCGTAGCTGCCGGGAACATCAATGGTCGTGTAGCGGCCATTCGCCAAGAGAAACCCGTGATAGCGAATGTCCCCCGGGCTCGAGACGTAGTAGTACCCTACGATCTCGCCGCCATTATTGATTCCATAGGCTCGGGTGCCAGAAGCTTCCGGGACATCGATGGTCACTGGCAGCGGGCTGCCTCCTCCTCTCGCCGGAGGGGTGGCAAAGCCGCCTCCTACCAAGACAAAAGCAAGAAACGCGCGCGCTATGTTGCCTGCGACCATGGCGAAGTAATTTGCATGAACGATGGCCGTTCACGCCGAAGCAGCCGTCGGGTCTACGAAGAGCGGACGCTCGACGCCACGCCAACCAAACGGGTTGGCGACGCCCTAGTCATCAAAACCGCGTTGCGGCGCGGCGGACAACACGAAGCAAGTGTGGTTCGACCGAGAGAACCGCGCCTCCTGGAAATGGAATCCAGGCCGCTCCTGTCGATCCCAACCAACGACGGTTGCCCCCTCGCAGCCATGACGTCAAAGGCTTCCGCCTCGGCATCACGCAATCAATTGTCCCCGAAGAAGCGCGCCCTGAATGACAAGCTGCCTGTATCCATGAGTTGCACTTTACCCGACAAACCGATCTGAATTGTCATTGGATGCGCAAACAACGCCTGGACAACGATCGCCGGCAGGTTCGAGCTCAAGAACGCTTCCACGTCAAATGCTTGGATACCCTGATCTGTTATGCGAAACTTTTCGAAAAACTCTTCGCCAGGGCTCATCAATCGGGCTGTGTGAGGACCCGGAAAAGTTAGAGGGTAGGTGCCGTTGTAGGGTTGCCCGGTATTCGGATTAATCAGAGACGGAATGTTCAGCACAGGGCTTATGATGGTGATCGTCGTCACCAAATTCACCACACCTGTCTGGTCAGACGTTGTCGTGTTGAGGAGATCGTAAGCAAAGACGGGGGTCAGGGATGGCAGCAAAGTATTCTTAGTACTATTTGCCGGAACCACCATGCTTGCCAAGTTTGGAAACGAGAAGTCAGTTTCTCCTGGCGCAGCTTGTAGGACGACACAAAGCTGCGGCGGTACATATGTGCCCGGCGCACAGGTGGGATCAAAGATAATAGTCGCGGTAAGCAATCCCAAATAAATCACTGTGTGACCAAATGTGCTCGGCTCCTCGCCTCCACCAGGAGGAGGTGGGGGGCCACCATGAGCCGGAATCTCGACGCCATCCGCGCCGTTCGGCGGGGCAGCGAATGCAGGAACTTGGACCGAACACATCAAGAACAACGTAGCCAAAACCGAGACAAGACGAACGATTCTTCTGCTGATCATAGTCACTCCCCTTCCGGCGATTTACCCGCGTATCGACACGATACGTCCCCATTACGACCCGAAATCACGAGCGTCCAGTCTCTGCGATGTCAATATGTGCGAATCGATCAATCGCTCACTGTCATCCACAAACTCATGCCGGTGTCATTTTTTTCTTGTTTGTAACGCTGGTCAGGACGTGGGCACACATTGAGTGCGCTTGGGAGTTCAGCAAAGTTTCCAGGATCGATTCGTCCGCTTTGTGCAAGATTCGCGAGGGGCCGCTCACCGATCTCGGCCCGTCACAATCGTTGCGGTGCCAGCTAAGTGGACGTTTTGGAAGTAATCGCCCGCCGTGGGGCCCAACTTGGATTCGGAATGATGTCCCTACTTTGTGCTCGATTCGTGAGCATAGATGATTCGCCATCCATCCTGCTGCCTGCTCCACAGGGCTGTGAAGACCAATTTGCGCTCGCGCACCTGGCCGTCGGGAAGCGACGTCCGCGCCGCGATAAGGCTCGTAGTCAGCCCAAGGTCATTGCTGAGTAACTGACAGATCGGTTCACCGATGTATTTGTAGATCCCCGAGGCCTTGCCGTCGTTCCACCACTGGCGCTGTCTTTCGCGCAGGGTATCCCAGCCACGAATAATTTCACCGTTAAATACGAAGATCAGTGCGGGGTCCCTGGAATAGGTGGCCAGATGGCGATCCGTGTTGTGAGCATTGGCCGATGCTTCCATCTCGGCGAGAAGTGCCGCGACTTGCTGCTCGAAAGTCCCGGGCTCTGATGGCATCCGGCCTCCTGATGTTGCTCTGAGTCAGCTAGCGCACGATGATATTCTTGAACTGCCATGGATCCTGGAGGTCGATATCTTCCGGGAACAGGCCTGGAACGCGATTGTCCAGCGGCGTCCAGTCGGTATAGGCGCCCACCAGCTTGCCGAGATACGGATCCTGGATCGACAGGATGCGGTCGTGATCAAGTTCGTCGGCGTCGACCACGCCGCGGCGCGGATTCTCGATCGCCCAGATCATTCCTGCCACCACCGCAGACGTCACCTGCAGGCCGGTAGCGTTCTGGTAAGGGGCGATTGCGCGGGCCTGGTCAATAGTCAGCTGGCTGCCGTACCAGAACGCGTTCCTCGCATGACCGTAGAGCAGCACGCCCAGCTCGTCCATCCCGTCCACGATTTCGTCGTTCATCAACCTCACGCGAGATTGCCGCCGCATGTTGCGTCCCTGCAGCTCATGCAGGCTAAGGATGGTATCCTCGCAAGGATGGTAGGCGTAATGCACCGTTGGCCGGTAGACCGCGTCCCCGTCCTTTTCCACCGTCAGGAAATCGGCAATCGAAATAGATTCGTTGTGCGTGATCAGGTATCCCTGAATCGGACCAGCGTTCGGTGTCCAGCTGCGCACCCGCGTACCGGCGCCGGGCCGCGTCAGGTAGATCGCCGCCTTGCATCCGGTCTCGTGGAAGATCGCCTCCGGCGGCACGTGCTTTTCGTGCGTCCCCCAGCCTAGCTCTGCCGGCTGCAGGCCCTCGCTGAGGAATCCGTCGATGGACCAGGTATTGACGAATTCGTCCAACTGCTTGGGTACGTCTGCCCATTGCGTGTCGCGCTCGGCGATGTGCATTCCCTTTACGCCCAGCTGCATTGCAAGATTCGCCCAGCCTTCGCGCGTCGTCGGCGCAACCGTGTGGCCCATGTCCGCCGCTAGGCGCACCAGCGCACGCTTGAACAGGTGGCTGACCATGCCCGGATTCGCTCCGTGCGCCACGACCGCGGTCGGGCCGTCGCCACGGATCGCGCGCACTTGCTCGCGCAGCGCGTAGTTCGTGCGCTGGGAAAGCGGAATGCTGGCATCGACATAGCCCCCGGCCCAAGGCTCGATGCAGGTGTCGATGTACAGCGCGTCGAGTTCCCGGCAAAGACCGATCAGCGCGACCGACGACACGTCGACCGAAAGGTTGACGACGAACCCGTCGGCAATTATCGGCGAAAGAACGTCGCGGTAATTGTCCGGACGCAGCGCGAGCTTCTCGAAGCGCACACCTTCCAGCTCGGCCAGTCGCCGACACGAGTCGTCGGGCGAGATCACTACCATGTTCTCGCGCGGCGCACGTATGTGGCGCAGGATCAGCGGCAGGGAACCCTTGCCGATGGAGCCGAAGCCGATGATGACAATCGGGCCGGAAAATTCCACCTGGTCTGGAATTACGCGGATTTTGTGTTCCTCGTCTGGTCGTTAATAGCTATGTTATACAAGCGTGCCCCAACAACTAACATACGTGCTAGTGGAAAATCAACGTGTACAGGGAAAGCAGGATTGTGACGACTCGCGCCCTACGGACACTCCCTCGCACCCTCGGCCTGGGCGCCCGCGTAGAAATCGGCGAGCCGGTAGGCGTGCGTGGTCTCACGGCCCCCGCGTTGCACATAACGCCCATAAGGTCCGAATTCGATTAACACCGTCTGCGGCGGGGCGGCGAGTTGCCGCGTCCGATCCTCTGCACTTCTCCAGCGGAAGCAGAGGTTGCGGGGATCGTTCGCCGGAAAGACGTTGGGCAGCTGAACGGAGAGCGGCATGAACATCGGCACGGCATCGATGGTGACCACCGTGGTGCCAGCCGCAAAACCGCCGTGGGATACCTGCCGCAGTGTGGAGTCGCGGTTCGCAAATTCCATGAGCGTGCTGCTCTTCTGGTAGGGGAGATAGAGCCCCGCGGAGGGCGCGTCGGCGGGCGGCTCCTGGCCAAGCGAGCCCAGGCCGAGAGGAAAGTTCACGCGATAGGCAAAGCGCACGCCGATGGGATGCCCCTGCGCGGAGAGCAAAGTCTCGTCGGTGATTGCCTCGATGCGGGCCTCCGCGAGCTGCCGGGCGTGCCAGTAACGCTCGAGTAGACCCGGCACGAGCGAGGCGGCGTAATAGGCGAATGGCAGCACGATTCCGAAGATCGTGAACGGGACAACGGCGTCCTTCCAAGCGCGTACGCGGAAGATCGCCCAGCCAATCCAGAGGAATGCGGTTAGCGGGACCACGTACACCGCGATTGCCATCGCGACAAGCTCGTACCAAGCGAAGACGAGCCAGCCGCCTTGTCCCTGCGAAAAGGCGATGACCGTCGCCAGCACCGGCACGCTTACCCAGTAAACGGCGGTCAGTTGCATGGCGCGGCGCGTGAGCGAGGTGGTCATGGCGGGAGAGGTGGCCTTCGATCGTGCGACAACAGGGCCC
>Ga0074045_10001949_pt1 | contig 19547 bp, 18 predicted proteins | sample BogForMeECP23OM2_FD_94442 | JGI IMG/M metagenome (GOLD analysis project Ga0074045, IMG submission 94442) | Bog forest soil microbial communities from Calvert Island, British Columbia, Canada - Bog Forest MetaG ECP23OM2 | ecosystem: Environmental > Terrestrial > Soil > Wetlands ...
GACGCGGAAACAAACTCGTCGGTCACCCGACGCAACTCCGCGATATCCTCAGCCGAGAAGATGTCGGGGACGACGATGAAGCCGTCCCGATCATAGGCGGCGCGCTGTGCACCTGTGAGCATTCGGTTTCTCCCTCAAGGCGGCTTCCTATGCCAAGAAGCGCGGTATCGCGAAGCAATTAAAGCACACATTGCAAAGGATTGCGCCTGGCGCACAACGGTCGAAGGCTTTTTTGCCACCCTCACATTCGGGCCATTGCAGCGCGGTTTCTCCCATTCGCTCGCGACCTGCAAGCGCCGATCAACCGATACCTCAGCGAGCAGACCGTAAATCCAAATCTTTCTCTGGACCGCCCGATCCCGACCGCATCATCGAAAAGGTCGTCGCGTTGTCCTCCGCATGGCCTTCGCCCTCCCCGCGCGCGCCTACCGGTACAGAGTATCGGATAACGGGTCGTAGCGGTCGTCGCTGGCGCCGAGGCCGAGAGCGTATTCTGGGTCCGGTTCATCCCGGAATGACGAGAAGTGCTATTTCAGATCGACGATCTCGATCCAGTTCGGCTGCGTGCCCGTCGGATAGTGGCCGATCGGCTTCAGTTCGCCGCTCGCTTGGTCGATCGTGTAGACGGTCATCCCGGCCGAGTCCATGCCGACCGACAGCAGGAACTTGCCGCGCGGGTCGATCGCGAAGCCGCGCGGCGTCTTCTCGGTCGGGAAGCGACCGATCTGGGTCAGGGTGCCTTTGTCTGGGTCGATCTTGTAGCCGATCAGCATGCTGGTCTTGCGCTCGGCGCCGTAGAGGAACTTGCCGTCCGGCGTCACCTGGATGTCCGAGGCCGCAGGCTGCTCCTTGTATTCGTTGGTATCGACGAATTGCAGCTCCTTTAGGGTCCCCGAGGCCGGGTCGACCGCAAAGGTTCCGATCGTCGCTGTCGTCTCGGTGATCAGATAGGCGAACTTCCCGTTGGGGTGGAGGGTCAGGTGGCGCGGCCCGGCGCCCGCCTTGGTGGCGACCTCGCCCGGCCCGTTTGGAGATACCGTGCCGGTGGCTGGATCGAACTTCAGCTCCATCACGATGTCGCCGCCGAGCACCGGAACGTAGACGTTCTTGTTGCCGGCATCGATGACAACGCAATGCGCCTTGGGCTTGGTGTCGAGGATCTGGGTCGCTTTCGCCTCGACGATGCTCTGCGCGTTGATCGGGTAGATCGCCAGCTTGGCGCCGACATAGGAGGCGGCGAGCAGAAATTTGCCGGTGCGGTCGGTGTTGATGTACGCCATCTGGTCGACCAGCGGGGTTGTCGCCAGGTGATCGAGCCGGCCGGTGGTTCGGTCGATGGCAAAGGTCGAGACCGGATACGGCTCGCTGCGGAGCTGCGCGTAGAGGAAATGCTTATCCGGGCTGGTCGCCATTGGCAGGCTGGCCGGAGACGGCTTGTCGGTGCCGGGAACCGGGGTCTTCTCGATCAGCTCGAGCGCGCCCGTCGCCCGGTTCATCGCCAGGACGAAGACTTCTTTGCTGCCGGCGTTCGATACATAGACGACTGTTTCCGGTGTGCCTTGGGCCATCGCCTTGCGTCCTCCGATCAGGGTTTTTGCTCCGAGCCCGAGCCCGGCGATCCCGAGACCAAGCGCCAACACGCGCCGCCGTGCCATCCATCCGTGGCTCATCGTTCCCTCCCGTCATTATCTAACATCCACAACCATGCGACGGTCGGTGTCAACCAACCCTGTGCTGGATTGCGCCGCACCGGGCGCTGCCGCTATGCTTACTTCTTATCATTTGGCGACCGCGAGGCCGCCGCCACTGGAAGGAGGACAACCATGCCAGTAAAAGCCGGAGTAATTCGCGCCGGGGCGCGCACCACAAGGCGGGGTGCGGCCGACACCTTCACTGGGGTCGTGTTCCAGGATCCGGTGATCACCGCCGAGTCGCCGTCGCGTCTTGGAGGTTCGGTGGTTACCTTCACGCCGGGCGCACGCACCGCGTGGCACGCCCACCCGGTGGGGCAGACGCTCTTCTGTTTGTCCGGCGTCGGCCGCATCTGCTTCAAGGGCGAGAAGCCGCAAGTGCTGAACCCGGGCGATACGGTCAATATCCCGCCGGATACGATGCACTGGCACGGCGCCGCACCCGATCGCCTGTTCTCGCATCTGGCGCTGTCGGAAGCCGGCGAGCAGGGCCAAGGCACCGCCTGGGACACGCATGTCAGCGACGCTGAGTACAACGAGGCGGCGAGCGGGGGCTGAAACCAGGTCGAATACCTAGTCTACAGGTTGTACCGGGCGAGCACGACGAACCTCTGCGGTCGCCGGGTTTAAGGCCCGGAAAAGGCCGCGAGCTTCTTTGCTACCCACTAATCGACTCGATGAAGGAGCCGCCGCATGGCCGTAACCCAAGCCGACAAGGCGAAGCAGTTCCGCGCGCTGCATGAGGCGCAAGATGCATTCGTCATTGCCAATGTGTGGGACGGCGGCTCGGCACGGATGATGGCGGGGCTGGGGTTCACGGCGCTGGCGACCTCTAGTGGGGCCTCGGCGGGCGTGCTGGGTCGGCGTGATGGCAAGGTGACGCGCGATGAGGCGTTGACCCAGGCGCGGGTGATCTGCGATGCCACCGACCTGCCCGTCTCTGCCGACCTGGAGAAGGGCTTCGGGGACGCGCCGGAGGTTGTGGCGGAGACTATCAAGCTGGCGGCGGAGGCGGGGCTGGTCGGCTGCTCGATCGAGGATGCGAGCGGCAATCCGGATGCGCCGATCTTCGATCTCAGCTACGCAGCAGAGCGGATCGCAGCGGCCGTAACCGCGGCGCGGGCGTTGCCGTTTCCGTTCACGCTGACCGGACGGACCGAGAATTTCCTACGCGGGCGGCTGGACCTGGACGACACGATCAAGCGGCTGAAAGCGTACGAGGCGGCAGGGGCAGATGCGCTGATGGCGCCCGGGCTGCCGGATCTGGAGTCCGTGCAAGCGGTGTGCGCGGCGGTAGGTAAGCCGTTCAATTTCATGGTCGGGATCAAGGGCAGGTCGTTCACCGTCGCGGCTCTGGCAGCGGCCGGGGTGAAGCGTATCAGTCTGGCGACCTCGTTGTATCGCGCGGCGATGACCGGGCTGATGAGCGCGGCGAAGGAGGTGCGAGAGCACGGGACGTTCGGCTATATCGACACCTCGCTTGCCACCCCCGATATGAACGCGTTCCTGCGCGGCTGACCCAGCAAGCTCCTATCGTTCCGCACAGCTGTCGTTGGCGCTCGACGTCTGACCGCTTGTCCGCATTCCCGAGTAATGGAGCGCCTCAAGATCTTCATTTTGACCTAGCGTCCATCGATGGGGTCTCGCGAGTTTTGACCGCCCACCGCTCGATGATGTTCTGAAGCTCCCAAGGCCGTCGGTCAGAGCGGCAGGACCGAGCTGCAGTATCAGGGACGATTTGATCTCGTAGAGGTCTTCGTGCAGCACAGGCGGAGCTCGGTCGAAGCCGGGGCGCGCCATCACCCGCTCGGGCCGGAACTTCTTGCCGCACCAGGAGCCTATGATCAGATCCGGCTCCCGCGCGACCACCTCATCGATCGTCACCACGCGATCCCTAGCTGTGCCTCGGCCGGCACGATCGGCAAAGATGTCGATGCCGCCGGCGATCTCGACGAGTTCCGAGACCCATCCTATGCCGGAGATCAGCGGATCGTCCCATTCCTCGAAGAATACCCTCGGCCGCTTTGGTAACCGCTCCGCGCGGATGCGGGCGTCGGCCAAACGTGTTTCGAGGGTGGATACGAGTTGCCGGGCCCTCTCGCTAGCATCAACCATTGCACCGGCATCCTGATCATATCCAGGATGCCGGCGACGCTTCGCTGATTGAAGGCATGGACGTCGAGCCCGCGGCGAATCAGATCGGCAGCGATGTCGGCTTGGAGATCGGAGAATGTCAGAACGAGGTCGGGCTTCAGCGCCAGGATCTTGTCGATGTTCGCCGAGGTGAAGGCACTCACGCGCGGCTTTTCCCGGCGCGCCTGTGGTGGGCGCACGACATAGCCGGAGATCCCGACGATGCGGTCCTGCTCGCCGAGCAGATACAGCGTCTCGACGGTCTCTTCGGTGAGGCAGACAATTCTACTCGGCGGAAACATTCAACCTTTCGCGGCCTATTCTACCTACAGCTTTTCACCAAGTCCTCGATGTCGGCTCCGAGCGTCTCGGCGATGCGGTGAAGGACGGTAATTGTCTGGTTGCGTTTACCGCGTTCGACACCGCTCAGATCGGTCTGATGGATCTCCGCAAGGTCCGCTAGCTCTTCCTGCGAGAAGCCCTTCTCGTTAGCCCGCCCACCTGATCAAGGCGTCGAGGGCCGCGAACGGCTTGGCCAGGACGCGGCTGCTGTTGACGAGATTGTCCGCGATCACACCGAGCCTCAGCCTTGGTCGGGACAAACGTAGGAATTGCTTCGTGGGTGTTTGGATGCTATCGCTGATGAGGGGAACGGACGAGGAACAAGACGCTGGGATCAATCGATGGCCGCCGGCATCTGCGCGACCTGAACCCGGCTCAGCGCAGCGCTGTCGAATGCGGCATCGGCGGCGGCGCAAAGTCGCCTCCGGCGTTGCTGATCGCGGCCGGTGCGGGCACCGGGAAGACCAAGACTCTCGCCCATCGAGTCGCGCATCTGATCCTGAACGGCGCCGACCCGCACCGGTTGTTGCTGCTGACCTTCACTCGGCGCGCTGCGCTCGAGATGACGCGCCGCGCCCACCAGATCCTCGCCGAAGCCCGCGGCGACGGCGCCGGTCCCTCATCAACGAGGACGGCCATCCTGCCCTGGTCGGGAACGTTTCATTCAATCGGCAGCCGCCTCTTACGGCTCCACGCCCCTTCAATCGGGGTGGACCCGTCCTTCACCGTTCTTGATCGCTCCGATTCGGCGGATCTGCTCGACCTTGTGCGAGTCGAGCTCGGCTTGGCCCGAACGGCTTCCCGCTTCCCCCGCAAGGGTACTTGCCTGGCAATCTACTCCTATACGGTCAATGCCGGGTGCCCGCTCGAGGAGACGCTCGCCCAAAGTTTTCCCTGGTGCGCCGATTGGCCAAGTGAGCTTCGTCGTCTGTTCGAGGCCTATGTCCTGGCCAAGCAGCGGGACAACGTCCTCGATTACGACGACCTCTTGCTGTACTGGCGCCATGCGATGGCCGAACCCGCCGTTGCGGTGGAGATCCGCGGCTGTTTCGACGCCGTCTTCGTTGACGAGTACCAGGACACCAATCGGCTGCAGGCCGAGCTCCTTCTGGCGCTGCGGCCGGACGGGTCTGGCCTCACCGTCGTCGGCGACGATGCACAATCGATCTATTCGTTCCGCGCGGCGACCGTGCGCAACATCCTCGACTTTCCCCGCTGTTTCTCGCCACCGGCCGCGGTCATCGCGCTCGAGCGCAATTATCGCTCGACCCAGCCGATCCTCGATGCCGCGAACACGGTGATTGCCGGGGCCACCGAGCAGATCGCGAAGACCCTCTATTCGACCAAGGCTTCGGCAGAGCTGCCGTTCCTGGCCAATGTCGAGGACGAGGCAGCGCAGGCTCGGTATGTCGCCGACGGCGTGCTCGACCACCGCGAGGCCGGCACCGCGCTGCGCCGGCAGGCGGTGCTGTTCCGCACCGCGCATCACAGCGACCTCCTCGAGATCGAGCTCGGCCGGCGCAATATTCCCTTCGTCAAATATGGCGGTCTCAAATTCCTCGAGGCCGCACATGTCAAAGACGTGCTCGCCATCCTGCGCTGGGCGGAGAACCCGCGCGACGGCGTCGCCGCGTTCCGGGCACTGCAGCTGCTCCCTGGTATTGGCCCCGCAACCGCGCGGGCCGTTCTCATACAGCTATCGGAAGAGGCATTTGCGGCCGGTGCACTCGCACGGTTTTCGCCGCCGGCCGCCGCCACCCTGCTCTGGCCCGGCCTTTGCCGTGTCATCGCACATCTGCGCGACGCGAATACCCCGTGGCAAGGGCAGATCGGGCTCGTGCGCGACTGGTATCAGCCGCTGATGAAGCGTCTTTACGATTATCCGGCTTCCCGTGCCGGAGACCTCGACCAGCTCGAGCAGATTGCCTCCGGCTACGCCAGCCGCGAGCGTTTCCTGACCGAACTGACCCTCGATCCGCCGGATGCGAGCGGCGCGGAGGCGGGCCGGCCGCTACTCGACGAAGACTATCTGATCTTGTCGACCATCCATTCTGCCAAGGGGCAGGAATGGGACACAGTCTTTATCCTCAATCTGGTGGACGGCTGCATCCCGTCGGATATGGCCACCGGCAAACCCGAGCAGATCGACGAGGAGCGCCGGCTGCTCTACGTGGCGATGACGCGTGCGCGAGAGCACCTTCATCTCGTGCAGCCGCGACGCTTTTATCGAATTCAGCAGCACCGGCATGGTCGTAGTCACGTCCTCGCACCGCGATCGCGCTTTCTGCCGGACGAAATCCTCGGCTTGTTTACCCGCGTTGAGGGCACGCCGCCTTCTTCCACCGGCGATGGGCACCCCGCTGGCCCCGCTCCCCGGGTCGACATCTCCGTGCGGCTTCGCGAGATGTGGCGCTAAGGCGCGGGAGAGAGGTTCGGCGACAAAGAGCTCGATCCCCGGAGCTCCCACGCCTTCAACATCGAACCATGGGTTAGGTAGCCAGGTTCGTCCTCTGATAGGATTTGGCGCCTGATATCGGCGCACCGGCTTGGTCGAACTGGAGCGCGGCTAAGCGGGTATAGAGACCGCCTTGACTCAGCAGCTCGGCATGGCTGCCGACGGCGGCGACTCGGCCGTCTTCCAAGACGATGATCCGGTCGGCCCGGAGCACGGTCGCCAGGCGATGGGCGATGACAATCGTGGTACGACCCGCCGACAACGCGGCAAGCGCGCGCTGCACAACATGCTCTGATTCGGCATCGAGCGCGCTCGTCGCTTCGTCGAGCAGCAGGATCGCCGGGTTGCGCAGTATGGCGCGGGCGATCGCAATGCGCTGACGTTGCCCACCCGAGAGGCGCACGCCCTTCTCGCCGAGAAAGGTGGCGAAACCGCGTGGTAGGGTGTCGAGGAACTCGGCCGCGTGAGCCGCCTCGGCGGCGGCGCGGATCTCCGACTGTGTAGCACCCGGTCGACCGAAGCAGATATTTTCCCAGGCATCGGCGCCGAAGATTACCGGATCCTGCGGCACCAATCCGATACGCTTGCGCACTTCGGCCGGATCGGCGGCGCGCAGATCGACCCCATCGATCCGCACGGCGCCGTGTTGTGGGTCGTAAAACCGCAGCAGCAATTGAAAAACCGTCGTCTTACCAGCGCCTGAGGCACCGACCAGCGCCACCGTCTCGCCCCGCGCCACGGCGATTGTGAAGCCCTGGAGCGCCGAGCGACCGGGCGATGCCGGGTAGCAGAATTCGACATCCTCGAAGGTGACGATCCCACGCGGCGGATCGGGCAAGGCCACCGGCGCCGGCGGAGCCTTGATGTCGGCCACGCTGTCGAGCAGTTCGGTGATCGCCGCCGCGGCGCCTGAGGCACGCTGGATGTCGCCCCAGACTTCAGAGAGCGTGCCTACCGCCATCGCCACGACAACGGCATAAAAGACGAAGGCCGACAGATCGCCGGCGCTGATCCGCCCAGCCAGCACGTCGCGGCCACCGATCCAGAGAACCAACGCGATCGCCCCAAAGGCGAGCAGGATGACGAGCCCGGTGAGCACGGCACGCATCGCGATCCGCCACCGTGCGACGGCGAAGGCCGTTTCAACGCGCGTCCCGAAGCGGGCACGGTCCACCGCCTCATGGGTGAAGGCTTGTACTGTGCGAATGGCGTTGATCGTCTCTTCGGCATAAGCCCCGAAAACGGCGATCGCATCCTGGCTATCGCGCGACAGACGCCGCACCCGCCGGCCGTAGAATAAAATCGGGACGATCACGACCGGCACGATCAACAGGACAAGAAGGGTCAGCTTGATGCTGGTCACGGCAAGCATGACGAGGCCGCCAACCAGAAGGAGGGCGTTGCGCAGCGCCTGCGAGACCGTCGAGCCGATCACCGTTTGCAACACAGTCGTGTCGGTGGTGAGCCGCGACAGGATATCGCCAGTGCGGTGGACCTCAAAATAGGCCGGGCTCAGTGCGATGACCCGGTCGAACACGGCGCCGCGGATATCGGCGACGACGCGCTCGCCGATCCAGGAGACGAGATAGAAGCGGCAGAACGTCGAACCGGCGAGCAGGATGACGACGCCGACAAGCACGAGAGCCGCGCGGTCGAGCGTCGCCGCGTCACCGCTCTTGAAACCGTCATCGACCAGCCGACGCAACCCTTGACCGAGCCCCAGCACGGTCGCCGAGGCAGCGAGAAGAGCCAGCATCGCACCGACGATCCGCATCCGGTACGGCAATGCGAATAGCAGAACCCGGCGGAGTGCCGGAAAGTCGCGCGATGGTGCCGGCGCAAGTGAGGGAAGGGTATCGCGCCGCGGGGTCATTAGGCCGATTCTATCCGAAATTCCCCGGATGGCCCTCTCTTATGATGCTCGGCGATCCACGGGCTTAAGGCGGGCTGATGACCGCTGACAACGTAAAGCCGCCAGCCGTCACCTAGGATTCGGGGCGTGTGTCGAGAATCGGGAGGTCAGCGTAAGTTAGCTAGGTTTGCATGCGGAAATCCGCTGCATAGGCACGGAGGGCTTCCTCAGCGACCGACCGCGCCCGTGCAGGCCCTCCCGTGCGCCCGGCGGCGATCGGGAGAGACTCCTCCGAGGGGAGGACACTCCAGTGAAATCGGTATGCCGCGTCGGCGCGGGTGTCCCTTACGATGGCGCGGGCACCGGAAGCGGGATCGAGAATCAGCTGGGCACTCGAGCTGAGCGCGCGCCACTTCGTCATGCCACAGTTCATCCCGTTCGCGTCCCAGCCCGCTTTCCGGTCAGTGTGGTAGGCCTGTAGGTGCCTGGCGCATCACGGCGATCGTCCGCCATATTCTGAACCAGAGGAGCAACTCGTCGCGGTCGCCACGCCCGAGCATCCGACACGCCCACTTGGCCGCCTCGTGTTCGGCACTGATCCCATACTCGTGCATCATCAAGTGCGCGGCGCGGTAGATTTCGATATCCGAGAGCATCACGTTTCTCTGAGGACTTGAAAGCAAGAGGCGAGTGGAACGTCGTCCGGTGAAAGGACCTGTTAGAACTATCGGGATGAGTTTCTGGGTGACAGCCAAAAAACAGTAGGATTCATGTGTAGGTCACCCTTACAGCGCGCAACTTACCCATGTTTTGTTTGGAAACCAAATATATTCGTAGTAAATGCCGTCAACCATGTCGATGTGATGGGCGGAGTGAGCCAGCGAGACTAGCTCGCCTATGTCGCTTCGTGCGTGAGGCCGCCCTTAAACGTTGCCCCCGCTCGCCCCAAGCCGTCACACTGGCGGACGGCAGCCCGTCGAGGTGAGGCTCCGTAAGGGATTACGAACCCCCCGCTGGTCATCGAGACGTACCGCGATCGACAAGCTGGGGTGCATGGGAGGGAGTAATGAAATCGGCATACGGACGGCAGACACCGCCACCGGACTCTGAGCTGACTTGCGTTGAGCCAGGCAGCCCGATGGGTGAACTCTTGCGCCGCTATTGGCAGCCGGTGTGCACCTCTGACGAGCTGCGCGATCTTCCGATATGAGTCTCTATGGGAGAGTTCGCTAAACTCGCAGCTGTCTCAATACGCCCAGCGGGATCTCCACGCGATAGCGCTTTTGCGCGACAGCGTTCGGGCCGTCCTCTGAAACGGCGCTCACCATCTCCTCGGCTATCGATGGTCACCCGCGTCAGACGCAGTTGCCCGTCAGCCCGCCATCGACGACCAGCTCGGTCCCGGTAATGTGCTTCGCCTCGGTCGGAGGCGAGGAACAGCGCCGCGTTGGCGAGATCCCAGGCGTCGCCGATGCGCCCATCGGACACTGCTCGTCACGTCGGCTGACCATCTCCTCGGCGCTGCACCCTGCGTTGAACTCTAACGGAAGCCACAACATCCAGCGGCCCCCGTCGCGGCTCGCAGCTACCGCTCACGCACCGTTAACTTTTCAAAGTTAAAAAAATCAGGCAGAGGTCCGCAAGTCATCGACTGGTAACACGAGATCGCGCATATGAACGCGGCGGAGCGCCCTGGAGGGGCTTCAATTTGCGCCATCGCCTTTCCCTTGTTCGGCGGCGCCCTGATGTTTGCCATCATGGTCGCCGGCGGCGTTGCGGTCTGGGATCTCTACATCGACGGGGTTGTCTCGCGGCGGTGGCAGTTTTTGGTTATTGCAATCGCGATCCTCAGCGTGATCGCCGGCTCTACTCCTCTATTCCAGAGACTTAATGCGCAGCGTCGTCGTCTCGATCAATCAGAAGAGGCGCTCCAGCTCGCTAGGGAGAAGGCGGAGCAAGCCCGCAGCCTCGCCGAGGAGACCACTCGGCAGCTCCTCGAAGCTCAGCGGATCGGCAAGATCGGCCATTGGTGCGCCGAGGAGACGACCCAAACCACGGCCTGGTCGCCGCAGATGTTCGAGCTCGTCGGCATCCCGCCAAAACCGGTGATGTCGATCGAGGAAGCGCAGTCGTTTATTCACCCTGACGACATCGCCGCCTTTCTCGATGCGCGGCGACGTGCGATCGCGATACGGACGACGGCGAAGGTCGAGAGCCGCTGGGTGCGGCGCGACGGGGAGATTCGCTGGATGCAGGTCGAGTTGAGTCCGAAATACGGTGCGGATGGCAACTGCGTCGGCCTGTTTGGCACGACGCAGGACATTACCGAGCGCAAGCAGGCCGAGGAGGCTTTAAACGCGGCGCAGCACATTGCAAGCGACGCTAGATGCGCGTAATCGAGCACCGCATCAGGGGCCTCCGAGTGGTCGGTGGTCATGCTGGGGCCGTCGACGGCGGAAATTGCGGCGAGTTTGCCGAACAAGATCCCCGGTTCGATCGGCTTTGGCAGGTACTCATCCATCCCTGCCGCGAGGTATTCCTCCCGGGCGCCAGTCATCGCGTGTGCCGTGACCGCAATGATAGTGACGCGGTTGGCCGGCGGCGGGAGGGCGCGGATGCGCTCCGTCGCTTGCTTTCCGTCTAGAAGCGGCATCTGCACGTCCATCAGCACGACGTCATAGATGCCGGTGCGGACGGCTTCGACCGCCTCTTCGCCGTTCTCGACAACATCCACCTTATGCCCGATGTTGCGCAGCATCACCGCCGCCAGCTGCTGATTGATCTTGTTGTCCTCGGCGACGAGGACGTGCAGCGCTCGCGTCGCGGCTTGCTTGATCCCTAAGACTACCGCTGTCGGGTCCGTCGGCGCGTCTGCGGAACCGAAAAGGCGGACGAAGGCGTCCAAAAGGGACTGCTCGCGGATCGGCTTGATCAGGATCGCGTCGAGCATCGCGCGCGCCCCGGGTGGGAGCGCATGCGTACCCCCTGAAGAGGCGAGCAAGAGCTTGGTCTCGGCAATCTCGGGCATGTCGCGAATCCGGCGACCCAGCTCATCGCCCGATAGCGCCGGCATTCTTTGGTCGATGATGACGAGATCAAAGGGCCGCCCCTGATGCCAGGCCCGTTCGAGTTCCACAACAGCCTGAGCGCCGTCGATCGCGGACCCGGCGGCGATGCCGAGTGCCCTGAGCTGACCCGTCAACACCCGCCGGTTGATCTCGACATCATCGACGATCAAGACCCGGAGCTGCGCCAGCGCCTCTGGAAGCGCTCGGCGGCCGATTGTCGGGCTGGCGGCGGCAGCCAGCGGGATCTCAAACGAGAACCGGCTGCCCTCGCCGAGGCTGCTTTCGACACCAATCTCGCCGCCCATCAGCTCGAGCAGCTGTTTCGCGACGGCAAGACCAAGCCCTGTGCCGCCGAACCGGCGCGTGATCGACCCGTCAGCCTGGCTGAATTTTCGGAACAGCTTCTCCTGCACCTCCGCCGACATGCCGATGCCGGTATCGGTCACCGTGAACCGCACCCTCGGGAGCCCGCTGCCGCCCGGCGGACGCATCCCGACCTCGACGGCAACGCTGCCTTGGTCGGTGAATTTGACGGCATTGCCGACGAGGTTGAGGAGGATCTGGCGCAGCCGGGTCGGATCGCCGCGAAACCCGGCCCGGGCGGCCGGCTCGATCAGGACACCAAGTTCGATGCCTTTCTCGTTCGCTTTCGGCCCGAAAAGGCCGACTGCGGATTCGACCGTATCGACGAGGTCGAAGTCGATCGCCTCGAGCTCGATCTTGCCGGCCTCGAGCTTCGAGATATCGAGAATGTCGTTGATCACCGTCAACAACGCCTCGGCGCTGTCGCGCACGGCGACGGCATACTCCTGCTGCTCGGCCGTGAGCCCAGTCTGCAACAGGAGATCATTCATCCCGATGATCCCGTTCATCGGAGTGCGGATCTCGTGCGACATGTTGGCAAGAAATTCCGACTTGGTGCGGTTCGCCGCTTCGGCGGCATCCCGCGCCGCGGCGAGGTCCGTAGCCATGCCGGTCAACTGCAAGCGAGCCTCTTCGAGGTCGGTGACCCGCTGCCGCAGCGCGAATTCGGTCTGCTTGACCGCCGTGATGTCGGTGCGGATGCCGACGATTCCTCCATCGGAGGTGCGTCGCTCAATCGCTCGAACCCAGCGGCCATCTTTCAGCTGCTGCTCCATCGGCTCATTGCAGGCGCGGTGCCATTCCAGGATGCCGCGCAGCCAGGCTTCCTCGCCCTGAGGGCCGAATTCGTGGAGGTCGCGCTCGACATTGGCGCGCATCACAGTCTCGAAGGTCGTCTCGGGCATGCAGAGGTCCGCAATGCCGGAATATAGGCGACGATAGTTGCTGTTGGTCCGCACGTACCGATCTTCGCGATCGAACAGCGCGAACCCCTCCGAAATCGATTCGATCGCGTCGACCAGCTGCTCATCTACCCGAGGAGAGCGTTCGTCAGCTTCTTTCATTGTTCCTCGATCAAATCGAGGCCCAGATCGTGACGCTCAAGGCTCTGTCGGCCAGTGGCGACTTCGCAGCACTTGCGCGCGAGGCGCATACCCTTGCGGGCACCTCAGGCAATATCGGGGCACTCAGGTTGAGCGGATTTGCCCGGGGCATCGAAACAGCTAGCAAGGATGCGGACGTCGAGAGCGTCATGCGGCTGGCGCGGGGTCTGGATAATGTTGCTAAGGAGGCTGCTGTCGGGCTCCGCCACTGGTTGGCAGCCGGAGGCAACACGGGCATTGATCCGCGAGCGAGGAGATCGCCACGTGGATCGCGGTCTGCTCGGCAAAAGGCAGCAGCACGAGTCTAACCAGGAGCATTGGCCCCAGCTGCAGTGCCTTCCTCCCGGCGAGGGCACCTGTCCGACTTCCTCGATCATGCGCGCCCGCAGCGCGCTGACGGTCCGGTGGGAAAGATGGGAGGTCTCGGGGGTCCCTCTCTCGAGCTGAAGGTTGCTGGACCTTCAATGCTCGGCATCGGATGCCCCGATCGTCACGCCCTACCGCTTACGCACTCACCGCCGCTCCCGAAAGCGCATCGACCGCGACGCGCCATCCCGCGAGACCGGGTTCGTTCTCGGTGTGGGAGCGGACGTTGCGCTCCGGCCTCTAATGGGTTCGAATGAGGCGGCGCTGGTTGCGGCCTTTTTGCTCGGATGATTCCTGAGGCAGATTGCGCCGCTCGGGGATGGCAACCAACTAGACCGGGCGAAATTTTATGGGCTTGATGAGGCGCTGGAGCCCCATTCCCGTTCTCACCGAGGAACAAACGATGACCGATCTGCCGAAACATGTGGATATCCACGAGGAAGGCCCGCGCGAAGGCTTTCAGATCGAGCCGGGCCCAATCAGCACCGCCGACAAGATCAAGCTGATCGAGGCGCTCGCTGAAACCGGGCTGCACCACATCCAGGCCGCGTCGTTCGTCAGCCCGAAGATCGTGCCGGGCTGGGCCGATGCAGAAGATGTCGTCGCCGGGTTCACTCCGAATGAAGGTGTGCACTACACCGGGCTGTGGTTCAACGCAGCCGGGCTCAACCGGGCGCTGGTGTTCCGCAACAAGCTGACGATCACCGGCTCGATCTCGCTGACGGCGTCGGAGCGGTTCACCCAGAAAAACCTGCACCGCAGCCACGCTGAGAATGTCGAGGCGATGAAGAAGCAGACTGCGCTGCATCTCGAAAACGGCGTCGACGTGCCGAGCATCGGCGTCATGGCCGCGTTCGGATGCAATTACCAGGGCGACATCGCGCCAGCACAGGTCATCTCGACCCTGGAGGACGGCTTGGCGATCGCGGAGGAAGCCGGTGCCGACGTCAAGTACTTCTCGCTCGCCGACACGATGGGCTGGGCGACGCCGATGCGGATCGAGCGCGTGCTCAGCGAGGTGCGCAACCGTTGGCCCGATACGCCTATCTCACTGCATCTGCACGACACGCGCGGCCTCGCGGTTGCCAATGCTCATGCCGGGCTGAAGATGGGCGTGAGGCAGTTCGACTCGACGGTCGGCGGGCTCGGCGGCTGCCCGTTTGCCGGTCAGCCCAAGGCCGCCGGCAACATCTGTACCGAGGAGCTGGTGCTGCTCTGCGAGGAGATGGGAATCGATACCGGCGTCGATCTCGATGCGCTGATCGAGGTCGGGCGCATGGCCGAGGAGATCGTCGGCCACCAGCTTCCCGGCGAGCTGATCCACGCCGGCAGCCTCGATGCGTTCCGCCGCCGGACGGCGGCCTGATGCCGAAACGCAAGCTGACGACACTGCACAGCTGGCGGCCGTCCTTCTCGAACTCCCAGGCGTACAATCCGCCAAGTGCGGGCGGACGCGAATTGATGCAGTTGTGACCGATCCGTTCCTGCGACCTCTGCGGTTCTGACCGCAGTTGCGGGTCGCGGAACTGGCCTCGACGGAATTCGCCCGGAGGCAGATCCGCCACAGGGAGTCGCGGGATTGGTGCGGCCGATCGCACAGGCGCTGAAAAAGCCGATCCCGAACGGTGGTGCGAAGAGGCCGATCCTCATCGCCAGGATCACGACCATCGCATAATGCACCTCGTTCACCCCAACGGCTTTGGCGACCGGGAACAAGAGCGGTCCGAACAGCACGATCGCCGGCAAGCCTTCGAGGACGGTGCCAAGGATGATGAAGGCGACGATGGTAATCGCGAGGAAACCCCAGCTTCCGCCCGGCGCCGCCGCCATGACCGACACCAGTCACAACGAGAACCCAGATTGGGTCAGCGCCCATGCCATCGCGCTTGCGGTGCCGACGATCATCATCACGGCACCGGTCAGCGACACTGTCTCGATGAGGATCGGATAGAGCCGGCGCCGGTCGAATTCGCGATAGACGAAGAGCCCGAGCGCCGCGGTGTAGATGACGCCGACGGTCGAGACCTCGGTCGCGGTCGCGATCCCTTTAATGACGAAGAAGCGGATGGCGAACGCCAAGGTCAGGCCGGGCACCGCGATCGCGAAGGTACGCGCCATCAACGCTACCGGCGCTCGGGCGCCCGCGCCGACATCCGAACTGCGCGAGCGCCACCACGCGACCAAAACGAGCGCGAGCGCGGCAACAAACGCAGGCAAGGCCGCCGGTAAACAGGGCCGCGATCGACAGCCCCGGTACCACCGAGCCGATCGTGATCAGCACCAGCCTCGGCGGGATGGTCTCCGACATCGCGCTCGACGTCGCCAGCAGCGACGAGAGCTCGCCCGGATGCATGCCTCGCTTCTGCATCTCGGGAAAGAGGATCGGCGCCACCGCCGCCATGTCGGCGGCCTTCGAGCCGGAGATGCCCGACACCAGGTACATCGCCGCTAGCAGCACGTAGGCAAGCCCGCCGCGCACATGGCCGACGAGGGCGGCGAGAAAATTGACCATCACCCGCGCGATCCCGGTCATCTCCATCAACAAACCGAGAAAGACGATCATCGGCACAGCCAGGAGCAGCAGGTTCGAGATGCCGTCATCCATGCGGTTAACGACAATCTCCAGCGGCATGGTGGTGGTCAGCGCCAGATACGAGAAGTGGCAATGCCGAAGGCGAAGGCGATCGACACGCCGATCAAGACGCACGCCGCGACAATGACGACAAAGAACAGGATCAGGCTGGCACGGCCCATGTCCACCAGGAGCGGCTGCGCCAGCCACAACCCGCCGGCGATCCCGTCGATCAGCGCGAGCGCCAGCAGAAACGGCACCCAGGTCGTGGTTTCCAGCAGGCGCAGCACGCCAACGGTCGCGATCAGGCCGGCGCCGACCAGGATCGCGACCACCCGATACCCGTCGGAGATGTGCAGAGTGATCAGTTCGGTCGAGCGCTGCACCTGTAGGAATTGCTGAGCCGGCGCAAGAATTTCGAGCACAAAGACAATCAAGACAAGCGATGCGATGGTGGCAAGCCACCTGCCCCATTGCGGCCCGACCCAGTTGGCGAAGGTGGTCAGGCGCATATGCCCGTCGCGCCGCAGCGCGACGACAGCGCCGATCATCGCAAGCCACAAGAACAAAAACGTGGCCAGCTCGTCGGTCCAGAGGATCGGGTTGTTGAATACGTACCGCGAGACGACGCCGGCAAACAGAATGCAGGTTTCGGCCAGCACCAGCATCGCGCCGATGAATTCGACGACTCGACCGATGCGCAATTCGATCGTGAAGGCGATGCGGCGCACCCCGCCCCAGGGATGGCCGACACCGGCGATTTCCGCTACCCGCTGGCTCACGCGCGATGTCTCCTGACGTTCAGTTGCCGGCGATCAAGCGAGCGGGCCGACATATTTTTCAAGCAAGGCCCAGGCTTCGTCGCCCATCTGCTTCTCCACATCCGGGTAGAAGCCCGATTTGCGCAGCGCCTCCTGGAACGGCTTGGTGTAGGGCGAGTTGAAGGTCAGGCCGGCAGCCTTCATCTTGTCGGTCTCGGTCTTGTCCATGGCCTGCCAGTCGTCGCGTTCGGTCATCGCGGCGGCGCTCAAATTCTTGTAGGCGATCGCCTGCAGATCGTCGGGCAGCCGTGGTGTTGAAGGAGATGTGCAATCCGACCCAGATGTGGTTGGTCATGCTGCAATATTTCTGCACTTCGTACAGCTTTGCCGTGTCGATCAGGATTAGCGGGTTTTCCTGCCCGTCGACCAGCCGGTTTGCAGTGCACTGTAAACCTCGCCGAAATTGATCGGGGTCGGCGACGCGCCGAGATGCTGGAACAACGCTATGAACAAGGGTACGACCGGCAGGCGGATCTTGACGCCTTTGAGGTCGTCGGGCGTGTTGATCGGTTTGGACTTCATCGTGATTTCGCGGAATCCGTGATCGAACGCCTTGTCCATGCAGTAGAGGCCGGCCTTCTCGGACAGGCCGCGGCAATAGTGCCCAAATCGCCGTCCATCGCCTTCCATGCCACGTCGTAATTGGGAAAGCGAAGCCGACCCCGAAGATCGCCGCAGGAGGGGCTTTCTGCGCCAGGATGTCGAATGACATGCCGTAGATTTCGAGCGCGCCAGCTATCGCCTGCGACATCATCGCGGTGTCCTGGCCGAGCACGCTGCTCGGGTAGAACGTAATGTCGTGGCGCCCGCCACTTTCCTCCTTGATCTTTGCCATTGCTTCGCGCGAGCGAATGGCCATCGGGTGCCCGTCGGGCAACGCGGTACCGTATTTGTAAGCGAACTCCGCCGCCCCGGCCGGTCACGCAAGGATGGTCGGCGCGGCCATGCCAGCGGCTATGGAGGTGGCCGCGCGGGCGAGCACGGTTCTGCGCGCGGTTGTCATCTGAATCCTCCCGGGGTCGAAAAGCGCTGTTGCCGCCAGAAGCGTCAATCCCAGCCATGGTGTCAAGCTCCGGCCGATAGCCAGACGAAGCTGCCTAACCAATAAATGTTCTGGCCGAAAGGGCGATGGCTTTCAGTTCCTTATCAGCTCCGATGTCGTGGTCCGCTCGACCAAATCATACGTTGAATACATTGCGCCTCCACCAGGTTCGTGCCGCGCGTTCGCTTGGCAAGGGAGCCGCGTTTGCTGAAGAGGCTGCAAGCTGCGACAGGGATGGCGCCCTCAAAGGCCTCCTTCCCACCCCGGCCGAACTATAGATCCGACCGGCGCAAGGTCAGGAAATGAGGTCTTCGCAGGCTGCCGAGACTTTGCGATTAGGCCTCTACGGTCGCGAGGGAGTTTGCGTTGGGGGTGGCGAGGCAACCCGAGAACGCGGTCGTCTCCTCCTGGCCGGCGGCGGTGTTACTACCCCTTCACTAACGACATCCGCCGGCTTCGGTGCAGAACGCGACCGTCCCCGTCGAGTGGGTGTCGGTGCGGATGCCTGACCGACATCGACCGCTGCTGCCGCTACCACCGGCGTCGCTACCGAAGCCATCTGTGTTGTGATATTGCGACCGAGCCCAAATGCTTTAGCCAATGTCGACCGCCGCTCCGAATAAGCCGGAGCCGTGAGCGGATGATCACTGCGGAGCCCCCACCGCTGCAGGTATTCAGCCTTGCTCAAGCCATGGCGGGTCCTGATATGCCGCCGTAGAGATTTCCCTCTAAAGCCGCAATCCAGGCACACCACATAGTCTTGATGTACGGATCGCCGTACCGAAACAGCAGGCGTGCGGGGCTCTTCTTGCACAGGCGGCTGTCCAAGCCGACCGATTGCCTGATGAACTGTGATGATGAGATGCGAAAGCTGATCCGCTGCCAGCTTATGATGCCGTACGTAATTCCTCACGACCTTCGAGGTGAGAGACGGGTGGTCTTTTCCGGTGTTCATGACCAGCAACTCGCAAAAATTCTTTCTAAACGATAATATGTGGTCGAAGGAAACGTGGCAAAAGGAGAAGTATAGCACTAACCGCCAATTATTTGTTCGATAGGGCTACATGACCGGAGAACCTTCCCCGGCGAAACCGATCGTCGAACCGGGTGCGCCGGTTCGGACGAGCTTCCTCAGATTTTCGGGCATTGTCCCCGTTCGCGAGACCCTGGTCGGGACGGTCGAAGCGGCAAACGATGTCAAACGACGGTGTTGGCTCGAGTTGCTGGCTCGGGTTCGCGCCGCACGTCAGTCCTCCTCTCCATCGGTCCCGCGATAACGGATGCCGAGAACTTCAATGTGCTCGATCGCAGCAGGAGTCCGAAGTTCGAGGATGTCGCCCTCATGCGCCTTCATCAGTGCTCGCGCGATAGGCGATACCCAACTCACTTGGCCTTGTTCGAGATCGGCCTCGTCTATGCCAACGACGGTGATCGTTCTCTCTCTTCCCCGCTCGTGAGCGTAGGTGACGGTCGCGCCAACGAACACCTAGTCCAAGTTTTTCTGCTGCCCTGGGTCGACGACCTCGGCGATCTCCAGCCGTTTGGAAAGAAAGCGTATTCGCCGGTCAATCTCGTGCAGACAACGTTTTCCATAGATGTAGTCGCCATTTTCCGATCGATAGAGCCGGCTCCGGAAATTTGGACAGGGCGATAAGTGGAGTTTCTGCCTGACAGCGGGCACGCTATGGCCTGCGAATCAGGAGAGACCATGAAGAGACGACCGCGCCGGAACCACACAC
>Ga0074045_10001953_pt1 | contig 19516 bp, 14 predicted proteins | sample BogForMeECP23OM2_FD_94442 | JGI IMG/M metagenome (GOLD analysis project Ga0074045, IMG submission 94442) | Bog forest soil microbial communities from Calvert Island, British Columbia, Canada - Bog Forest MetaG ECP23OM2 | ecosystem: Environmental > Terrestrial > Soil > Wetlands ...
AATAACAGAAAGCGTGCGAATATCCAGATCCATTTAATTCAATCCAAATACCGTTATTGTATCTAAGAGAATAAGCTTTTGTAAAGAATCCAGAAACAGCATTTTAGAAATTCTTTCTGAAATAGGGTTCTGTTGAATCTGTGGTTGATTGCAGATTTTTCACTTTAGAAGAATTTCCATATCAACCACGTCCGTAACCGAACCGGTCCTTTAATTGCTATTAAAGGAAAACAGGAGACAGTGGTTTCCAATTAAAAATTAAATTCAACTCCGTTCTGTCAAGTTGTCGGCAGATCTGAATTGTAGAACTCCGAAGAAAAATGACAACCTGCCGAAGACTTGACAGAACCCCGGAGAGTGATTCAACGATGCTGTCCAGCCCGAAACCGACAAGCGATGCTTCCCGCTGCAGTCCCAAAAGCGGTTGATGCAATCGCTTCGAGGATAGCATAGGCTACAGTAAAATATTCGAGCAACAGGACAGAGCTCCATGAATAGCTAGGCTGTGAAATCATCAGAATCTTCTATATCCTCACCATATCGAGACATAAATCGTAAGGTTGTGAAAAAAAGAGGGTTTCAACAGAGAGCCAAAAATACGTCACTTCCAAAGATGGACAAGAACCGTCTAGCGATACATCTTACTTCCAAGAAATCCGAGATAAAGACTACCACCTATAGCGGTCAACGTGGTGAAGCCTGCCAGGAGGATCCCGAACCATACTATACCTCCACCTATTATCTGTATCTCGTCCTTTGTCTGCTCATTCATTTAAGAACGAAACTGATTATGTCGCCCATGTGGTATAAATTATCAGCCCGAGGCAAATCAGACGCCATTATTCTAAAGAGTGAAAAATAAATCAAAAATGTTTTGATCTCTTTTCAGGATCCTGTTGCTTTAACGGGACTTTTCCATCAACAAGCATTTATATCAACAATAAATAAAACGTACTTTAAGAGGTGACGCCCCACGATAAATGGGCGAAGGGAAAATGCGGGAGGGTTGTACCACTTCATAAACCAGGTGTAGTAGAAGTCTTCGACCACTAAGACACCGGGCAGTAGAATCGATCATTTTACTGTTCTGTTGTCATGAGACTTTGACGTTTTAGTATCGACTAGTGGATACTGGAAAAAATTCAGAAGATGCATAACGTGTGTCACCAGACACAAGGAACATTGTCGCAATCGTAATGTATGGGCTGATTGGAGAGGGTGGAAAATTGCATGAAACTGGTTCAGGTGATTATACAGCCAGAGATGATGAGAACTTCAATTGAAAAGTGCGACCCGTTGTTCCGGGTTCACTGTTGGGAGGGTCAGTTTCATTGTTTAAAGTACTATGAAACTTCCAACGGGGGTTGGATTACCGTGACTGCGAGTGAGGCAGAGAGTGAATCAGGATGGAGTAACTGATCTTGTGACAACGAATCGCTATCTCATCGCTGTAATTGGTGATGTAAAACTGAATACAGGTACAAAAAGATATCTTCTGGCCGAGAATCTCGGTCAGAATCTGATCGACAATGGCTATCGTTTACTCACCGGAGTAGCGGATGGGATCACAGAAGCTGTATCAAACGGGGCAAGGCATTCTTTTTACTATGCGGAAGGGGACATTGTCGGCATTCACCAGAGAAATGATTCTGATCCGAGTACCGATACCTGTATATCGACGTGTCTGCTGAAAGTGACACACAATGTTATCGTTTCCACCGCAGATGCCGTTATTGCCATCGGTGGAGATGCCGGCACGGTACTGGATATCGCAAATGCATGGACACTGAATCGCCTTATCCTCGCATACCGGGTTGATGGTGTGAGCGGCAAAATTGCCGATAAAAAAGTCAATCCACGGATCCGCTACCCGGATATTCCCGAAGATCGTGTTTACGGCGTAAATTCTGCATATGAAGCGATTGCATGTCTGGCCCAGAAAATAGATCTCTACACTCGCTTGAATAAAACAATATAAGGTAGATACCCGGAAATTCTCATCCTCTTTTACAGGTCATGATACAAACGGTTCAGTTTTTATCAGACATAACATCAATCCGTTTTTGGGAATGAACATAACGGTAAAGATGTCCCGAAACCGTTTTTCATACGTAACACCCGGATTTGTGGTTCTGGCTTGAGTTTAGGGAATGCGGCACCGGATAAATTTTTCCGGCAAAAATCTCTGTTTTTTTTTATCAGCATGCGCGGACTTCCCCGCAGAGAATGTTTATTAATCATGGGGGGAAGGCAATAATTTCCATGGTTCATTAATGTTTCGCTATCGATAATTCTTCCGACAGTTCATGGTTGTTCAGATTTAAATACTCAAATTCTGGACGCACTATTGTGAGACGTTCCTGAACGGAATGCGGGAACTTCACAGGATTGGTGTTCTGTCAATGGACAAGGAACCGCTCAAGTCCATGATCGTAAAATCGGTAAAACCGGCGATTGTGATTTTTATCCTCATCACGCTGCTGACGGGTATCGTATACCCGTTGGTGATAACCGGTATCGCACAGGTTGTTTTTCCCGTACAGGCAAACGGGAATCTTATTGAACACAACGGAAAGATAGTCGGGTCGTCCCTAATTGGCCAACCGTTTGATGCCCCGAACTACTTCTGGGGCCGCATCTCGGCTACTTCACCGGTGCCTTACAATGCCGATTCATCGTCCGGCTCGAATCTTGGGCCTAATAACCCGGCACTCGTGAACCAGTCTCAGGCCCAGATTGATGCCCTCCATGCCGCGGATCCCGGAAACATGCAGCCAATCCCCGTGGATCTCGTCACTGCATCGGCAAGTGGTCTTGACCCGGACATCAGTGTCGCGGCTGCGTATTACCAGGTGCCGCGGGTTGCCCGGGAACGGAACCTGAGCGTACAGGAAGTCAACGGGCTTGTCGCCCAGCAGATCATACCCCGCCAGTTTGGTATCTTCGGCGAGCCACGGGTCAACGTCCTCTCCCTTAACCTCGCACTCGATGACCTGAGCGCCGGCAGGATCACGGTAACACCGCTCGCATCAGTCCCGCAGGAAGACAGTTCCCTCCTGTTTGGCATTCCCATTACAGACTGGGTCGTGTTAATCCTCTTTGCAATCGTGATTGCCGCAATGATCGTACCGCTTGGGGGGTTCATCGCGAAGGTATTTATGGGCGAACACACGTTCATGTCGCCGATTTTTGACCCCATCGAACGGTGGATCTACTCGTTATCCGGTGTAAAAGCAGACGAGGAGATGGACTGGAAACAGTTTGCAGTGGCCCTGCTGATCTTTTCCATACCCTGCATCCTCGGGGTCTTTATCCTGCAGCTCGTCCAGCAGTACCTCCCGCTTAATCCCGCCGGGCTTGGGCCTGTCAACTGGGACCTTTCCCTCAATACTGCCGTCAGCTTTGCGACGAACACAAACTGGCAGAGTTACGTCCCGGAGACGACCGTCAGTTACCTGACCCAGATGATGGGTCTTGCCGTCCAGAACTTTATATCGGCTGCAAAAGGTATTGTCGTGCTTATAGCACTCATATATGCGTTCTCCCGGCGATCTGCAACAACGATCGGGAACTTCTGGGTTCTAATGGTAAGAAGCATTTTGATCCTCCTGCCTATAGCCGGGATCATTGCGCTCGTCCTCGTTTCGCAGGGTGTCGTACAGACATTCAACGGCCCTGCCACGGTGCCGCTCCTTGATCCGGTCAATGATTCCAACGGCAATCTTGTAACCACACAGACGATCGCGCTCGGACCAGCCGCTTCTCAGATCGCAATCAAGATGATGGGGACTAACGGTGGCGGATTCTTTAACGTGAACTCAGCACATCCATTTGAAAATCCGACACCGTTTTCGAACTTTGTGGAGATGCTTCTGGTTATCCTTTTCGCGACCGCTCTCTGCTATACGTTCGGCCGTATGATCGGATCAGTGAAAAAGGGATTCGCCCTGCTGATCGCAATGTGCCTCCTCTTTATCCCGCTTGCCGGTCTTATTATCTGGTCCGAAACCAGCGGCAACCCGGCATTTTCTGCAATGGGCATCGACCAGAGCCTGATTCATGCCCCGGGTGGGAACATGGAAGGAAAGGAAGTGCGCTTTGGCCCTGTCCAGTCCGCATTCTTTGACATCCTTACTACCGTGACGTCCACAGGGGCAGTTAACTCGATGAACGATTCGTATATGCCACTGGGCGGTTTAGCCCTGCTCTTTGCTATGCAGCTCGGTGAGGTAGTCTTTGGTGGCATCGGCTCCGGTCTCTACGGCATGATTGTCTTTGCCATCATTGCGATGTTCATCGCCGGCCTGATGGTAGGCCGGACCCCGGAACTCTATGGCAAAAAGATCGAGCCAAAGGAGATGAAACTCTCGACCATCCTTATCATCCTTCCCATCGTCCTGATCCTCGTCGGTACGGCCATCGCGGTCATGACCGATCCTGGCAGGGCAGCAGTCTTCAATCCTGGGCCTCACGGCTTCTCGGAAATCCTGTACGCATTCACCTCCGCAGTCCAGAATAACGGCAGTGCATTTGCCGGTGTCTCGACCAACACCCTCTTCTACAACCTCGGGCTTGCGATCGAGATGTATCTGGGACGGTATCTGGTCGCGGTTGTCACCTTGGCCCTCGCCGGTGCTTTCGTGGTAAAAAAGATCGTCCCCGAAGGCGAAGGAACCCTTCGGGACCACCGGCCGCTCTTTATTATCTGGCTGGTCTTTGTGATTGTTGTTATCGGAGCGCTCAGTTTCTTCCCGGCGCTCGCGCTTGGCCCCATCGTTGAGCACCTGAATATGGTTGCCGGAGGGCTGATCCATGTCTGATCTTCAAAAGGGCAGGAACCCCCATGCTACACCGGGGCTTTACCGGCGTGCAATTATAGACGCTTTCCGGAAGCTCGACCCGAGGACGCTCGTGCACAACCCCGTCATGTTCACGGTAGAGATCGGGAGCGTGATCACCACGCTGCTCTTTATTCAGGGTCTCCTCTTTGGAAAAGCGATCTCGTTTAGCATGGCCATGAATGTCGGGGGCGAAGAAACGGCCGGGTTCGTCGGCGCCATCTCCGCATGGCTCTGGTTCACGGTGCTCTTTGCAAACTTTGCCGAGGCTCTTGCTGAAGGCCGGGGCAAGGCACAGGCCGAGGCGCTCCGGAAGATGCGCCGGGACACGATCGCAAAGAAACTGGACAAAGAGTATGTGATCCAGAAAGGAAAATTGCCTGAACTCGCGGATTACCAGGATGTTGTGTCATCGACACTCCGCAAGGGCGACCTCTTCTACGTGCAGACCAATGACATGATTCCCGTTGACGGCGAGATCGTCGAGGGTATCGCATCGATCAACGAGAGCGCGATTACCGGTGAAAGCGCCCCGGTCATCCGCGAGGCTGGCGGGGACCGGAGTGCAGTCACGGGAGGAACGGTGATCCTGTCCGACTGGCTTATTGTCAGGGTCAGCGCGAATCCCGGTGAAGGGTTCCTCGACAACATGATCGCCCTTATCGAGGGCGCAAAAAGGCAGAAGACTCCCAATGAGATCGCGCTTACCATCCTGCTCCTCGGGCTCACCGGTGTCTTTGTGGTAGTGTCAGCTACCTTGTGGGCCTTCTCATATTATAGTGTCAACTATGCGGTTGGGGCCGGGACTGTCATATCAGTGACCGTCCTTATCTCGCTCTTTGTCTGCCTCGCCCCGACAACAATTGGCGGGCTGCTTAGTGCGATCGGTATAGCCGGTATGGATCGCCTAATCCAACGCAACGTTATTACGACCTCTGGCCGGGCTATCGAAGCCGCCGGGGATGTTGATGTGCTCCTGCTTGACAAGACCGGAACCATCACGCTCGGGAACCGGCAGGCCGTGGAATTGATCCCGGTCGATGGGACAGATATCAAAGATCTTGCCGAGACGGCACACCTCGCATCTCTCGCTGACGAAACACCGGAAGGGCGCAGCATAGTGGTACTCGCAAAAGAGAAGTACGGACTGAGGGAGAAGATCCTCGGGGGAACGGAGACCCTGCCGAAAATGCAGTTCATCCCATTCTCAAGCTATACCCGAATGAGCGGGGTCGACTACAACGATGTTCAGATCCGGAAAGGTGCCGCGGATGCCATGTTCACCAGAATCCAGGAGCACGGCGGCATTGTATCCGAACAGCTCGAAGAAGTGGTCAAGGATATCTCCCGGGCTGGCGGGACACCGCTTGTCGTCACCCGGAATGACCGGGCACTTGGGGTTGTCAAACTCAAGGACATCGTAAAAGGCGGGATCCGGGAGCGGTTTGCCGAACTCCGGAAGATGGGGATCAAGACCATCATGATCACCGGAGACAACAAGCTCACGGCCGCAACCATCGCTGCTGAGGCCGGGGTGGACGACTTCCTTGCAGAGGCAACTCCCGAGAGCAAGCTCAAATTGATTCGCGATTATCAGAGTGGGGGACGGATGATTGCAATGACCGGTGACGGCACAAATGATGCCCCGGCGCTTGCACAGGCAGACGTTGCGGTTGCGATGAACACCGGGACTCAGCCCGCCCGGGAGGCGGCGAACATGATCGATCTCGATTCCAACCCGACAAAACTGCTCGAGATCGTGGAGATCGGCAAACAGCTGCTGATAACCCGGGGAGCGCTCACCACGTTCTCCATAGCAAATGATATCGCCAAGTACTTCGCTATCATCCCGATTGCGTTCGCCTCTACGTACCCGGCGCTTGCCTCGCTCAATATCCTGGGTCTCCAGAACGGAATTCTCTCTGCGGTGATCTTCAACGCGATTATTATCATCATCCTCATCCCACTCGCCTTGCGAGGGGTAAAGTACCGTGCGATGTCAGCAGAAGAAGCGCTGAGGAACAACATCCTTATCTATGGTGTCGGAGGAGTTATTGCACCGTTCATCGGGATAAAACTCATCGATATGCTCCTAGTCCTGCTCGGGGTGCATTAACATGCTGCGGGTCTCCTTTTTCGGGGTGTGATTGGTCCTATGACCATCTCACAGGGCCCAAACATTGACCCTGGCACCCGCACGGCCCTTCTACGAGTCGGGGATCGGTATGAGTACCGGGGAGAACTGAAAATCTTTTTAGGTTACATCGCTGGCGTAGGCAAGACGCAAGAGATGCTCAAAGCCGCACATCTCCGAAAGAACGAAGGGGTTGATGTCGTAGCCGGGTATGTCGAAACACATGGCAGACCGGAGACGGATATGCTCCTTCGCGGTCTCACGAGCATCCCCTGCCGAATGATGGACTATAAAGGTGCACAACTTCCCGAGTTTGATATCGATGCTGTCCTAGCCCTCCACCCGGCACTCGTCCTCGTGGATGAACTCGCGCACACCAATGTCCCGGGTTCCCGTCACCAGAAACGCTATCAGGACGTCGAAGAACTACTCGATGCAGGCATCGACGTCTATACCACCCTTAATATCCAGCACATTGAGGCCTTGAACGATGACATCGCCCGTATCACAGGTGTGGTTGTTCATGAGACGGTTCCCGACACCCTGTTTGATGGGGCAGCCGAAGTTGAGGTCGTCGATCTTGCTCCTTCGGAGATTCTCCAGCGGCTGCGGGACGGGAAGATCTACGTCCCGGACATAGCCAGACGGGCAATCGATCGGTTCTTCAACGAGGAAAACATGGTCACGTTACGTGAACTGGCCCTGCGTCGTGCACAGGGACGACTCGACAGCCGGATGCTGGCCAATAAACAGTCCCGGGCAATCCCAGGCCCAGAGACCGCAGGTGAGCACATCCTGGTCTGTGTCGCCCCGGACGCGCTTTCCGAACGGCTGGTGCGGACCGCCCGGCAAAAAGCAGACCGGACAAATGCCAAGTTGAGCGTTCTCTCTGTCGAGACACCCGCCCACCCCTTCCTCACCAAGCAGGAAAAAGACCAGCTCTCGCGGACGCTGCAGTTGGCAGAGAAACTGGGGGCTACGACAGCGACCGTTTTTGGTCTCAATGTCGCATCAACGGTGATCGATTATTCCCGCAGGCATAACCTCACCCGGATCATCATCGGAAAGACGCTCCGCCCGCGGTGGCAGGAACTCGTTTTTGGATCGATAGACGACCAGCTCGTCCATAACAGCGGATCCATCGAAGTGGACGTGATCAGCAGCGAGGGATTCGCCCCGAAAAACATCGTCGACCTTGACTTCCTGCGCCCGGTGAGACCAGTGCACGACTACCTGCTCTGCCTCGCACTCATTATCCTGATAACCGGTATAGGATGGCTTGTTAAATCGTTTATTCCCGTTACGATCTTCGCCATGCTTTTCCTGCTTGCCATTGTCTTTGTTGCGTGGAGGAGAGGCCTGCTGCCGGCCATTTTCACGACGGTCGTTGCTTCTCTTGCTTTTGATTTCTTTTTGATTCCACCATACTTGACCTTCGTGATCTCGGGTACCGGTGATCTCACTACGTTTTTCGGCACGATCATTATCGGCATACTGATCAGCGTGATCGTGGCGAGGATGCGTAAGAATTCGGAATCCGCACTGATGCGGGAGAAAGAGACCGGGATAATCTTTGCTCTTTCCGAAGACCTCGCTGCTACCGTGGACACGAATGCCATTCTTTCGGTGGTTGCAAAGCATATCAACGACACCCTAACTTGGGAGAGCACATTCCTGCTGCCCGAAGGGGAACGGGTTGTAGAACATCCCGTAGGACCCAGGCTTATCCTGGATGAGGATGAAAAGGCGATCGCCCAGTGGGTACACAAGCACAGTGAAATTGCAGGGTACGATACTGATACTCTCCATGGTTCGCGGCTCAGGTTCGTACCGCTCAAAAGTCATCAAAGAGTGCTTGGAGTAATGGCAGTCAGGCCCACGAAGCCAAAAGGTGTGATCACACCGGAACAGTCCCGGATCCTGGACGCGTTTGCAAACCAGGCCGCACTCGCTTTGGAACGGGTAAGCCTCGTAAAGAAGATGCAATGATGGCGATACCGGCTATACTAAACGGGGAAGCGATCGGTATGATGCTGGTAATGATCTGCAATCGGAAGGATCCGATTTTCTGATTCCGTTGCGTTCGAGTTTGATACGCAAATGCTTTCGAAATGAAAAACTCGCAAATAACCGTAGCGGTGCTGATAACTTCTCGGGACTTATGATAATTTCTCCAATTCATTACGTCGAAAAAATTCACATTTTATTGAATTTTTTCCACGAAGTCCCTTCAACCTATCAGAACAGGTAATCCTTACAATTCTTCCATCATATTTTTAATCATTTTCATGGTTTCAACCTTATGCTCAAGATGAGCGATCAAGTTTTCTTTCATCATGATCTTCTCATCAAGCATCCGTTCCATGATCTTCTTCTTGTTCTCGTCATCCAATTTTTCCCACATCATCATCATTGGATTCATTTGGTCCATTTCTTCATGTTCCATTTCCATTTTTCCCTGCATACTATATCTTCTCCTGGGGCCCTTTTTCTTACGCCCAGTATGATGAAAGCTTATGATAATATATACTTTCTCTAGTTAGTATATAGTAAAGTAAAAATATATTGTGTGATAAATATCCTTGTCCATTGATTTTTGTAGGATTTCATGACTACCAAGTCGAAAGACTAAAGTATAAAATCAATGGGCGTAGGGCGAAAATATTGTAGAACCGGCATTGAACTGGGCACCGCGATGGACTGATGGAATTAAACTCGTGGACAATATTGGAGATAAGGTATTCTACAAGGTTCTGTAAAGTCTGCGGGTGGCGACATATTTTCCTCGACGAAGGCTTAATGCAACTACCCGAAGACTTGACAGAGCCTGGTTTAGCCCTTTATATTCAGAAACTGTGGGACTGGATAAATATCGCAGCCATCTCACCGGCTCCTGTTGCAAACATCTGGATAGCGAGTCCAAGGAGGATGATCCCAAAGACCCGGACAACAATTTCCAGTCCCTGCTTACCTAGCACCCGCATAATTGCATCAGAGGCAAGATTGCAGGCAATAATAATTATGCAGATTATGGCAGGAACCCCGATGGCAGCAGCCAGGAAACCCCCCGCCAGGGCATCGTGACCGTAAAGAACTGAGACTGTGATCGTTCCTCCACCGATATAGATCGGAAAAATCAGGGGAACAAGGATTGTCGGGATATACGCTTCGGCCGCTTTCCAGCAGGTAAGCCCGGTTTCGGATGAGGTAGCGGCATGCACCTGCTCTGTACGGGTCCCGCTGATCATCGATAGGGCGATAACTAACAGGATGATTGCCCCGGCAATTTCAAAGGCAGGCATCGACACTCCGAAAAACGAGAGTACTGCTGAGCCAAAAAACATACAAAGAAGAATTATTATGAAAATGACCGGGCCAAGGAGTATGGCGACATCACGGCGGGTACGGGGTGAGGCAATGTCGGCAGTGTACATGATAAAGAATGGGATATTCCCAACAGGATTTGCGATAGCAAAGAGCGCCGCAAAAAATGCTACAAAAAAGGCTGCCTGATCCATATAGAGCCATGAACAGGTCATTATAATAATATTTTGGTACGAGGTTCTGCTAACATGGCGTATCGAGTAACTGCGGTGCTTCTAATGTCATTTTATGTAAATAAAAGGAAAAATGTTCGGACTGCGAAGATTCCTCTCTCTTTTTTTTAATAACCTTTTTATATATATAATACATTTTTGATTGTGTAGAAAGGTTGTCGGCAAATGAAAACAATTTCCTCGGTGGAATTTTGAGTGTAGAAAGGTCAAAATATTCAGCTGGGCCACAACTGACTGGATATCTCTATCAATGCCGTCTTGCTTTACTTTTGTCTCTGCAGAGATTAAAAAAAAGCACTCAAATCACCATTTCGATTGAAACTCTTGACGATGTTGTTTTTGACGGAGACGGAACACCCCAAGAAATTATCGAGATCAAACATCATTTTAGTGGAGCAGGTGATCTATCCAATTCAAGTGTTGATCTATGGAAAACGCTCAATATTTGGATAGATCTTCTTAATTCAAAAATATCTCAAGATTCAATTTTTTGTATTATGACAACAGCAATAGCGCCAAATGAATCTGCAACATCTTTCCTGAAATATGAGCATCGTAATGTTAACGCTGCAGAAATGATTCTTCTTGAAGTTGCAAGAACATCAGTTAGTGAAAAGAATTTGCCCATTTATAAAAAATTCCTTGCACTATCCAAACAAACGCGACGTCGTTTGCTTGATGCAATCGTAGTTAATGATAAATGTCCTCGTGTTCTTGAACTTGATGAGTCCCTTCAGGAAGAAATTTGGACTGCCTGCGAGCGTTCAAAAGTTGAACAGTTTCTTATATATCTTGAAGGGTGGTGGTACAAACGGGTTCTAAAAAGCATTAATGATTCAAATTATAGTTTGATTTTAGGGGAAGAATTAGAATCAAAAATCAACGGACTTCGAGAAGAATTTAAAATTGACTCGCTGCCAATTCATGAAGACCTTAAGACCGTCGATGTTGACAAAAAATTATACGAAGACTTCGTTTTTGTTCATCAATTAAAAATTATTAATGTGACGTCTCGACGGGTTGCAATTGCAATAAATAACTATTATCGAGCGTTCGAACAGCGATCGCGTTGGATGCGAGAGGATTTAATTCTTGTTGGAGACATTGAAGATTATGAAAAAGGATTGGTTGAAGAGTGGAATACTAGATTCGAGACGATGAAAGAGAATCTTGGCGAAAAACCCTCCGAAGAACGAAAAATCGAAGCTGCACGTGCAATATATGCTTGGATCGAACAAGAAGCAAATTTTCCGATACGTCCTCATTGTCAAGAGAATTTTATTACACGTGGATCTTATCATATTTTGTCTGATCGAAGTCAAGTGGGCTGGCATGTGGAATTCAAAGAGCGTATTGCTTCAATTTTAAATCTTCAATAGGTGATGAGATGAGAAGTTGGGAAACTAGAAGTGATGAAGAAGCAAATCTTCTGAATCCGGCCTTTTTGTCAATTATTGCATACCAGTGTGTTAAGGGATACCAAGCGGAAGTGGGATTTTATGCACCATACGTCCTTCCTTTTCTTGTTACCCCCTTCATCTTACATAAAAAAACTCGGGAGAAATTGCCGAACAAAATCAACACTACATTTTCAACGTGGATCACACAACCAGAAGGAACTCTTGCGAAAGCGGGATATGTTCATAGAGCGAGTTCGATTGTTCCGTACGTCAAAGAATCTTTATTTTTTTCTTTTTCACACGAACTTCTTCAGCCCACAAAAGATCATTTCTATCTAGAATACAATCCAAAAATTAACATCCCTCTGACATCGAATGATCAATTCTCTTATGAAGTTGTAGACTGCTTCAAAAAATCATTCTTTTGTGGCCGCTGGTTTGCAAGAGGGGGAAAGATTGAAACGGTTATGGCATTATTGGGGGTTAAACCATGAGTTTTCAAATAAAAAAAATTGTTCTTTATAATGCCGATGGTAAAATTAGATCAATAAACTTTCAGGGAAATTCAGTAAATATTATCACTGGGGCATCCGGGACCGGCAAATCATCTATAATTCCTATTGTGGAATATTGTTTGGGCTCCAGAAGCAGTAATATTCCACTAAAACATGATATACTTAATAAAATTTCCTGGTTTGGAATTCACCTTTTTAATACCGATGATGAATTATTTGTCGTACGGAAAAACCCAGAGAGCGGGAATATTTCTTCTGAATCCATTTATTTTGAGAAAGGAAAAAATTTGGAAATTCCACCGGTGGAGAAGATTTCACCAACAATAAATCTAGAAGGATTGAAAGCAATATTAACCACTTTTGCAGGCATTGGGGACTATTCTTTCAAACCAAAAGAAGGACAGACAAGAAAACCGGGTTTAGGCGACATCAGAAAAGCACTAATTTATTGTTTTCAGAAACAAGGTGAAGTGGGAAACCAAGATCTTTTATTTCATCGCCAAGGTGAACAGACACTCCCCCAAAGCATAAAGGATTATATGCCTTTTTTTATGGGAGCAGTCAATAAAGATTATGTTTCTGGAAAAGAAGAATTAAACCGAGCAAAAACGGAATTACTCAGGCTTCAAAGCCAGGATGCAGAAAAAAATCGGATAAAAGGATCAGCTTTTGAGCGGGCCCATGCATTAATTGCAGAATCTATTTCTGTTGGCCTTCTTCAACAGACTCAAGAAATGCCTCAATCTTGGTCTTCTGTTCGGAATGTTATTGAATCGGCTCTTAACTATACACCAAAGCATGATGTTCCGGATAAGGCTGAGTATGTTAACAAATTAGAACAATTATTCACAGAACGGCATGAATTAAGCAGATTACATTCGATAATTTCCGATGAAGTTTTCGCCCTTCAGGCACTAAAGTCTGGCAACGATGGCTTTGCACAGGAGGCCACCGAGCAACAGGCAAGGTTAAAAAGTATAGGTTTAATTCCAATTGTTAAAAATGATCAAATTCATATTTGCCCATTCTGTGAGTCAGAAATCAAAAATAAAATTCCTACTTCGAATAATTTAATTTCTGCGTTGAAAGGAATTACTAATCATCTAGACGGAGTGAGAACTGATCTTCCCCACATCCAAAAACTCATTGCGTCAGCTCAGAATAGGCAAAATGATATTCAAAGAAAAATTAACGATGTGAATTCCCAGATTTTTGCGATACAGCGAATTGACAAGCAAATAGAGAAAATAAGAGATATAGATACAAGAATCGCTTTAATGAAGGGACGTTTGGGACTGTATCTTGAATCCATTCAAGATATTAAAGATGAAGATATTGAAAATCAAGCAGTTATAAATTTAAAGAATAAAATTTCAGAACTTGAAAAGATATTGGACATTGAAGAAACGCAGAATCGCCTCGATTCAATTCTACGGTTTATCTCAAAAGAGATGTCCGAAATGGCTAGAGTTCTAAATTTGGAATATTCAAAATATCAGATTCGGATGGATCCAAAGAAACTCACGGTAGTCGCCGATACAGAATGCGGTGAAGTTCCAATGACACGAATGGGAAGTGCCCATACTTGGATGTCACTCCATGTAATCACGCATCTAGCTTTGCATAAATGGTTTGCACAAAATAATCTTCCAGTCCCACATTTCTTGTTTCTTGATCAGCCAAGTCAAGCGTATTTCCCTCCCGATGTTAAAGATATAACAATTAAAGATACTGATAGCGAATCAGTCCACCATTTATTCAAATTTATTTCAGAAAAAACAAAAGATGCGGGATTTCAGATAATAATTTTAGAACACGCTGACATTCAACAACCGTGGTATCAATCCATGGTTAGGGAAAAATGGTGGGACGCAAAAACAAAGTTGGTGCCAGAATCGTGGATTACTTCATCAAAATAGTGGGATATATGGAAGATTGAAATGGAAATCGCACATAGCACCATAAAAAAGGATTTTGCATCTTCTTGTTTTTTCCGCTCCTCCGTCTCTCCTCCAAATAGAAAGGCAGTTATTCGAATTACTGACGTCTGTAACGCACGTTGTGTTCATTGTTTTATCTCTGCCGAGAATCGTGGGGAGACCATGAGTTTTGAAAATTTTCGCGATTTCGTTTTACCCCAATTAAAACAGTCCATGGTGTCTCGTGTTACTCTCACTGGGGGTGAACCATTCCTCCATCCTAACATATTGGAGATTATTCACCTGCTGGCAAACTCAGGAATAAGGACCGGGGTCTGTACTAACGCTAATGTAATTTCGGAAAAGCAAATTCTCAATCTTGCTGAAAGTCGTAATATTCATATTAACGTGAGTCTTCACGGTTTTACGCCAGAATCCCACGACAGGTTTATGGGAAAAAGAGGGGCCTTCAACATTTGTATAAAGACGATCGAACAGCTCAGTAAATACAATTTAATCCAGGGATTCCTAGTAACCCCAAATGCGTTTGCCGATGTCAAAGAATATGAAAATTTATGCGAGTTTGCAATCCAGAATAAAGCGAAATACGTTCTTATGAACCCTCTTTCCTCAATGGGTCGAGGATATGATACAATACAGAAATATGCCGCCTCTGAGGAAAAATTACAAACAATCAGAAACACGCTCCAAAAATTTTCTGACCGGATCCAATTGGTATTCATTCGATTCCCGAATGAAAATCTTCCGTTAGGATCCTGCGAAGCAGGAAATATTTTCTATGTTTTTGTCAACGGTGACGTAACAGTTTGTGCATATCTAGTATTCGCCGCAAATACACCAGGGAGTCTCTATAAACCAAAAGACTTCATCCTAGGTAATCTCTTCCAAGAAGCGAATATTGCCCGAAAGCTCGAAACATTCCAAATTCCCGATGAAGATAAAATTGGACAAAACGAAACTTGCAAAAGTTGCGAAAAAAACGTAATCTGCGGAAAAGGTTGTCCAAGTGCCGTGATCTATTCTGGAAAAAGGATCGGGGCCATTGACTCAGAAGTCTGTTCGAATACTAAGGTGATCCGAAATGAACCTTAAGAGAGGATTTTTCATAACCTTTGATGGCCCTAACGGAGTTGGTAAATCAACAATATTAACGTCAGTTTCGTCAAATTTAAGGTCAAAAAACTTGGATGTGCTTCTTACAAAAGAGCCAACTGATTCTGAATTTGGAATCTTTTTTCGAGAATGCGAAGCTACGATTAGAGGTAATTCATATGCCTGTATCGCAGCAGCTGATCGGTATTATCATATCGAGAAAATCATCAAACCGGGATTGAAGGCGAATAAAATTGTATTGTCCGATAGGTATGTTGAATCTTCTCTTGTCTTGCAAAGGATGGACGAAGTAGATCAAAATTTTATCTGGGAATTAAATAAGCAAGTTATCACACCCGATCTAAGTATTATTTTTACGACAGCCCCCGAAATACTTAAGCAAAGGCTGAAATTACGAGATAAATTGAGTTTTTTTGAGAAAAGTGAGGCTTCAAGTGAAAGAGAGTTGGAATATTATCTCCAAGCTTCGAAATTTCTAAAAAGTAAAGGCTATAATATACTAGTTCTCGATAATGATTCTACGACAATAGAAGAAAACACAGGACTAATTTGCACAAAAATTCTTGATTTAATCAGAAGATATGGGAATAATTAAAATGAAGAAAATTGCCACAAATTTAACATTGGACGCTTTTGCCGCTAATTGCGATTCAACTTGTGATGTTGACAGTGACAAACGGGAGCGAACATCTATTTCGTCTATCTGTTGGAACATCGGCAACCCTTCGGTGGATAGAGCAACAAGGCAGGCAAAATGGTTAAATTCCCAACAGTTTGATTTACTATTTCTTACAGAATGCAAAAAAAGCGAAGGTTGCCTTTACATCGAAAAATATTTTCAAAATTTTGGATATCACGTAACATTTCCCAAACCGGAAAATAATGAATATGGCGTAATGATCATCAGTAAAATTAAACCCGAACAAAGTAATTTTTCAAAATTTATGACATCATTGAGTGAGCGAGTCGTTTCATTGAAAATTCCCTATGGTTCAGAAAATAAATTAGAACTAATCCTTACGTATGTTCCATCACGCAATGCAACAGATGAGAAAATTGCAAGAAAAAAACAATTTCTTGAAAACCTATTAGAATGTTTTGAAAAAGATCCAGCCTCTCATAATCGGATTTTTTGTGGGGATTTCAATATCCTCGAACCGAATCATGATCCTCATTATCCTTTTTTTGAGAAGTGGGAATATGACTTTTATTCGAAATTATTCAATAACAATTTGAAAGATGTTTTCCGTCACTTCAATCCGGATGCAAAGGAATATAGCTGGATCGGAAGAACAAATGATGGATATAGGTACGATCATTTTTTTACGTCGCCTGATTTGCTCTCAAAAATTATTGAGTGTAAATATTTCCATGAACCAAGATTAAATCGTTTGAGCGATCATTCTGCGATAATATGCAAAATGAAATTGGAATAAACCTCGAAAAAAAACGGTCGCCCAAAATATTTCTCACTCATTCCTCCTGCTGTAATTGGGGTTCCCGGTTCCCCACTGCCCCTTGCCAGATCCCGGCTGCGCAACCAAAATCAGTACCGAATTCCCAAAACCAAAAACGCCTACTCTCACCAACAGCTGAGCTTATCGGGAAATATCAAAATGATTAATGACGGATTGTACAATTTACCTACTTTTCCTTTTATTTGCATAAAATGACATTAGAATCACTCGAAAACTGCGCTCAATTTTCCGTTAATAACAATTAAAGAACCTACCCGGCAACATTATAACACAGGACAAATTATATTGATTATTGGATATTTCATAGAGTTTGGTATGTGTCTGCCTGAATCAAAATACGGAATCCGGTTAACGATGCCTCCGCTTCCCGTCCGGTTCTTTTTCATTATCGCAGTCATATTTCTCATTACCTCCACCGGGTCAGTGTCCGCAACAACATATACCGTTAATAAAGGGGCTGATTTGCGAAGCACTATGAATGGAATGAGTGATGGAGACACGCTTATCCTTAATCCGGGATCCTATTTTGCAGATAATATAACGATTTCACAAAATATCACGATCGAAGCAAATACTGCCATCGGGGGTAGTCCGGCAAATACTGTCATCCATGGTGCGTACATGGACAGAATTTTCATCGTCGTTGGTGGACATAATCTCACGATAAATAACCTTGATCTGGAAAATGGAGTGAACGGGCAATTTCTGGATTCCATTGTTCACTTAAATCTGGGCAGTGTGGTTGTGTCCTCATCGATTATTCAAAAAAACGAGATCGGAATTATAGTATCTTCCAATATTCCGGGTCCCTATACTCCCCCGGCAGTAACTTCACCCAATCTGAACGTAACACCTACCCCAACCCTCTGGATTCAAATCGATCCCATCCCTGGCCAGGTCGTCCCCGCAAACGTGGCTGGTAGTTATACCGGGAACTTTTTTATTAACGGCACGACGAATTTGCCATCCGGCACGGTAGTCAATATTGGTATGGATAATGACGATATGCCCCCTTGCCCAATGCATTGCTGGGAAAGCTCCACCTATGCGTTCGTTCCCTGTTCATGTGGTGGAACCGGCTATAGTAGCACAACGAAAGTCATGGAAAATTCAGAGGGAAATAATACCTGGTCCTTTTTTATCAATACGTCATCCCGATTAATTGGGCCCGCAATAAATGATTTTAATGATGTAGCGGTGGAAGTTTCAAGCGATGGTGTCGATGACCATTCACAGGTAGGATTTCTTTTTGTGGATCTTCCGGAAACACCGGTACCGATAATTGCAGTACCGTCGAATACCAGTGATACGGCTGGTGAGGGTGTTCCTTCCCTCCCAGCTCCCGACTTCATTTCAGATATCAGATCCGGTATCTTCCCGCTCACCGTCCAGTTCATAGATACTTCATCCGGGAACCCAGTCAGCTGGAAATGGTCGTTCGGTGACAACACCTACTCCACCGATCAGAACCCGATCCATACGTACACAAAGGTCGGTACCTATTCCGTTAGTCTCACCGCGACGAATACGGAAGGCAGGTGGAATTCATTAATAAAAATGGATTATATCAATGTTAGTTATAACCCGGTCCAAACCTGGATCGATAAAAACGGGGTTTTTGAAGGCATGACTGCAGAAGAAATGCTGCAGTCTTCACCCGAGTATCAAACAAATCTATATGGTATTCCGGCAGCAGAAGCTGTAATAGCAAACCTGACGCCCGATATGAATGCTCCTCAACAAGTTATTTCCGAACCGTTCATTCTGGAGAGTGGTTCTACCAATAATAGTGTTCAACTCGGGAGTATCATCCAGTATACTCAAACAGGGATAACCCATGTGTATGATGGACAAGGTCATGAGCTCTATTTTATCGTAGACAACGAATCTGCGAATGTCACTTCACCCTCAGGGACAACAGTCCCGGCAACACATCTTATCAGCGTTCCTAACCTGTCCTCGATTTGGTCCTACGGGAATAACAAATTCAAATTCGTCACAATTCAGGGGCTCGTAGTCCTATCCATTGTAAATTCAACTGTAAACAACCAGACCGTATTTATCACGACACCCGTTACGGGAAATTCCTCATCGTTAAACCCGACAATTACCCCGCAAACCAGCAGCCCTGTTACCATGACTCAAACAATGAGTATTCCGACATCATGGCTGACAGCGAATCTGACTCCTTCGCCAACATCCCCTATCACAACGCCTCGATCCGGGCTTGATGAGGTTCCGATCTTCGGAACGCTTGGATTGTGCGGCGTGATCTTCTTATTCTGGAATAACAGGAATTAATCATTTTTTCAAGGTTTTAATATGCGCAGGTATGCCGACTTCCGAATCCGGTTTCTGCCCAAATTTTTTCGGCTTTTTACCGCTTTAAAATTTTCCAAAATTTAGAATTTTACGTCATTCCTTTAATAGGAATTAAGAAAAGAACCAAGCTGGATGCAAGATCTGAATAAGAGTAAATTTGGATGCTTTATTTCCTATTAAAGGAAACGACGTAAAATCCAGAATTTTAGAGAGATTCCT
>Ga0074045_10001954_pt1 | contig 19512 bp, 16 predicted proteins | sample BogForMeECP23OM2_FD_94442 | JGI IMG/M metagenome (GOLD analysis project Ga0074045, IMG submission 94442) | Bog forest soil microbial communities from Calvert Island, British Columbia, Canada - Bog Forest MetaG ECP23OM2 | ecosystem: Environmental > Terrestrial > Soil > Wetlands ...
AAGAACGGTGCTTGCTCGTCACGGGCCGTCCACATAAGCCGCGCGCACGTGGCGAAGAGGCTGTTGCGAAAAGCAAGAACGGTGCTTGCTCGTCACGGGCCGTCCACATAAGACTCTAAGGTAAGCGCTAACCGCCTGCGCCGGCGTGGCGCCGCCGCTCGGGACGTCCTGAAGCGCATTTAGGAAGGTCTGCTCTGCCGCGCCATAAGCATTGTCGTGCGTCCTCGATACGGCGTCAAAATTGTCATAGGTTATGTAGCCAGCTTGCCCAATACCGGTAGCAGGCGGCAACGGGGCCAGTGGCGGGATCTCTATGCCGGCCGACAAAAGCGCTCCCGTCCAGTAGCCATATGAAAGGCTCGTATTGGGATACAGAATCGGGCTGATCTCGTTGCTCGGCATTTCTGTGCTCCTGGAAGCGTCGGCCGAAAGCCCAGTCAGTCTCCGGTAAAGCCTGGCTGGCTGCGGATCTTCGCCAGCAAACCTGTCGCAGACACTTTGTTTGTCCCTAGATCGAGGATCATGAGGTCGACGGGAGCATTCCTATCCGTCTTTGAACCGAAACAGACCGTCGAGCCATCGTATGAGACTTGTGCCCAGCCGAGATGGCCGAACAGGTTCGTAAGCTGGATCGGCTTCCCGTCGTGATCGATCCTGAACACCTCGCCATTGTGCACGCCGGTTGGCGTGACGGGTACCCCCAGATTCAACCCGAGGGTGATGATTACTTCTCCGTTCCGGGATGCAGACACACTGATATATCCGTCAACACCCGGCCGCCTCAGAACTTCGTTCAGGCCCGGAAACAGAAATCCGGTCTGTTGCCGAAGCGAAGGCGGTACAAAACGTCAGCGCCGATGCTGATGCCGGACCGATCGAGTTCAGCGACGATCTTCCGATCTGCTGGCCCGGCTGCTTGGAAGAGGATCTCGTCGACCGAAACGAACGACGGCCGCAGTATGTAGACGAATCCGTTTTTTGGCGGCAAAATAGTCACATTGTGACCACCGGAAATGCCGACAAGCTTCAAGCCGGTCCCGAACTCCCTTTGGCAGTAAAGGACGCGATCGGAACCGGGTTGAAACACCGGGAAGCTTGGAGCACCGCTCGTTTCCGGAATGACATTCGTCACGGCTAGCGTTGCCAGATCGACGATTCCGATCACGATAGGGTTGCTTCCGGTGGGGTTGACCACGACCGCCAAGCGTTTCCCGTCATACGAGAAGCTGGGCATCAAGAGAATCTGGCCCAGCGGGTTCGGAATGCGCGTCAGCGTGCCGGTGCGCCATTCGAACAAGCCAAGGCCGCGCTCAGGCCTTGGTCCACCATGAGAAAAGCCGAAGGCTACGATCCGGCCGTCAGGCGAAATGCTGAAATCCTCCAGGACGGGCATGGCTGCATCTCCTGTCCCGGCATCCCTGCCAAGGCCGGTCGGTAGCGACCTGCCGGTTACGCCTGTCGAAACGGCGCTGGCGCCTGTCGTTGCCAGGGCGGCGGAAATGGTGGCGAGTAGAGTGCGCCGCCTAGGGGCCAGCAGACATTTTGGATCCCGTTTCGGATAGGGATCGTGACGTCCGGGCGTGCGGGAGCCTGCCACCGTCGATCTCCCCTGGCGGCCAACTAAATGTGATTTGTCACCCTGCGGCTCGCGTGTCGCTTTGCTTGGCTCGTCAGCGTTGCAGGTCAGCTCGTCGTGACTTCCGAAGTCGCAGCGGAACATGCCGAAAGCATATCGTCAAGGCGCAAAAGTGCGGCATTTGCAGCCATGAGATGCAAGCGCGCAGACGCACGTGCAAACGAAATCTCGGCCGGCACATAAAGAGCAATAATTACAACAAGTATCAGACCCTAACGGCACCGACCAATCGTGCCGCGCTGGCTGCGACCCGGTCTGATCCGCCTCCATCAGCGCCTTGCCGCTGCCCGATCGTATGCCGGCGAAGCAGCTACCGCACCGGCGCCCGCCGACCCCGATCCCACCCCCGAGGGCGACCAGCAGCCTCCAGCCCACGCCGTTATGGCGAGGCGCGCAGCCCTTTGCCGATATCAGGCCCCGCGGGCGCGACACGACCCTGGGACCGCCACGTGCCGCTCCTGCGCGCGAGCCCTCGAGAGGAAATCCCCAAGAAAAAAAGCCTTGACGGCCTCCAAAGTCCAGCAAGCTGTAGGGCGGAAAAGCGCAGCGCATTCCGCCATTCTTTTGAGGATGGGCTATTCCATTTCAAAGGACATGGCACGAAACCCGAGCCGTGGACAGCGGCCGAATGCGCTGCGCTTTTCCGCCCTCGCTACGGTAGACATTCTTTCGGGATGTGCGGCTTCACGTCCGCGTCGGGGGCCTGGGGGAGCGGCGGTTCTCTGTACCGGGTCGGGGGCACCACTAAAAAGCCGTAGCGCTCACAAGCGTGAATGCACTGGAGAGCGATCCGCACCTGGGGCAGTCCCTCATCATACCAGTACGGACCACTCCTGCATGTCACTTGCCGGCCCGTTTGAGGGTCCATCATCGGAAATTCATCTCGGACAGCGCACGAGGGCAGCAGCGCCGCGAGCAGCATCAAGCTTAGGGTGGAAAGGCGTGAAGCGCGCATTCCACCTTGACGCCAGGCCGCCGGATTTCGCACCACTTCATCCGTCCCACCTGCTGACACGTGCGGCTCCTAGTGACACGATCCCAGAATGAAACGCTGAATGCTTATGCTGTCAAGGTTCGCTGTGCTCGCAGGTTGCGTCGGGAGGAGGGGCCCAATCTACGCTTCAGGCTCGTCGCCGTCAGGGGCTGTCGCCAGCATGGTCGAATGGAAGAACCGTGCCGGCAGCTGCGTCGGCGATGCGACCGCCAGCGGGCTGGCGCAGGCGACGATCAACTTTGTCGCGTTACCATTCAGGGGCAACCCCATCTACTTGCTCCACTCTTCGCATTGGGCAACGTTGACCGTGCCAGAAGAGGAGAACTCAAGTGTTATTGCGAACCGCGCCTTATCAGTTACACCATCATACCTGACACGCTCGTACCCATGAGGCGAGGTTGTCTTCTCCGCGAGCATGCCCGCCGGCGGCGGGTTGAGGGGGGCGCTTACCGAATCCGTTCCAAAAAGGACTTCAATTGCTTCGAAGCTTACCGCTGGATTGTCGTGATGGAAATTGACGGAGACAAACGCATGGACCGCTCCGTTGTTGGCTTGCTGCCAGGCGAAGGTGTAGTTGACAGTGTCCAGGTCTTGTCTCTCGCCGGGCAGCCGCGGGACGACGTCATCGAATCCAAGGACGTAACCAGCCTGCTCGCGATCAGGGTTTTTGCGCCACAAGACCGACTTGCCGCCTGCGCACACCAGGATGCCCGATTGAGCAAGGAAGGATCGATCCAAGAGCAGATTCTTCAGTAGCGCTGTGCGCAAATTCGCCAGCATGTCGATCGCGCTCTTGGGTCGAGTAGACCCGTCACTCTCGACGACGTTCGCGAATCCTGATGCTTGGTGAGCTGCAACATGTCGCTCACTGCGGTCGCCGAGTGCGAGCGCGACGGCTCGCTGGCTCCTTCCTGATTGCGGAGGAGGGGCCTCAAACGGCAGAGCCGAGGCGGCACGATTGCGCCCTTCTGTTCCTAGAGCGCTGCCGATCGAGTCCAAGCCGTTCGCTTGACGGATCTGAGACGCCGAGAGGGCAATGACCGCGAGAAGCGCGCATGCCCAATATGGAGCTCGCGTCATACGCACGCCTCCGAAGCTTTTCGGATCGAAGCCGTCACGGTCAGCAATCTACGCTGGTGGAATGGAAAAGAACGCCTCCGGACCGTCAAGTCGCCATCAGCATCCGGCGGAGCACGACCCGCCGGAAGGCTCGGCCTCTTCGAGACCGAAACGTTGACCGGCGAGGTCCCGAATTTCGCGTTTCGCCCGGATGCACCGACCTAAACGCAAGACGGCAAAGCGTGGATGACCGGGACTTGCGTGCGTCCGCCCTCGCGCAGCAGGCGCTGCTCGGTGCGCACGACGTCGGCAAGCAGTCCGGCACCGGGCGCCGCCTTGCCGCTGCCCGGCCGTAGGCCCGCGAAGCAGCCGCCGCACCGGCACCCGCCGACCCCGACCCTCCCCCGAGGGCGACCGGCAGCCTCCACCCCACACCGTTATGGCAAGGCGCGCAGCCCTTTGCCGATATCAGGCCCTGGCGGGCGCGACACGACCCTGGGATCGCCACGCGCCGCTCCTGCGCGCGAGCCCGCGAGAGGAAATTCCCAAGAAAGAAAGCCTTGACGCCCTCAAGGTCCAGGCCTATAGTCCTTGGGCCCGCGAATTCAGACCGAAAAGGAGGGGCCATGTTCGACTTCCTGCCGCCCTTCCTCAAGCGGCTCTACCAAAGCTTCCGGGTCCCCTACGCCCGCGGCACCCGCGTACGCGAAACACCGGAGCCCGACCCCGAGATCGCCGCGTCCATGCGCGAGCGCATGTTCCGCGTCGAGATCATCCAGGACGCGTTCTGCGAACGCCGGCCCAAGCCCCAACGGCTGTTCCGCAAGCCGACGGGGCATCGCGACCTCTATTCCTGGTGCGACCTCGAGGCCTCCCGCTACCCCACCACGCGGCACCGCTGCGCCCACTGCACCGACGCAAGCGACCTCTACCGCCGCGCCAACGCAGGCGACTGGCAGGCCGAATGCCGCCTGCACCGGCTGGCGACGCGCGCGTCGATGCGCCTGCTCGCCGAGCGCCGCGCCTGGGCCGAGACAAGCCGCCGCCAGCGCGCCGCGAGGACCCCCGAGCCCGGGCCGCCGCCGGCGATCTGGGTCATGCTCGGCTGGAAGCGCTGGCGCGACCGAAAGCGCGAATACCCTCCCGCGACCGAGCGCTGGTTCATCGTCGAGCGCCGCGAAGCCGAGGCCAAGCTCGTACGCGCCCACACCCGCACGCTGCAGCGCATGTCCCAGCGCAGACGCGCCCGCGCGCGCGACCGCGAGTTGGCGCGCGAACGCGAGGTCGTAGGGCGGAAAAGCGCGGAGCGCGCATTCCGCCACCCGCTCGCCGACGACGCTCCGCTTCCCGGCGAGAAAGTCACGGACGCAACCGATTCCCCGTCATCGCGAGGCGCGCAGCGCCGTGGCGATCCAGGGCAACGTGGCAAACGTCTGTCGCGCGGCCCTGGATCGCCACGCCGCCAATCGGCGGCTCGCGATGACGGGGTTCGTGCGGACGGTCTGCCGGAGCCGACGGCGGACGCCGCGCCTCCACAAGAGGCCCTCGCGCCGGTCGCGCTCGCCGTCGAACCGACCGACGCTCCGGCTCGCGGCCGCAACGACGGAGTTTCGGAGCCGACGACCGACGCTCCGGCTCGCGATCGCAACGACGGAGTTCCGGAACCGACAATCGACCCTCCGGCGTGCGGTCGCGACGACGGCGCACATACGGCCGGTCCGTCGGCGCCCCCGTCCGAAGCCGCGCCTGCCGACGCGCCCGAAACCGCACCCGCCATCGCGCCGACACCGGAACCCGCGCCCGCCCCCGTGCGCATCGCGCTGATTCCGTACCCGCCCGGCGGCAAGACCAGCATCAGGATCGGCGCCGGCCGGCTGACGATCCCTCCGCCGCGCGCCAGCCGCACCGGCGGCGCCCCAACGCAAGCGCACCCAACTCCGGACGGTTCGGCGGCGGACGAAACCGCGCCGGTTCACCCGCCCGTCGGGCGCCCAGCCGATACCGTGCCTCGGAGCAAGCCGCCCGACCGCCTACGCGACGGCGACCTCGCGCCCCTCGTACCGATCACGCAATGAGTCCGCCTCCTGCAGGCGTCCGGCCTCGCGCAGCAGGCGCTGCTCGGTGCGCACGACGTCGGCGAGCAGGCCCGGGCCGGGCGCCGCCTCGCCGGAGCCTCGCGAACCCGCCGCAAATACCCCAGCGCGCGGCCGGCATCGCCGCCGGGCTGCACCGCCAGGATGGCCAGGCAATACAGCGCGTCGCGTGCGACCGGCCCGGCCGGCGGCATGTCGCCTTCCACCCAGTCCCAGTCGCGCAGCCCGGTCATCGCGATCAGCTCCGATGCGAGTCCGTAATGCCCGCGCGTCACCAGCAGCGTCAGCGCCCTCGCGAGGATGTCGCGCTTGCGCCCGATCGCCGCCGCGCCGCCCGGCGGGTCGGGCAACTGGCGCACCATCTCGATCGCCTCGGCCGCACCGCGCCCGGCCACGCACAGGCACAGCTCCGCCGACGCCGCCCAGCCGACGTCCTCGGTCAGCCCGTCGGCGATCGCGATGTCGGCGAGCGCGCGGCGCATGATCGCGGCCGCCTGCGTGCAGGTGCGCAGACACGCCTCGGCCCTCGCGTCGTCGCCGGAGCGCAGGCTCATCATCGCCCGCGCATACATCAGCACCGCGAGGTTGAGCGGCACCAGCCGGGCCAGCTCCTCCAGGCTCGCCGTCCACGCGGCGTGCGGGATGACGGGTGCGTCGAGGTCGATGCCGAAGCGCCGCGCGCACACGTCGGACAGGCGGGCGAAGATGCGCGCGGCCTGGCCGTCCTCGCTGTCGTTGACCGCCTCCAGCACGCCCTGCCCGGCAGTGCCGAGGAACAGGTCGCCGTCCTCCGGCATCGCCGCGGCGCGGGCCTCGAGGTAGTCGCGATAGATCGCGCGGATCGCGCGCGGATCGCGCGTCAGGGTCAGCGGCGCATCGGAGGCGAAGGCGAGCAGCGAGTAGGCGTCGTGCTCGATCTCGACATGGCGGAAGCCGGCCTCGCGCAGCAGGGCGCGCAGGCTGGTCTTGCTCTGCAACGTCAGGTGCAGGCCGGGCGAGAGCAGCGGGATCAGGGCACCCTCGGGCGTCTCGGGCCGCACCGCGTCGGCGTCGGGCGTGGTGAGCACCAGCACGCCGCCCGGCTTCAGCGCCCAGCGCAGCACGCGGACGAAATCGCGGGGCGAGCGGACGTGCTCGACGGTTTCGGACGACATGATCACGTCGCAATCGTGCGCGGCGGCGTCCTCGCCGACCAGGTAGCGCAGCGCGATGTCCGCGCCCAGCAGTTCGCGGCCGACGGCCGAGAGCGGTGCCGGGTCGATGCCGCTCGCGCGCCAGCCCTTCGCGTGGGCGGCGAAGTCGATGCCGAAGCCGAAGCCGCAGCCGACCTCGAGATAGGTCGAGCCGGGCGGCCGTTCGATGCAGGCGAGCGGGCGCGTGATCAGCGACAGGCCGGCGCCCTGCTGCAGGTAGAACGGCACGCGGCCGCGTTCGAGCAGCGTCGGCTCGGTGTAGTCCGGCGGCTTCTGGTCTTCGAAGAAGCAGGCGGTGCAGGCGGGACAGCGCAGCACGCGGATGGTGTTGGCGGGCTCCTGCACCGGCTTCCAGGTGACCGAGACGACGAGCGGCTTGGGCGTGTTGTCCTGGCAGTTGGGGCAGCGCATGGCGACGGGCCGGGACCACCGTCCCGGCCACCTCACCTGCGGCGGGAAAGCGACGCCGGGATGATACGCCAGGATCGCGCGAGACAGGCGCGTGGTGCCGAGCAAGGCCGCCCCCTAACCCCGCGCATGATCGGCGAAGGCGGAATCGCCGAAGCCGTGAATCATACGCGAAACCAACCTGAGCTGGAGCGTGATCGGGGCGATCAGACCCGATCGCGCTCCAGACGCGCCGATGTGGACGAAAACGCGGCCCGGCCGCAAGCCCGCAAGCCCATCACCGCGCCGGGCGGCGGCTCAGGCCGGCACGACGGCGCGCAGGGCCGGCACGCGGGCGAGCAGCGCCGCCGTCAGCTCCTCGCGGCGGCGCCAGAGCGACGAATACCAGCGCCGGCGGTCGAGGATCTGATAGGCGAGCATGCGCTCCTGGCCGACGTAGTCCCGCGCCGCCTGGCCGATCGCGCGGGCATCCGCCGGGACCTGGACCAGCCGTTCCAGCCGCACGCGCAGCTCCGCCGGGTCGCGGAACACCAGGCCGGTGCGCCCGTCCTCGATCGAGTCGCCATAGACCACGTCGCTGGCGAGCGCGGCCGCGCCGCACGCGCAGCTCCGCCGGGTCGCGGAACACCAGGCCGGTGCGCCCGTCCTCGATCGAGTCGCCATAGACCACGTCGCTGGCGAGCGCGGCCGCGCCGCACGCGCCGGTTTCGATGAACTTCAGGTCGGACTTGGTGCGGTTGAACCAGGTCGGCAGCAGCGGCATGAACGCGATCTCACAGCCGCCGAGCAGCTCCATGTAGCGGGCGTAGTCGCAGGTCGGCGTGAAGGTCTTCTGCGGTGTCGCCAGGGCGTCGAAGAAGGCGCGGTCGTGCACCACCTCGAAGCTCAGACGGTCGGCGAAGCGCTGCGCGACCTCGTTCAGCACCGGCATGAACGGCTCCCAGTCTCCCTCCCGGTTCAGCGCGCCGAAGAACAGCTTGACCCGCGTCGGATCGCGGAAGTTGCGCAGCGGCGGCAGCTCGCGGATGGCGTTCGAGAAGATCGCCAGCTCGGGGTTGTGCTCGCGCAGCACCGAGGCGAGGGCGTCGGTGCTGACCTGCAGCGCGTGCACGCCGGCGAAGGTGAAATGCGGGTTGTCGCGCAGCGCCGGGAAGTGGTCGGGATGGTCGTCGAACTCGGTGACGATCACCCAGTTCTCGGCCAGCAACCGCCGGAGCCGCTGCAGTCCGGCCTCGCCCGACAGGATCGGCCGGTGCAGCACGACGATCTTCTCCTCGCCGCCCATGGGCAGCGTGGTGTCGGTGGGCGTGAGGACCTTGGTGCGGATCAGCGGATCGGTGGCGAGCGCTTCGAGCGGCTCGACGATGCGCAGGTCGGACACTCCGCCGACCGGCGCCAGCATCGTCGCCGCGACCGCCATACGGGGACGCGGCGTGCGGACCGCGCGCCAGACATACTGCAGGGGGGCGCTGCGGGTCAGGTAATCCTCGGCCGTGCGGCCGAACGAGGCGAGGACCGGGGCCGCCAGGTTGGCGAACCGCTCGGCGTTCGCGCGGTCGAAGACGCGCGGATGCACGTCGCAGGGCGACAGCCCGGCGCCTTCGATGGCCTCGCGCATCGTCTCCAGGCTGAACCAGCGCAGGTGGTCGCGATCGAGCAGACCGACCCGGTCGTAGCGCCAGCTGCCGTCGAGCAGGCGCCCGACCAGCGACCAGTGCTCCACGTTCGGCTGGCAGATCAGCACCACGCCGTCGTCGGTCAGCTTCCCGGCGTGCTGGCGCAGCACGCGCCACGGATCGGTGAAGTGCTCCAGGCTGTCGCCGTACACGATGCAGTCGAAACGCCGGTCGCCGAACGGTGCGGTCACCGCCTCGGCGTCCACCGTCGCGACCGCGTCGTAGCGCTGCGCGGCGATGGCGGCCACGGGCGGGTTGCGCTCGATGCCGAACAGCAGCGTCCTGGGATTGATGGCGCGGAACGCCTGCCCGAGCGCGCCGGTGCCGCAGCCGACATCCAGGATCGCGCCGGCATAGACGGGGATGCGGGTCAGCAGGTCGGGATTGGGGACGTCGGGATAGCGCTCGGCGAGTTCGGGATCGAGGGCGAGCTCGTGGCGGCGATCCTGGAGGGTGGCGGACACGATGCTGCTCCCGTTACTGTTCGGCGCGTCTCAACGCCGGCCGACGCTGAAATAGGCGAAGCCGGCGTCGCGCATCGCCGCCGGGTCCCACACGTTGCGCAGATCGACGATCACGCGTCCGCGCATGGCCTGCGCGAGGCGCGCAGGCGCGATGGCGCGGAACTCGTTCCACTCGGTCACCATCACGACGGCGTCCGCCCCGGCGGCGGCGTCCATCGCGGTCGTCGCATAGACAACCTGTCCGGGCAGCATCGGCTTGGCCGCCGCCATGCCCTCCGGATCGAAGGCGCGCACCGTGGCCCCGCATTCGACCAGGCGGGCGATGATCGGAATGCTCGGCGCCTCGCGCATGTCGTCGGTCCCCGGCTTGAAGGTCAGGCCGAGGGCCGCGATCGTCTTGCCGCGCACCGATCCGCCGCACGCGGCGACGACGCGGTTGGCCATCCCCGCCTTGCGCGCCTCGTTGACGGCGGCGGTGGCCTCGACCAGGCGGCTCGGCGCGCCGGCGTCCTGCGCGATGCGAGTGAGTGCGAGCAGGTCCTTCGGGAAGCAGCTGCCCCCGAAGCCGGGGCCGGCGTGCAGGAACTTGCGGCCGATGCGCCCGTCCAGGCCGATGCCGCGGGCGATGTCGTGCACGTCGGCGCCGAGCTTCTCGCACAGGTCGGCGATCTCGTTGATGAAGGTGATCTTCATCGCCAGGAAGGCGTTCGCCGCGTATTTCGTCAGCTCCGCCGTCTCCAGCCCGGTGAACAGGACGGGCGCTTCGATCAGGTACAGCGGCCGATAGAGGCGGCGCAGGATCTCCCGCGCCCGCTCGGATTCGGTGCCGATCACGACGCGGTCGGGGCGCATGAAGTCGTTGATCGCCGCGCCCTCGCGCAGGAATTCCGGATTGGACGCGACGTCGAACTCGAGGTCGGGGCGGCGGCCGGCGATGATCTCGGCGATCTGCCGCCCGGTGCCGACCGGCACGGTCGATTTCGTCACCACGATCGCGTAGCCGGTCAGCGCGTCGGCGATCTGCTCGGCGGCGGAATAGACATACGACAGGTCGGCGTGGCCGTCGCCGCGGCGGGTCGGGGTGCCGACGGCGATGAAGACCGCTTCGGCGCCCGCGATGCCGGTCGCGAGGTCGTCGGTATAGGTCAGCCGACCGGCCTTCACATTGCCGTTGGCAAGCTTCTCGAGGCCGGGCTCGTAGATCGGCATGACGCCAGCCTGCAGCTGGGCGAGCTTCTGCCGGTCCGCCTCGACGACGGTCACGTCGGTGCCGAACTCGGCGAAGCAGGCGGCCGAGACGAGGCCGACATAGCCCCCGCCGACCATCGCGATACGCATTATCCGCGCTCCATCGCAGCGACGCGCTGCCGTGTCAGGAAGGCCGCAGGCACGCTAGGTCCGCGCCGTGCCGCGGCGGTTGACGGCGAGTTCGAGCAGCCGGCTGTCCTCTTGTTTGGCCTCGGCGGCCTGCTGTGCCGCCCGGGCCGCTCTCCAGATGCGCTGCGCGCCGTCATGATCCTGCCGCCGCGCAACTGTCTCGGCACGCGCCCGATCCACAAGTTCCGCGGCTTCCTTGCACATCAGCGTGGCGGCGTTCAACTGGGCGCGCTGGCGTGCGGCCCACGCGTCGCACGGCAGGGCCTGGGCGTGTGCGGCGCGCCACTCCGCATGGGTCTGCGCCTCGGCCGCGGCGGCCGCTGCTTCGCGGGCGGCCAGCTTCGTCTACTCGGCGGCCAGCGCGCGGTCGGCCACACGGCGCTGCAGGTCGCGCAGCCGCAACAGAGTGGCCGCCCGCTGCCCGTGTTTCACCTCAGCGCCTCATGCCGGGGCTCATGCCAGAGCGGCCTGCAGCGCGGCGAACGGTCGGTCGCGGTGCTCGTGCGGCGCCTGGCGGAGCAGCGCCTCGATGCGGCGGCCCTGGTCGAGCGCGCGGTCGAGGTCGGGATCGGAGCCGGTGCGGTAGGCGCCGAGCTTGACCAGCTCGTCGGTCTCGGCCGCGCGGGCGAGCACGCGGCGGGCGTCCAGCATCAGCTCGGCCTCCTCGGCGGTGAGGCAGCCCTGCGCGGTCCGCGACAGCGAGCGGAGCACGTCGACCGCCGGATAGCGGCCGCGATCGGCGATGCCGCGATCGAGCACGATGTGGCCGTCGAGGAACCCGCGCACGGCATCGGCCACCGGCTCGGTCTGGTCGTCGCCGTCGACCAGGACCGAGAAGATCGCGGTGATCTGCCCGGCCTTGCCGGCGACCTCGGCCCCCGGCCCGGCGCGTTCGAGCAGGCGGGGCAGGTGGGCGAAGACGCTCGGCGGGAAGCCGCGCGCCGCCGGCAGCTCGCCGGCCGCCAGCCCGATCTCGCGCAAGGCGTGGCAGTAGCGCGTCAGGCTGTCGAGCAGCAGCAGGACGTGCTTGCCCTGGTCGCGGAAATACTCGGCGACCGCGAGTGCGGCGTCGGCGCAGTTGCGGCGGACGATCGGCGGCATGTCGGAGGTGGCGACGACGGCGACCGTGCGGGCGCGGCCGTCGGGGCCGAGCTCGTCCTCGAGGAACTCGCGCACCTCGCGGCCGCGCTCGCCCACGAGGCCGAGGACGGCGACGTCGCAGGCGGCGTTGCGCGCCAGCATGCCGAGCAAGGTGGACTTGCCGATGCCCGCACCGGCGAACAGCCCGAGGCGCTGGCCGGCGCGGCAGGGGGTGAACAGGTCGAGCGCGGTGATGCCGAGATGCAGCGGGGCGCCGAGACGCCCCCGCGTCGTGGCCGGGACCGGCGTGCCGCGCAGCGAGCGCCGCTCTCCCTTGCCGAGCGGCAACCCGTCGAGCGGCCGGCCGAACGGATCCACCACGCGGCCGATCCAGCCGTCGGCCGGATACAGGTCGGCGGCCGGGCGGCAGAGGCGCACCGGCGATCCGGGGCCGACCTCGGCCATCGGGTCGAGCGCCGAAGCCGCCACGCCTTCGCGCAGGAAGCCGGTGACCTCGGCGCGCACGGAGCCGCCGTCGCGGGCACGCAGACGCAACCCGTCGCCGACCGCGAGCAGCGGCGTCAGGCCGCCGATGACCAGCCGGTCGCCCGAGACCTCCCGCAGGCGGCCTTCGGCCGCGACCGCGGGGATCGCGCGCAGGGCCGCCCCCAGCTCAGCGAGCAAGGTCATGGGGGATCCACCGGACAGGGTTGCGTTAATTTGGAGATCTGTGTCATGTTATCGATATTGGTGCCATAAAACGGGCCGATTCCTGACGTATGGATACCAAAAGGTGAAAATCGGCTGGAGCGATGCACCTGAGGGTGGTAGAACCGTCTCGCAGGATGAGGAGTTCACGATGCGTGTGTTGCTTGTAGAGGATGATCTCGCTGCAGCGCGAAGTGTCTCGTTAATGCTGAAGGCGGGCGGCTTCGTGCTCGACTCCGCCGACAACGGCGAGGACGCGGTCGATCTGGTACGCCACTATGATTACGATGTGGTTGTCCTCGACCTCATGCTGCCGGACATGGAGGGCTACGACGTGGTCCGCCGGATGCGGGCGTCGCGCCTCGAAACCCCGGTCCTGATCGTCTCCGGCGTCAACCGCCCGCAGGCCAAGGTCAAGGGTTTCGGCGTCGGCGCGGACGACTTCATCACCAAGCCGTTCGATGGCGGCGAGCTGATCGCCCGCCTGCAGGCCATCGTCCGCCGCAGCAAGGGCTACAGCCAGCCGCAGCTGCGGGTCGGCAACCTGGTGCTCAACCTCGACAGCCGCGAGGTCCTGGTGGGCAGCCGCAAGGTGCATCTGACCGGCAAGGAATACGCGATCCTGGAGCTGCTGGTGCTGCGCAAGGGCATGGTCCTGACCAAGGAGGCGTTCCTCAACCACCTCTACGGCGGCATGGACGAGCCGGAGATGAAGATCATCGACGTCTTCATCTGCAAGCTGCGCAAGAAGCTGGCGCAGGCCGGCGCGGACAACCTGATCGGCACGGTCTGGGGCCGCGGCTACATGATCCGCGAGCCGTCGGAGGAGGTGCGGACCTACGACGCCGTGCCAACGCCAATGGCGCTCACCGCCGCCTGAGATCGAAGCCTTGGTGACCTGCCTGTCCCGGAAGTTCGCCGGCGAACTTCCGGGATGGGGCACGAGCGGTGTCAGGTGAATAGCAGGCGCCGCATCAGCACGACCTCCTCGCCTCGGTCCAGCTCCAGCCCTGCCCGTTCCCAGCCGAGGCGAGCGTAGAGCGGCTCGGCTGTCGCGGTGTAGAGCCACAGGATCGGCACCGAAGCGGCCAGCGCGAATGCCTCGACCCGCCGGATCAACGCGGTCGCGTGGCCACGGCCGCGGAACCGGCGCTCGACGAAGACCCCGGCGAGCCAGGGCGTGAGGTCAGGTCGCGTTTCCAGATCGTGACGCACGATGCCGGCGGTTCCGACCGGCCGGTCGTCGTCGAACAGCACGAACGTTTCTTTAGGGCCCGCCGGAGGCGCGAGGATGCGCTCCGCCACGTCCTCGACCGTGTAGCCGCCCGGATAATCGAAGAGAGCCGCTACCCGCCAGCGAGCGACGATGGCCGCCAGCTCGGGCCGCTCGGAAACCGCGTCGATGCGGGTGCTCATTCGGCGAACCTCACGACCTCATGCGCATCGGGCCGGCGATCGAAGTCTTACGATGATTGAAGGTGGGGCGATTCACGCCTGAGCCCAGCGACGCCGAGGGCTGCGAGCGGTGTCGTCAAACAGCGATCCGATCTGCCGTGCTGATGACATCCATGCGCCCAAGCACAGCCGCACATCGAGGCTGCAAGCCGCGCCGACAACGGTTCATGGCGTGCGCAGGAGGCTCTACGGTTCAAGGCCTGTTGCGCGCAAACGTGGGGTGCCGACCGTGGCCTTCCGCCATCGATCCCGACGGCGGTTCAGGCGTTGAGTACGCGTCCCGCGATCGCCTCGAGCTTCGCCGTCAGCGCGGGGTCGCGCACGCCCGGCGGCGTGATGATCGCCGAGTCGAGCGCGCGGTCGCAGCCGTGCGGACACAGCCCGCGAGGGCGGCCGATATCCGGGACCACGGCCTTGACCAGCGCGCGCGCGTTGTCCGCGTTCTGCGCCAGCACCCGCGCGACGACGTCGACGGTGACGTGATCGTGCTCCTCGTGCCAGCAGTCGTAGTCGGTCACCATGGCGACCGTCGCGTAGTCGATCTCCGCCTCGCGTGCGAGCTTCGCCTCCGGCATGTTCGTCATGCCGATCACGCTGCAGCCCCAGCTGCGATACAGCTCGCTCTCCGCCCGCGTGGAGAACTGCGGACCTTCCATCACGAGATAGCTGCCGCCGCGCGTCACGGGCAGGCCGAGCCGCCGTGCCGCCGTCTCCAGCGCGTCGCCGAGCCGACCGCACACCGGGTGCGCCATCGAGACGTGGGCGACGATGCCCTCGCCGAAAAAACTCTTCTCGCGCGCGAAGCTGCGGTCGATGAACTGGTCGACGACGACGAAGTGACCCGGCGGCAGCTCTTCGCGCAGGCTGCCCACCGCGGAGAGCGACAGGATGTCGGTCACGCCGGCGCGCTTCAGCGCGTCGATGTTCGCGCGGTAGTTCAGATGCGTCGGCGACAGGCGATGGCCGCGGCCGTGGCGCGGCAGGAAGACGCAGCGCACGCCGTCCAACCGCCCGAACAGCAGCTTGTCGGACGGCAGGCCCCATGGCGTGGGGACAGCGCGCCACTCGGTCTCGGTCAGCCCGTCGATCTCGTACAGGCCCGAGCCGCCGATGACGCCGATGACCGGCTCGACGGCGGTCATCGGCGCTGCCCGGCCGACGCTGCCGTCCCGATCAGTGGAGGCCCGACCACATCTGGCGCTTCCACGCGTAGGTGAGCCCCGCCATCATCCCGAAGAACAGCACCATGCGCCAGCCGATCTGCTTGCGCTGCACCTCCTCCGGGTTGGCCGTCCAGTAGAGGAACGTGGTTAGGTCGTGCGACATCTGGTCGACGGTCGCCTTGGTGCCGTCGGCGTAGGTCACCTGATCGTCGTGCAGCGGCTGCGGCATATGGATCTGATGACCGGGGAAATACTCGTTGTAGTAGAGACCCTCGGCCAGCTTGAAGCCGGGCGGCGGGTCCGTGTAGCCGGTCAGGATCGCGTAGATGTAGTCCGGACCGCCCTCGCGCGCGTTGACCAGCACCGACTGGTCGGGCGGATACGACCCGCCGAACGACGCCGCGGCTGCCTTCTCGTTCGGGTATGGCGCCTTGAACACATCCGCCGGCGTTCCGGGCCGCGTCGTCGGCTGCCCGTCGTCACCGATGATGTCGTAGGTCTTCGAGGCGGCGACCGCCTTGATCTGCTCCTCGGTGAGCCCGATGCCCGACAGGTCGCGGTAGTGCAGCAGGTTCATCGAGTGACAGGCCGCGCAGACATCGTTGTAGACCTGGAAGCCGCGCTGCGCGGCGGCGAGGTCCAGTGCCCCGAACGGGCCCGAGAAGCTCCAGCGCTCGCGCGGCAGCTTGGGCGTCTCGTCCTGCGCCCGGGCTGCGGTGGCGACGCCGGCGGCAAGCAACGCCGCCAGGGCCGCCGAGATGACCGCGCGGCGCATCACGCCTTGTCCATCGGCTTGGCGGTGGCACCGCCGGGCAGCGGGCCGCCGCCCGCCCCCGGCGGCCGCAGCACCGGGCGGCTGATGCTCTCCGGCAGCGGCAGCGGCCGCTCGATCACGCCGAACAGCGGCATGATCACCAGGAAATGCAGGAAGTAGTAGGCGGTGCCGACGCGGCCGAGGATGACCCAGATGCCCTCCGGGTGGTGTGCGCCGACCATGCCCAGGACGATCACCGACGCCACCAGTACGAAGATGAACGGCCGATAGAGCGGCCGGAAGCGCGCGCTGCGCACCGGGCTGGTGTCCAGCCAGGGGATCACGAACAGCACCAGGATCGAGCCGAACATCAGCACGACCCCGCCGAGCTTGTCGGGCACCGAGCGCAGGATCGCGTAGAACGGCAGGAAGTACCATTCGGGCACGATGTCGGCCGGCGTCTGCAACGGGTTGGCGGGGATGAAGTTGTTCGGATCGCCGAGGTAGTTCGGCGCGAAGAACACGATCGCCGCATAGAGCGTCAGGAACACGCAGAGGCCGAAACTGTCCTTGATCGTGTAGTACGGGTGGAACGGAATGGTGTCCTGCGGACCTTTCGGCTCGATGCCCAGCGGGTTGTTCGAGCCGGTGATGTGCAGCGCGACGACGTGCAGGAACACCACGCCGACGATGATGAACGGCAGCAGGTAGTGCAGGCTGAAGAAGCGCTGCAGCGTCGGGTTGTCGACCGAGAAGCCGCCCCACAGCCAGGTGACGATGCTCTGTCCGACCAGCGGGATGGCGCTGAACAGGTTGGTGATGACGGTCGCACCCCAGTAGGACATCTGCCCCCAGGGCAGCACGTACCCCATGAAGGCCGTCGCCATCATGACCAGCAGCAGGATCACGCCGGTCATCCACAGCAGCTCGCGCGGATACTTGTAGGATCCGTAGTCGAGGCCGCGGAAGATGTGGATGTAGACGACGATGAAGAACATCGACCCGCCGTTCTGGTGGATGTAGCGGATCATCCAGCCGTAGTTCACGTCGCGCATGATGCGCTGCACGCTGTCGAACGCGAGGTCCGCGCGCGGCGTGTAGTTCATCGCCAGGAGCACGCCGGTGATGATCATGATCATCAGCATGACCATCGCCAGCGCGCCGAAATTCCAGAAGTAGTTGAAGTTGCGGGGCGTCGGGAACGCCCCGTACTCGTTCTGCATCATCGAGAAGATCGGCATCCGGGAGTCGATCCACCGGATGACGGGGTTCTTCATCGTGCTCTTGTGCAGGCCGATCATTGGCTGGACCTCGATGTCGTTTCGATCGGGCGGCTGGTCAGCCGATCTTGATCTTGGTGTCGGACGAGAACGCGTAGGGCGGGACGAACAGGTTGAGCGGCGCGGGCCCGTGGCGGACGCGGCCGGAGGTGTCGTACTGGCTGCCGTGGCAGGGACAGAACCAGCCGCCGTAGTCGCCGCGCGGATCGGTCGGCTTGTTGCCGAGCGGGATGCAGCCGAGATGCGTGCAGATGCCGATCAGCACGATCCACTGCGCGTGCCCGGCCTTGACCCGCTCGCTGTCGGGCTGCGGCTCGATCAGCTGGCTGAGCGGCGTGTCCTGCGCTTCCTTGATTTCGGTGGGCGTACGGTGGCGCACGAAGATCGGCTTGCCGCGCCACATCACGGTGATGCCGGAGCCTTCGGCGATCGGCGTCAGGTCCTGCTCGACCGACGACAGGGCGAGCACGTCCTTCGACGGGTTCATGTAGTCGAGCAGCGGCCATGCGATGGCGCCGACCGCGATCGCGGCACCCGCGACGGTGACGAGTTGCAGGAAGTCGCGCTTGCCCGTGTCGGGCTCGCCATGCATCGCGACGGTGGCAGCGGACGTCTCGGCCATTGGTTCCTCATCGAGCAGGCGGTCGCGACACTCAGGGCAGTCGATCCAAGCGGGGCTTCTGGACCCCGGCCGCGGTTGCGCCGCAAACTACGGTCCAGACTTCGCTCCCGCAACACGGGGCGGACGCCTTCGAAGTTGAGACGGACGCGAATGTCGCAAGACCAGGCAGTATCGACCGAGCCCGAGGCGGGGACCCGACCGCCTCACGATGCGCTGAAGCCCGCCGCGCAGGCCTGGTTCGAGAGCCTGCGCGACCGCATCTGCGCGGCGTTCGAGGCGATCGAGGATGCGCAGGACGGCCCGCTCGCCGACCGTCCGCCGGGCCGTTTCGTCCGCACGTCGTGGGATCGCCCGACCCCTGACGGCGGGCCGGGCGGCGGCGGCGTCATGAGCGTCATGCACGGCCGGGTGTTCGAGAAGGTGGGCGTCAACGTCTCGACCGTCTGGGGCACGTTCAGCGAGGAGTTCCGCGGCCAGATCCCGGGCGCGGCCGAGGACCCGCGCTTCTGGGCCAGCGGCATCAGCCTCGTCGCCCACATGCAGAGCCCGAAAGTGCCCGCCGCGCATTTCAACACGCGCATGCTGGTGACCACCCAGGGCTGGTTCGGGGGCGGCGGCGACCTGACGCCCATGCGGCTGGACACGCCGGAGGCCCGCGCCGACGCCGCCGACTTCCACGCCGCCTTCCGCGCCGCCTGCGACCGGCACGACCCCGGTTACTATTCGACGTTCAAGGACTGGTGCGACCGCTACTTCTACCTGCCCCACCGGGGCGAGCCGCGCGGCGCGGGCGGCATCTTCTACGACCACTTCAAGAGCGGCGACGCGCACGCCGACTTCGCCTTCACCCGCGACGTCGGCGAGGCGTTCCTGGACGCCTACCCGCGCATCGTCCGCCGCCGGATGGGAGGGACGTGGACCGAGGCGGACCGCGAGCACCAGCTGGTCCGCCGCGGCCGTTATGTCGAGTTCAACCTGATCTACGACCGCGGCACGCTGTTCGGCCTGAAGACCGGCGGCAACATCGAGGCGATCCTGATGAGCCTGCCGCCCGAGGCGCGCTGGCCATAGCCAGCGCGTCGGGTCTGCGCCCCCTCCGGCCTGCGCCGGCTAGGAGTGGGGCGTCGGTACGGGGGCCGTCGGACCGGGCTGGGTCGGCGTCGCCGGCTCCGGGCCGGGTTGCGTGAGCGGGCCGGTCAGCGGCGACGGCTCCGCATGGGGAACCGCAACGGCTGCCGGAGCCGCGGGCGAGGCCGCCGGGATGCACGAGCACGAACAGGTGCACGCCGGCGCATGATAGGTCGCGTGGTGGACAGGGTGATACACGTGCCGAGGCACCGCGTACGTCACCGGGGCCGGCACCACGTAGACGGGGCGCGGAACCGCGTAGACGATCGGCCGATACCGATAGCCCCAGCCCCAAGGCCGGTAGCCCCAGCCGCCGCGCCAGCCCCAGCCGCCCCAGCCGCCGTGCCAGCCACCCCCGCCGCCGCGCCAGCCCCCGCCGCCACCGCCGCCGCCCCAGCCACCCCAGCCGCCGTCCCAGCCGC
>Ga0074045_10001956_pt1 | contig 19492 bp, 14 predicted proteins | sample BogForMeECP23OM2_FD_94442 | JGI IMG/M metagenome (GOLD analysis project Ga0074045, IMG submission 94442) | Bog forest soil microbial communities from Calvert Island, British Columbia, Canada - Bog Forest MetaG ECP23OM2 | ecosystem: Environmental > Terrestrial > Soil > Wetlands ...
CTTGCCCGGCAACATCATCCAGAACCTGCGCAAGGTGGGAACCCGCAACTGCGTGCTGATGCTCGACGAAGTCGACAAGCTCAGTGGCGGCGGCTTTCAGGGCGATCCGGCATCGGCGCTGCTCGAAGTGCTCGATCCGGAGCAGAACTCGACCTTCCGCGACAACTACCTCGCAGTGCCGTTCGACCTCTCCGGGGTGATGTTCATCTGCACGGCTAACGTCCTCGACACCATTCCCGGGCCGCTGCGCGATCGCATGGAGATCATCGCGCTGCCCGGCTACACCACCCAGGAAAAGCTGCAGATCGCCCGTCGCTACCTGGTGCCGCGGCAGCTTGCGTCCACCGGGCTCACCGAGGCGCAGTGCGCGATCAGCGACCAGGCATTGCTGGCGATCATCGACGACTACACGCGCGAGGCGGGCGTGCGCAATCTCGAGCGCGAGATAGGCAACGTGTTCCGCAATGTCGCGGTGCGCATCGCCGAAGGCAGCACGCAGCAGGTGCAGGTGGGTCCGGACGACCTCGCGGCCATTCTGGGCCCGCGCAAGTTCGAGGCCGAGGTGGCGATGCGCAGCGGCGTGCCGGGCGTGGCAACGGGGCTCGCCTGGACGCCGGTGGGCGGGGACATCCTGTTCGTCGAGGCGGCGCGCACGCCCGGGACTGGCCGGCTGATCCTGACCGGGCAGCTGGGCGACGTGATGAAGGAAAGCGCCCAGGCGGCGCTGTCGCTGGTCAAGGCGCGCGCCGGCGAGCTCGGTATCGAAGCGCAGGCCCTGGAGAAGTCGGACATTCACGTCCACGTGCCGGCCGGAGCGACGCCCAAGGACGGGCCGAGCGCGGGCCTCGCGATGTTCGTCGCGCTCGCCTCGCTCTTGACTGCAAGGAAGGTCAGGAGCGACGTGGCGATGACCGGGGAGATCAGCCTGCGCGGTCTCGTGCTGCCGATCGGCGGCGTCAAGGAGAAAGTCCTGGCTGCGCTGCGCGCCGGCATCACCACCGTCATGCTGCCCTCGCGCAACCGGCGCGACCTCGAGGAGATCCCCGCCGACGCCCGCGACAAGCTCAAGTTTGTCTGGGTCGAGCAGGTCGACGCGGCGCTCGAAACCGCGCTCGAACCGGTGGCGGCCACTGTTGGGAATTCGCTCTCATGATCACGCTTGCGGTTACACGGCCATGACGCGTCGATCGCACGCGGGACTCCGGGCCGGTGAAGGTCGAGCGCAGTGCTTTAGTTGTGCCTAGGCGTGCAGCGCCTCAATCGCCGACTTCGGGTCAGACGCCACGATCTTCAAAAGCGCGCGCGCAGGACCTGTCGGCCGCGTTCGATGCTGCTCCCAGTTCTGCAAGGTGCGCACACTGACACCAATCAGTTTCGCGAACTGAGATTGGCTGATTTTCGCGACCTCGCGGATGGAACGAATGTCGGGTTCTGCCAGCTACGAAGTACGTGCGCCACGCACGGCCTTACCGTCCATATGGCGTTTCATCTCGTGCACGCCTTTGACTAGTTGATCGAAATGCTGCTTATCCATCCTTGATATCCTTCATCAACTTTGCGAGTACCTCGGGCTGGCAATTGGGTTGGTCCATTCGAGGTCAGCGAACCGGGCAAAATCGCGGTCAGTCGTGCAGAGATTGGCTCCGTGCTCGATCGCAAGTGCGGCAAGAGCCGCGTCCATAACGAGCGGACCGACGGCCTGGCCGTCGTTCATCAGCTTTCGCAGAATGTCCCAATGACGGGCGCCTGGCTCGAGGATTCCTGCGACCGGCTGGTCAAACCACGACGAAATTGCCGCGTGCGACTCGGCGACTGAGAGTGGGCGCTCGAATGCGCGCGGGTTCGTGGAGATCCGAAGGAATGCCCACAGGGTCAACCACGCGAACCGAACAAGCTCAGTGCCAGAGAGCGCCGTTTCGAGCCACGCCCTGCTAGCTTTGTGTTGGTCTGACTTCGAATGATACGCATACAGCAGCAAATTGGCGTCGACGAGCATCATCGATGAAGCGGTCCTTCGATTTGCTCGAGCAGCTCGCCGACATTGTCGAGCGATAGACCAGGACGCAGATTCCCCAGGTCGCGTACCGCGACCCTAAACGGGCGGCGGCGCGTCGCAACGCGCTTTTCGACCAGACCATGGCGCAGCGTATCGTTCACGACGTCGCGAAACGATTTCCCGGAGCTTCGCATTTCCGCCTTGAGCTTCGCAGCCACGTCTTCGTCGAGCGTTAATGTGGTTCGCATGCGATGATGCTACTCCAAAGGCATCATGATGTCGCAGCAGACGGCTCGCATGGCTGCGGGCCGCGGAGAATGGCCGGCCTATTATCCGCATGGTTGGCGGAGAATATCTGCCGGGTGCGGAGATTGCGTGGTATATTCACCGCAGGACGCGCGGAGAATGTACATTCACGAGCTCAAGGGCTGGCCCCGGTTCCAATGGAGCACGGAAAGGCTCGCCGAACCTCTCGCTGCTGTGCGTCACCAGCAGGGGCGCCTCGTCGGGCACATGGAAGCGCTGGGATTTGATCTTCAACAGGAGGCTGTCCTTCAGACGCTCACCGCAGATGTTCTCAAGAGCAGCGAAATCGAAGGGGAGAGGCTCGATGCTGAACAGGTCCGCTCGTCAATAGCCCGACGCCTGGGCATGGACATCGGGGCTCTCATGCCCGCGGACCGCAAGGTCGAAGGCGTCGTCGAAACGATGCTGGATGCGACGCGCCACTACGACCAGCCGCTTACCGCCGATAGGCTCTTCGCCTGGCATGCATCGCTGTTTCCCACGGGCCGCAGCGGAATGAGCAAGATCAGGGCGGGAGCCTGGCGCGACGACAACTCAGGGCCGATGCGGGTCGTCTCCGGTCCGGTTGGAAAGGAACATGTTCACTTCGAAGCGCCGAAGGCAGGCCGCGTTGCCGGCGACATGAACTCTTTCCTTGCGTGGTTTGGGGGCAAGGACCCAATCGATCCCGTCCTTAGAGCCGGACTCGCGCACCTCTGGTTCGTGACAATACACCCGTTCGATGACGGCAACGGCCGCATGGCGCGTGCGATAGCCGATATGGCTCTTGCGCAATCCGAGAACAGCCCGCAAAGGTTCTACAGCATGTCGGCGCAGATCCAGAAAGAGCGCAAGGCCTATTACGACATTCTGGAAGGCACGCAGAAAGGAACGATGGAGATCACGCCGTGGATGGAATGGTTTGTTGGCTGCCTCGGCCGCGCCATCGACGGGGCTCAAGTCATGTTAAGCGGCGTGCTTGGCAAAGCGCGCTTCTGGGAACGCATAAAGGGTGTGCAGCTCAATGACCGGGAGCGGGCTGTGATCAACCGCCTGCTCGACGGGTTCGAAGGCAAAATCACTAGCTCCAAATATGCCACGCTCGCCAAGTGCTCGCAGGACACGGCGCATCGTGACATCCTCGAATTGGTCGATTACGGCATCCTCGTCCGCAATCCAGAAGGGGGACGCAGCACGAGTTATTCGCTCGCCCAGCCTAATGTAATCTCTTAGGTGGGCCTGTAACCCATGTTTCCGGGCCATACAAAACCCGAGGTCCGGACGCTTGAGTCCGGCCCCGGGTGGTTCGATCAACATTAAAGACTCTACTTGGCCGCGGTTATCGAAAAGCTCGTGGCATTCGTCGCCGCAACCGCGCTCGTCAGCGTTTGCTGCGGCAATTGAAAGGCCGGCGCTTCGGTCGACAGTGCCTGCATTTGCCGCTCCGACAGCCCATGCGGACGCTCCAGGGCGAATTCCGAACGTGCCGTGTCGATGACGGGCGATGTAAGGCCGAAATGAGGCGCCTCGGTCGACAGCGCCTGCAATTGCCGCTCCGACAGACCGTACGGATCGCTCAAACGGAACGTCGAAGGAGCGCTATTGATGACCGATTGCTCGGGATGCCACGCGGGCGCCTCGGACGACAGCGCCTGAAGCTGGCTCTCCGATAGCCCATCAGCATGCGCAATTCCTGAAACCGCGGCCATCAGCGCGGCGGCCATCACGGTGCTCTTTAGCATTGAGAATTTGCTGTTCATGACTGCTCCTTAACTAAGTGGAAATGGATGCTTCACTTTGGCGTGGATCATCAACTGATGAACTTCGCGCCTGTAGCTATTAGGCGCCAGCCCCATTTCGACCGCGTTTCGCATTCATCGCCTCGCGTTGCAGCTGTAACGCCTGCCGGCGCGCCGAGGGTTGCCGAGAAATCCAGGCCCGGCTGGCGGCATCATCACGTTGGCGGTGTAGTCGCGCGCGCGAAGAGGGTGCTGCAAACGCTGCCGGCGATCTCGGCAGAAGCACGAGCGGCATGATCCGGGTGGATCAGGCGTTCACGTTCCCCGGCTTCTTAGCAGGCTCCATGGCGCGTGGCTGGCCGGCGCGACGGACCCGACATCTTCCGGGGAACTCGGTGCGTCCCCCGTGTGTTCGATCCATCCTCCCCCGAGATACTGGTAGAGGTCGACCAGGTTGGTGAGGCGGGCCAGGCGCGCCTGCACGAGCGCCTGCTGGGCGTTGTACAGATCGGTTTGGGCCGTAAGCACGGTCAGGTAAGGGTCCACGCCCATCTGGAATCGCAGGTCCGCCAGGTCGAGTCGACGTTGCTGCGCCTGGGTGTAGCGTTCGAGGGATGCGACCTGGTCGTCGTACGTGCCGCGCGCCGCCAGCCCGTCGGCGACTTCGCGGAACGCCGTCTGAATTGTCTTCTCGTACAGGGCGACGTTGATGTCCTTTTGCACGGTCGCTACATCGAGGCTCGCCTGCAACTGCCCCGCCTCGAAAATCGGCAAGGTGAGCGAGGGCAGAAAGCCCCACGCCAGGGACCCCGCCTTGAACAGCCCCGCAAGCGCCGAGCTCGACGTGCCCAAGTCGCCGGTCAGGCTGATCGTTGGGAAGAACGCTGCGCGCGCGGCGCCGATGTTGGCATTTGCACCGCGCAACGTCGCCTCGGCCTGCATGATGTCCGGGCGGCGCGTGAGCAGATCGGAGGGAAGACCCGCAGGGATGTCCTCCAGTATCGTCTGGGCATTCAGCGAGGCAGGGGGCGGAAGATCCGCGGGAAGAGGCTCACCGAGCAGCAATACCAGCGCATTCTCGGCTTGGGCGCGAGCGCGCAGTTGTGCCGCATGGTTCGCCTTGGCCTGCTCGACGACGGTTTCCGACTCGCGCAGCGAGAGCTCGCTGCCGGTGCCAGTCTGGAATTGGAGCAGGGTGAGTTTGTACGACGCCTGCGCGCTCTCGAGCGTGTGTTGCGTGACCGAAAGCAGTTCGTTGTCAGCAAGCAGCGTCAGGTACTGGTCCGCAACCTCGGAAACGAGCAGGATGTCGACGGCCTTGCGCGCCTGCGCGGTCGCGAAGTACTGTTGCAGCGCCTGGTCGCTCAGGCTCTGCAAGCGGCCGAAGAAATCGAGTTCCCAGGAAGCGGATAGCCCGACAGCATAGTCATGGGTCAGTGCCACGTTGCCACTGGTCGCAACGTCTGCCGGGGTCCGCGTAGTTGAGTACTCGGCGAATCCGCCGACCTGCGGAAACAACGCGGCGCGCTGGATGCGGTATTGAGCCTGTGTCTGTGCTACGTTCAAAGCAGCGACGCGCAAGTCCCGATTGTTGGCGAGCGCGATCGCGACAAAGCGCTGCAAGCGTGGATCGGTCAGGAAATCGCGCCAGCCGATATCGGCGGCGGGCAACGTCGTGCCTGCAGACCGCACCGACGGCTTGTAGGCATCGCCGGTCGGATACGCCGTGGCCACCGGCAACGCGGGGCGCTCGTAAGTCGGCTGGAGGGAACACCCGGCAAACAGCGCTGCGATAGCGATGAGCGCTACCCCGTAAAGGATGCTGTCGACACCCGCTCGGTTCAACCTGTGGTCGCGTTTCATTTTGCTCCTCCGCCATCCGCATCGGCCGCAATCGGCAGCGGCAGTGCCGGTGCCGAAGCGGCCTTCGGCTTGAACAGCTTTTCGGTTACAACGACGAAAAACATCGGGATCAGGAATGGGGCGAGGAACGTGGCGCTCAACATGCCGCCGATAACGCCACGCCCGACTGCGTTCTCGCTGCCCGATCCTGCGCCGTTGGCGATGGCCAGCGGCAATACGCCAAGGACAAAGGCGAGCGAGGTCATCAGGATGGGACGCAACCGCAGATGCGCAGCCTCGACCGCGGCCTCGATGGCCGACCGTCCCTTGGCCTCGAGTTCGCGCGCGAACTCGACGATCAGGATCGCGTTCTTCGAGGACAGGCCGATGGTGGTCAGAAGACCGACTTGGAAGTAGACGTCATTTTCGAGATGCAGTGCCGTTGCTGCCGCGAGCGCACCAAGAATCCCGAGCGGCACGACCATGATCACGGAAATGGGCACCATCCAGCTCTCGTAGAGCGCGGCGAGGCTCAGGAATACGACGAGGATGGAAAGCCCGTACAGCATGGGTGCCTGCGAGCCCGATTGTTGTTCCTGCAGCGAGATCCCAGTCCACTCGTAGCCGATCCCCGCCGGCAGCTGCTGCGCGAGCCTCTGCATGGCCGCCATCGCCTGCCCCGTGCTTCTGCCGGGCGCAGCCTGCCCCTGGATCTCCACCGCGGAAACGCCGTTGTAGCGCTCCAACTTCGGTGAGCCGTAGCTCCACGATCCACTCGCGAATGACGTAAAGGGCACCATGCTGCCGCTGGCGTTGCGGACGTAAAGCGACCTGAGGTCCTCGGGATTCATCCGGAACGGGGCGTCGGCCTGGACATAGACCTTTTTGACGCGACCGTCGCTATCCAGGAAATTGTTGACATACCGAGAGCCCCACGCGATCGAGAAGGTCTGATCGACATCACTCAGGTTGATGCCGAATGCACTCGCCTTCTCGCGATCGATGTCGATCTTGTATGTCGGGTTGTCGTTGAGCCCATTGGGGCGGACGAGTGCCAAGTTCGGGTCCCGCCGTGCCTTGGCAACGAGCTCATCACGCGCCTGCATCAGCTTGGCGTGCCCGAGGCCCGCCCGGTCCTCGAGTTCGAAATCGAAGCCCGACGCAGTTCCCAGAGCAGGTATCGACGGCGGATTGATCGGAACGATGGTCGCAGTCTGATACGACGCAAAGTGCCTGGCCGTTCGGGCCAGGACCGCTTGCACCTTGAGATCGGCGCGCTTGCGCACGGACCAATCCTTGAAGCGGATGAAGACCAGGCCCTGGTTTTGTCCGCGCCCCGCGAAATTGAAGCCCGCAAGCTCGAACACGGCCTCGACGGCTGCTGCTTCGTCGTGCAGCAGATAGTCACCTACGTCGTCGACCGCGGTTTGCGTTTGAGCCTGCGTCGAACCCGGTGGGGTCTGAACCTGAATGTAGGCGACGCCCTGGTCCTCGTCGGGCAGGAATCCGGTCGCCAGACGCACGAACAGCAAACCGACGGCCAGGATCAGCGTCCCGTAGATCAGCAGCCAGCGGGCGGATCGATTGATCACGTAACGGACGCTGCCTACGTACTTGTTGCGACCGTGCTCGAAGCCGCGATTGAACGCACCAAGGAAACCTTTGCTCGCGCCGCCCACATGGCCGGTCGCCCTCAACATTGTGGCGCACAGCGCGGGACTGAGCGACAACGCGACAAAGACCGAAAGCAGCATCGCGGAAACGATCGTGAGCGAGAACTGGCGATAGATCGCCCCCACTGACCCGCTGGAGAACGCCATCGGCACGAACACCGCGCTTAGCACCACGGCGACACCGACCAGGGCACCGGTGATCTGTCCCATGGCCTTGGTTGTCGCCTCGCGAGCCGAAAGCCCTTCCTCGGCCATCACACGCTCGACGTTCTCGACTACGACGATCGCATCGTCGACCAGGAGCCCGATGGCGAGCACCAGCCCGAACATCGTTAGCGTATTGATCGTGAACCCGAACGCAGACATGACTCCGAATGTTCCGAGCAGCACCACCGGCACCGCAATGGTCGGAATCAGCGTCGCGCGCAAATTCTGCAGGAACAGATACATCACCAGAAAGACCAGCAGGATGCCTTCGAACAGCGTCTTGACGACCTCCGTGATCGAGATCCTCACGAACGGCGTGGAGTCGTACGGATACACGACTTGCAGCCCGTGTGGGAAATACGGCGCAAGCTCGCCGATGCGCGCCCGCACCGCCCTCGCGGTGGCAAGCGCGTTGGCGCCCGGCTCCAGCTGGATGCCTATCCCCGAAGCCGGTTGCCCGTTGTATCTCCCGTCGATGAAATAGCTTTCGGCGCCAAGGTCGATGTGCGCGACGTCGCGCAGACGCACCTGCGACCCATCGGCGCCGGCTTTAAGCAGAATGTTGCCGAACTCGGCCGGCGTGCGAAGCAGCGTCGCTTCCGTGATGGTCGCCGTCAGCCGCTGGGTCGTCGGTGCCGGCGTCCCGCCGAGCTGGCCGCCGGCGACCTGGACGTTCTGGTTCTGGATTGCGGTCGTGACATCCACCGGCGTCAACGCATAGCTGTTGAGCTTGTCGGTGTCGAGCCAGATGCGCATCGCGTACTGGGTGCCGAACACGTTGAAGTTGCCAACGCCGTTGACGCGGCTCAGCGGGTCTTGCAAGTGCGAGGCAATGTAGTTGGCGATGTCGTAACGTGACATGCTGTTGTCGGTCGAAACAAAGCCCGCAATCAGCAGATACCCGTTGCTCGATTTCGTCACCTTGATGCCCGCCTGCTGTACTTGTGCGGGCAGCAGCGGAGTCGCGAGCTGCAGCTTGTTTTGCACCTGCACCTGCGCGATATCCGGATTGGTCCCGGCGGCGAAGGTCAGTGTCGTGGTCGCCGTGCCGGAGTCGTCGGAATTGGACGATATGTACAACAGGTTATCGAGCCCGCTCATCTGCTGCTCGATCACTTGCACGACCGTGTTTTCCACGGTCTCCGCAGAGGCACCGGGGTAGGTCGCCATGATCTGGATCGAAGGCGGCGCGATGGTCGGGTACTGCTCGATCGGCATGGAGCGGATCGACAATGCCCCTCCCAGCATGATCAGGATGGCGATGACGATCGCGAAGATCGGGCGGTCGATGAAGAACTTGGCCATGGCAGGACTCCCTATCGCGCGCTGGCGGTGACCGAGGTGGGTGTTTGCGGGGCCGGCGAGCCGGTGGCCATTGCCGCGAGGGACGAGAGCGACGGCGTCGTGGCAGCCGTTGTCGTCGGCACCTCCACCGCCTGGACCACGCTTCCAGGCTGCACCTTCTGCACGCCGGCGACGATGACGCGATCGCCATCGTTCAGTCCACCGTCGACTATCCACTGATCGCCGCTTGCGCCTCTGAGTTGCAGCGAACGCACCGCGACCTTGTTGTCAGAGCCGACGACCAGGGCCGTCGCCTGTCCTTTCGGATCATGCGTTACGCCGACTTGCGGCACGAGAACCGCGTTGTCGTTCACGCCCTCTTCGATGCGTGCGCGCACGAACATTCCAGGAAGCAGGATGAAGTGCGGGTTGGGAAAGAGCGCGCGTACCGTCACCGTGCCGGTCCCCTGGTCGACGGTAATGTCGGAAAACTGCAAGGAACCCGGGAGCGGGTATTGCGTTCCGTCCTCGAGCAGCAGCGTCACCCGGGCTTGCTGCGGACCGACGAGCTTCAACTGGCCTGTTGCCAGGTCGCGGCGCAATTGCAGGCCCTCGACACTCGATTGCGTAAGGTCGACATAGATCGGATCGATCTGCTGTACGGTCGCCATGAGCGTTGCGGCACTTGCCTGCACATAGGCGCCCTGGGTAACCTGTGACACACCGCTGCGACCGGTGATCGGCGATACGACGTTGGTGTAGCCGAGGTTGATCTGGGCCATTGCCACCGCCGCCTTGCCCGTCGCAACATCGGCAGCAGCTTGTCCCTGAGCAGCTACGGCATTGTCGTAGTCCTGTTTACTGACCGCGTTTGCGGTGACGAGTACCTTGTAGCGCTCGGCTTGGGCCGTAGTCGACGCGAGATTGGCTTCCGCCTTCTGCAGCGAAGCGGTCGCGCTGTTGAGCGCGGCTACATAAGGCGCCGGGTCAATCTGATAGAGACGCTGCCCCGTCTTGACGTCTCCACCCTCTGTGAACTCGCGCTTGAGCACGATGCCGTCGACGCGGGCTCGTACTTGCGCCACGAGAAAGGCGGAGGTTCGCCCCGGGAGCTCCGTCGTGATCGGTACGCTCGATCGGTGCACGCTCACCACCGAGACTTGCGCAGGCTGCACGGTCGTTGCCGGCTTGGCGGTCCCGCAGCCCGCCAGAATGATGGTGGCCAGTGCGGGTGCCAGTCCCATGCCGATTGCCCTCAACAGATCGAAATTCATGCGCAGCACCGTTGGTTAGTTGGACAGTGCGTTCATGGTGGGGGCGATTGGCTAACTACCCATTTCACCTTGGTTGGGTTGCATTTCATCTGCAATCTGGGGCGTTACTCGAAGCGGCGACCGGAATATTGTTTACGCGGGCACCGTTGCTCGTTGGGTCGGGCGTGCTGCGTTTCATTTGAAATCTCCCGGCCCCAGGCTGAAACGCCGCCGCAAGGCAGTTATCCGACACTTGGCTCGCAACTTCAATCGCGGTGCGCCTGGCTCGGCCAGGCGTCCGCAGAGAGGTTCCCTGCCACGCGGCCGGCAGCGCCTGTTGGTGTTGTGCGCAGAGGGCGGGTAACGATCGGGACTGAAAGGACGTCGAGAACCATGGAAACCATTGAAATTGGAACCTCCGGAATCACCGCTTCGCGAATCGCCCTTGGCACCTGGGCCATCGGCGGGTGGATGTGGGGCGGAAATAGCGATCTGGACCAATCGGTTCAGACCATCCGCTCGGCCATCGAGCGCGGAATCACGCTGATCGATACCGCCCCGGTCTACGGCTTCGGCCGTTCTGAGGAGATTGTTGGCAATGCGCTCTCGGGCGGGCTGCGCGAAAGAGCAGTCATTGCGACAAAAGCAGGGCTCGAATGGGGCGACGGCAAGGTGTGGCGAAACGCCTCGCCAGCGCGCATCCGCGCGGAGATCGAACAGTCGTTGCGGCGGTTGCGCACCGATTACATCGACCTCTACCAAGTGCATTGGCCCGATCCTCTCGTGCCGATTCAGGACACGGCAGAAGCGCTTGCCGGCTTATTGCACGAGGGCAAGATCCGCGCCATCGGCGTATCAAACCATTCGGCGGCGCAAATGGCCGAATTCGTGAAAATCGCTCCGATTCACGCCGTGCAGCCGCCCTACAACCTCTTTGAGCGCGAGGCGGACAGCGGCGTGCTTCCGTATGCGGCGCGGCACAACATGGCCGTCCTGTGCTATGGCGCGCTGTGTCGCGGGTTGCTCACGGGGTCGATCACTGCCTCCACGGCATTCAAGGGCGATGACCTGCGGCGCAACGATCCCAAGTTCCAACAGCCCCGATTCGCCCAGTACCTGGCCGCGGTGGATTCGCTCGACCGTTACGCGCGGGATCGCTTTGCCCAGGGAGTGCTCGCGCTCGCGGTGCGATGGGTCCTCGACCAGGGCAACACCATCGCCCTGTGGGGCGCACGTCGCCCGGCGCAACTGGACCCGGTTGGCAATGCCTTCGGTTGGAGACTCGACGACCAGGCGAAGCGGGACATTGATGAAATCCTTCGGCGGACCATAACGGATCCGGTCGGTCCCGAATTCATGGCGCCGCCTTCACGCCAAGATGCGGCGCTCGCCGCGCAGGAGTCGACATGAGAATCGGAATCGTAGGGACCGGACGAATGGGGACCGCAGTCGCGCGTCGCCTGCTCGAGCTCGGCAATGAAGTCTGGGTCTGGAATCGCACCACTTCCAACGCGCATGACGCGCTCGAGGCCGGGGCGAAGTGGACCCCGACGTTAGGCGAACTGGTTGATCATTCGGAGGTCGTGATCTCGTTCCTTCGCGACAATGCCGCGGTCAGGCGCGTCTACCTCGGCAGCAACGGACTGCTGAGCTGCCGTGTGGAAGGGCGTCACTTCATCGACATGAGCACGGTGACTCCGGACGCTCATTGGCCGATCGGCCCGGTCATGATGTCTCGCGACGCTGGCTTCATCGAGTGCCCCGTAAGCGGCTCAATATCCGCTGCACGGTCCGGGTCCCTGGTCGGATTCGCCGGCGGTGAAGCCCTCGAGTACGCCCGTGTGCGGCCGTTGCTCGAGCAGCTTTGCCGTCGTGTCGAGCACCTCGGCCCGCTCGGTGCCGGTGCTCGGATGAAGCTTGCCGCAAATCTCCTGTTGACCGTGTTTTGGCAGGCCCTCGGCGAGTCTTTGCTGCTGGTCGATCCCTCGGGTTCGGATGCCGCGCGCGCGGTCGACCTCCTCGCCGACTCGAACATAGGGGCCGCGGTCCTGCGAACGAGAGCACCTCAGGTGGTCGCCGCCATGAAAGGAACCGCTCCTGGCATGGCTGCATTCGACGTCGACACCATGCGCAAGGACCTGCGCTACATGGCTCAAGAGGCGTTGGCCCATGGGAACTCGCTGCCGCTGGCGACCCGCACCCTCGAATGCTTCGATCGTGCGTCGCAAGAAGGAAGCGGCGACGTAGACAGCGTGGCCTACCCCGCCTACTGGCTCGCCCGGCAGAAGGCTGTGGCCGGCAACGGCTGGCAGTCCGCCGCGGTGGAATCGACGCCTTGAGAATTTTTTGCCGGGAAGTCCAATGCTAGCCTTGATCGCAGAATATGGCCTCGCGCTGGTATTCGCGAACGTGCTCGTTCAGCAGATGGGGCTCCCGATCCCCGTCGTTCCGACGCTGATCGTGGCAGGTGCGCTGGCCGCGAACGGAAAATTGTCCGCATCGGCGCTCTTTGCGGTGGCGTTTGCCGCCTGCGCGCTGAGCGACGCAACCTGGTATGCCACCGGCCGACACTACGGCCGTCGCGTGTTGGAGGTTCTCTGCCGGATTTCGCGGTCGCCCGAGGCGTGCGTGCACCAGTCCGAGTCGCAATTCCGTCGTTGGGGCCGGCTCACCCTGGTGCTGGCCAAATTCATTCCGGGTGCATCGATGATTGCGCCGGCCTTGGCGGGCACCACGCGACTCAGCTGGTGGTCGTTCGCGCTTTTGGACGGCCTGGGCGCGGCCATGTGGAGCGGGGTGGCCATCGGCTCGGGGATGCTGCTGCATCGGCAGATTGGTCGCCTCATCGCTATGCTGCAGGAACTCGAACCGATCGCCATCGGGTCGATCGCGGCATTGCTGGCCGCATACATCGCGGTCAAGTGGTGGCAGCGACGTCGCTTCCACGCCAGGCTGCGCATGGCACGGATAAGCGTCGATGAGTTGCACCGACTGATTGCCGAAGGCGAGCGGCCGGTAATCGTCGACCTGCGCACGCCGCTCGTTCGCGACCAGGACAGCCGTATCATTCCAAGTGCCGTGGTTGCCGACTTCGCCGACGTGGAGCGATGGCGCGACCAATTGCCGGCGGATCGCGAGATCGTCTTCTACTGCACGTGCCCGAACGAGGCGGGGGCCGCCCACGTCGCGCGGCAATTGATGGATCTGGGCTACACGCGGGTTCGCCCCCTGCTTGGAGGATTGAATGCCTGGATCGCGGCCGGCTATGAAGTCGGAAGGGCGCCTATCGCCGCAGGCGGTCGAACGTCGATTCCGGCAATCTCGCGAGCCGCTCTGCGTGGAGCCGGTGACGCCAATAGCGCAACGATCGCGACGCGCTGAGGCTACGTGGTCCGCCAAGAAGCATGCCGCGGGACAGCCAGTCCGCCGCCCTTGCAGTCCGCATTCATGCGAGTAGACTATTGATTCGATTGGGTAATTCGTGACGGCCATGACTACGCTTCCGCCGCATGTGCTAGCGATCGACGACGATGCTGGGATGCGCCAGCTCATCGCCGACTACCTCGGCGAGCATGACCTGCGCGTAACCACGGTCGCAACCGGGTCGGCGATGGAGAAGGTCCTTGCCGAGCAGGCAATCGACGTGGTCGTCCTCGATCTGCGGCTGGCCGGCGAAGACGGGATGCAGCTTGCGAGAAAGCTGCGAGAGACCTCCGAGGTCCCGATCATTATCGTCAGCGGCCGCAAGGACGAAGCCGATCGCGTCATGGCGCTCGAGCTCGGCGCCGACGACTACGTCACCAAGCCGTTCGGCCCGCGCGAGTTGCTAGCGCGGGTGCGCGCGGTCCTGCGTCGCTACAAAACCACCAACGAGGTGCTTCCGGCACGCCATGAAAAGCGGCGAGCATATCGCTTCGCCGGGTGGGAATTGAATCTTCGTACGCGCAGACTTACCGGGCCCGGCAGCCAGCGTGTCGAGCTCAGCAATGGCGAATTCAGCCTGCTCGAGGCATTCTGCTCCGCGCCACAGCGTGTCCTTTCGCGCGAGCAGTTGCTCGATCTTTCGCGACTGCACAACGCCGAAGTCTATGATCGCTCCATCGACGTTCAGATCCTGCGGCTGCGTCGCAAGATCGAGGTGAATCCGTCGAAACCCGAGTACATCAAGACCGAGCGCGGTGCCGGCTACATCTTTGACGTGCCGGTCGAAACGCTGCGCTGAGATGTCGCTGCGGCCGTTCGGATCCGTGAACGATTGCGACATCGCCACGCCCCGCGTCGACGCTCCGAGCCAGTTACAGCTGTAATGCGGGGGGACGGGAGCGAAATCGTGCCACAGCGCCAGAGTGATGAAATGGTAGCCATCACCAGCAACCAGCGGATGCGTTCTGGACCGGATCATGTCGGATGTCGTGATCATCGAGGAAGACAAGCTCATGTGCAGCCTTCTGACGGAATGGCTTAGCGCAGAGGGGTATTCGGTGCGAAGCGTCGCGCCCCGCGAGTCTCAAGCGGCGAACAAGGCGGATCTCGTCATTGTCGACGTGTACATGCCACGGCACGAGGGCAAGAGTCGGTTATCCGCTGTCAAGTCGGCGCACCCGGAAACGCCTCTGATTGCGATATCGGGGCAGTTTCGTCCGGGACTCGCCGGATCGTGCTCCGCGGCGCATGCGCTTGGCGTGCAGCAGGTGATCGCCAAACCGTTCTCGCGACGCGACCTTCTCCTGGCAGTCCGGAACGTGATCGGCCCTGCCTGCTGATGGCGCGCGGCCCGGTGACGCCGCAAGAGTCCGACTCCGGCTCGCTGCTGGCTGATGCAACACGTGCAGCCCGGGTGCGGGTGTGGATTGTCGTCATAGGTGTGTTGGTCATCGCTGCGTTTGCGGGCTCGTCGGCTTACGATGCCTGGCGTTCGTACGAGCGCACCATATCGGCGAACGCCCGCGAACTCGGCAATCTGGCCAAGACGCTCGCTGAGCAGGCGCAGGATTCCCTGCAGACGTCCGATCTCCTGCTCCGCGACACGGTCACCTGGTACGAGACCGAGCATCCTGAATCCGGCGACGTCGCAAGCGCCAAGCTCGCTGCGAGAGCGGCAGGATTGCCGGCCGTGCGCGTGGTTTCGATCATGGACGAGCACGGAGTGCCGCGCTTTCGATCGCGAGAACTGCCGGCAACAGTCGCCAGTGTTTCCGACCGGACGTATTTCATCGCTCAGCGGGACCACCCTGATCTCGGGGTCGTTCTTAGCGATCCGTTGCTTACGAAAGCCGAGCATCGCCCCGCAATCGTGATGTCACGGCGACTCGACAAGAGGGATGGAAGCTTTGATGGCATCGTGCAGGCGGAAGTCGATCTCGGCGCGTTTCAGCGCGTGTACGAGGCGATCTATCTGGGGCAAGGCAGCGCAATCAACCTCCTGCGCGACGACGGGATGCTGGTGGTACGCGAGCCGCAGGCGCCGCAGGCCTTCGGGGTCAAATTTCCGGAGCTCGTCGCGGCAGGGTCCGAAGGTGCCGGCCTCCAGGTAAGCCCGATTGATAAGGAGCCGCGATTTGTCGGCATCGCGCACGTTGCGGGATTCCCTCTGGTGGTCGCGGTCACACGGGACAAACGCGTCGCGCTCGAGGGTTGGCGTGACCAGGCTTACCGCGTCGCGGCACGAACCCTGATTCTCATGCTGCTCGGGGCGTTGGCGATTGCAGCACTCGTCTACCAGCTGCGACGAATTGAAGTTGGCGAACGGGCGCTGCGTCAAAGCGAGGAGCGCTACGCGCTGGCCATGGAAGGTGCGAACGAGGGGCACTTCGACTGGAACATCGCGGACGGAACTGGGTTTTTGTCGCCGCGAATGAAACTGTTGCATGGGCGCAGCGTCGACGCCGTCGTCACCAGCCGCGAAGCATGGTTCGCCGAGCTCGAAATTCATCCCGATGACATCGCCCGGATGGACGCTGCCCGGCGCGATCATTTCGAGGGACGGACCGACCATTACGAAGCGGAACACCGGGTTCGCCATCCCGATGGCCAGTGGCGCTGGGTGCAGTCGCGCGGTCGCGCCCTTCGCGATGGGTCCGGCAATGTGCTTCGCTTCGTCGGCTCGGCAATCGACATCACCGCGCGCAAGAATGCGGAAGCGGAGAAGGAGCGGCTGGAGACCCAACTTCGGCAATCGCAGAAAATGGAAGCGATGGGGACGCTGGCGGGCGGGATCGCGCACGACTTCAACAATATCCTCGGAGCCATCCTCGGCTACGGTGAGCTGGCGCAAAAAGCGGCTCCGGAAGACAGCCTCGTGCGCCGCTATCTCGATAACGTCATGCACGCCGGTGGCCGGGCGAAAGCGCTGGTCGAACGCATTCTTGCGTTCAGTCGCAGCGGCGTGGGTGAAAGAGGGCCCGTCAACGTGCAGTCGGTTATCGACGAAACGCTGGAGCTACTGGCCGCGTCGATGCCTCCCAACGTACGCCTCGACAAGCGCCTCGACGCCGGCGACGCGGCAATTCTGGGCGACGCCACGCAGCTGCACCAGGTTGCCATGAATCTGTGCACCAACGCGCTGCAGGCGATGGACAAGGGCGGCGTGCTCGAGGTCAGTCTGGATCGTGCCGACGTGGCCCAAAGCTACAGGCTGTCGCACGGCAGCCTGGTCCCGGGGGCTTACGCAAAGCTGACCGTGAGCGACACTGGCGGCGGTATTCCGCCGCAGGTGCTCGATCGGATGTTCGACCCCTTCTTCACCACCAAGGGGGTCGGCGAGGGGACTGGCCTGGGACTCTCGCTGGTGCACGGCATCGTGTCGGACCTGGGCGGCGCGATCGACGTTCGCACGACGGTTGGCGACGGCACGGTGTTCACGATCTGGTTACCGATTGTTGGCGAAGCACCCGCTCCTGCCGCCAAGGTCGACATGTCCCTGCCGCACGGCCAGGGCCAAACCGTCCTGATCGTCGACGACGAGAAGCCGCTGGTCGCGCTGGGCGAGGAGATTCTGGCCGAACTCGGCTATGAGCCGGTAGGATTCAGCTCGAGCACGGCGGCTCTCGAGGCGTTCCGCGAGGCGCCGCAGCGCTTCGATATCGTCCTGACCGATGAGACGATGCCCGAGCTTACCGGCACCGCACTGGCCCGCGAAATGCAACTGCTGCGGCCGGATATCCCGATCGTGCTGATGAGCGGCTACAGCGGTGCCCAATTGCATGAGCGGGCGCGCGCGCTCGGTATCCGGGAAGTGTTGCACAAGCCGCTGCAGACCAAGGACATCGCCGAGTGCCTCGGACGCATCCTGCAGCACTGCACGCCAGCCCCGACCAGAGCGTGAGCGGGCGTGGCTTTTTTGGCCACGCCCTCGTCGGGTCTTAAAGCCGCGCTAAGCGACGTTCCTGCGCGCTTCTGAAGGCGCCGTTAGGTGGCAACGCAGGCTGCCGCTCGTACAAAGACCAGTTAAATCAATAACGTGTAACACTTACCGATCGCGGGTGATTATCCCGAAGGCAGAGCATCGCGCTAGAATTTCTGCCTTCGATCCAGGGACCCCGATATGCGAGCCGCTGGAGCAATCTTTTTCATCACCGGAATAGCCTGCCTTGGCTGGGGCGTGAGAACGGTCGCATCCTACGGTGTCCCCGTATCCTGGGCTGGGCTCCGCTATTGGGGGGCGACGGCTGCTTTCCTGTACGTTGCCTATATCCTGTTTCGCGCTGTGGCGGGTGCTCGCTGGCTGGCCATATTCGTCTCAGCGTGCCTGGTCGCCGCATGCGGCGTTGTCTTATCGGCTGTTTTTCTGCCTGATACTCTCATACATCCCATCGCTGCCACCCCCTGGGAGTGGTGGGCGACCATCGGCGCGTTTCTGACGCTGTGCGTTGCTCATTTAGCGGCGATCCTGTTGCTCCTGTTCGCCAGGCCTCGGTGCACCGACCCATCCTTACGGACCCCGTAGAAGCAGATTCGTCTCCGCGGTGACATAAGACCAATCGCCGGTATACTCAAATGGCCGGGTCTTGCCTCAAGCCAGTTGGTGCACGCAATCGCCGCATTCGCGAGGGGGGCCTCGTTCGCGTGATCGGTATGCCGGATCTCGCAACCGTGCATCTCGAAGGACGGGCGCAAGCTGGAAGCGGTTTTCTTGCCCATTCGCGGCAGGTGCAGGCGAGCGGAAGAGTTCAATCGCTGCCGGTTTGTGGAGCTCTTCTTTCGGGTCCGCGCGACCATCAGCTGGAAATGTCGAGAAACTGTCCGCCTGCGCGGGGATACCTCTGTGTTGGGAACAGTTGGAGTCGATATGGGTGAAACGCACGCTGCCCGTCCGGGCGCTGGGCACCATCGGGGCCGTTGGATCGCGGGCGCAGTATTGGCCATCTTGGTCATCCTCGTGCTCATCCACATCTTCGAGGGCAAGAAGGTTCAGCGCGGCCCGCAGCCGGAGGTAGTCAAGGTCGACAAGGCCTTCCGGGGCGACATGCCGGAGACCTTGTCCGAGCTCGGCACCGTGGCGCCCGTCGCCACGGTGACCGTGCTTCCGCAGCTCTCCGGTTATCTTACCGAGGTCGGGTACAAGGAGGGGCAGGACGTCAAGAAGGGCCAGTTCCTCGCGCAGATCGACCCTCGCCAGTACGAAATAAACCTGCAACAAGCCCAGGCCGCGCTGCTCAAGGACCAGGCCTCGCTCGACCAGGCGCGCTCCGACCTCGAGCGCTACGAGAACCTGGACAAGAAGAAGGCGATTGCCGAGCAGACCCTCGTCGACCAGCGCTTCCTGGTCAAGCAGGACGAAGCGCAGGTCAAGTCCGACGAGGCGAACATCGCCCAATACAAACTCGATCTCATCTATTGCCACATCGTCGCGCCGGTCGCCGGCCGCGTGGGTCTGCGCCTCATCGACCCGGGCAATTACGTGACGGCCTCGAGCTCGCCCGGCATCGCGGTCATCACCACCATGAGGCCGACCACGGTCGAGTTCACGGTCGCGCAGAACGATCTCGCCAAGGTCATCGAGCGGGTGAACGCCGGCGCGAAGCTGCCGGTAACGGCCTACAGCAGCGACAACAACAAGCAGATTGCGACCGGCACGCTGTATGCGCTCAGCAACCAGATGACGACCAGCACGGGCACGGTGACCTTGCGCGCAAGCTTTCCGAACGACGACGAGGCGCTCTTTCCGAGCGAGTTCGTCAACATCAAGATCCTGGTCGACACGCTGCACAATGC
>Ga0074045_10001957_pt1 | contig 19490 bp, 31 predicted proteins | sample BogForMeECP23OM2_FD_94442 | JGI IMG/M metagenome (GOLD analysis project Ga0074045, IMG submission 94442) | Bog forest soil microbial communities from Calvert Island, British Columbia, Canada - Bog Forest MetaG ECP23OM2 | ecosystem: Environmental > Terrestrial > Soil > Wetlands ...
GACCATGACATCGCGCGGCGCTCCCCGCACGCCCTTGGCGAGACGATCCGTAAATCGAATCAGGAGTATCTGCGGCCAGGCGTTGACGATCGCCAGCAGCGGCTTAACCGCATTTGCGACAAAATATCCCGCAACCACGACCGGCTTGCGGCGATGGATATGGTCGGTAAGGTATCCGGAGAAAAGCTTGGCAAACGAGGCCACGCTCTCGGCCACGCCTTCGATCAATCCCAGCTGTGCCGGCCCCGCCCCCAGCGTCGCCAGAAATGCCGGCAACACCCAGTACGCCATCTCCGTGGCAGTGTCGTTCAGAAAAGACGTGAAGCCGAATGCATAGATATTGCGAGCAGCGGAGGGGTCACGCTCGGGAGGCGAGGGCATTGCTAGTTTTTACCACGAACACGAAGGGACACAGAAGGCGCAGGATTTGGGGAAACGCTGCTGACGCTCCCCTCAGTACATCGCGTCGTACTTCGTCACCACCCACTCCCCATCCTTGTTCTCGGTTGTGACCGTGAACAGTTCCTGATACGTACCAGACTGACCAGCGTGGTTCAGCCGCTTGCCGCGGTAGTGAAGGATGGTCAGGGGCGGCGCACTCTCCCACTCTGCCAGTTCCCAGGAAAGCAGCGGATGCTGCCCCTCCGAATCGCAGATGAAGTGCGCATACTTCCTGCGGTAGTCGTGCTCCCATCCGGAGAGCAACTGGTCGCAGTGGCCGTCTCGCAATTCGTGCAGAAATTTGTTGGCGCTGTGCTCGATGGTGCGATCGCGCAGCGGATTCATCCGGATACTCACTGGCAGGCCAGTGAGAGGATCGTGGTCTTCGGACCGCGCCAGCACTGGTCCCTGATTGCTCAGCCACCAGATGTAGCCAAGAAATCCAAACACCATCAACGCGCCAACGCCGACAGCAATGCCGATCTGTGTGCGAGTGAACCCCATCCTGAGAGAAAGTTTATCTGGATGGCAATTTACCGCAAGATTACCGGCGGGAGACGCAAGAGGACATGTACCGCCGTTCGAACGGTGATCGCATGATCGCGAGGAAAGGGTTCAGAGATCTAGCTTTTTCGTACGGCGTTTTACCGCGGCGCCGACGGGGCACTCGCAACCCCATCCGCGTTATATGCGATGACCCGATACCTGGCGCCGAAAATCATCGCTGGTTTGGGATCAGGCCAAGGTGAATCGGCGTCTGTGGCGCACTTGTCGCAAATCGTTTCCCAGGAGTCGGCCTCACCGACCTGACGCTGCACGCTGTAGCTGACTGCTCCTGCCGACCCGCGCCATCCGATAAAACCCAAACCTTTTGTCGTAATCACCGGTGGGGGCGGTACCTGATGCGGAGGGATCTGCATTCCAGCCATCGCATAAGCATGGCTGCGCAATTGCTGCGCGCGTGCCCGCATGTCATCGCTGGTGTTGACCATCGTGGTGATTCCACCGTAATAAAGAGCCCACCATTGGCCGCTTTCACCCTTTCGCGCATAAACTTCGTTGCTGACATTGGCAGGAATCGATTGCCAACCGAAGTTATCGGCGTGAGCCTGCAAAGCCCAATAGTCATCGCCCGAGATATTAGGATCGGTTTCTAAATTGTGCAGCACTAGCTGAAGATCATTTTGTGTCGGCCAATCCGTAACGTCCCAGCCAAACTCATTCACGATGTAGGCCTTTCCGTGAGCGGTTGCGGCAGCCGCATCCTGAGAAAGAGATTGCGCTGTAGTTTTCTCGAGGTCGGCTACGAGTGCATCCCAGTGCGGGTAGTATTCCCAAGTCACCAGATCGGGCGTTTTGGCATCCAGTGCATTCTTGTCGTATCGAAAGAAACCACTCGTATCCAGATACAAATGTCGCGCGTCGATCGATTTAACGAACTTTCCAATCGTATCGATCCACGGCAAGTAAGGTGTGAAATCCCGTGAGCGTGACGTCCACACCACCCCGAGCCCGCACATATTGCAGTTTTCCCACGCCAGGATGGTGGGATCATCTTTATAGCTGAGCCCCGTCAGTGCATTCTTGTGGTTCAAAACCGCGGAAACGTGATTCTCAAACGCGGCAATCACTTCTGGATCCGTAAAGAACGCCTTCGGATCTCTCTGATGCTTCCACTCCACATATTCCCCAGGTCCGCTCAACGCACATGTCGCACAGTCACCCGCCAGGGTGATGATCAAACGGATTCCGCGATCATGTGCAGCCTTGATCGCATAGTCGATGGCTTTGAAGGCTTCAGGGTTAAAGACTCCGGGATTCGGCTCGATGCACAACTCGCAGCCAACGCTATCGCCAAGAGTTTGAGATCGGATCACTCGAGCGCCCATCTCCTTGGCCGTGTCCATCGCATCATCAACCTCAAAATGGCTCGGGTAACGTGGTCCCTGAGGATCGTGCGGCCCATAAGCCTCCAGCCCGAGCCACTCAATGTTTGGACCGCTATACCGGAAGAGCTTGCCGGACAATTGCAACGATGTTCCGGCGCGTGTCACGAATTCTGATCGCTCGTCTACTGGCTGCGGGGATTGTTGCGCGTGAACGAAGGCGTTCAGGAATAGTAAGGTGGACAAAGTGAGAAAGATATGCTTCGAAGTCCTCGTCATGCCCTGACTCCTTTCGGAGTCCAAAAGGAGAAGGCGCGGTCCGAAGACCACGCCTGCCAAAAAGAGTTAGCTAATTTGTTCACTACTTGTTATCTTCTTTTTCTTCCTTCACCGGCTCCGCGCCACCATCATGCGCCGCTTGCGCCTCCGCCTCTTCCATGGCCTTCCTGGTTTCGGCGGCTTTCTTAGCGCGGGCTTCGGCGCGCTTCTCGCGCTTCTCGTCCAACACCTTCTCGCTGCCTAACATTTCGAGGAAGGCCTTGTCCGCGCCGTCACCTTTATTCCAGCCCGTGCGGACGATACGCAGGTACCCACCGTTGCGGTCGCCAAAGCGCGGACCGATGGTATCGAACAGCTTCACTACCGCGGCATCGGTCATTAGATATGCTGCGGCCAGGCGGCGCGCCGCCAGATCGCCGCGCTTGCCGAGAGTGATCATCTTCTCGACCAGAGGCTTGGCGGCCTTGGCCTTGGGAACGGTCGTTTCGACGCGTTCTTCAACGATCACCGACGTGACCAGGTTGCGCAGCAGCGAGCGCCGGTGCGATGTGTTCCGTCCAAGTTTGTAGCCTGCAACTTTGTGACGCATGTCGAACCTCAGTGGTCAGTGGCCAGTGGTCGGTGGCCAGTATCTTGATATTAAAGTCAGCGGCTAGCCGGTCTTTGTTTTGTCTTTTCTGACCACTGACCACTAGCCACTGACCACTTTGTTCTTACAGCTGGTCGTCCGGACCGTAAGCCGATGCCGGCAGGACCAGGTTTGATGTTGGACCGGGCACGGCGTTGCCGTGCTCGTCGATCTTCATGCCCAGGCTGAGACCCATCGTGGAGAGAATCTCCTTGATCTCGTTCAGCGACTTGCGGCCGAAGTTCTTGGTCTTGAGCATCTCGGATTCTGTCTTCTGCACCAGCTCGCCGATGGTCTGGATGTTAGCGTTCTTCAGGCAGTTATAGCTCCGCACAGAGAGTTCGAGCTCTTCGACCGACCGGTTCAGATTTTCGTTGTGAATCTCGGGCTTGCGATCGTCCGAGGACGACGTACCGGTTTCGATTTCTTCCTCAAAGTTGATGAAGATGTTCATATGATCCTTCATCAGCTTCGCCGACAAACCGATCGCGTCGGCAGGAGTGATCGAGCCATTGGTCCACACTTCAAGCGTCAGCTTGTCGTAGTCAGTAATCTGGCCGAGACGCGCCGCTTCCACTGTGTAGTTACATTTGCGCACCGGCGAGTGCACGGAATCAATCGGAATAAATCCGATGCCGAGATCCTCGTCGAAGTTCTTGTCGGCGGAAGTGTAGCCGCGACCGCGCTTCAGGCGCATTTCCATGTCGAGCTTACCGCCTTCGCTGACGGTCGCGATGTAAACATCTTTATCAAGTACCTCCACGTCGCCGTCCGCTTCGATAATTCCGCTGGTCACCACGCCCGGCTGATCGGCGCGCAGATAGATTGCTTTCGGAGCATCGCCGCTGAGCTTGAAAGGAATCTGCTTCAGGTTGAGGATGATGTCGGTCGCATCTTCGACCACGCCAGGGATCGACTGGAATTCGTGCAGCACGCCTTCCATCTTCACCGCGGTAACGGCTGCGCCTTCAATCGAGCTGAGCAGCACGCGCCGCAGAGCATTGCCCACGGTGGTGCCGAAGCCGCGCTCAAAAGGCTGCGCCCAGAAAATTCCATATTTATCGGTGAGGGTGGAGGTATCGACTGCGAGACGTTTCGGTTTTTGAAAACCTTTCCAAAGCATTTGTTTCTCCTTCGGCCGCTTGGCTCAGTTCTGGCTCCCTGAGTCGGTCCGGACTCAGGTCAAACGCCAGCACAGGCTGATCTGGCTCGAAATGTGGACCGCTAAAATCTGCTTCCAGTTTCTGGTTTCCAGTTCTGGTTTCTCTGGAGCAAGCTACCTTCGGCCCGCACGGGAAACTAGAAACCGGAAACTTGAAACTTATTTACTGTACAACTCAACGATCAACTGCTCATTCACCGGCAACTGAATATCTTCGCGCTTCGGCAACGAGAGCACACGCGCCGTGTAATTGTCGCGATTCACTTCCAGCCAGTTGGGCAGTGTGCCGTGGCTGGCGAATTCCTTGGCCAGTTCCAGCACGGTGAGCTTCTTGCTGTTCTCTCGGATCGAGATCTCTTCGCCCGCACTCACTTCATAGGAAGGAATGTTGACCTTACGATTGTTGACCGCGACGTGTCCATGGCGCACCAATTGCCGCGCCTGGCGCCGCGACTGCGCGAAGCCCAGACGAAAGACCACGTTGTCCAGACGCCGCTCGAGCTGCTGCAAGAGCAACTCACCGGTTACGCCCCGGGTGCGTGCAGCCTTTTCGAAATAGTTGCGGAACTGGCCTTCCAGCGTGAAGTATATGCGCTTGGCTTTCTGCTTCTCGCGCAACTGCAGGCCATAGCCAACAATCTTGGCCTTACGGTCCTTCCCATGTTGTCCGGGAGCGAAGTTGCGCTTCTCGATGGGACACTTGTCGCCAAAACACTTTGCGCCTTTGAGGAACAGCTTCATTCCCTCGCGGCGGCATAGACGGCAGACTGCATCAGTATAACGGGCCAAGTTGTTCTCCTTTTTGATGACCGGTTTACAGGTTTGGCTTCACCCTTCGTCCCGTTCAGTTCTCAGTTGTCGGTTCTCAGTTAAACCCAAAATCCTTCGGCTCTCGCTCTTATCGAGAACTGAGAACCATGAACTGAGAACTGCCGCTTACACTCTACGTCTTTTCGGCGGACGGCATCCGTTGTGCGGGATGGGGGTCACGTCGCGGATGGAACGCACTTCAATACCGGATGAGGCTAGGGCGCGAACGGCCGACTCACGGCCGGAACCTGGGCCGCTGACGCGAACATCCACGCTGCGCACTCCGTGGTCGCGCGCCATGTTGGCCGCATTTGAAGCCGCCTGCTGCGCGGCGAACGGCGTCCCCTTACGCGATCCCCGGAATCCCAGCGATCCCGAACTCTTCCACGACAGAACGTTCCCGTTCATGTCGGTGATAGTCACGATGGTGTTGTTGAAGGACGCCTGCACATAGCACAACCCATGCGGAACGTGCTTGCGCTCCTTTTTCTTGAATGTCTTCTTCTTGCCTTTTTTATCCGGTGCGACCGTGCCGCCCGCTGCTGCTGGTTTCGCCATGAAATCAGTTCTCAGTTCTCAGCTCCCAATTCTCAGCGATCCCGGTTTCAACTGACCACCGAGAACTGAGAACTGAGAACTGCTTCTACGTTTTTGACGTCGCTTTCTTCTTGGTCGATACCGTTCCCTTACGCGGCCCCTTGCGGGTGCGCGCATTGGTATGCGTACGCTGTCCGCGAACCGGCAAGTTACGGCGGTGGCGGAAGCCGCGATAGGAACCGATTTCGATGAGCCGCTTGATGTTCATCGAAACTTCCTTGCGCAGATCGCCTTCCACCATCCCCTGCTGCTCAATCACGGTGCGGATGCGGTTCACTTCTTCTTCGCTGAGGTCTTGCACCTTCTTCATGGGGTCGACTTTCGCCTCATCAAGAATGGCTCCGGCGCGCGGATGTCCTATGCCGTAGATATACGTCAGCGCGATGTTGATGTGCTTCTGGCGCGGTAAATCAACGCCTGCGATACGTGCCATAGTTAATCCTTGATTCCTAAGCCGGGCCTACTAGCCCTGGCGCTGTTTATGCTTCGTGTTGACGCAGATCACCCGCACCACACCCTTGCGGTGAATGACCTTGCACTTGTCACAGATTTTCTTTACCGATGCTCGTACTTTCATAACAATTCTCAGTTCCCGGTTCTCTATTTGTAGCGATAAACAATTCGGCCGCGATTCAGATCGTAAGGTGAAAGCTCCACCGCAACTTTATCGCCCGGCAGGATGCGAATAAAGTTCTTCCTCATCTTGCCAGAAACGTGCGCCAGAACTTGGTGCTTGTTCTCCAGTTCCACCTTGAACATGGCGTTGGGCAGCGGTTCCAGGACCACGGCCATCACTTCAATCGCGTCTTCTTTACTCATGCACCCCTTAACGTAAGTTCTCAGTTAAACCTCACGCTTCTCATCTGAGAACCGAGAACTGAGAACTTCGGTTCCTACTTCGTCAAAATCATCGGCCCGTCTTTCGTAACCGCGACGCAGTGTTCGAAGTGTGCGCTAAAACTGCCGTCAGCTGTCACAGCAGTCCACTTGTCGCCCAGCACGCGCGTTTCGGGCTTCCCAAAATTCACCATCGGCTCGATGGCGATGACCATTCCTTCGCGCAACTTCGCGCCGTGACCTCGCGCTCCATAATTTGGGACTTGCGGTTCCTCGTGCAAGCGCGTCCCAATCCCGTGTCCCACAAATTCGCGGACGACGCTAAAACCCGCGGCCTCGACATGTTCCTGCACCGCAGCTCCTACATCGCCGACGGTGTGGCCAATCACCGCCTGGTCAATGCCGCGATAGAGCGACTCTTCCGTCACGGTCATAAGCTTGCGCAGTTCCGGCGTCACCGTGTCGCTCACCGGAACCGTAATCGCGGCATCGCCATAATAGCCGTCCAGCACCACGCCGCAATCAATCGAAACAATATCGCCTTCTTTCAGCATCCGTTTTTCCGACGGAATGCCGTGCACAATCTCTTCATTCACCGACGTGCACAACACGCAGGGATAATCATAGTATCCCTTGAATGCCGGCTTGGCCCCGAGTTCCGCAATCTTCTTCTCAGCCGATCGCTCCAAGTCCATAGTGCTCAGACCGGGCGCCACGATGGAACGTACATGATCGAGCACCTGACGCACGATGTGGCCGCTTTGCCGCATCCGCTCAATCTCCGACGCCGATTTGCAAACAATTGCCATGCTTCAAGAAAACGTTATGCGTCACGGTCCTCAAGGATCCGGAAAATCTGCTTCGTGACTTCGTCCATCGGCTGATCCCCATTCACCGAGATCAACCTTCCAGTCCGCTCATAGTAGTCGGCCACAGGACGAGTCTGCTCCTGGTAAGCCGCCAAACGGGGCTGAATCACTTCCAACCGATCGTCATTGCGGGTTACCAGCTTCGACCCGTCACAATCGCAAAGCTCATCGACTCGGGGCGGCTGGAAGTGGACGTTGTAGATCCGTCCACAGGTGGGACAAGAACGGCGTCCAGTGATCCGGAGCAACAATTGATTATAATCCACGTTCAAGCGGATCACAATTGGCCAAGCCCGGCTAGACCACGAGTTGTCAAAGAGCTTGTCATCCAGCAAAGCATCAAGCCATCCGGCCTGAGCCGCGGTCCGCGGAAAACCGTCGAGAATATAACCATGTTTGCAATCCGGCTGAATCAGCCTCTGCCGGACCATCTCGCAAACTAGATCGTCGGATACCAGCTCCCCTCGAGCCATCACCGCCTTGGCCGCCTGCCCGAGTTCCGTACCCTGTGCCACGTTGTACCGCAGAATGTCTCCCGTAGAGACCTGTGGTACTAGGTACCGCTCCATAATGCGCTTGGCCTGAGTGCCCTTTCCGGCGCCCGGCGGGCCAAGCAATACCACCGGACCTACGTCGCGTGAGGTTTCCTGCGCCATCGAGTTGGCCAAAGCCTCCCGAACAGTGTTCCCGGGACCTCCCACACGGCGGCCCAGGTGCAGCAACCCCAAATTCTTTCTCTACCCCCGCGGCTACTGGCATCACTTAGCGGTCACAGGTCTTAGCTCCTGGGCAAACTCATCTTGCGCCCGAATACCCAAGACCCATCGCCGAAAGACCTATTCCTCAAGACCAGTTGCGGCGGCCGCGAATACGTCCGCTGCGCGGCGTAAATCCGTCGTAGTGCCGCATGATGAGCTGCGCCTCAATCTGCGTCACAGTATCCATGGCCACGCCCACCACGATCAGCAGCGAGGTTCCACCAAAATAAAAATTCACTCCCAAACCATTCGTCACCCACACTGGAAGCCGCTCAAATAGCGAGCCTCCCAGCCAGAACGGCAAGTGGTTTAAGTGAATACCGGTAATCATCCACTCGGGGATGAACGAGATGATGATCAGATAAAGCGCACCCACCAGCGTAATACGCGTGAGAACTTCATTGATGTAATCGGCGGTGCGCTTGCCGGGACGAATGCCCGGAATGAAGCCGCCATACTTCCGCATATTGTCGGCTACTTCGCTGGGATTGAAGACAATCGACACGTAGAAATAAGCGAAGAAAATAATACCCACGGCATAGAGCACCGTGTATAGCGGCTCGCCCCACCCCAGCATGCGCATCAAGTCGCCAATGTAGCGGCTGTTGCGCAAACCATAGCCGACAGTTTGCGGCAACGTAAGAATCGAAGATGCAAAGATCACGGGCATCACGCCGCCCGCGTTGACGCGCAAGGGAAGGTGGGTAGACTGCCCGCCCATCACCTTCCGCCCTACCACGCGCTTGGCATACTGCACCGGGATACGCCGTTCGCAACGTTCTACGTACACAATGAACGCCACCACTGCGATCATGAACACGACCAGACCGGCCATCAGCACCGGTGTAATCGCTCCCCAGGTTCCGTTCTTGGCCTTTTCCAGCAGATCCTGCACACCTCGCGGAAGCCCTACCACAATGCCGGCAAAGATCAGCAGTGACATGCCGTTGCCGATGCCACGGTCGGTGATCTGCTCGCCCAGCCACATGATGAAGGCGCTGCCCGTAGTAAGGGTCAGCATCGTCATCAGGATGAACCCAGGACCAGGATGCAGTACGAAATCGCCAGCTTTCTCCAAGCCAATGGCGATACCGAACGACTGCACCGCGCTGAGAATCACCGTGATGTACCGGGTCCACTGGGTGATTTTCTTACGTCCCAGTTCGCCTTCTTTTTGCAGCTTGGCTAGCGGCTCATAGACCACGGTCAAAAGCTGCAAGATGATCGATGCCGTGATATACGGCATGATGCCCAAAGCAAAAATGGTCATGCGGCGCAAGTTGCCGCCCGAAAACAGATCCACAAAACCCAGCAGCGATCCGGCATTGTGGCTGAATGCATCTTCCAGCTTCAGGAAGTTCACGCCCGGGGTGGGAAGATGCCCGCCCAGCCGGTAGACCGCGAGCATGGCCAGCGTAAACAGAACCCGCTTGCGCAGGTCAGGGATACGGAAGATGTTCGCCAGCTTCTCAAACATTACTGCAAGACCTCAACCTTGCCGCCCGCTTTGGTGATTTTTTCCTGTGCCGATTTGGAGAACTTGTGTGCGTGTACGGTGATGGCAATCGCGAGTTCGCCATCGCCGAGAACTTTTACCGGATGTTTGGTCTTGATCACACCGGCTTTCCGCAACACGTCGGGTGTAATGGGCGAAGTATGTAGATCCGCGCCCAGAGCGACCAGCCGCTCCAGGCTGACGATGTTAAATTCCTTGCGGAAGATGTTGGTGAAGCCGCGCTTCGGCATCCGGCGATGCAGCGGCATCTGGCCGCCTTCGAAGCCACGGATCAGCCGCATACCCGTGCGAGACCGCTGACCCTTGTGTCCACGGGTAGAAGTTTTGCCCATGCCGGAGCCCATTCCACGCCCCACGCGCTTGCGTTTCTCCGCTGCCTTCTTCGGTGCTCGAATGTTGGATAAATTCATAAATAAGCTCTCAGCCCATCAGCTCTCAGCTTCTAGCCAACAGCGGTTTGCGCTGAAGGCTGAAAGCTGATCGCGCTACTCAACGATCTCAACCAGATGCGGAATCTTGGCCACCATCCCGCGAATGGCCGCATTGTCCGGACGCTCGATCACCTGGTTCAACCGGGTGAATCCCAGTCCCTTCACCACCAGCTTGTGCTTCACTGGAGTGCAAATCGCGGAGCGCACCCACTTCAGGTGAATCTTTCCGCTGCCCGTTGTCACTTTCTTTGCCGTCATCGCCGATTCCTTCTGCACCTAAATCTCTTGCATCGACTTGCCGCGCATGGCCGCTACGCTCTCGCGGCTCTTCAAAGCTCGCAGCGCGGCGAACGTTGCCTTGATCACGTTATGCGGATTCGTCGTGCCAATCGACTTGGTCAGCACGTTCTGCACTCCCGCGGAAGTCATCACTGCACGAACCGCGCCACCCGCAATCACCCCCGTGCCTTCCGGGGCAGGTTTGAGCAGAACCTTCCCCGCGCCGTAGCGTCCCAACACCAGATGCGGGATGCTGGTCTGCGTCAGATTCACCTTGATCAAATTCTTTTTCGCCGCCTCAATCGCTTTGCGAATCGCCTGCGGAACTTCCTTGGCCTTGCCCGAACCGTGACCCACCACTGCGGCCGAGGGATCCCCCACCACCACCAGCGCGGCGAACGAAAGATTCTTGCCGCCTTTCACCACTTTGGTGACGCGGTTGATGGCGACGACCTGGTCTTTCAGTTGAAACGAATTCGCATCGAGCTTCTTAATTACAGTTGGCATTCTTTTCCTAGCTTCTAGCTCCTGGCTCCTAGCTTCTAACCACCCGAATCGAAAAGGTAAGCTAGCAGCTAGTCGCTAGAAGCTGTTCTTTAGAATTGCAGTCCCGCCTCGCGCGCCGCATCCGCCAGCGCTTTTACGCGTCCGTGGTAGATGTAGCCGCCGCGATCAAACACAACCTTGGTCACGCCCTTGGCCTTGGCGCGCTCCGCAATCACCTTGCCCACGGTCTTCGCAGCCGCTACGTTGCCACCGGTACGCCGGTCTTCCTTCTTGCCTTCGGCGGAACTTGCTGAAACCAGCGTGGCTCCGTGCAGATCATCAATCACCTGCACATAAATGTGATTCAGCGAACGGTACACATTCAAGCGCGGACGCTCGGCCGTGCCCTGCATCTTCTTGCGGATGCGTTCGTGGACGTGTCCGCGTTTCTGATTCTTTGAGATTCTCGTAAGCATCTTCTTCTGTCCTTCTCTAGATCCTTCGCTATCGCTCAGGATAGCGGCTGCGGACTCCCGCTTCGCTCACGCCCGCAAAACGCCGCTACTTCGCTCCGGTCTTACCGACCTTCTTCTTCAACCTCTCGCCGACGTACCGCACTCCCTTGTTCTTATAAGGGTCGGGCGGACGCAGCGACCGCATCTCAGCCGCAACCTGACCCACCTGCTGGCGGTCGATTCCGGTAAGCGCGATCTTGGTTTGTTTGGGATCGACCGTTGCGTCCACTCCAGTCGGCAACGGATATTCGATGGGATGCGAGTAGCCCAGGTTAAATACGATCATCCCCTTGCCCTTCATCTCAGCGCGATAGCCAATGCCGACGATTTCCAGTTCACGCGTCCAGCCCTTGGTCACGCCTTCGACCGCATTGTTGACCAAGGCACGCGCCAGTCCATGCACCGCAGCCTGCGAATCGTTCTCGCGCAGGGCAACAATGTGTCCGTCCTTCTGCTCAACCTTGATACCGGCCGGCAGAGCCGTGTCCAGCTTGCCCTTCGGCCCCTGCACCAGCACGGTGTTGCCTTCAATCTTGACCGTCACCCCTTTGGGGATCGGGATCGGTTTTTTTCCAATTCGTGACATAAGATCAGCTCTTAAGCTTCTAGCTCCTGGCTTCTAGCTTGTTCGATTCCGTCAAATCCGCGCCTTTAGCTAGTAGCCAGAAGCTAATAGCTAGAAGCTGCCTTACCAAATCTCGCACAACAATTCGCCGCCTACGCCTTCCTTGCGCGCCTGGCGTCCGGTCATCACTCCCCGCGGCGTCGTGAGGATGTTGATCCCCATGCCGCCCAGCACTCGTGGGATCTCGCTGCGGCGCACGTAGACGCGGCAGCCAGGGCGCGACACGCGCTCCGCCTTCGAAATCGCGGCTTCGTTGTGCGCGCCGTATTTCAAATAAATCCGGATGACCTTGTGACCTTCTTCCTCTGTGGCTTTGAAATTCGAGACGTAGCCCTCTTCTTTCAAAATGCGGGCAATCTCGAGCTTCAGCCGGGAGGCTGGAATGTCCACCTTCTGGTGCCGCGCCTGTAGCGCGTTGCGCACCCTCGTCAGCATATCTGCGACCGGATCGGTCAACCTCATCGTTTGCTTCTCCTCTAGCCACCCGTTCGCTCCGCGTTTTGCGGAGAACCTGCAGCAGCTTGCTTTACCTCTCACATCTTTACAACTGTCATCCTGAGCGAGACATCTTTTGTCTCGTGAAGGATCTCAGTCTCCTCAGACCCCATGTGCTACCACGACGACTTCGAAACTCCGGGGATCTCGCCGCGCAGCGCCAGCCCGCGGAAGCACAGGCGGCACACGCCGAACTTGCGCAAGTAAGCGCGCGGACGCCCGCACAGCTTGCAGCGGTTGTGCCGACGCGTGGAGAATTTCGGCCTCTTCTCTTTCTTGTCGCGCGCCAGCTCAAACTTCTTTTCGATCTTCGCGTCTTTAACTCGTTTTGCTGTAGTCATGCATTCCTTAGAGAATCTGTGTCGCAAACCTAAAATCTGAAATCCTGCTTACTGCGTTCGAAACGGCATGCCCAAATGCTTCAAGAGCGTGCGCGCCTGATTATCATTCGCCGCCGTCGTCACGATGGTGACGTTCATACCCTTCATCTTGTCTACCTTCTCGTAGGAAATCTCCGGAAAGATCAACTGGTCATGCAAACCGATTGTGTAGTTGCCGCGGCCATCGAACGACTTCGTCGACACTCCCTTGAAGTCGCGCACTCGCGGCAGAACGATGTTCACCAGCCGGTCAAGAAATTCGTACATGCGATCGCCGCGCAGAGTCACCATGGTTCCGATGGCCTGTCCTTCGCGCACCTTAAACGCCGCAATCGACTTCTTGGCTTTAGTGACAATCGGCTTCTGGCCCGTGATCTGGCCCAATTCATTCACCGCCGGATCGAGAATCTTCGAGTTCTGCGTGGCCTCGCCCATGCCCATGTTGACGACGATCTTGTTCAGGCGTGGAACAGCCATGGCGTTCTTCAGTTCCAGTTCCTTCAACAAGGCCGGCGCCACTTCCTTCTCGAACTTCGCTCGCAGCCGCGGGCGCTCCTTGGCGCTGTGATGCGCCTGGGCCGGAGCTTTCTGCTCCTGCGCCGAATCTCTCGATGCCTTCTTCTCTTTTTCTTTCGCCATTTTCGCTTTTCAACTTCCTCTCACGGTTTCGGAGTGGTTACCGGTTCGTAAGAATAGATGATGCAATTTTGCCGCTACTTATCCAGCGTAGTTCCGCACTTCTTGCATACCCGAACTTTTCGATCGCCGCGCACCTCGTGACCAATCCGCACGGGGCCGCAGGTCGGGCAGACCAGTTGCACGTTGGAGAGTGCAATCCGGCTCTCCTGCTCCGCGATACCGCCCTTAATATTGCGCTGCGGATTCGGCCGCACGTGCTTCTTCACCATCATCACATGCTCGACCAGAAGCTTGTTGTCGTTAGGAAACACGCGCAGCACGCGCCCTTCCTTACCCTTATCCCGCCCCGTGATGACCTTCACATTGTCATTGCGGCGGATATCCACTTGTTTTTGTACTGTGCTTACAGTTCTCATTCTCAGTTCCTAAATTCCTTCTCTGCACCTCAGTACCAGGTACTCGCTACCAGGTACTCGCCGCTAGATCACTTCCGGCGCCAGCGAGACAATCTTCAAAAACTTCTTCTCGCGCAACTCGCGCGCTACCGGACCAAAGACGCGGGTTCCTACGGGCTCGCCTGCATCGTTGATCAGCACCGCGGCATTCTGGTCGAACCGGATGTAGGTGCCGTCGCGCCTCCGGTGTTCCTTGCGCGTCCGCACGATCACCGCCTTCACCACTTTGCCCTTCTGCACCTGGCCGTCCGGAGCCGCTTCCTTCACGGCGGCGGTGATTATGTCGCCCAGACCGGCATTCAGCCCGGTCGAACCGCCCAGCGGCAGAATCATCTGCAGCTTGCGGGCGCCGGAATTATCGGCGACCTCCAGCATGCTTCTCATCATCACAGCCATGTCTTCCATCTCCCTCGATGCTCGATGCGCCTACTTGCTCTCGAGCTCAACCGCGATTTCCGGAACCAGCGCCGCCTTCCGAACAATGTCCTTCAGCTTCCAGCGCTTCAGTTTGGAGAGCGGACGGGTCTCTTCAATCCGCACCACGTCGCCCACATGCGCCTCGTTTTTTTCGTCATGCGCATAAAATTTTTTGTTGCGCGCCACCACACGGCCGTAGAAGGGATGCGCCTTCTTGCGCGTCACCTTGACCACGATCGTCTTCTGCATCCGGTTGGCAACCACTTCTCCCACCACTTCCTTGCGCCGACCCTGAACGTGCTCGGCCTGCGGTGTAGCCTTTGCGGTTTCCGCCATTATCGTTTCTCCGTTACAGCCGTGCGCATGCGCTCGCCCTGAATCGTCTTGACGCGCGCAATGTCCTTGCGCAGCCCGCGAATCTTTTTCAGGCTCTCCGTTTGTCCCATGTTCAGCTGAAACTTCAGCTTGAACAGCTGGTCCGCGAGGTCTCGCCCCTGGTGCTGCAGTTCGTCGTCAGTTAAGTTGCGAATCTTGTCGGATTTCATAATCAGTTTCCAGTTTCTAGTGCGCCGTTTCGCGCTTGACCAAAGTCGTGCGCAGCGGCAGTTTGTGTGAGGCCAACCGCATCGCCTCGGTCGCGTCCGTGATCGTGACCCCTTCCATCTCAAACAGAATCTTTCCCGGGCGAACTACCGCAACCCAGTGATCGGGCGCGCCCTTGCCCTTACCCATACGGGTTTCGGCCGGCTTCTTGGTCACGGGCTTGTCCGGAAACACCCGGATCCATATTTTCCCGCCACGTTTCACGAAGCGTGTCATGGCCACGCGACTGGCCTCAATCTGCCGGTCCGTAATCCAGCCGGGCTCGAGCACTTTCAGCCCGAAATCGCCGAACGCCAGCGTGCTTCCGCGCCACGCCTTGCCGGTCATGCGCCCGCGCTGCTGCTTGCGGTACTTCACTTTCTTTGGCATCAACATAAGTCAGCTCACTGTTCCCGTCATCCTGATCTTGTCGTCCTGAGCGAAACGCTTTTTGTTTCGCGAAGGATCTCGGACGCCACGGAATCCGCCCGAATGATCGAACCTTCCTTAAAACGCGCCCACGCCTTGCTGCTGGTCCTTCTTCTTAGTGGGCAAAATCTCACCCTTGTACACCCAGCACTTCACGCCGATCACACCATAAGTGGTCCTGGCTTCCGAAAATCCGTATTCGATGTCCGCACGCAGCGTGTGCAGCGGCAAGCGTCCCTGCAGGTACCATTCCGAGCGCGCGATTTCGTTGCCGTTCAACCGTCCACTCACTCGAACTTTGATCCCTTTGCAGCCGAAGCGCAGCGCCGAATCCACCGCCTTGCGCATCGCGCGCCGGAATCCGACACGCTTTTCCAGTTGCAGCGCGATCGCCTCCGAGACCAGCTGTGCATCCAGTTCCGGCTTGTGCACTTCCTGGATATCGACAAACATTTCGCGCGATGTGCGCTTCTGGAGATCGGCCTTCAGCTTGTCGATTTCCGCGCCCTTGCGCCCAATAATGATTCCCGGGCGCGCCGTCTTGATAATGATGCGCAGCTTGTTGCCCGGCCGCTCGATCTCAATCGAACTCACGCCCGCCGACTTGAGCTTCTCCTTCAGCTCATTCTTCAGCTTGACGTCCTCGAGCAACAGCTTGTCGTAGTCCCGCTCCACAAACCAGCGCGACTTCCACGGCTTGGTGTAGCCGAGGCGAAAACCATAAGGATGGACTTTTTGTCCCATTGCTTCTCCTAAACCAACCCTAACCTTCCGTCATTCCAAACAAGCTCACTTGTCATTCCGACGGCTCGCAAAGCGAGTCGGAGGAACCTGCTGTTACTACCGATCCTTCGCAAAGAACGCTCAGGATGACCGCTGCGGGCTGACGCCCGCAAAACCCGGTCACTTCGCAGCCAACTTTTTCTTACCCGTCTTGCCAGCAGCTTTCTTCGCCACTGGAGCCCGCCGCTTCGCCGCAGCCGCAGCGGATGCTGTTCGTGTCTCCCCGGAAACATGCGCTGCGCCATTGCCACGCTCCGCCAGCACCAGCGTGATATGCGAAATGCGCCGCTGGTAACGGAACGCCCTGCCCTGCGGCGCCGGACGGATCCGCTTCATGCGCGGTCCATCGTTCGCAATCGCGCTCTTCACATACAAATTGTCCAGCTCGATATCCAGATTCTTCTCGGCACTGAGAAAGTTCGCGTTATCCAGCGCCGACTGCAACAGCTTGCCCACATGTGCCGCCACCCGCTTCTTGGTGAACAGCAGTGTGTTGCGCGCCTCTTCCACCTTGCGCCCCTTGATCAATTCCAGCACCAGGCGCGCCTTCTGCGGCGAGACACGCAAGTAACGCATTTCCGCTCGGAATTCCATTCGCGTCTCCCCTTATGCCTTCGGCGCCGCCGGCGCTGCCGCGGGAGTAATCGCTCCCGGACCGCCCGGGATTCCCGCTGGCTTCGCCGCCACTTCCGTCGCCGCCCGCATCGAGTGGCCCTTGAAGTTGCGCGTGAAACTGAACTCGCCCAGCTTGTGCCCCACCATGTTCTCGGTGACGTACACCGGAATGAACTTCTTGCCGTTGTGCACCGCGATGGTGTGACCCACCATCTCAGGAACCACGGTGGAACGTCGCGACCACGTCCGCAAAACTTTTTTCTCGTTGCGCGAATTCATGCCTTCGACCCGCGACATCAGGAAAGCATCAACAAACGCGCCCTTTTTGGTTGAACGTGCCATAAATTCTTAGCCTCTACTCAAATCTTGTCATTCCGACAATTCGCAAAGCGAACTGGAGGAACCTGCTTTTAGTCGGTTCTACTTACTCCGCCGGTTCACAATAAACTTATCCGTGCGCTTGTTGTTGCGCGTCTTGTAACCGCGCGTCGGTTGACCCCACGGCGTCACCGGATGCCGTCCGCCCGAAGTCTTACCCTCACCACCGCCATGCGGATGATCCACCGGATTCATCGAAACGCCGCGGTTGTGAGGACGCTTTCCCAGCCAGCGCGAGCGCCCCGCCTTGCCGATGGTGATGTTCTCGTGGTCGAGATTACCCACCTGCCCAATCGTCGCCATGCAATCCTGTGAGATTTTGCGGGTTTCCCCGGAAGGCAACTTGACCAAAGCGTACTCTTCTTCTTTCGCGACCAGTTGCGCCGCTCCGCCCGCCGAGCGCACCATCTGGCCGCCCTTTCCGGGCTTCAGTTCCAGATTGTGGATCTGCGTGCCGGGAGGAATATTCCGCAGCGGCAGCGCGTTGCCCACAAGAATGTCCGCGTCCGGCCCGCTCACTACCTTCTGTCCGACCTTCAGCCCTTCCGGTTGAAGGATGTAACGCTTCTCTCCGTCGGCATAGGCCAGCAGAGCAATGCGCGGCGAACGGTTGGGATCGTATTCAATGCTCACCACGGTCGCGGGAATCCCAGTCTTGTCGCGCTTGAAATCAATGATGCGCAGCTTCCGCTTATGCCCGCCACCGATGAACCGCATGGTCATGTCGCCGGAGTTGCGGCGTCCACCCGTCCGCGGCTTAGGCTCGATCAGCGGCTTGTGCGGATGCCGTGTCGTGATGTCGTCGTTGACGATCGTCGTGCGATAACGCAACGTCTGCGTCGTCGGTCGGTATGTCTTGATTGCCATAATCAGCTCTTAGCTCAAATCTCGAAACTTTGTCCGACGGTTCGCGAAGCGACCCGGAGGAACCTGCTTTTTGCTGCCTTACAAATTCTGTGCGTACTCCGGCATCTTCTCGCCCGCCCGCAGTCTTACATACGCCTTCTTCCAGTCGGGGCGATACCCGGCAAACTTCCCGCGCCGTCGTTCCTTTCCCGGATACATCGCCGTGCGGACGGAAAGCACTTTGACTTTGAAAATCGTCTGCACTGCCTGCTTCACTTCCGTCTTCGTCGCTCCCGGAGCCACCTGGAAGACCAGCGTGTTCTGGTTTTCCTTGATCGCCAAACCTTTTTCGGTGATCACCGGACGGCGAATAATCTGGTATGCGGATTTCATCAGGCTACCTCCGCCGCTTTTTCATGCCGCACGCGTTTCCGCGGAGAAGCCGACGCCTTCTTCGCGCCTTCCTCTTCTTCTTTCGCCGCCTTGCGCTGCCGCTTGGGCAAAGTATCTTTCAATGTGAGCTGCAACTTCTCGATCGCGGGATGAGAAAAAATCACGCGATCGTAGCGCAGCAGATGATAAGGATGAACCTCGTTACCCGGGATCAACTCCAGGCCCCTGATATTGCGCGAGCTCAACTCCAGGTTGCGATTCGCCGCGTTCGGCGCCTCGACAATCAGCACCGTCGATTCCACCTTCAACGCTTCCAGCGCCGCCCGGAATTCCTTGGTCTTCGGTTCTTTCACGTCGAACGCGTTCACCACGGTCAACTTGCCGTCCGCAAACTTCGACGCCAGCGCCGAACGTAAGGCGCCCAGAAGCTTCTTGCGCGGAAAGGCATAGTCGTAGGAGCGCGGAACGGGACCGTGTACCGTGGCGCCGTGGCGCCACAGCGGCGATCGGATTGAGCCGATACGCGCCCGCCCCGTGCCCTTCTGTTTCCACAGCTTCTTGCCCGAACCGGAAACCTGCCAGCGGGCCTTGGTCGCATGCGTGCCGCGATGCTGCCCGGCACGGTAGTGCTTCACCGCTTCCCAGAGCAGGTCTTCATTCACCGCGCCGAAAATTTCATCGGCGAGATCGAACGTCCCGACCTTCGCGCCGCTTAAATTGCAAATATCAATGGATGCCATATTGCTTTCGCTCTGACCACTGGCCACTAACCACTGGCCACTGGGTTATGCCTTCTTCGCTGCTCTCTTCGCCGCCTTCAGCGGATCGACCGTAGCCGAACCCGCAAATCCGCGGCGCTCTCTGGGCGGCTTCTTCGCCTTGGTGATGACGATGTACCCGCCCTGCGGCCCTGGCACACTGCCTTCCACCACCAGCAGATTCTCGTCTTTGTCCACACC
>Ga0074045_10001958_pt1 | contig 19483 bp, 19 predicted proteins | sample BogForMeECP23OM2_FD_94442 | JGI IMG/M metagenome (GOLD analysis project Ga0074045, IMG submission 94442) | Bog forest soil microbial communities from Calvert Island, British Columbia, Canada - Bog Forest MetaG ECP23OM2 | ecosystem: Environmental > Terrestrial > Soil > Wetlands ...
GCTAGCGTCTTTCGGCGAGGATATCGGCGCCATGATGGCGTTGGTCGACCGTGCCCTCGCGCTTAACCCGAACTACGCCCGCGGCTGGCTTGTTAGCGGCATCCTCAGGGTCTGGGCCGGCCAGCCCGACATCGCGATCGAGCATGTCGATGCCTCGCTGCGCCTCAGTCCTCGCGCCCGTGTCGGCACCCAGCTCGTTGCAATAGGCGGCGCGCATTTCCTGGCGCGGCGTTTCGACGAGGCGGTGCCAAAATTGCTCCTCGCGATCCAAGATGATCCAAGCCACCCGAACCTGCATCGCTATCTCGCCGCCTGTTACGCGCATATGGGGCGGCTCGATGACGCAAGAGAGAGATCGTCGCGCGGTTGCGCAGCATCGCGCCCGTCGTCGTGCCGAACGCCAATTACTTGCGGAATCCCGAACACCGCAAGCTCTTCCTGTCCGGCCTGCGCCTGGCCGCGGGCGAGATGACATGACCCCGACTCGCCGCCTCGCTGCGATCCTCGCCGCCGATGTGGCGGGGTATTCGCGGCTGATGGGGGGGGATGCCGTGAGCCCGATTATGGCCGAGACGTTGAGCTGTGATCGGTTGGCTGCTTGATCCGTGGAATGACGATCCAGGCAAATTCCCGCTGAGCCGCAGGGCTGTCCGGGGAAACTTCTGCGGCAACAAGGCGAGAAAAATCGCCGCTCCGATTTCGTCTTGGCCGGGCTCGACCAGGCTCGACCCGGCCATCCACGCCTTGGGTCGTTCGAAACAAAGACGTGGATACGCGGGTCAAGCCCGCGCAAAACGATCTGAGATCGTTTCCCGCGCGTCTGACACAAGTCAGGCTGGCGAGAAACCTTTCCCTGGACAGCCCTGGGTTGAGCCCGATGCCGCAATCACTACATGATCGCGAACAAGGGCGCGGGGCGCGCTTACGCAGCCGAGACCTGCGCGAACCCTTCCTGCTCCAGCGTATTCGCGATGTCGGATACGGTCGTGCGGTGCAGCACGCGGCGCTGCGTGTCGTCATAGGGCCGTCCGCGATGCATCGTGCAGCGATTGTCCCAAATGACGAGATCGCCGACCGTCCAGCGGTGCCGATAGACGAATTGCGGCTGGGTCGCAAACGCGATCAGCTCCTCGATCAGCGCCCTCCCCTCCTCGACCGGTGAGCCGATGATGTGCGAGGCGTGCGAGGCGAGATAGAGGCTGGTGCGGCCCGATGCGGGATGATGGCGGACCAGAGCCTGCCGCACCGGCGGCAGTTCCTTGAAGATTTCGTCGTTGAAATCGGCAAAGCCGATCTGGCTGCGCGAGCGGAAGATGCTGTGTTCGACAACGAGCCCTTCGAGGTGGCACTTTCTCGGCTCGGGCAGCGCGTCCCACGCCGCCCGCAGATCGCCGAATTCGGTCTCGCCGCCCCCCATTGGAATCTCGCGGGCCGAGAGCAGCGAGCATTTCGCCGGGACGTGCTTGAACGAGCTGTCGGTGTGCCAGAGCTGATTGCCGAGATTGAACAGGTTGCGGCGATCGTCACGCGCGAGAACCCGTCCTTCCGCGTCGAGGTTGGAGATGTCGGCGATGTCGGGGCGCACGCGCAGTTTGGCGCCGGCGTAGTTCGGATTGACCTCGAGCGGGCCGAAGAGCCGGCTGAAGGCAAGCTGCTGCTCGTCGGTCACCGGTTGCCCCGGAAAGACGAGGATGCCGTAACGATTGAACGCCGCGTCGATCTCGGCAAAGACTTCGGGCAACACCGGGCGAGTGAGATCGACGCCGCGCACCTCGGCGCCGAGGGTGGGATGAAGCGGGGTCAGCGCGATCGCCATTGGGCTGCTCCGGGATAGCACCTGCCTGTAATATGCGCCGCGACACAAAACCGAGCAACTCAACCCCGATGCCTACGCCGAACATAAGAGCGATTACTGATTGGCTGATAGACGGCGCGCGATCGGCGCCGCTGCCGCAAGACGTATTGTCCCAATTGAGCGAGCGGCTCGTCGCTTGCGGCATTCCGCTGTGGCGGGTCGCCGTGTTTGTAAACGTCTTGCATCCGCAAATCATCGGGCGCCGCTTCATATGGCGGCCTGGCGCCGACGTCGAAATTTCGGAAGGGCGGTTCGGGCTCTTCGATACGCCGGAGTTCCGGGAAAACCCTGTCGCTCGCGTCTACGCGACCCGCACTGCACTCCGCCGGCGGCTCGCCGATCCGGATTGCGCGATGGATTTCCCGATTCTCCAGGAGCTCCGTGCCGAAGGCGTGACCGATTATGTGGCTTTGCCGCTGTTCTTTGCCGATGATTCCATTCACCTGGTCACCTGCACGACCCGGCAACCTGATGGTTTCACCGATGCACAGATCGCCGGTATTAAAACAATTATGACACCGCTGGCGCGGGTCGCCGAGATTCGGGCATGGCGGCGCACGGCGAGCACTTTGCTCGATACCTATGTCGGGCATGACGCCGGCGAGCGCATCCTCGCCGGACAGATCCACCGCGGCGATATCGAGGAAATCCACGCCGCCATCTGGCTGTCGGACATGCGCGGGTTCACGGCACTCGCCGATCGTCAGCCGCCGCGGGTGCTGATCGATCTCCTCAATCGCTATTTCGATTGCCAGGTGCCGGTGATCCTCGACCATGGCGCCGAGGTGCTGAAATTTATGGGCGACGGGCTGCTGGCGATTTTCGCGATCGCCGGCGACGAGGCCGAGGTGTGCAAGCGCGCACTTGCGGCTGCACGCCAGGCGCAGGCGAACATCACAGAGCTCTCGGGCTCGGCAATGCCGGGGTTGCGCTTCGGCTTGGCGCTGCACATCGGCGATGTCCTTTACGGCAATATCGGCAGCGGCAATCGGCTCGATTTCACCTGCATTGGTCCGGCTGTCAATTTTGCCGCGCGCATTGAAAAGCTGGCCGGTGAGTTGGGGCGAGCGATTCTCGCCTCCAATCAGTTCGCGCAGCATTGCCCCGACGAATTCACCGCCCTTGGTGAATTCACCCTTCCCGGCTTTAGCGCGGCACAGAGGGTGTTCGGCCTCGAAGACGAAGTGCCGATCCGGTAATGGCGGGGCAGTCCGTCAGCGTCGCTCTTCGGTCTTGAGCTCGGAGCTCGCTCGCAGCCGATACGACACCGCACCATAAGTTGCGACCCCGTAGGGCACGACAAAGGTCAGGATCAGCTTGGTCAGGTTCAGCCGAGCTCCCGCTACAAGAGCGTCGCCCTGATTGATCAGATTGAGAATGGTTCCGACGACCAGCGCGACGACGAGCGAACGCTTCGGCACGCCGTCGGATATGCAACAGAGCCAAATCCGCGACCACTGCCCCATAGGGCCTCACTTTTTCGACAGAGCCCCTCGGCGCTCCGGGCGCTCCTTTCGCATCAGCCTTGTGATAGAATATTCCGAAGGAGGGATCGACCGTGAAAGGGGAACGGGTCGAGCGCAAGCTTGCGGCGATCCTTGCGGCCGATGTCGTGGGATACAGCCGGCTGATGGGGCAGGACGAGGAGGGGACCTTGGCTCGCCTCAAGGCCCACCGGCACGAGCTGATCGATCCGAAAATCGCCGAGCACAAGGGCCGTGTTGTAAAGACGACCGGCGACGGCATTCTTATCGAGTTCCCGAGCGTCGTCGAGGCGGTCGCCTGCGCTGTGGCGGTGCAATGCGGCATGAGGGAGTGCAATGCCGTCATCCCGGCAGACCGGCGCATCGACTTCCGGATCGGCATCAATCTCGGCGATGTGATCGTCGAAGAGGGCGATATCCACGGCGACGGGGTAAACATCGCGGCGCGGCTGGAGGCGCTCGCCGAGCCCGGCGGGATCTGCGTCAGTCGAGTCGTGCGCGACCAAGTACGCGACAAGCTCGATCTAGTGCTGGAGGATCTCGGCGAGCTGAGCCTCAAGAACATCGCCCGCCCGGTGCGGGTCTTCCGCGTGCGCCCGGGCGGCGTGCCGACGGCCACGGCCGCCGATCCGGCGTTGCCGCTCCCCGACAAGCCGTCGATCGCGGTCTTGCCGTTCCAAAACATCAGCGGCGATCCCGAGCAGGAATATTTCGTCGACGGTATGGTCGAGGACATCGTCACCGGCCTGTCGCGGATCAAATGGCTGTTCGTGATCGCCCGCAACTCGACCTTTGTCTACAAAGGAAGAGCAATCGACGTGAAAACGGTCGGCCGCGAATTGGGCGTGCGCTATGTCCTCGAAGGCTCGGTCCGCAAGGCCGGCAACCGCGTGCGCATCGCCGCTCAGCTGATAGACACCGCGAATGCCGCGCATGTTTGGGCCGATCGCTATGACCGTGCGCTCGACGACGTCTTCGCCCTGCAGGACGAGCTGACGATGAGCGTCGTCGGCGCCATTGAGCCGACATTGCGCAAGGCCGAGATCGAGCGCGCCCGGCGCAAGCGGCCCGAGAGCCTCGACGCTTACGACTTCTATCTGCGGGCATTGCCGTTCGCGTCGACGTGCATGCCGGAGGATGCCGATACGGCATTGCCGCTGCTCGAACAGGCGCTCCGGCTCGAACCGGATTACGCCGCCGTGCATGCGTTGATCGCCTGGTGCCATGAGCAGCGCTACCTGCGCGGCGGCCTGCGCGAGGAGGTGCGGGCGGCTGGGCTGCGCCACGCCCGTGCAGCGATCGCCGCTGGCGGCGACGATGCCCCGGCGTTGGCGATCGCCGGCTTCGTGATCGGCGTCCTCGAACATGATTTTGCCGTCGCGCTCGATGCGATCGACCGGTCGCTCGCCCTCAGTCCCTCCTGGGCCCTGGCCTTGAGTTTCAGCGCGATCATGCGCGCCTGGAAGGGCGACGATCCGACTGCGGTCGCTCATGCCGAAACGGCGCTGCGGCACAGCCCGTACGATCCCTTGATATGGATGCCCTTTATCGGGCTCGCCTACACCCACTTTTTTTCCGGCCGGTTCGAGGAGGCGGTGGGCGCCGCAGGTCGAGCGTTGCAGGGGAACCCGCGGTTCAGCGTCCCCTGCTTCCTGCGGACCGCCGCCCTGGCGCGTCTCGGGCGCAACGCGGAAGCGGCGGCGAGCGCGCAGCTTCTGCTCGAATTGCAGCCCGGTTTCACGATCGCCTCGCTCGTGGAGAGCGAGTTCACGAGCCCGGAACGCCTTACCATGTTGGCCGAGGCGTTGCGGCGCGCGGGATTGCCGGAACGAGGGAGGGCGAGATGAGCGCCGTGATCCGACCGTTGACCGACCGCGACTTGCCGGCGGCCCAGCGGATTGTCTGCCTGGCCTTCGGTACGTTCCTCGGCGCGCCGGACCCGTCCACCTTCTGGGCCGACCGGGACTACGTCTATGGGCGCTTCGGGCCCGAGCACGTCGCGAGTTACGCCGCCGACCTCGACGGCGAGCTGATCGGGTCCAATTTCGCGACGCGATGGGGCAGCGTCGGGTTCTTCGGACCGCTGACGGTTCGCCCCGACCGACAGGGGCAAGGCATTGCCAAACAACTCGTCGAAGCCGTCAGCGGGCGGCTCGACGACTGGGGCGTGCGCCACGCCGGTCTCTTTACCTTCCCGCAGAGCGCGCTGCATTTGGCGCTCTATCAGAAATTCGGCTTTCACGCCCGGTTCCTGACCGCGATCATGATGGCGACGGCTCGGCCGGGTGGCACGGCGATGCGCTGGTCGCGCCATTCCGAGTTGGCCGAGGCCGACCGGCGCGGGGTCGAGGCCGCCTGCCGCGAAGTAACCGACGCGCTCTACGACGGGCTCGATCTGGGCGCCGAGATCCGCACTGTCGCGGCCCGTGATCTTGGCGACACCGTTCTTCTGTGGGACGGCGCGAGCCGCTTCGCCGGCTTCGCGGTCTGCCATTGGGGGCCGGCGAGCGAGGCCGGTGAGGGCTGCTGCTTCATCAAATTCGGCGCCGTGCGGCCGGGGCCCGCGGCCGAGGCCCATTTCGCCGGGCTTCTCGATGCCTGTGGGGCGCTCGCCGCTGCGGCCGGCATGCCGAACCTGCTGGCCGGCGTCAACCTCGCCCGCGAGGAGGCCTATCGGCATATGGTGGCGCGCGGCTTCCGCACCGAGGTCCAGGGTGTCACGATGCACCGGCCGAACGATTGGGGCTACAGCCGGCCGGGCGTCTATATCCTCGATGACTGGCGTTAGCGGTAATTATTGGAGGAAGCCGATGACGACCCCTACTGCGCTGGCGGAAGCGGAAAAACTCGAACGGCTATACGGGCTGCTTGCGCCGCTCCACATCGGCGCAGGCTGGGCGAAGGCGACACCGTCCTGTGCTCCGAGCCGCGCCCCGAATTCGCGCCGGCGCAGTGGCGCTATGCCGACGCGAAAGCCGCACTCGATGCCGCTGGGCGACTGATCAATACCGAGCTCGCCGAGCGGCGCAACCTTGTGCTGATCAACCCGGCCCAGCGCATGGCTACGCGACGACAAAAACGCTGGTCTCGGCCTACCAGATGATCATGCCGGGCGAGAAGGCGCGGACTCACAGACACACGCCGAACGCACTTCGGCTGATCCTCGATACCGCGCCCGGCGCTTACACCACGGTCGACGGCGTCAAGCTGGCGATGCAGCCGGGCGACGTCGTGCTGACCCCGAACTGGTCGTGGCACGGCCACGGCAACGATGGAGCGGCCAACGCCTATTGGCTCGATTTCCTCGACGTGCCGCTGGTGCAGCTCTTCGAACCAATGTTCTTCGAGCCCTTTCCCGGCGACTACTGGGAGGCCGGCGCCGCGTCCGAAACTTCGCCAATGCGCTTTGGTTGGGAGGAGACGCGCCGCCGGCTCGAGGCCGCCCCGTCCGGCACCGAGATTACGCTCGGCGACCGCGCCTTGGACACGATGGCGTTCTCGATGATCCGACTGCGCGGCGGCGACGCGCCGCCGGTTCGGCGAACGTCCGCCAACAACCTTTACGCCGTCGTCGCTGGCAGCGGGACCAGCACCATCGATGGCGAGCGCTTCGCCTGCCAGCGCGGCGATGTGATTGCTGCCCCCGCCTGGCAGCCGCACACCCACGCAGCCGTCGAAGACGCCGTGTTGTTCCGCGTCAGCGACGAGCTGGTGATGTCGCAGCTCGGGTTTCTGCGCACCGCCGACTGAAAGACATCGCCCCGCCGGCTCGGTACGTTTACAGCGCGGCGCTACGGGCCGGCGCTTGGATGCCCCAGGGCGTGATTAGCCAGTGCCCGGGCGCGCTGTCAAAAGTCGGACGCGGCAGCCGGGCAATAGGCCAACCCAACCGCCGAATACCTGCTGCAGTGTCCGTCGCAAGCGCGGATTAGCGGTTCACCGTGTGACCGATCAATCACAAATAATCATACTGGCCCAACCCGGGGCTTTCACTTATAGATTACAGAGCGGCCCGTGCCGGTTCTCTGCCTCATCGCTAACGACTTCGATAAGCCTTGCAGCGGCGCGCTAAAAACGCTCTGCATTATCGGACTCGCCGCCACTCCGCTTGAGCGATCCGCTTTTCGAGGGCGACGATCCGCCGCGTGGACCTTTCCCGGCTGACAAGCCGAATGCAGGCGATGCCGCCGATCATCCGGTGACCGCACAAACACCGCGCGCGCGTCTTCGAGCAACATCGCGCGGCCGATCACCAGCGCCGCCACCCGGGAAATAGCCCGTCACCATGTTCGAGACTGAACCGATCTGGAAATCATTGCCATTGACGCAATCACATATATTGTGTATATAGCCATCACTACATGCTCCACCGATCGCGCTGCCGGGAGGATGGTCGACACCTTGGTGCGGGCGGTCGAAACAACCAAGAAGGAAGGCTCTCGTCGCAACCTGTTGAAGATTTTGACGGCGGGCAATTGTGACCAAGATAATTCCGAGGATGATTCTGACAGGGACGATTATGAAGAAGCTCGCGATTATGACGAAATTGATGATTGCGATTCGCAGCAAGCAGCGGGCGCCGGGCCGGCGCGGCCGACACCTGGAGCCGCGCCCGGTTCGTGCCTCTAGTACGAGAGGTTTTGCTGCAGATTTGCTGCAGGTGCAGCCACCGGCAATAATCGATTCAACTCATGATTGTAGACTCGAGAAACCGGCAGCGCCACCTCGGATAACGCCGGTCGAGCTTGACAGTCGCCGGCTCGCGGCATGCCGATCAATCAAGGTTAACGCAAGATCCCTGATCGGATCTTCGGCGCGGGGGGACTGATGCCAACATGCCTGTCCAAGGCACCGAGCCTGATCTTGGCGATTTGCCTGATCTTCTCGAGTGCCCGGATCGCAGAGCAGGCGCGCGCACAGGCCGTAGTCGACGAGGCACGGCAGGCGGGGCGTGCCGCACAGACTTTCTCCGCAGCCGACGAGGATTACTTCCAGTCGATGGACGGCGGCATCACGCTGACCCCCGACGAGGTCAAGGGCCGCAACATGTGGCTGGTGTGGACCGGCGGCAACGATCGTCTGTGGGACAAGCTGACGAACCTGACCTATGGCGCCCTCGACCTGTTGAAGATCATCTCCTCCTACCCCGGGCTCAAATACAGCCGCGACAACCGGTGGAACTATCTCGGACTCGCCAACGAGCCTTGCTTCACCAAGCCGACCGGCCCCGATCCGCAGCGCCACGGGCTCTGGCTCGACGTGCGCAACTCCGACTGTCCGCCCGATCTGTTTGCGAACGAGCAGAAGTATCCGGGGGTCGCGGTCGGGGCGCGCGGCAAGAACATACCGATCGGATCCTATTACGGATACCCGACCGGGATCCTCGGGCTGCGGCTCTTCCCCAACCCCGCCTTCGATCAAGCGGCCGCGGCGCGGTGGAATGCCGAACGGTTTTACAACGACCCCGACTATTATTTGTCGAAGGATCTGGTCCGGCCGTACCGCGTCGGGATGTCCTGCGGGTTTTGTCACGTCGGACCGAACCCGGAAAAGCCGCCGGCCAACCCCGAGGCTCCGCAATGGGAGAACCTCAGCTCCACCGTCGGGGCGCAATATTTGTGGGTCGACCGTATCCTGGCGTGGAACGCCGATCAGTCGAATTTTCTATTTCAGGTGCTGCACACGGCCCGGCCCGGCTCGTTGGACACCTCGCTGGTCTCGTCCGACAACATCAACAACCCGCGCACGATGAACGCCGTCTACAATCTCTGGCCGCGGCTGGAAGCGGCCAAACGTTTCGGGCGGGAGACCTTGGGGCAGGACAACCTGGCAAACAAGCAGTTCGACGATTTCGTCAGTCAGGGACCGCTGACGCAGTTTTTTCAGCCGCCGAATACGGTGTGGACACCGCACGTGCTGAAGGACGGCTCGGATTCGGTCGGCTCACTCGGGGCGCTGAACCGCGTCTATGTGAATATCGGTCTGTTCAGCGAAGAATGGCTGCGCCACTTCAACCCGATCGTCGGCGGCAAGCCCGTGACTCCTTTCCAGATCACGGCGGCGCGCAAGAACTCGTCCTATTGGCAGGCGACCGAGGCGCAGACCCTGGACATGGCGCTGTTTTTGGTCAAGGCGTCATTTCCCCACAAGCTGGGCAATGCGCCAGGCGGCGCGGCTTACCTGAACGACCCGCGCGCGACCGTCCAACAGGGTAAGCTGGTCTTTGCCGACAACTGCGCGGCCTGTCACTCCAGCAAGGCGCCGGAGCGGCCCGCGGGTGCCGACCCCGCCGCCTGCATCGGTCCGAACTATCTCACCTGCTTCAATAAATATTGGGCATGGACCGGAACTGATGCGTTCCGTCAACAGATGCGGCAAATCGTCATGGCCGACGATTTTCTCGACGGGAACTTTCTGTCGAACGATGGCCGGGTGCCGGTGACCTTGCTGCAGACCAACGCCTGCGCCCCGCTGGCCACGAATGCGATCGGGAATAATATCTGGGATAATTTTTCTTCCGCCTCATACAAGCAGCTTCCTTCGGTCGGCGCGATAACGGTCTACGATCCGTTTACCGGAAAACCGCAGCAGTTCCCGATGCCGGCCGGCGGGCGCGGCTACACGCGCGTGCCGTCGCTGGTCAGCATCTGGTCCACGGCACCTTTCCTGTTGAACAACAGCGTAGGCGGGTTCGACCCGAGCCCTTCCGTCGAGGCGCGAATGGCGGTCTTCCAAGACTCGATCACCCAGCTGTTGTGGCCGCAGAAACGGGAGAAGGATCCCCTGCTGGGCGATAAGATACCAGGGGTGATCGACCGGACGACGGCGACGAGTTGGGCGCGCATCCCTACCGGTTATCTTCCGGACGTGATTAAGGCGTCGCGCGAGGTGCTGAACTGGCTCGTCCCGGTCTTCGACCAGAAAGGGATCGAGATCGGGCCGATCCCGGCGGGCACGCCCGTGGATCTGCTGGCGAATTTCGATCCGTTGTCGCCGACGACGAGCCTGCGCGAGCGCTTCGCCCACGATAAAGCGGTGGTCAAGGTGGTGGCGCAGTTGCTGCACGATCTGAGGGCATTGCCGCGGGGCGCCACTGACGAGCAGGCGCGGCAGGTGTTTGCCAATCTCGGAGAACAGCTGTTCGCGCTCAGCAAATGCCCGGATTATGTGGTGAACCGCGGACACTATTTCGGCACCGAGCTGAGCGACGCGGACAAGCAAGCGCTGATCGCCTTCCTGAAGACCTTCTAGTGGTCAGATGCATTCAGATGAATTCAATGCCGCGTCTCCCTCTTTCGTCTTCCCGGCGCAGGCCGGTGCCTATTCCGCGATGGGCACCGGCCTGCGCCGGTGTGACAGGATTTTTGGGGGTAGCATTGGTCTGCCGCCGACCAATGAATCGTATGAATGGTCTGGGCACTAGCCGAGCGCGGGAGGATCGATGAACGAAGGGACCCAGTTCGATTACATCGTCGTCGGGTCGGGCGCGGGCGGCGGGACCCTCGCGGCGCGGCTCGCCGAAGCAGGGCGGAGCGTCCTCCTGCTCGAAGCCGGCGGCGATCCAAGGCAGCTTTCGGGCACCAATGATTATCAACCAGGCATCAACCGCCTGCCAGACGACTATGACGTGCCGTCGTTCCACGGCTTTGCCAGCGAGAACGACGCGATGCGGTGGGACTTCTTTGTCCGCCATTATGCCTCCGAGGCGATGCAGGCCAAGGACCCGAAATACGTGCGCGACTACCGGGGGGTCCCGGTCAATGGGGTCCTCTACCCGCGTGCCGGAACCCTGGGCGGCTGCACCGCACACTACGCGATGATCTTGGTTTATCCGCACAACGCGGACTGGGACGGGATCGCGCGTCTCACCGGCGACGCGACGTGGAATGCCGAGACGATGCGGCAGTATTTCATCAGGCTGGAAAATTGCCATCACCGTCCGGTCGAGCGCTGGCTCGCAAAAACGGGCGCCAATCCATCGCGCCACGGCTGGGACGGCTGGCTACAGGTCGAGAAGGCGATTCCAGCGGCGGCGCTCGCCGATCATGGATTGGTCCAAGTGCTGCTCGATTCTGCAGCCACGGCGTTCGATGATATCGGCCAGCCGATAGGGCGCCTGATCGATCTCGTCGATTCGGACGCCGACCCGAACGATTGGCGGCTCGTGAGCGACAACGCCGTGGGTGTGCGATACACGCCCTTGACGACGCGCAATCACGCGCGGATGGGTACGCGCGAGCGGGTGCTGGAGGCCGCGCAGAAACACCCTGATCGCCTTCGGATCGAGCTCGACGCGTTGGTCACTCGCGTTATTCTCGACGAGCGCAACCGCGCGACCGGGGTCGAATACCTCAAAGGCGAGCGGCTATACCGGGCCCATGGTCAGCCGGGCACGAGCCCGGGCACACCCTCCCATGCACAGGCCGCGCGAGAGGTGATCCTGTGCGGCGGTGCCTTCAATACGCCGCAGCTGCTGATGCTTTCAGGCATCGGGCCGCGCACCGGGCTGGAGTCGTTCGGCATTCCGGTGCGCGTCGAACTGCCCGGGGTCGGCAACAACCTGCAGGATCGCTATGAGGTCGGCATGGTCCACCGCATGAACTTCGAGCGCTGGGAAATTCTGAAAGGCGCCACCTTCGGCCGCGGCGATCCGCTCTATCGCGAATGGGCAGATAAACGTGAAGGCGTCTACACCAGCAACGGCGCAGTCCTGGCATCGATCCTGAAGTCGCAACCCGAACGGCCGCTCCCGGACCTGTTCTGCTTTGCGCTGCTGGGCCTCTTCGGCGGCTATTTTCCCGGTTATTCCGCCCTCGAGGTGACCAAGCCCAACTACCTGACGTGGGCGATCTTGAAAGCGCACACGCAAAACCGCGCCGGGGAAGTGGTGTTGCGATCGGCCGATCCGCGAGATACGCCGCTGATCAATTTCCACTATTTCGAAGAGGGCAGTGACACCGAGGGGGAAGATCTGCGATCGGTCGTCGCCGGAATACGTTTTGTTCGCAGGTTGACGGCCAAGCTGAAGGCACAGAGACTGATCGCCGAGGAAGAGCAGCCGGGCGAAACGTTGCAGACCGATGCGGAGCTGATGGATTTCGTGCGCAGCGTTGCGTGGGGCCACCATGCTTCCTGCACCTGCGCGATCGGGCCGCAAGAGGGCGGCGGCGTACTCGGCAGCGATTTCCGGGTGCATGGCACCGAGGGTTTGCGCGTGGTCGACGCCTCCGTCTTTCCGCGTATTCCCGGTTTCTTTATCGCCAGCGCGGTCTATATGGTCGCCGAAAAGGCGGCGGATGTGATCCTGGCGTCATGAGAGTCGTCGCGAACGTGGAAGGTTGAGCGCATGCTGTCCTGTGCGAAAACTTGGTCTGGCCGCCATTCGCGAGCGCTGATCAGGGCGATGATCAGCAGCGCGAGCTTGCTGCTCGCGGCGCTGATCGCTGTCTCGCCGGTCGCGGCCGAGGAGCCGTCGAAGTGCGCGGCCGCACCCCCCGTGTTATGGGGCGACGGCGAGCATGACGATACGGCGGCGCTAAACGCGTGGTTCCGTGGCGAGGCGGTGCTCTGGGCGCAGACGCACGAGGCTGTCAGCTCGGAGATCGCCGACCACAACTTTCTGCTGAGCTCGACCGTCTACATTCACAGCGGGACCGGACGTAAGATGGAACGGTTCCAGATGGTCTGGCCGTCCCGCAATGAAGTGGTGACCGGCGGTACGATCGTGGCGGGAAGCGATCCCGATGGCCAGCCGGTCGCAGATGGCATCACCAAGATCAACGCCGATCCCGACGAGGGGGTCCCCTATGACGGCCCCAAACTCGAGCCTCACGAGAACGGCATTCCGAGGCACTGCCTCACGTCTTAGGCGGTGCGTCTACTCTGCCGCCAGCGCCGCCTGGAAAGGGGCGACCTGGGCGCGCTCGGGACGCGCCATCGGCTCCGGCCACCAACGATCCTCCCACTCGCTGAACAGGCCCTTGAGCCGCGGCATCACGCGATCGGCGAACAGCTTGGTGTTGTAGGCGGCGAGTTCCTTGCCCATGCTGCCGAACTGTAAGAGCAGCATCAGGTGCCCGACATTGAGGTCGGTCGCGACCTCGGTCAGCTGCGCGACGACCTCGTCCGGCGAGCCGATGATCACATAGCCACGCTCGACAATGTCCTCCATTCGCGTCGTCGCCCGCGCCTGCTGGCGGGCCTGGAGGCTCGCGGCGCGGCCGATCTGGCCGATGATGCCGGCACGCTGCGTCGCCTCGGTGATATAGCCTGGCGGCATCGCCCAGCGGGGATCGACCCGCAGGCAGCGGCCGTAAAAGTATTCGGCCGGTTCGCGGTACAGCTCCAAAGCCTGCTCGCGGCTCTCGGCGACGCCAACGAACTGCAAAAAGCCGGCGCGATAGGGGTTCCGATCCTTGCCGAGCCGCGCCATCTCGTCCCAGAAGCCGTGCATCGTGGCGCGGCCGTCCTTATAGCCGAAATAAGAAAGATAGGCGTAGACGTAATCCACGGCGGCGCACCACTGCCAAGTCTCGACCGAGCCGCCGCCCGGGATCCAGATCGGCGGGTGCGGCTTTTGCACCGGCCGCGGCCAGATGTTGACGTAGCGCTGCTGGTTGAAGCGGCCGTTGAAGGCGAAGGTGTCCTGCTCGGTCCATGCCCGCAGTACCAGGTCGTGCGCCTCGTAATAACGCTCGCGCAGCATGCTCGGGTTCTGTCCATAGGCAAAGCAGGTGTCCATCGGTGTGCCGACCGGGAAACCGGCGATCAGCCGTCCACCCGAGATCACGTCGATCATCGCGAATTCTTCGGCGACCCGGGTCGGCGGGTTGTAGAGCGCCAAGGAATTGCCCATCACGCAGAGTGCCGTGTCACTGGTACGGCGGGCTAGCGCCGAGGCGATCAGATTGGGCGACGGCATCAGCCCGTAGCCGTTCGAGTGGTGCTCGTTGACGCAAACCGCGTCGAACCCGCACTCGGCGGCGAATTCGAGCTCGTCCATGAAGTCGTTGTACATGTGATGGGCGCGCCGTGGGTCGAACAGAGAGGAATGGATGTCGACCCATACCGAGGGATGCTTCTCGCGAAAATCATCCGGCAATTCGGTATATGGCATCAGATGAAACCACATCAGCTTCATGGTTCTGGCTCCTCAATTCTCCGATCGAGCATACTCCATAGAACCAAGGTCAACAGCTTCTATAATGCCCAGCGTTGACAGACGTTGGCTCGAACGCGAGGCGCGCATGACGGCTCCCTCCTTTGCTTCCATCCACGAGGCGGCGCGCACCCGCCTTGGTGCGGCGGCGCTCGAGGCACGGCTGACGCGGCCGCGCTCGCCGGCCGAGCTCAAGGCGCAGACCAACGACCGCTATCTGTCGCAGATGGAGCTCAGGATCTTTCGCGCCGGTCTCAAGCACAGCCTCGTCGACGCGAAATGGCCGGCCTTCGAGGAAGTGTTCGACCAGTTCGAGCCGCGCCGTGTCCGGGCGATGTCCGACGAGGCGCTCGAAGCCCTGCTCGGCGACAGGCGGCTGATCCGCCATTGGGGAAAACTCAAATCGGTCCGCGACAACGCCGCCGCCATGATCGGGGTGGCCGAGGAGCATGGCAGCTTCGGCGCTTGGCTCGCCGACTGGCCGGGGACGAACATCGTCGAGCTATGGGAGACGCTGGCGAAGCGCTTCAGCCAGATGGGCGGCAATTCCGGCCCGAGCTTTCTGCGCATGGTCGGCAAGGACACCTTCGTCCTGACCCACTCGGTCTCTGCGGCATTGAAGCACTGGGGCGCCGCCGAGACGCCGCCGAAGAACCGCAAGGACCGTGCGGCGGTTCAGTCGCACTTCAACGCCTGGGCCGCCGAAACCGGCCGGCCGCTCTGTCAGCTCAGCCTGATCCTTGCGGCGTCGGTCGAGGATTAACGGATCAATAGTTCGAGATCTCAACGAGGTTCCGGTCCGGGTCGCGGATATAGACCGACTGGATCGTGCCGACGGCACCCGCCCGCGGTCCGGGCCCGGCTATGATCGGCACACCGCATTCTTCGAGATGCGCGGTCACCTCGGCGAGCGGGACCTTGGTAATGAAACAAAGATCACCCGAGCCCGGCGTCGGCCGGTCGGCGACGAGACCGGGGATATTGTCGGCGGGGTGCAAGTTGATCTTATGCTGTCCGAAACACAGTGCCGTGCGCCCTTCGCCAAAGGTGACGACCTCCATCCCCAATACCCGCGTATAGAAGTCGCAGGTGCACGCGATATCGGCGACGGTCAGGACGAGATGATCGAGGCGTTCGATTTGCATGGGTCGGCCTCCCGGCTGTAAGGAGGGGTCGAGAGTGCCATGTTCGCGACCGCGCTGCCAGGCTGCGGCCCAGAAGGAGGATCGCGGCATGCCGAGCCCGCAGACGATCGCCGTGTTCATGATCTCGGCGCTGGCGCTCAACCTGACGCCGGGACCGGCTATCCTCTTCATTTTGTCGCGCTCCTTCGGCCAGGGGCGGGCTGCGGCTGTCGTTTCGGTATTCGGGCTGGCCACGGCGTCGGTGATCCAGGCGGTGGCGGCGGCGTTCGGATTGTCGGCGCTGTTCGTCTATTCGCCGCTTGCCTTTGCGATCGTCAAATTTTGCGGCGCCGCCTACCTCGTCTATCTCGGCATTACCGGCTTTCTGTCGGGCGGTCTCGCCGGCATCGCCGATCGGGCCAAAACCGGCCGCCGCCGCTCGCTGGGGACCGCCTATTGGCAGGGCCTGCTGACCGACCTGCTCAACCCGAAGCTCCTGCTGTTCTTCTTCTCGTTCCTGCCACAATTCGTCGACCCGGCCCGCGGCGAACCAAGTCTGCAGATGCTGGTCCTCGGGCTGTTGTTCCAGGTCACCGGCGTGCCGACCAATCTGGCGGTGGCGCTCGCCGGCGGGTCACTCGCCGGGCTGATCGCCCGCCATCCGTTATGGGCAGCTGTTCAGCGCTGGTGTTCGAGAGCGGTTTTGGTCGGGCTCGGTGTCCGGCTGGCGTTGAGCGACCGCCGCTGACAGGATAATCCGCCGATCGAAGGGAGGAACACGATGAACCGTCTCGATGGCAAGGTCGCCTTTATCTCCGGCGCAGCGCGCGGCATCGGTGCCGCGACCGCGCGGCTGATGGTCGAAGCCGGCGCCAAGGTGGCGATCGGCGACGTCTTGGACGAGCGGGGACGGGAGACCGCGCGGGCCATCGCCGGCACCGGCGATGTGGCCGTCTACCAGCATCTCGACGTGACAAGCGAGGAGGACTGGACGGCGGCGATAGCGGCGACGGTGGTTCGTTTTGGCGGGCTCGATATTCTGGTCAACAATGCGGGGCTCTTTCTCGGCAAAGGCATCGAGGAGGCGAGTCTCGAGGAATGGCATCGGCTCTGCGCCGTCAACCTAACCGGGGTGTTTCTCGGCACCAAGCATGCGTTGCCGGCATTGCGCGAGCGCGCCCGGCAGAGCCCGCACGGCAGCGCCATCGTCAATCTCGCCTCGGTTGCCGGGCTCGTCGGCTCGCAGCTCGACCCGCTCTATTCGATGACCAAGGGCGGTGTCACCTTGTTCACCAAATCGGCTGCGCTCGAATTTGCCCGCAAAGGCTATCGGGTGCGGGTCAACTCGATCCACCCGGGTCTGATCCAGACCGATATGGGTGAGCAGACCTTTGTCAGCCGGGCGCGCAACCTCGGCAGCAACGATGTCGATGCGGTGCGTCAACAGGCAATGTCGAGGCACCCGATCGGCCGGCTCGGCGTTCCCGACGACATCGCCAAGGGCATCGTCTTTCTCGCCTCCGACGATTCGGGCTTTATGACCGGCGCTGGGCTCGTGGTCGACGGCGGGTCGACGGCACAGTGAGCGCAGCTGCGGCGCTCAGAGCGGCTCGGCGTCGCTCACCGCGACCCCTAGAACCCGGCCGTCCGCCGCCTGGAGGAGCCCCGCGACCCGGTCGCAATTCCAGGGAATCGGCGCTGCGATCGTGGCCGCGGTGCCGCTGTACCGCGCGATCTCTTCGACGCCGCGTACAACATCGACATGCGCCAGGGTTCGCCCGCGATTTTCGCCGCGCTCCACCGCGCTGACGTGGTGGCGTTCGAAGCCGATCAAGAGGACAGAGGCCGACACCGCACCATCGCCCGGACCCAGCTTGATCTGCGCTTGGCCGTGATCGAGAGCGAGCGAGACCGATACTTCCCGGCGGTCACGTCGCGCGAGGTCGAGCGCATGCTCGACATCGGCACGGTCCGAGCCGACTGCCTGCCACTTGCCGTCGACGACGATCTGCGGCGTGTAGACCGTGGCAAGATGGAGAAGCGTCGAGTAACGGTCTTGGCGTTCGGTCGCCTCGGGGCTGGAGAAAGGATCCTTCCAGCCGAGTCGGTCCCAGTAATCAACATGATACGACAATGCCAGCACATCGGGACGGCTCGCGAGTTCCGCGAGCAGCAGATCGGCCGGCGGGCACGACGAACAGCCCTCGGAGGTGAAAAGCTCGACCACAATCGGGCGTTCGCCCGCCTGAATCGGTGTGACGCCAAAGGCCAAACAGAGCGAACGGAGGAGCGCGGAGAATCTGATCATACGTGAAACTACACCAGCGAGCCGGCCATAGGGTTCAACAGAGCGTGAAGAAGGCTCGCTGCCATATGCGCAAAACGTGCGGCTGCAGAAAAGGCGAACCTGTCGATGACACAGTCCCGCGAGCTGTTGCGGACGGCCTGGCGAGCCGTAGGGCGCGAAATGCAACGGCCCGCTCCGGTGGCAAACAGCGGTCTCGCGCAAACCGTCGCCCGAAACCCGTCCCCGACCGGCGCCAGGCCGCGCTGCTGCTGCCGGTGTCGGCCGCCGAACGAAGAAGGAGATCGCGACTGCCGAGCCGGTGGCCGCTGCAGCGCCAAAGCGACGAAAGAGGCAGGGGAGCGCCATTTCCCCTTCCCTGCCGCGACGGGAAACTCAGGATTTTTTTTGGGCTCTCCCGCACCGAAAGTCTTTTGTAATCAAAACCTTGCACGCGATTCTCCGGCCGAATCCAAGGCGCGGCAGGGAAACGGCAGGGAAGCCCAAAAAACCGCCGGATCGCCGCTTGGCATCGGCCGATTACTGCTATCATCGTAATTATTAAATTGATGTTTTGGTGCGGAACTTCATTTTGGCAAGCGGACGGCAAGTGTCGTCCGCGCGGCGCGGGTGAAAAGGATGGCACAAGCCCCATGTCCGAGAACAAGCGCGATTACGAGGGACTGGAGGACCTTTCGGCCGAACCGGCGGCGCTCAATCGGTCGGCCAGATGTCCTCTCGTGGTTCGAGGTTAGGCGCGGCGTTCGGCCATTTCACCGGGATTACGGGTCTGGCTGAACGCCGCGAGGTAGTCCGAGTAGGGGATGTGGTTGCCGAAGTCGTTGCACATGGCCTGGGAGTTTAGCGGGATTTATGCAAGCTTGGATGTGCCGGCGTATCTGATGTTGTAGCTTGCCGACAGTAGGGGTGTGCCACGAAGAGTGTTCTTCATGATCCACTTCTGGAGCGGCTGCTGGCGAAGCTTCATGGGGAAAGCGACGCGCAGGCCCAGGCGATACGCGAACACTATGATGGGGCTGCGGATCTATCCTCGGAGGATCAGGCCGCTCGAACCAAGGCATTTCTGAGCGATAAACTCTATGCGCTTGACCGTGACAAGGCCGAGTTCTGCTATCAACTTTGCCGCGCCATCGACGCCCGCCGGATTGTCGAGATCGGCACCTCCTACGGGGTTTCGACGCTTTATTTGGCTGCGGCTGTGCGCGACAATGTTCGTGCTGCTGGTGGCGGCAGCGGCGTGGTAATCGGGACCGAGTACGAACCTGAAAAGGCACGCGCCGCACGAGAGCACTTCAAACAGACTGGTTTGAGCAACTTCGTTGATCTCCGCGAGGGCGATCTCCGCGACACGCTCCGTTCGATTGATGGCCCGGTCGACTTCATGCTGGTCGACATCTGGATTCCAATGTCACGGCCGGCGCTCGAACTGGTCGCCCCGCATCTGCGGCCGGGAGCCATCGTGATCTGCGACAACACCGAGCAGCATCGGGCCGCGTATGCCGACTACTTCGCCTTTATCAATGATCCAACACAACGCTTCCGGACGATGACGTTGCC
>Ga0074045_10001959_pt1 | contig 19480 bp, 18 predicted proteins | sample BogForMeECP23OM2_FD_94442 | JGI IMG/M metagenome (GOLD analysis project Ga0074045, IMG submission 94442) | Bog forest soil microbial communities from Calvert Island, British Columbia, Canada - Bog Forest MetaG ECP23OM2 | ecosystem: Environmental > Terrestrial > Soil > Wetlands ...
ATCCGCCCACCCTGAGATCGATCCGGCACGAGGGGGACGTGAAGTTTTTCGGTCCCCACCACCGCATAACAAACCCGGGATCCGTCCATACCTTCCAGATGAGTTCACGCGGGGCATCGAAGAGGCGGGAGATGATGAGTTCCCCGCCGCATGAATCCGTATTGTAACCGCATCCTGCGACGGACGATTCAATCTTGTGGCTTACGGTATTCACCCGGTAGAGCCGCGGGTTTTTCAGTAAATCCAGCGCATTGATCTTCTGGTCAACGAGATCTTCGTAGGAGAAGAAATCATTGACCTCATTTCCCGCATCCGACCAGAATACCTGGATACTGTTTGCATATTTCTTACTGCTGGTAATCTGCTGCATGTTTTTCCTCCCTTTTCATTGCTCCGTCCATCATGAGCCTGCGGTCCGGATGGTTATCACCAGAGATCGATCTCATTCGTGTTTCGAATTAACGGTTGGGATATAATAGGCTCTTGTGCAAGAATCAGATTTTGAGACAAAATTTGAGATAACAACGATCCTCAGGTAAACCTTTTCGTGGATCCGGCGGCCCGGTTATATCCATGCGATCGGTATGAACCGGCTGATCGTCCTCTTTTGATGGTACTAACCTGCAGGTTCAATCATCTCACACGGGCCATCTGGAGAATATATAGGGTAATGCCGGAAAACTACATGCCACAGGAGTTCTTCTCACATGAATGAACTGGTAAAGAACGAGTTCGAGATAATCTTTGGAGGTGCGATATGGTTCGCGATGCTCCTCGCCGGTTTTTCCTTTTTGATGGTGATCGGGGGCTGTCTTTATCTCGGGTTTCTGGGAAGCAAGATGTATTAATAGACCTGCGCGAGGAAAGCTTTCTGCACCTGCACATGACGACGTTAACATGAACCCTATTTTTTCTCAAAATCGTAATATTTCCGTAAAAATTTCCTGACCTTTTCCGATTCCAGGTATCTATCGTCAAGCTGGTCAAGGATTACTTCAATTGTTTTCACCTGGTCAGAGATGAGGACATTGGTGTTTTCATCAAGCACCGATGCATCCAGCAAAATCGCCTGTAAGGGGTTCCTGATCTGGTCATTGAGGATCAGCAGTTGTTCCATATTGTTCTCAATCTGCTGGAATGCCTCCTTCTTGAGGTGTTCGACCTGATTTTTTCTTATTTTCGAAATTTCCGCAAAATGCGAGATCACCACTCCAAGAGAGACGAACACGAAAAACCATGCCGTGTGAACCGCGATCATCGTGGCCGAAAGTGTCCCGAACATCCATACCAGGACGAAGTAAATCCCGGCGAGGGTGACGGTGACCATGACTGCCCGTTCAGGAAGGGCATATGCCGCGAGGATTACCGGGACAAGGAAAAAATAGGGGAATATATCGTTGATGCCATGGGTGAGGCTGAATATGGCCATCAGTATCACGACAAGGGAGGTAGCAATAATGAGACATATCCAGATACTGTCATCGTGGATGAAATTACGGGGCATTTCACCTTTCCACCCGGTGAAATAGCTTTAAGATTTATTATATTTTGTGTTTGGATAATAATTCCCCCGGGAGGAGGCCTTTATGCCACTTACGCCTCACCGGTCTCCCTTTATTTTTCCCTCATCATAATCTCTGTTGACCGCTCCCACCCGTGGGAGCCGCGTTTTCTTCTCAGGAATAAACCCGGCCCTGGATCGACCCCTTTCTTTGATATTGCGTGAGCGCCAAATGTGATCATATCCCAAACCGGATATCCCGGTTCCCGGGTCGAAGCTTGAGATTTCTCAAACGGCCATAATGGAGATCTTGATCGTGAAGAAGACACGTGCGCAGCTTATTATTCTCCTCATGATTGCGCTGATCGTAGTCCCTGTTGCAGCGGGCAGCGATAATACGACCAATGCAACGACGGTTCCGACACCAACGGAAACCAACCTTACAACGACGACCACGACATACCCGGTAAACGTTACCACAACTGAGATCCCGACCAATGCAACGACCGAACAGGCAGCAGCGAACACGACGGAGGAAAATACCTCGGTAACGACTATTGTACCGACGGGTACCCCAACGGCCCCGACGGCAGGGGATATTACCGTCGCATCATCCCCGCTCGGAGCAAACGTTCTCCTTGACGGGGTCCTCGTAGGGAACACGCCGGAGAATCTTACCGGCATTGCAGAGGGAAATCACATTATCAGGCTGACCCTGAGCGGGTATTACGATTACGAGGGGACCATTTATGTCGTTCCCGGCCAGGTCACTGACGTATTCGGGACGCTCCCCCCCTTAAGTGCTTCTTCCGGTTCATTTACGGTACCCGCAACCCAGCCGGCAACGGCTATCCCTTCACCGGTTGTTACGGTGCAACCCACTGCGACATCTTCAGGAGGGCTGTTGGAAAATCCGACGATTGTTGCATCCGTCCTCGGGATTGTTGCAGCAAGTATTGGTGCAGTCGCAGCGATATTCCCGCACCTGTCGAAATTCAAGAAATAAAAGCGTTACCAGGATCAAGGCTCATTCTTTTTCGCCCCCTTTCTTCAGAACACCCGTTGCAGGAGACTCTGTTTTCGTGTTCATGGGGACGACGGCAATGGTATTGCCGCTCTCCCGGCAGTAGGTCTCAACCCGCCGGAACACATGCGGCACCATCGATGCCGGTGTGAGGAGGAACGAGCATTCGCCAACGAGTGCCCGCAGGATGCCCTTGTCGATCACGCCGTACGTGAAATCGAGCACTATCGATTCACGCTCGGCAAGATTCTTCGCCCGGGTCCCCATTGCCCCGCACCTGATACCCTGGTGCCCAGCGAGCCACGCCGTGATTTCATCAGCACCGGTCTCATCCACGTTGCAGACTGTGATGGTCCCAAGGGCCCTGTCCGGCCGTGGTTTACTAAGGCTCTGTTCGAGCGAACTGACCAGCTGCAGGACGGACTTAGGCGACTGCGTTTTTTCCACCATCTGCCGCGAGACGAGCTCCGTGTAGAGTTCCAGCACCGCAGGCATTCGGAGGTTCGAGGAGGAGACAAGCGCGGGGTCCGTAAAGACTTCCTCTGGAGTTCCCGCATGAAGAACGGTCCCTTTGTTCATGAGGATGATTTGGTCTGCCCAGAGGTATGCCAGCTCCACATCGTGGGTGGAGATAATGATCGTCGTTCCCTTCGCATTCAGTTCGTCGAGCAGTTCCATAAGGTCCGCGGCACCGGCGGGGTCGAGCGAGCTGGTTGGTTCATCAAAGACGAGGACCTCCGGCTCCATCGCAAGGGTCCCGGCGATTGCGGCCCGTTTCTTCTCGCCGCCGCTCAACTGGTGGGGCGGCCGCCTCTCGTAGCCGGTAAGCCCTACGGCTGCAAGGGATCGCGTGACCGCTGACTGGATCTCATCGTGCGTCATGCCGAGGTTAAGGGGCCCGAACGCCACATCCTGGTAGATCGTGGGGGCGAAGAGCTGGGTGTCCGAGTTCTGGAATACCAGCCCGACCTTCTTTCGCACCTCACGCAGCGAGCGGCTGTCATACGCGAGAGGTTTGCCATCGAGAAGCACCTGCCCCTTCGAGGGCTCAAGGACACCGTTGCACATCAGGAGCAGGGTGGTCTTCCCGGCACCATTGGGGCCGACCAGGGCAACTTTAGCTCCTTTTTTCACCGAGAAGGTGACGCCGGAAAGTGACTCCCGGCAGTTCGGGTAGGCATAATGAATATTGTCAAATTCGAGCAGGTTTGTCATCGTTCACCTGAAAGGCACGATTGTGCTGGTCATGATTGCAACGGTAATGCAGAGCCCCAGATAGACTGCGGTGGACGCGATTGCCACCGGCTTCGGGGGGTTCTGCTGGCCGGGAAGTTCCAGTTTGCCGTCATAGCACCGCGAGTCCATCGCTATGATGAGATCTTCGGCCTCCTTCCACGCCCGGATAAAGAGCATTGCGCCAAGCATCGCCAGGGAATTGAGAGAACGTTTGAAAGATGAGTACCCCTGACGGATGGTCTGGGCATTGTGGATGGCGATTGCCTGGCCGATAAAAACGAAGATGAAATGGTAGATCAGCATGGAAAGATCGACCAGAACAGGCGGTACGCGCAGGGTGTGCATAACGGAAAAGATCTCGATCATGGGGGTTGTCAGGGCGATAAAGAAGAGCCCGCACATCCCTCCGAAAGTCCGGACCAGTACGAGGAATCCGAGATTTGCTGAGCCAGACGTGACGGTCAACGGGACGTTTGCGATGGAAAATGTCAGGACCGGCTCGCCGCCACCGCTTAAAAATACTATCACAATCACGGAGAAAAACGCAAACAACAACGGTATATGCAGGAGTTCCACATAAACCCGGACCGGGATTTTTGCGAATACCAGCGTGATCGCTGAAAGGGTAAAGAGGATAAACAGGGGGGCTACCGGGCCCGGGGAGGCGACACAGATCAGGATGGCGCCCATCCCGAGAACGAGTTTGAGATAGCTATTCACGCCGCGTAAAGCATTTGCCTGTGCATAGTAGTCCAGGTTCTCCTCCATGATCTTCATAGGGAACACATCTCATCTGACGTTTCAAACGCCGGTAAATGTACGAGAGGGGTTATGCGGGTTTTGCACTATCCCGTTTGCCCCGGTAATAGCCGAAGAAGTATCCTATCACGAGCGCCCCGAGGCCGGACTGGATGCTGAAAAGCAGGGATTCGACTTCAGTGCTGGGGGGTGTCCAAAGAGGCTGTATCCAGGGAGTATAGCCCGTGGCCTCAATCGCAGCGCTGCCCATATCATCAGATCCCTGCCAGATCTCCTGCCCGGGTTTGGCTGTTGCCTGGATATGGGCATTCTGGATGAGGAAGACCGCAGCAAAGACGACGACGACAACCACAAAGATGATCTCAAGTTTGTACTTCCTGAAAAATTTGAAGGTCATTTGAAGCCCTCCATGATTTTTGTAACCTGCTCCGGTGTGAGCACGTTGAGTTTGACAAGGATATCGGCCCGGCTCTGGACAATGTACTTGAACACGAGGGCGATGAGTACGCCTTCAAGGATAGCCAGGGGGACCTGCGTTATTGCATAGATGGCAAAGAAGGTTTCAAAAGAGATCATGAACCCTCCATGCGTTGCCGGGAATGCAGCAGCGAGCTCGATCGACGTGATAACATAGGTGAAGAGATCCGCGACCGCCGTGACGAGGAACACATTGATGAATATGTTCAGGTTCACTGCTTTTCCCAGCCGGTACACGGCATACCCGAGAAGCGGACCGGCAATTCCCATCGAGAAGACATTCGCGCCGAGCGTGGTGATCCCGCCGTGGGCCAGGAAAAGTGCCTGGAATATGAGCACGATCAGGCTGAGCACACAGGTGATGATAGGACCAAACAGGACAGTCGAAAGTCCAGTCCCCGTAGGATGCGAGCAGCTGCCAACAACGGGAGACGGCATCTTCAACGAAGACAGCAGGAAGATAAAGGCACCCGACACCGCCAAAAGCGAAAGTGTTTCACGTTGTGCTTTAACCTGGCGATTCAGCAGATAAATCCCGTAGATGATAAACGGCGCTGATACGAGGTACCAGAAGACGCACCATTGCCAGGGTAAGAAGCCTTCCATAATGTGCATTGCACACAAGTGTGATTGCTTTAACTTAATAAAATTTTGTTAATTGGTCCCGGGGAAATTCCCCGACGTCCCAGGATGGCTAAAAGGAACTCTCATTACACCTTAAAGAAAAACATTGGACTTCCCTGCAAACCATTAAGATACCTTTCAGATGATTATGAGATGAGGAACTGCAATGGTTAAGCTCACCGATGAGATCAAGGAATCGCTTGCCGCAACAAAGATCGCATACTTTGCCACGGCAGCAAAAGACGGTACCCCGAATGCTGTCCCGATCGGGGCGTTCAAGATCCTGGACGACGAGACGATGCTCATCTCGAACCAGTACTTCAGTAAGACGCTTGCAAACATGAAGGAGAACCCGAAAGTCGCCCTCACCTTCTGGGGAGAGAAGGGTGGCTTCCAGATCAAGGGCACGGTGACCATTCACACGAGCGGCCAGATCTTTACCGATGATGTCGCGTGGGTCAAATCGCTCAAGCCCACGCTCGTGCCGAAATCTGCAATCGTCATGAAAATCGCCGGGGTATACATCATTAAGCCCGGTGCCGACGCGGGAAAGAAGATCCTCTAAGGCCCTTCGGCCATCCCTATTTACCCGGTATATTTTCCCGGACCCCGGCAGTTCAGCCGCAGGTTCACGCAGGCCCGGGCCCGCCGGCTGTGTCCGCATGGTTCAGGGACGGCCTCCGTGGCGATCCCTTTTTAGAAATCGGGCATCTTCTTTGCAAGGTACCAGGCGTGGATGGCGAGGAGGACGTAAAGGGGGAAGAGCAGGCCGTACGTGTCTCCCTGTCCCTCATACTTATAGAGCCAGACGGTGGCAGTGACATCGATCTGGAAAATCATTATCCCCCACCATTTCCCGATGTACCCGTAGCCGAGCCCCGGCAGGAGGAAATTCATGATCGCAGCAATAAACGGGTTTTTTGCCGTCCGCGGCCTGCGGGAGATCCCCCGGGGGATGAACAGGGGATCGATCCCGCATCGGGGTGCGGCAAGGACGGCCTGCCACCGCACCTCGCTGTTGCTGTCAGCAAGTCCCTGCATGAGGGCGGGGACGGCCTTGTCGCTCCCGATGGAACCGAGGAGCTCAATGGCCTTCTGGCGCACCCCCGCATCCCGGTCTGACAGGACACCGGAGAGAGCCGGGATGGCCTCGGGGCCGATCCATTCGAGTGCCTTCCATTCCTGCATCCCGACAAAATAAAATGCCCGCTCTTCTGCAGTTTCGGGTTTCCAGCCGAGCTTTGCAAGCGCAAACGCGGAGCCGTACCGCACATACTTGTCCGGGTCCCGGAGCGCTGCAACGAGCGGCCCGATTGCCCGGGCATCACCGATCTCCCCGAGCGCAAACGCGGCCTGCCAGCGTACCTCGCTGTGGGTATCCCTGAGTGCGGCAATAAGGGGATCAACTGAACGGGGGTCGCGGATGACCGCAAGCGCCCCGATCACCCCGAGCCGGACATCCTTGTGCTTCTTTTTTAAGGCCCGGATGAGATCGTCCATCGATTCAGCCCCGAGCGTCCCAAGCGCCCGGGCAGCTTCTGTCTGGACGGTAAAGTCCGGCGACCGGAGGGCACGGATCAGCCCCGGGATATCCCGCCGCTCCTTCATAACCGGGATATCTTTTTGTTGTGCTGCAAACAGGTGGGGAAGGTTCATCCGGCGTTTTCACCTCACAGGTCGTTCATCTTTTTTGCTACGTAGAAGGTCTGGACGGCAAAGAGGGCCGTGATCGGGTAGGCGATGAGGTACGGCAGGAACGGGCCGGCTTCAAGCTGGGCAAGTACGAGAATGCTCGTGTAACTCATGAAGACCAGAAAACCCCACCAGTAGCCAAGGTAGTTGTAGCCAAGGCCGATGAAGAGGAAGTTGAGGATGGCGGCTGCCCATGGGTTCTGCCCGGTCCGCCGTCGCTTGGAGATCCCCCACGGGATCTGGGCAACTGGCACCCTGCATTTCTTTGCCGTAATGACGGATGCCCACCGCACCTCCTCCTCAGGATCCTTTAACCCGGCCTCGCAGGTCTGCTGTGCCCGGGGATCGCCGATCACCCCGAGAAGATCGATGAGTAGCGCCCGGGTCTTCGGGTCAGGGTCGGAGAGCCGTTCGATCAGCGGCGAAGTCGCAGAAGTTCCCAGCTTTTTTACCGCGTCCCAGTCCTGCAGGGCAATGGCCCGGTACGCGGCTTCGGTTTCGTTTGCGGGTGTCCATCCGAGCCGGTCGAGCGATGTGGCGGCACTGGAACGGATGTACCGTTCGTGGTCCCGAAGGGCGGAAAGGAGGGAGGGGATCGCCCGGGGATCGCCAATGTCCCCCAGCGCAAGCATGGCAACCCAGCGCACCTCGATATTATGGTCGTGCTCCATCACGTCAACGAGATGTGGGACCACCCGCCAATCGCGTATTGCGCCGAGCGCTTCGATAGCCCCGATCCGGGCGGCCACGTGCCGGCTGTCCAGCTCACGGACCAGCCGGGGGATGGCCGGGGTCCCGAGCGATCCCAGGGCATCGGCTGCCTGCCACTGGATATCAGTATCCCGATCATGCAGGAGCCTGACGAGGCCGGGCAGATCCCCTGCTGCCTTGAGTGCGGCGACGTTCGCTTGCCTTATAGAGGGGAACTGCAGAAGCGGCATACCGGGTGAAAAATAATTAAAGCTTGCATGGAGGCGGGCGATATATTAATGTTGTGAAATACGTGGACAACATGAGGATCTGGTATTTCAAAGAATGTTCTATACGACGGGTTGTATTATTATAATTGTAGGTTATTAAAGATTTTTTTTTCAGAGGAAAAATAAATATACTGACGAGAGTACCTACACTGTTATAATAAATAATTTTATAAATTCTTTGAAGCCGAATCGAAAGACCAAGGATTGTGTGCTATGGCAGGGAAGAAGACAACGCTGATTGATGGTGATGCAGGAAGATATCCGGTGCCGGGCCGGGAATGGACCGGAAAAATATTCGGGCGCTGGTGAGAGAGGATGCCCTGTCCTAATAACCCTGCTCCGGCGTATGGAGGTTTTGCACCACCAAAAGTATTTTACGATCCATCCACCCCGAATAATGTCTCTGCTGCGAATCCCAGTTTTCCCACCCCGAAACAGGGCCAGTGTTTCTCCAACTGCCCTCTGATGGCAGCACTGGATTCGATTGCCTGGGTCAATCGGAAATTTATCGTGAATAATATCACTGGCCCTGACGCCGGTGGAAATTACACGTTCACGTTCTGGGATTACGGGCAGAACAATCCCATGACCGGGGTCCTGGGAATGATGAGTACTAATAGTACTAATATCGGAGCAAATGTCCCGTTAAACGGTGTACTCAATCCTGTGTTAAACAATGCTGCTGCCTGTACCAAGGCACAGGTAACCGTGAGTGGGCAGGTATTGCTTGATGGCGGAGGGAATTTCTCTGATGGAAATGGAATCCCGTATGGGGCCGGCTCTAGTATCGCAAACGAAATGTGGCCCGCGCTTTTTGAGAAGGCATATGCAAAGTTCTGCTTTTACGAGAATAATATGCCTCTTTTAGGTGGAATATACCTTAACTCTGTACACGGGCATGATGCCAACGGAAATCCGGTTAATATCATCAACGGCCCGGACCCAAGCTATGCCGATCTGCTGATGCTCGGGAACGGCCCGGCCGCCCCGGCGACAAACTACTGGGGAGGGAATGCCGGTATCGGGCTTGCTTACCTTACCGGAAGGTTATGTTTCCAGTATAGTACCACTGCTGCGGCTTACGCTGTGCCCGCGCTCAGTCATTTGCCCGCAGGGGCTGCCGGACCTTCATTATATAATTTTATAAGAGCGGGTTTCTGTAGTGCGGCCCAGGGTAATCACAAAACGCGGTGGCCGCTTGTGGCCTGGACATATCCTGCCGGCGATCAGTTCAACAATGATTCTACACGAGGGATTGTAGCCGGTCATTGTTATGCAATTCTGGGTACCTTTGATGTGTCAAATGGCTGCACAGACGGAAACAGCTACATTGTCCTGAGAACGACCTATGGGCTGAGTGACCCGCAGGCCCTCGCACAGACTGCACCTGCGGGAAACGGGTGGCAGTATAATGATGAGGGGTTCCCATTCCCCGGTACTGCCGCTGCACCTGCCGCCGGAGGGGCTCTTAAAAACCTTAATCTTACCATCGCCACAGATGCAATATTTGGCCTTAATGCTGCGGTATTCAGTAATTATTTCCAATCAATTGCCTGGGCTGAAACATATTATTGAGGGAAAAACGGAGGAAACGAACTGGGATAAGTGCACCGGGAGGCCAATATGGAAGGATCAGATGCAAAAAAAATTCCCGTTTTTTGTCTTTTTTTTATCATTGTATCCTGTTTTGTCATTTACTCGGTGCCAGCGACGGGGACAGAAACCATTATCACTCCGATAAATAATAATTTCAATCACCAATATCCCAGAATTTTCGCTGACCGGATTGTCTGGCAGGATGTTGATCCTACTCAGGAGTTTGGAATTATCCACGTATACAACAGCACTTCAGGAATTGAAACACAGGTAACGGACAATTCAACGTTCACAAAAAACCCTGCGATATATGGGGATCTGGTATCCTATACCGATTGCGAGGGTTATTACCTCTGCTCAGGTACGCCGTCAAGGATTTACCTCTATAATATTGCAACCGCAGGAATGATACCCCTCTCATCAGGATCCGATGTGCAGGATAACTCAGCGGTCTATGGCAACCGGATCGTCTGGGCAGACACACCGGGAGTGGGCGTCTCCCAAGTATATATCAACAGTACACCGTTGGGAACGGGGACGGTCCTCAATGCCTCCCTGGATAACCAGGCATACCCGGCGATCTACAACAATCTTGTAGCTTATGCAGACTGCGGAAGCGACCAGAGTTGTTCTTCGCCCTCCACCATTTACCTTTACAACATAACCTCCGGAGCATGGACACAGGTCTCGACCGGATCTGACTGGAATTTGTACCCGGCAGTATATAACAACCGGATTGCCTGGCTGGAGGCGAATCCATATGGGAACCCGTCACAGGTAAGGATTAATGGGACCACACCGGGCAGTGCGGATGTACTTACCCCGGGAGATCTGAATCTGACTACATTTCCATCAACGTATCCCGGAATTTCCGGCTCATGGGTTGTCTGGTTTGAACAGAATCAGACCACGGGTAACTCAGACATTTACGCTAACGATACCAGTGCCCACCAGACAATCCCAATCGCACTTGACCGTGAAGGTGTTGAACTGACCTCAGTTGCATATTCACCGGCACTGGGTCTCTATCGTATCGTCTGGGACGAGCAGGATTCCGGCTGGTATAACATCCACCTTTACACCAGCGGACCACCCCAGACCTGCCCGGTCGCCGCTTTCACGAACGATTTCACCGGAGGGAGCGCACCGGCCACGGTACATTTCACGGATACCTCAAGCCAGGACTCATCGATTACCCACTGGTTCTGGGACTCCGGTGACGGGTCCAACTCCACAATCCAGAACCCGGCTCATACCTACACAACCAATGGGGCCTATGCAGTTTCCCTCACGGTGAGTGATCTGTATTGCAGGAACACTACCACCGTCACTAACAGTGTCGTGGTCGGCCAGCCCATTGCCAATTTTACCGCGTCCCCCACCACCAGCGTGGTCCCGGCAACGATCGCATTTACCGATACCTCGCTCGGGAGCCCATCAACGTGGAACTGGAGCTGGGGGGACGGGATATGGACAAATGGGTCAACAGAAAACCCTACGCACGAGTACACGAACGCCGGACTGTACTCGGTTACCCTTATTGCAAACAACACGTATGGTTCGGGATCGTTTACGAGGTCCAACTACATCGATATCCTGAACGGCGCCAACGTATTCACCAATACGAGCATCACGGGCCTGACACTCGTGGATACCGGGAGTAGGCAGAACGCAACTCTGGATGATACTCTCCTCACTCAATGGACCTTCCCCCTGTATCCCAACGTTTCTGTCCTCGAATTCACACCCCCTGCTGACCGGGGATTCGGGAACATCACGCTCTACGCGTGCGATGGGATCGGGTTTGGCACGGCAAGTCCCCTCCACACCGGAAATATCACCAGCGTCCACCTCCAGACCGAAGAGATCGTCCCGACCGGGTTCTCTGCAACTACCGGGGGCCCGTCATGCTCAGTCAATTACTCGGTCGACCTCCCGGCCTACCCGGAGAACGCACTCCTGAATACCCAGATCTGGGAGGGATCAGTTCCGCCAGATACCTCGAACTTTAACATTGTTGCCGGGGGCAGTGGTTTTGGGGGGACCAACCAGACCGCGTACACGATAAAGATCTTCAAGACCAATTTCCCCACCGAAGGAACGGCCATCCTGCACATGAGCCTGAATGCATCGTGGGTAGCCACAAAGCCTTCCGGCAGGAATGATGTTTTTGTCGTGCGTATTGATGACAGCGCAACGTACGGGCAGGTGCTGGGGACTCATTTCCTGTACCATAATTCAACAAGTAACCTTGACTATTTCGAGGCAGACTCGCCCAAAGGGTTGTCAACGTTCGGGTTGTCATTTCTCCAAGGAACCGGCAACCTCTTCCAGCTCATCACCCTCACGGTGAGCAACCAGGTACAGAATCAGGTTCATTATGCAGGCAGTGGCAGCTGGGGCCAGTTGGGGAATCCCCCTGATACATACTCCCCCACAGCAGTTCAGACTCAGGTCGTGCCTCAGGCAACACAGTCTCCCTCCCAGACAGCGGCAGTACCCCCAAGTGCGCCCCCGAATACCGGGGCATCACCCCCGGCACCAACAGCGGTGAGCACAGATGTAGGAATCATCGGCTGGCTTGCAGAGACCTTCGGCGGACACATCTACCTTGTTGCGGCAGTAGCGATCGTTGTCGTTTCGCTGCTGTATATACGACAGCGAAGACGCCGGTTTGACCCCCTGGGGTAAAATTCACTTCGGGACCGGCGTTCACGGCGCCCGGGCCGGGCCGCCCGGGCGGTCTCCCCACTGGGCTGGCAGGTTGGGGTCCTGGACCCGGATCTCGAACTCGTCGTTTGCAAACGATTTCATGGCCGGGACGATGAAGGCGGCCGTGGACATGCCAAAATAGGTCTGGCCCCGGGCTTTCCTTGCTCCTTTGTCGAGGTTCGTGTCGACCATGGGCGGTATCAGCTCAAAGACCTTGACCGGGGTACCTTCCAGCTGCTGCCTGAGTGCCAGGCTGAACGTGTGGACGGCCGCCTTTGTCGCACAGTAGACCGGGAGCGGGGCCATCGGATGGAAGGCAAGGCCCGACGAGACGTTGACAATCGCTGCCTCTTTCTGGTTCATCAGGTGAGGAGTGAAAAGCGCGGTCATGTACACAAGTGCCCGCAGGTTTACTTCGATCTCGTCCTCGCCGTCCTCTGCCCGGTGCGCGAGGAGGTCTTTTGTCCCTTTCCGGAAATCGATCATCCGCTGGATGCCTGCGTTGTTGACCAGCACGTTCAGGCCGGGGAATGTGGCAAGCGCCCACTCGCAGAGAGCCCTGCGATTGGCTTCATCTGCCACATCGTACCTTCTCGTGTGCAGCGAGGGAAGTTTCTTTTTTGCCTCCTGTAAGGTCTCTTCGGTCCTTCCACAGATAATGACCTCGCTGCCCCCGTGTACAAACGCTTCGGCAATGGCAAGGCCGATCCCGGTCGCTCCGCCGGTGATAAGTACGGTATTTCCACCAAGTTTCATGAAATTTCCCTCGTAAATAACAGGATCTTCGCTTTCTTAATCAGACGTTACTCATACTTTTTCCCGTACGCGTTTGCATGCGCAAACGATCCGATTTCCCTGCGGACGCGGAGATAACGCGACTCTGTCACCGGGTATCCCAGCCTGACGGCAAACGATATGGCCATATGCGCCGGGACCTTCAGTACTTTCTTTACATCCGCCTGGACGGGACCGGCAAAGACGCTCATGATCTGGAAACCAACCCCGATCTCTTCAGCCATCAGCCACATGTTCTCCATCAGGCAGCCAAGACTGAGTATGCCCAATACATCACCCTCCGATGCCGGGGCTCGTTTCCTCGTATCGTATACGACCACGAGGAGTACCGGGCTTCCCTTCATGGTTAGGTTCAGTGTCCCGGGGACCGCGTCCTGTATTGCCTGCTCCAGTTTTGTCCGGTCCCGCCATTCGGGAGGGAACTGCAGCCCGAGGATCCCCACCCTTTTTTCCCGCAGCTCCGCCTCGGTCATAGAGAGCTGCTCGAAATTTTCCCTGATAAATTCAGGAGACGGGAACGTCGTAATCTTTCCCAGCCGGTCCAGAACTTTTGGGTCATCGACGACGATGACTTCAAAGTTCTGCATGTTGTGGGCAGTCGGTGCCCACCGGCCAGCCTCCAGGATCTTCTTTATGTCACGACCAGACACCGGCTTGCGCGGATCGAATAGATCCCGGGCCGAGTGCCGCGCTTCTATGATTTTTAACAGGTTGTCCATAGTCTTCCCCGAGAATAATTGTACTTTTACACTATACTTGTTCATTACCGGGCAGGGTGCAATAAAAGTTACCTATGGTATTTCCCATACCAGGTCAGGAGGGGGTCGGGTTGCATGCAAGAATATATACCGTACCTCACCAGCAATCCGGATTACAGACAGTGGTGACAGACCATGCTTTACAGGATCATGAAAAAAGCCGATCCAAAACTCTCGATCCTCGGGTTCGGGTGCATGAGACTTCCGGTGACGGCGGACGGGCAGATTGACGAGAGAAAGGCGACCGAAATGATCAGGTACGCGATCGACCATGGCGTAAATTATATCGATACCGCATATCCCTACCATAATGGCGCAAGTGAACCTTTCGTCGGGCAGGCACTTTCCGGGGGATACCGTGAAAAGGTAAACCTCGCGACCAAGCTCCCGAGCTGGCTTGTTACATCCCGCGAAGACATGGACAAATACCTCAATGAGCAGCTCGACCGGCTCAGGACAGATCATATCGATTTCTACCTTGTGCATGGGCTCAATGACCCATTCTGGAAGAACCTCTCAGCACTTAAGGTAACGGAGTTTCTTGACGATGCAATCGCAGAAGGCAGGATACGGTACGCCGGTTTCTCGTTCCATGACAACACTGCGCTGTTTAAGGAGATCGTTGACAGCTATAACTGGACCTTTGCCCAGATCCAGTACAATTTCATGGACGAGCAATATCAGGCCGGCACGGAGGGGCTCAGATATGCGGCCAAAAAAGGGCTGGGCATTGTCGTCATGGAGCCGGTCCGCGGCGGATTGCTGGCGCGGGACCTTAAGGGGGTCGCGGAGATCTGGCAGACGGCAGAGACCCGCCATGATCCCGCTGAATGGGCGCTCCGCTGGGTCTGGAACCACCCGGAGGTGACCGTTGTCCTCTCCGGTATGTCAACGATGGAGCAGGTCAGGCAGAACGTGGCCCTCGCACAAACCGGGGTACCCGACTCGCTTTCCAAAAAAGAGATCGCACTGTTTGGGAAAGTCAGGAAAGAACTGAAAAAGCGGATCATCATTCCCTGTACCGGCTGCAGGTACTGCGTGCCCTGCCCGCACGGGGTGAGTATCCCGGAGTGCTTCGAGATGTTCAACCGCGGGCATATCTACGACGATGCTGAGGATGCACGGCAGCATTATACGATGTTCCTCGGCGATTTCTTCGATGGTATTCCCCATTACGCCTCCTGCTGCCAGGAGTGCGGGGAATGCGAGGAGAAATGTCCCCAGGCTCTCCCGATCCGCGAGAACCTGAAAAAGGTGGCAGACTATTTTGGGAAATGAAAAGATCGAACAGAACAGCTGTCCGGCGCGGGTAAAACCGCTGGATTCAGGAAAATTAAAAAATTTGAATGCGGGATCATCAGGACAGATCCCCTGGTTTCCGTGCAGATGGGACGCTCTCCCCGACAAGGCGGATGAGGTTCTCCCGGCCTTTTTTTATCTTCTGGATGATCCCCCGCTGGTGGAGATCGTTGAGCGTGGAACTTACTGTGGATTTTGGCAGGCCCAGTTCTTTGACGATCTCTGACTGGAACCGCTCGCCGCCATGTACCCTGAGCAGCCGGATGACCTTTTCTTCGACGGTGGCAAGATCTGCCTCAGACAGGGCGGGCGACGGCTCTTCAGGTTCACCGGGGTCCTCCTCTGGCACGAACGGCTGTCTCCTCTTCCGGTAGACCATGAACCCTGCTGCGGCGATGATGACAACCGCAATTACGATGATCAGCGGCAGTACCGGTAATGATGGTCCCGCGAGCACGACTTGCGGCTCCCCGGGGCCGAACGACCGCAAGCCATACCAGACAAGACCGTTTCCCGACTGCTGGTCTGGTGACGGGTCTGCGGAGGTCAACGTATAGCCTGCCGGGTACCGGACGATCAGTGCCGAGTCCTTGTCCAGGTACAGCCCGCCCGCAAATGCATCACCGGCGGTAAGACCCCCTTCAGGAACGGAGAAGTTCGTCCATGTAAACGTGTACGTCACCACGCCGAATTCCCCGGTGGGGGACGTCTGGGTGACGGTGTTCCCGGAAAAATTGTCCGCCGCCATTGGCCGGGATGTGCCAGAGGCTGCCTCTGCGGCGGAATGCTGCATCAGGTCCTCGAACTGCGGGAGGTAGACAGAACTGATATCGGCCGAGTAGTTCTGAAAATTTGCAAGATCGTCGCCGGTGGCAAGAGGGGTGCGGTACTCCACTGTCCAGAGCGCCGAATTATCCGGCTGCAGGGTAATCGTATAAGTGGTGGTGTACTCCGTTGTGGATGCAGCCGCGGCATGCGGCAGGATGCAGAGAAGAAGCAGGAGAGTAATCGCCATGTACCGTTTCAGTGTATCCATGATGCACCCGTTTGTTGATCGTTATCCTGTACCCTATAAAAAATACACAGCCGGTGATGAGTACCGGTGTGCGGATCCAGAATGGCAGCCTTACTGGTTATGGAACCGGGTATCACGGTAGCCGATGCCGTAGGGATATCCATTATTATTTGCATTGCCGCTGTCATTTCCGTTGCTGTTCCCGTACATGTTCCCCTGCCCGTTGGATGGGTACTGGCCATGGTCCGGGTTTTCCTGGACGTCCTGTCGGTGCTGGTCCTGCCAGGACTGGTTTATCTGCCCGGGATACTGCCCATTCCCCGTGTTCGCGCTGTTGTCCTGTGTCTGGTTCCATGTCTGGTTCCATACTCCCTGAACAAACCTGTCCGGTACAGTGCTGGTATGGTTCCAGGAATATACCGGGACGCTCCGGTTCTGTGCGGCGGCATTCATTAGCTGCGGCTGAAACACCAGCCTGTTCTCCGCATCACGGCGGAGATCGAACTGCAGCCGGGTCTTGTCCTCAAACCTCTGCTCCAGGTCCAGGCTATTGTTGAAGGCCCGGGCGAGGCCCTGGTTATCTGGGTGCGAGGAAAGGAGGTTTTCGAGAATGTTCTGGTGCAGGAGAATCATCTGCTGTGCATGGACAAGGCCTGTGTCTGTGGGTGCCGGGGTATAACCAGTCCCGTTGAACCTGTCAGGGTACCCGGTGCCGGTATAGTTCCAGCCGGACCCCGGCGTGTAATCGGCACCGGTATAGTTTGCGCTAAACACTGGTAGGGCGCCGGTATCATTGAGCTGTGATAGGGTCTGTTGGGTCTGGTTTAGGGTATACCAGTACTGGTCCAGTGCCCGGTCAGCGGCATCGGTCTCGTTTGCGGCGAGCGCACTTTCGAGTTCAGCAATACGGATGTCAGAGTGGTCGATCTCTTTTTCAAGCCTCTCGGTCTGGTTAAAAGTGAAGGACTCATCAAGATTCTCAAATGCAAGTTTGAGGCCGTAGAGTGAGCTGTCCGGGCCTATGGGTCCGTTGTATGGCTGGATATCATTTGCATACTGCATTCCCTGCATGCTTGTGGTATTGTCCGCCGCGGCGGGCCCGATGGCGCAGAGCAGCCCCAGCGCCACCAGCGCGAGAAGCACGCCAATTTTTGTATTCATCATCATTTCCCCCTTTTCCGGCGTGAGCCGTCTTAACTGATTGTTCCCGCCCGGCTCACATAAGGGTCGTTACCGTCCAGGTAAATTCCGGTCGTCCCTGCGGTTGAGTTAGACTATGCAATCGTTCCGGACCGTCCCGTCTGTCAATCGGAGCGGTTTTTACGCGGAGAGAAATCCGGCGATTTTAATGACCGAGTCTGCTTTCGACCGAAGCCGGATCGACCGGGCGCGCGAAAAAAAGTCGGGGGGGCGCCTCATGAACCGGCTGGCCCGCAGGTCCCGGGTACATCTGGGTCCCGGCTAAGTCCATTACCGTTGCGGTATAATGAGAAACCGGCATTTCATGAAAACCGAACGCTTCACCACCCAGTACCCGTACCTCAGTGCAGCCGGTTTCCTCGTGATCGTTGTGTGCGTGGTCCTTGGGATTGGCGCAATCAACGAAGTCTTCCTGATGGGAAGTCTCGTGCAGGTAGCAGTCGTCGATTCTGTCCTTGCCCTCACCGGGATCTTCCTTGTCGCGCGTCTTGGCTGGTGGGAAAAAGCCGGTTATACGACGGGGATCCGGTGGGCAGATGTCCCCCTCTTCGTCCTGCCCGGGGCAGTGGCCCTGCTGTCGCTCTCCGGGGGTATCCGGGTGACCGCACCGGTCACCATCCTCGCGTTTGCTGCCCTGACCCTTGTGGTCGGGTTTGCGGAAGAAACTTATTTCCGCGGCCTGATCCTCACCTCGCTTCTCCCGACCGGTGTGATCCGTGCAGCGGTGATCAGCTCCTTTTTCTTTGCCGCACCTCACCTGCTCAACAGTCTCGGCGGTACATGGGACCCGGCATTCACGGTTGTTGACAGCATCGCCGCGTTCGGTCTTGGCCTCACCTTTGCCGCACTCCGCATAAGGGCGGGAAGCATCTGGCCCCTTGTCGGCATCCACGCCCTCTTTGATTTCACCTCACTCGTTGCGCTCGGGGGAGTCGAGGTGCATGCGCAGTCACTCCAGCTTCTGGTCTCATCGGTGATCGTCGGCATGGCCTTTGTGGTGTACGGCCTGTTCCTGCTCCGGGGCGTGAAGAGCAACGTGCCGGAACAACCGGCTTTGTGAAGAGGGAAAACCAGAAAAAGGCAGGCGGTTTCGGGGACTGTCCTCCATTAAGGGCAGCAATAGACCTGCGTTTTACTGTTCTTTCCCGAGTAGCGAGAGAAAGAGGGCCTGCGCTGCAATGATCCGCTCCAGGTCGCTGAGATCCACACTTTCGTTTGTCCCGTGGATACGCGAACCTGATGCATCCTCGGCCCCCCACAGGACAAATTCAGCATGCGGTACAGCGTCGTGAAGCGTACGCAGCAGGGGAATTGAGCCTCCGGTTCCTTTTTCAAGGACCGGCTGGCCAAAGGCGGTTGTCAGTGCGCTTTTTGCCGCTGTATACCCGGGACCACCGGTCGGGCAGGAAAAACCCGGTGAATGGCCCACCTCCCTCACCTCAACGTGGGCGTTCCACGGTGCAGCGGCACGGAGGTGATTCATCAGAACCAAAAGCTCATGCCCCGCATCCGCATCAGGGGCGATACGCATACTGATTTTTGCGGCGGCCCGGGGAATCAGGATGTTTGCAGCCGTTTTTAGAGAGGGGGCGTCGATCCCGATAACGGTCGCGGACGGCCGGGACCACAGGCGGTCGCCGAGCGGGCCGGTGCCGATGAGGTCAACGCCATCAAGCACCCCCGCACTCTCCCGGTAGCTGTAGACAGGATACTCCCCGTCCCCCGAGGCATCCGACCGGAGACCCTCCACGGCCACATTGCCCCGGGCATCGTGGAGCGTGGCAAGGATCCTGATCAGAGCAACCAGCGCAT
>Ga0074045_10001960_pt1 | contig 19453 bp, 17 predicted proteins | sample BogForMeECP23OM2_FD_94442 | JGI IMG/M metagenome (GOLD analysis project Ga0074045, IMG submission 94442) | Bog forest soil microbial communities from Calvert Island, British Columbia, Canada - Bog Forest MetaG ECP23OM2 | ecosystem: Environmental > Terrestrial > Soil > Wetlands ...
ATTGTATTGTTGGTCGCCTTTTTCCACGCGACAAAGTAATCACCGGAGAGCGGAAACACCGCAGCCGGTGCAGCGTTAGTGGCCGCGCCAGGGACTGTTGCCGGCTGAGACCATCCGCAGGAATTTTCAGCCTCGTAGGAATAGAGGATCGACGTACTCGAACTGCTCGTCCAAAAAACGACGTAGGCGCCTTGGTAGGGTTGGTTATCGTAAACCGCAGCTGGAGCAAAGCTCGTTTCGTAGGTCCAAGTTGGCTCCGTACTGCAGGTGACCTTTGTCTGCAATTCCCATCCGCCGGCGTTATTTTGGCTCATCCAGATTCCCGTAGAATTTCCCTTCCAGAACAGGACGTATGGATCCCCGAGAAGATAGGGCGAAATCCAGGCGGGTGTGGTACTCGTTCCAGCCGTCCAGGTGGGGTCAGAGCCGTGCACAGTTGACTGGGGTCCCCATCCCGACCCGTCCCACGCCGTGGTCCAGATATCAGTGGCTGAGGCTCCCTGCCATCCCAAGGTCATTGCATCGCCTCCGCCCAGGGCCGGTGCGGTGCCGGTCTTTGGCGTCCCGTTCGTGCAAGACACCGCTTGCTGGGCTGCCCACGAGGTTCCATTCCAACTAGAGAACCAGATCCTGTCTGACGGTGTTGATTGTCCCTTATACGCCAACCATATTTGGTTGGTTTGGGAATTAAAGGCCAAAGCGGGAGAGGCGCTGGTCCCCGCGGTCCAGGTCGTGCCGCCCACAACGCCCGCGCCGCCTTCGGATGTTCCCAGGAGCGTCCAAGCGTTGCTGTTCGCAGGTGATGTGGCGACGAGGATTTGGTTGCTTCCGGCCTTCTGCCACGCTACGTACTTAGTCCCGTTTTGGTCTATTGCCACCGCCGGCGCTGTCGCGCTCATCGCCTTCCAGCCGGTGCCCTTCACTTGGTTTGCAGCCATTCCCTGGTTTGCGAAACTGGCCAGGAACAAAGCCAACCCAATACTCAGATGTCCGATCGATTGCCTCATAGAATGCTCCTTATGTTGACACAGTTGGTCTTGCAAGAAGGATTAGGGCGGCTAGGCTAGGCTTTGCTGCCCGTCCGCCGACGAGACTAGGGCTCGCAACCAACAGATTTGGCGCACCCCTCCCAGATTCGAGAGACGGGCTGAGGTCCCCCACCTCAACCCGTTCTCATTCACTGCGCGTGCTAACGACCTGTTTTAGAACTTGAGGGTCGACTTCGTTCCGGCGCTAACGCTGAAACTACAAGACGGGCCTCCGTACGACCAGTAAGACGCGTACCATCCCTCAGGTTTCAGGAGTTCGAACTTTGGATATCCGTGGTAGGCGTCGGAGCCTGTGAAGACAGCCTTGCCATTCGAGGGCAAGTCAGAGCATGACGTCACTCCATACACCTCAAGCACGCCAGCAAGGGCCCAAGTCCATTGGTATCCGCTAGAGTAGGGTAAGAGGTAGGAGTAAGCGCCCGTCGTGTTATCCTTTGCATCCACTTTCCAGTTGATCGTGCCGCCAGAAACGCTGGTGATTTTCGTATAACCCCGAAGCGAGTCTCCGGGATTGACGGTCTCCAGCGGGCTGTAATATGTCGAGGATCCGACCAACCAACTGGCGATTACCCAGTAATTCCCCCCCCCAGCATAGCCCGAGCCGTATTGGAGCACGGGTTGCAATATCCACTTATAGTCCGAAGGCTCCATCCCATTGAAGAGATAAATCAGGGCGCCGTTCGTCGAAGGATTCGACGGCACTTTCCAGTTACCCGCTATCTCATCGAGGTTGTCGCTGGACCCCAGCGAAACCAGCCAATTAGAAGCTTCGACCCAGCCGTTGCCAGTGCCGGGATCGTTTTCAAGACTTGCGCGCCCACCGACGGGGCGGGTGACAATCGGAGCCTCGGCGCAGTCTTCGTAGTGGGCGATCAGAACTCCATTGAGCATGACATCGCCGCTTATTTTGCCATCGCTTCCAATCCCAACGGTCGCGCCATTGGGGACCGCATGCACGCAGTCGGGACGAATCAACTCACCCGGAACCTGTACCCAATCCGGGTGGGCCATCTTGGCTTGGCTGTAGGTAATCTTCTGTTGCTGCGCACTCAACATCCCGCTCGTGACAAACAGAAAACAGGCGATGGTGCACAGGATACGGGGGCGGACGGCGTGTTTCATAGTTCCTCCTAAGTGTGAGCTCCGTTCAGGAGCTGGGTTTTGGGCGCCCCTAGTTTGGTAACCGTGGAGACCCGTTGATGTAAACGATTTCCGCTGCAGCCACCATTCACTCACGGAGGAGAATGATCGACCGGAATGGTCTCCTGCGAAAGCGAACCCTTTTGAAGACGAGCGGTTCCCTGTCCCGTTGGCGCTGGAGCGAGCTTGGTTCCGCAGAGCGGGCAGATATCGAAGCCCGCGGCCGCGCCATCCACCATCAGGGTCATACGTTCCTGCTGGACCGTCACCTCAGTGCGAACGGTGCGGCTCATGCCTTGATCGGACCTGTCAGAGCGGAAGAAGCTTGCCCGCCCGAACAGCCACTGGTAAAGTCCATTCATGCGACCCCGTCTTCTAACTGGCGGGATTCTTCCAGCAATCGCGGCGGAAGGCCAGTGACGGCTTCTGACAGGCTCTGACAAGTTGTGAATTGCCACTACTGCAATGAAAACAGGGGGGATATTTCAATTCGGGGAGTTTCAGGTCGATGCCCTGGCACGCACCCTGCGGCGGCAAGAAGAGATTGTCACGCTCAACCGCCGGGCTTTTGATGTGCTCCTATACCTGGTGAGGAACCCGGGAAAGGTCATAACCAGGGACGAGCTGTTAAAGAGCGTCTGGGCGGATACGTTCGTGGACGAGAACAGCCTGGCGCAGAGCATCTCCGCGTTACGGCGGGCACTCGGAGAAAAGCCCAGCGACAACAGCTATATCGTCACCCTACCGGGGCGGGGGTATCAGTTTGTTGTGCCGGTGCAGGTCCTTGCGCCAGAGAACTTAGCTATCGTCCGGGATGCAGCAACCGTTGCCAGCCCCAGCCCTGGCGGGTTGATTTTCCAGCAGCGAACGGTCCGGACCAGCGTCATCACGGAAGAGAAAGCAAACTCAGGCAGGGCGGCGCTAGAAGCTCCTGCGATTGGGATTTCGAAGCTCTGGAAGATTGCGGTTGGCCTCATGCTGGTAGCCTTGCTCGTGGCCGGCGGACTCTACTATCGCTTTCATCAGCAAAGCCAGCGCCTGACCGGGAAGGACACCATCGTTCTCGCCGATTTTGCCAACACCACAGGCGATGCGGTGTTCGACGACACGCTGAAGACCGCGCTCAACATTTCCCTGCGGCAATCGCCCTTCCTGAATGTGCTCTCCGACAGTGAAGTGACGAAGACCCTGCAACAGATGACCCTTTCAGCCGGCACGAGACTAACGCCACAGGTGACCCGCGAGCTTTGCCTGCGCGCGGGCAAGAAGGCTTACATTGAGGGATCCATTGGCAGTCTAGGCAGCCAATATGTGCTGGGGTTGAAGGCGGTGAATTGCCAGAACGGGGACGCACTGGCTGAGGAGCAGGCGACGGCCGCGTCCAAGGAGAAGGTGCTGGATGCGCTGGGCAAGGAGGCGTCGAAGCTGCGCACGGAGTTGGGCGAATCGCTGGCTACGGTGCAGAAGTTCGACGTTCCGCTGGCACAGGCCACCACGTCATCGCTCGAAGCTCTGAAGGCGTACAGCCTTGGACAAAAGGCCAATCGCGAGAAAGACCCCGCCGCGGCCCTGCCTTACGATCAACATGCCATCGAGCTTGATCCGAATTTTGCCATGGGCTACGTTGCCGTGGGCATCGACTATTTCAGTCTTAACCAACCGGGGCGGGCTGGCGAGTACTACGCCAAAGCATTCCAGTTACGGGAACATGTCAGCGAGCGGGAAAAGCTGGCGATCTCTGCCTGGTACTACTTGAATGTGACTGGTCAACTGGATAAAGCGACCCAGACTTTCCAGGAGGAAATTGAGAGCTACCCCCTGAAAGCCGGAGAGTACGTCACGTTGGGCGTCGTCTTGTCCGGACAGGGGCAGTATGAGAAGGCTGCGGAGGCGGCAAGACAAGCCGTGCGCCGGGCACCGGATTGGGTCGGCGGCTACGAGAATCTCGCCAACGACGCCCTTGGCTTGCAACGTTTTGACGAAGCGCGGCAGGTCATTCGCGAGGCGCAGGCGCGAAAACTTGATGGGTACCTTCTCCATGTTCATCTCTGCGCTCTCGCCTTTCTCGGCTCCGACTCCGCCGCATTGGACGATGGGCAGCGATGCCTTGCAGGCAAACAAGAATACGAGCACTTTGGACTGGCGTTCGCATCCGACACCGAGGCGTATGAAGGGCATGTCTCCAAAGCGCTGGAACTGACGAGGCGCGCCGTGGATTCCGCCATACGAGCGGATAACAAGGAAAATGGCGCGTTATGGGAGGCGAATGCCGCTCTGCAGCAAGCCGCTTACGGTAATCCAGCGGAAGCGCGGCGGGCGGCAGCAGAGGCCATAAAGCTTGCTCCCGCGAGTCAGGGCGTCGAGGTCGAAGCCGCGCTGGCATTGGCCGCGGCGGGCGATACGGCACGGGCGGAGTCTCTGGCCCAGGACTTGGGAAAACGCTTCCCGCTGGACACGCAGATGCAGTCGCTTTGGCTGCCTGCCATCCTGGCGCAATTGGCCCTGGACAAAAGGGATCCGGCTCCGGCCCTGAATGCCCTACAAGCTGCTTCAGCCATTGAGTTGGGCAACATCCCCTTCGGCAACAATATTTCGTGCCTTTATCATGTGTACATACGAGGGGAGGCATACCTGGCAGCCGGACAGGGAACAGCGGCCGCGGCCGAGTTTCAGAAGATTCTCGACCACAGCGGCATTGTCTGGAACTGCTGGACGGGAGCGTTGGCGCATCTGGGATTGGCGCGCGCGAATGCCCTGCAGTCAAGAAGCTCGCAGGGGACGGAGGCTGATGCCGCCCGCGTTCGTGCGCTCGCGGCGTACAAGGATTTCCTTACGCTCTGGAAAGACGCCGATCCCGATGTTCCCATCCTGAAGCAGGCCAAGGCCGAATACGCGAAGTTGCAGTAGAGAAAAAGTTCCGCCTAGTACCGATCGCTTTGCGTATAAAGAATAAGAACCCATGAGCACCAATCGCATTGAAGCTTTCAGCGACGGCGTGATCGCCGTCATTATCACCATCATGGTGCTGGAGCTGAAAGTTCCGCGCGACACCACGCTCACATCGCTGCTCAGCGTCGCGCCGCAGTTTCTTGCCTACCTGTTCAGTTTTCTGGTCGTGGCCATCATGTGGGTGAATCACCATCACCTGCTCCATGTGGCGCGGCGCGCGGACGCGCCGCTGCTTTGGTCGAACAACAACCTTTTGTTCTGGATGTCGCTGGTGCCGTTCGTCACGGCGTATCTGGGCAACAATTACCGCGACCCGCGGGCGGTGGGACTCTACGGGGCGGTGCTGTTCCTGTGCAGCCTTGCTTTTACGTTTCTGCGGTCCGCTATTTTATGTCATCACCGTGACGAGCCTGATGTTTTCGCCTATCATCGGCGCGTGCAGCGCAAGAACCTTTCCTCGGCCGCGTTATACGTGGTTGCGATCCCGCTAGCGTTTATCGACGTCCGCATCTCGTACGTCATTTTCGTCTGTGTGGCGCTCTCGTATTTCCTGCCGGAACGTAAACTGGCGGAACCGAAGGAGCACCGCAACTAGGAAGTGCCGGAAATTCCGGCTTTCCTTTTTCAATCTGCCTTCTGCTTCCCATCCTGAGCTTTCACGCTATAATCCTCCTCTTGGCGTGCGAATCCTTCTCCTAAGCGACATACACAGCAATCTGGAAGCGCTGGAGGCCTGCCTGGCCGCTGCGCCCGAACACGACCTGGTCGTGAACCTGGGAGACACGGTCGGCTATGGCGGCAATCCCAACGAAGTGATCGCCCGGGTCAAAGCGCTTGCGAGCGTCTTTGTGCGCGGCAATCACGACAAGGCCGTCAGCGGACTCACTAACCTGGAAGAATTCAATCCGGTGGCAGGCCTGGCTACGCTCTGGACGCGGGAGCAGCTTACGCACGCGAATCTCGAATGGCTGCGCGGGCTGCCGCAAGGCCCGGTGAGCGTGGCGGAACTGCCCGGCGTCCAGTTTGTGCACGGCTCGGCGCTCGACGAGGACGAATACACGGTCAGCGTACGAGATGCCATCGCGCCGTTGATCACCAATCCGGTTCCGATCACGTTCTTTGGCCACACTCACCTGCAGGGCGGATTCAGCCTGCAAGGCGAGATTGGCGAAAGCTACCGTCCCGGCTACCGCACTGTAGGACAACCGGAGTCCTCCGACTGGCGCCTCCGCAGAGACCTCCGCTATCTCATCAATCCAGGCTCAGTCGGGCAGCCTCGCGATGGCGACTGGCGCGCCGCTTTTGCCGTGTTCGACAGTGACGCGTGGATCATTAGCTTCTATCGTGTTCCCTACAACGTGCGCGTAACGCAGGAGAAAATACTGGCGGCGAATTTGCCGCCGCGGCTAGCTTCGCGGCTGGCTGCGGGACGGTAGGCCTCCGCGTTGTAGACTCACCCCATGCCTTCACGCTCCTCCGAATCCGGCGACCTTTTCTCCGCGCCCAAACGCGTGCCCGCCGCCAACTCCGCCTACACCGCCCACGTCGACGGCGGTGCCCGTGGCAACCCGGGCCCGGCCGGCTACGGCGCGGTGATCCGCGACCCTCAGGGCAAGAAAGTCGCCGAGCTTAGCGAATACCTTGGCCACCACACGAACAATTACGCCGAGTACCAGGGCCTAATCGGAGTGCTGCGCTACGCCGTCGAGCACAGAATCGCGGCGCTGCACGTGGTCAGCGACTCTGAACTCATGGTCCGGCAGATGAACGGCGTCTACAAGGTCAAGCACCCTGAGTTACGGAAACTTCATGACGAGGCGAAACAGTTGGTCCGCCAGCTCCAGCATTTTGAGATACGCCACGCGCTGCGCGAGCATAACCAGACTGCTGACCGGCTGGCGAATGAGGCCATGGATCGGGGGCAATAGCGTCAGTTTCAACGTTTCAAGGTTTCAAGGTGGCAGAGTTTCAAGGTTTCAGAGTTTCATCCAATGCCTCGCCTGCCCTTCCCTTGAAACATTGAAACATTGAAACCTGCCTTCCTTCACTCGCCCGCCGAGTGATCGTGAACAATCTTCCAGCCGTCGGGGAACTTCCGAAAAATCAGGGTAAACAGGCCATGGGGAGTTTTGCCGTCCGACATTGTCAGATGAAACTCGCCGCGCACGAAGGCGGCGTCTGGACCAAGCGTTTCGATACGCAGCCCGGCGAATTCAAGTTTGCCCATCTCGTGGCCGGCGCCCTGATAGTTCTTTTTGTAGCGATCGAGCGCGGCTTGCCAGCCCCTGGATTCATGCGCGCCCGAAAAGAACGTCAGTTCTGGAGAATTCCAGTAACCGGCCATGAAAGCTTCCAGGTCGTGCCGGTTCCATGCGGCCTGCTGCTCGTCAATCACATTGCGGATCGCCCGCCGGCCGGCGTCGCTTGCGTCCTCGGACCATCCAGAAACTGCCGATGTCATGATCAATCCAACGAGTAGAGCCAGCGTCTTCATCTTCCCTCTTTCCTCCGAGTTTTGGCTTTTCAGAAGCCGTATTCCGGTGTTCCGGAATCGAGGTTCAGTATAGACTCCGGGGCATTCAGACTGATCTGCGGTGGATATCGAATGCGAGGGAAGGAAGACCGACGATCAAAGTAGGGCACGAAAGCGGGAAAGCAAGAAGCTTGAAGCCGCTACTCGCAGATCCCACCGGAAGCTAATAGTTGACAGGAACCGAGGGCGAGGCGCCCTCGAAACCGCCGGCAAAGCCTGCCCTGAGCGAAGCCGACGGGCTGCCGGCGCTACGCCTTACCTATGCTCGGGTCTTTTTTGCCGGGGTCGCCAACTTTACTTTCACGGTTTCCCAGGGGCGCTTTGGCCGCGCAGCTACAGGTTCATCGCGGTCTTTGATGCGATCGTACTGGTACGATTCGCTGACTGTGCCGAGCGCTTCGTTGTAGAGGCTGGGTAGCGCGAGCGCTTCCTTCATTTCCTCGGCAAACTGGTGCAGGGCTTTCAGGTGGTCGGCTGTAGCCGGGATTTCGGTCTTTGTTGTCTTCAAAAATTGCTGGTAGCCGCGATTGACCAGCTTCGAGATCTCGCTGCCGACCAGGTAGCCGGGATAGGCGAAAATCTTGACGCCGCCGTCGCCGTTTTTCTGGATCGCAGCCGAGCAATTGTATTTCTTGAGAAACACGCGCCCTTCGGTGCCGGGAGCTTCGATCAGGTCAAAACCGTGTTCGCGCAGCCATGCGACTGCGTCTTCGTAGGTTCGTTCTTCAGTCTTTGTAGTCATTATGAGGACTTTGCTCCGTATGAGGACTTTGCTCCGTTCAATTGGCTTAGATGCTGGTCAGACCTCCCCGGTGCGGGCGAGAATCCATGGAACCAAACATCCCTGCCGCGAATCTAAAGGTGTAACGCGACGTACAGCACTCTTGGTTACGCGCCGTTCCCAATGTTCAACGCTAGCATAGATATACCTTTTTTAGATTACGGGCACATTACTGTAGTCACAGGGATCCAATCCCAATGAGTGCAGCACCTTTCAATCCCGCGCCTCACACCACGCCGACGGCTTCAGGCGAGGCAGTGCTCGCGCGCATCGGCAATACGCCACTGCTGCGGCTGAATACGCTGGTGCCCGATCTTCCCGCCGTCCAGTTGCTGGGAAAAGCCGAGTGGTACAACCCCGGCGGATCCATCAAGGACCGCGCCGCCGCCAACATCGTGTGCGAAGCGCGGCGCGCCGGCAAACTTGCTCCCGGAAAAATTCTGCTCGACTCGACCAGCGGCAACACGGGCATCGCGTATGCCATGCTCGGAGCCGCTTTAGGGTTTCCGGTCACGCTCTGCGTGCCAGAGAATGTTTCCGAAGAGCGAAAGCGCATTCTACAGGCTTATGGGGCAAATATCATCTACACCGATCCCGGCGAAGGCTCGGACGGGGCCATCAAGATTGCGCGGCAGTTGGCCGAACGGCATCCCGATCTCTATTTCTACGCCGATCAATACTCGAACGATGCCAACTGGCGGGCGCACTATCTGACAACGGCGAACGAAATCTGGGAGCAGACGGAAGGACGCGTCACGCACTTCGTTTCGATGCTCGGCACCACCGGGACTTTCGTCGGCACGACGCGGCGATTGAAAGAGTTGAACCCGCACATTCGCTGCATCTCGCTGCAGCCAGATTCCGCGTTCCATGGCATTGAAGGCGCGAAATATCTGCCTTCGGCGATTGTGCCGCGTATTTACGATGCTTCGCTGGCGGACCAGAATATCGAGATCTCGACGGAAGCCGCGCACGCCATGGCACGGTGCCTGGCGCGCGAACACGGCTTGCTGGTGGGAGTGTCGGCGGCGGCGGCGGTGGTCGGCAGTCTGCAAATTGCCGAGAACCTCAAGAAGAATCAGGCGGCGACGATCGTTACTGTCCTCTGCGACTCCGGCGACAAGTATTTGAGTGAAAGATTCTGGAGTGAAGAATGAGGTCAGAGGTGAGAGGTCAGATTGCAGAGGTAAAATCTCTCGGGTTCGATGTCGCCGCGGGTGAAGAGGTTCACCTCTGCAATCTGACCTCTAACCTCTGACCTTGCAATGCTGAAAATCTCCCAATCTGCCTATGCCTCCCTTCGCCGGCACGGCGAGGAAACTTATCCGCATGAATGTTGTGGCGTGCTGCTGGGGCGCTTTGAGGACGATGGCACGAAGACCGTGACTCGCGCCGTGCGTTGCGGCAATACGCGCGAGGACTCGCCTGAGAACCGCTACCACATCGACCCGAAGGAATTGATTCACATCCAGCGCGAAGGGCGCGAGCGCGGAGAAGACATCGTTGGCTTCTACCACTCGCATCCGGATCATCCGGCGCAGTGGTCGCCGACCGATTTGGCCGAGGCGCACTGGTTTGGCTGCTCGTACGTGATCACAAGCGTGGAGAAAGGCAAGGCGATGGTCACGAATTCGTTTGAGCTGACGGGTACAGACGAGGAAGGCAAGAAATTCGGGGACGAGAAGACCGAAGTGTCATGACCATGGGCTAGAGCAGCACTTTCAGCGCCACCGCAGTAATGTCGTCGTGCGGCGCGATGCCATCGGAGAAGGCCAGCCGGCAGTCGAAGACGAAATCCACCGACTCGGTTGCCGATTTTCGATGGCATTGTGCCCAAACCTTTTCCATTTCGGAGGTGCAGAATTCGACGCCCTCCCCGTTGCGCAATTCATGAAGACCGTCGGTGGCGAACAGAACGGAGTCTCCCTTGCCGAGTTGCACGACGTGGCGTTCGTAAGTGGCGCCCGGCAACATGCCCGACGGTAATCCACCCTCGCCAAGTTGGTGGCACGCGCTTCCGGAGACCAGCAGGGGCAGAGGCATCCCGGCATTGGAGAAGATGAGTTCTCGAGTGGCAGGATTGAAAAGAGCGTACAAGGTCGAGCAAAAACGGCCTTGGATGGGTCGCTGCAACAGGCGCGCATTCAACAAGGCAAGAATCTGCGCGGTATCCGTACCGGTCTTGTGGATTCCGCGCAGGGTTCCCATCACGAGTGCGCCGTACATAGCCGCCGGCAACCCCTTCCCGACCACGTCCCCGATGTAGATGCCGATGAAACCGTCCGGCAAGACGAAGAAGTCGGCAAAGTCACCCCCCACCTCGGAGAAAGGCACGAAGCGGAACGCGATCTCGGCGGACTCGTGGCAGAGCCCTTTGGTGGGCAACAGCGAAGACTGGATGAGTTTCGCTTCCCGTACGTACTCGTCGCATACCCGTCCACAGGCGAGATTTTCTTTCACGCCTCCACCACGCTGGCTAGTTCAGACATGCGCAACCACCGCCCCATTAGGCTAGATCGGCAAAATACCGGGTTTGATTAGTGCGCGAATTCTCTGGGCACTCGAAGGCCGGAGCCAGGCGCGGCGGCCACGACCAACGCTTTCGGGCTTTCGGGAACGGATGGAAGCGACAAGAAATTTGTGGACGAAGCGATAACAACTGCTTTGAGCTAAACCAAGGCCGGACCTTGATCGGTCCTATAATTCTTTTTAATTCCCTCCGGTTGTCAAAAGTTCACGAAAAGTTGTCTCGAAATGCGACAATAGAACTTCCCCATCATGACCACCGCCGCGATCGCTGCCATTACACCTGAGATGATCCGGGAGCACGGGCTTACGCCGGATGAATTCGCAAAAATCAAGCAGTTGCTGGGCGGGCGCGAGCCCACTGTCACCGAGCTTGGCATCTTCAGCGTGATGTGGAGCGAGCACTGCTCCTATAAATCGTCGCGCGTACACCTGAAGCGGCTGCCTACACGCAGCAAACTGGTCTTGCAGGGGCCGGGAGAGAATGCGGGCATTGTAGACATTGGCGACGGCTGGGCCTGCGCGTTCAAGATTGAGTCGCACAATCATCCGTCGTTCATCGAGCCGTTTCAGGGCGCAGCCACCGGCGTGGGCGGAATCCTGCGCGATATTTTCACCATGGGGGCGCGGCCGGTTGCCGTGATGGATTCGCTGCGGTTTGGGCCAATCGAAAGGCCTACCGAGCTGCGCTCGGCTGGACAGCCGGGGACGGCTGTCTCTACGCAAGCATCTCCATCCCAGGCTGAGATTCACAAGAACCATTCCGTTATGGAAGGCGTGGTTAGCGGCGTCGCTTCTTACGGAAATTGCTTTGGTGTGCCGAACCTCGGTGGCGAGGTTAAGTTTGAGTCGTGCTACTCGGGCAATCCGCTGGTGAACGCGTTTGCGCTGGGATTGGTCCGGCGCGATCAGATTTTCTACGCGCGCGCGGCCGGAGAAGGCAACCCGGTCATTTATGTCGGAGCCAAGACCGGGCGCGACGGCATCCACGGCGCAACCATGGCGAGCGAAGAGTTCAGCGAAGGCTCGGAAGCCAAGCGGCCCAATGTGCAGGTTGGCGATCCGTTCCTTGAAAAACTTCTGCTCGAAGCTTGCCTCGAAGCCATGCAAACCGGCGCAATCGTCGGCATTCAGGACATGGGTGCGGCGGGCCTGACCTGCTCCACATGCGAGATGGGCGCGCGGGGAGGGACCGGCATTGAAATCGAACTCGACCGAGTCCCGCAGCGCGAAACCGGCATGACGCCCTACGAGATCATGCTCAGCGAGTCGCAGGAGCGGATGCTCCTGGTCGCGCAAAAAGGCCGCGAGGATGAGGTCTTCCGCGTATTTGAAAAGTGGGGACTGGATGCGGTCGAGGTTGGCCGCGTCACAACCGATGCAAAGATGCGGGTGCTGCAGCACGGGCAGGTGGTCGCGGAAATTTCTAACGCTGCGCTTACCGACGACGCGCCGGTGTATAAGCGTCCGCTGGCGCGGTGGGAACCGCCCGTGGAGCGCGAGATGCCGGAGCACATCCGGCTTGGCGAAAGCGGTGATTTCACTGGCCGGCTCGAGCAGTTACTCGCGAGTCCGAATATTTGCTCGAAGCGTTGGGTGTGGCAGCAATACGACCACATGGTGCAGACCAACACGGTCGAAGCGCCGGGAGCCGGAGATGCGGGCGTGATCCGCATCAAAGGATCGAAGCGCGGGCTCGCTATGTCGCTCGACGGCAACGGACGCTGGTGCTACCTCGATCCGCGGCTCGGGGCAATGCACGCGGTGGCCGAAGCGGCGCGCAAAGTCGCCTGCGCGGGCGCGACTCCAATGGGCGCTACCAATTGCCTCAACTTCGGCAATCCGGAAAAGCCGCACATCATGTGGCAGTTTTCGCAGGTGATTGACGGCATGACCAAGGCCTGCGAAGAACTCGATACGCCGATTACCGGCGGCAACGTCAGCTTCTATAACGAAACTCTGGGTGAAGGAATTTATCCGACGCCGGTAGTTGGCGTGGTGGGAATTCTCGAAGACGTGCATAAGGCCGCGAAAATGCATTTCGCGCGGCCGGGGCGCAAGATCGTCCTGCTACGCGCCAATAATCCTGGCGACGCTGTGGATGCGCAGTCCGAATTTGGCTCGTCGGAATATGCGAAAGAGATTCTCGGCGCGGTGTGGGGATATCCGCCCGACCTTGATATTGAACGAGAAGCCACGCTGCAACGCGCGCTTATCTCTCTTATTCAGGCCGGGCTGGTCGAATCGGCGCACGATTGTGCCGATGGCGGTCTGGCTGTCGCTCTGGTGGAATGCGCCTTGCCCGCCGGAACTGGCGCCAGCATCAATTTAGCGGCACGAGATCTTCCGCTTGAGTTCCGCCTGTTCGGTGAGGATGCAAGCCGCGTTATCGTAAGCTGCGACCCAGCCCACCTGGCGCGAATCAAACAAGTAGCGTCGGAGTTTGAAATCTCGGCGGATGTGCTCGGGGAGACGGGTGGAAACCGCGTTGAGATTGGAATTGACGGCCAGACGGTGATTTCGGCGAGCATAGAAGAGTTGCGCACCGCTTATGAAGGCGCGCTGGAAAAGGCCCTGCGGACGGAGCTGAGCGCGGTGGCCGACTAATGAGCAGTTTCGCTTTTCCTGTGTTTGTTCACGAAAAAGACGACGACCCAGTAATGGAGTTTCCGACCTTCACGTCAATGCAGGGATACCTTGAGGCCGTCGATGTGGAGAATGGAGAGTACGAGGCGTGGGACGCGTACGGCCGTTGCCTCGAACTCGGCGTGGGGAACCCGAAGTCAGAGTGGCTGAAGATCAGCTTGAGGCAAGGGCGGGCGTCTGAAGAGGAGTTTGCTGCGTTGAAAAATCGAGCAGAGAAACGCTCGGAGTATGAACCGTTTTCCAAGCGGTTCCTCCGCCGTTTGGCCGAGGCTAAGTGGCGAAAGATCGGGAGCTAAATGCGGACCTCCGATAAGTTCCGTGAAGAATGTGGCGTAGTCGCCATCCACGCCCACCCCGAGGCCGAGAAGCTTGCCTATCTCGGACTGCATGCTTTACAGCATCGCGGGCAGGAATCGGCGGGCATCGTCACTTCCGATGGTGAGCACCTGCGCCAGCACAAGGCCATGGGCCTGGTTGCAGACATTTTCACTGAAGAAGTGCTGGCGTCTCTGCGCGGCATTCTTGCGATCGGCCACACGCGCTATTCCACCGCCGGCGATTCGGCGCTGCTCAATGCGCAGCCCATCATGGTGCAGTCGAACAAGGGCGCCATGGCCATCGCGCATAACGGCAATCTGGTAAATGCCGGGGCGATCCGCGCCAAGCTCGAAGGACAGGGATCGATTTTCCAGACGAACAGCGATACGGAAGTCCTAGTCCACCTAATCGCGCTCTCGCGGGAACAGACACTCCCCGATGCCATCGCCGATTCGTTGCGCCGAGTGGAAGGAGCGTTTTCGCTCGTCATGATCAGCCACGACCGCATCTTCGCCGTGCGCGATCCGCGCGGCTTTCGGCCCCTGGCCATGGGCCGCATTCCGGCTCTCACCGGCGAAAAGAAAGATACCGTTGTCTTCGCCTCGGAGACCTGCGCCTTCGATCTGCTGGGCGCAACCTACGAGCGCGACGTGAAGCCCGGCGAACTGGTGATTGTGGGGCCTGAAGGCATCAGTTCGCGCTTTTATGCTCCTTCGCCAGCCACTTCGAGCTGCATCTTCGAGCACGTTTACTTTTCGCGGCCAGACAGCATCGTCTTTGGCCGCTCGGTCGACGACAGCCGCGACAACATGGGCCGCCAGTTGGCGCGCGAAACCCCGGTCGAAGCCGACATCGTGGTTCCCGTGCCCGACTCCGGCAACACCGCCGCGATCGGATACGCCGCCGAGAGCGGTATTCCATTTCGCCTCGGCCTCATTCGCAACCACTACATCGGACGCACCTTCATTGAACCGGAGCAATCGGTTCGCGACTTCGGCGTCAAGCTCAAACTGAACGCTGTTCACAGCCTGATCCAAGGCAAACGCGTCATCCTGGTGGACGATTCCATTGTGCGCGGCACCACCAGCCGCAAAATTGTCCGCATGATTCGCAATGCCGGGGCCCGGGAAGTTCACATGCGCATCTCCTGCCCGCCCACGATTTCACCGTGTTTCTACGGAGTGGATACGCCTTCCAAGAAGGAGCTGATCGCCGCCAATAAGTCTGTGGAGGAGATTCGCAAATTCATTGGCGCCGATTCGCTGGCTTACCTTTCGCTCGAGGGCCTGAAGAAGGCCTGCGCCGATGGCGAACAGACCACCTACTGTTCTGCCTGCTACACGGGAAATTACCCTACCAAGATTGACGTGGAAGAGATTATGCCGGTCACCGTGGCGCGGTAATTCAACGTCGTTCGCTATTCGTCGTTCGCGTTGCTGTTCGCGCCTGCGCCTTAAGGACGCGGTTGCGCGGAGGATGGTATCCTTTTCCCCTAGGATTGACCGCTGGAATGTTCTTTGCGCGGCGGCAATTTAAGAAGTGTCTGGAATGAGCAGAACGTTTTCACTTTTCGGATCGAAATCCACTCCTCAGCTCGGGCCGTTCGAGCAGCAACTGCTCCGCGAAGTCTGGTCACGAGGGGATGCAACCGTGCGCGAACTGATTGAGTACACCAACCTCCATCAGGCTTACACCACGGTCATGACCACGATGGACCGTCTTTATAAGAAGGGCCTCCTCGACCGAGTCGCCGAGGGGCGCGCCTTCCGCTACACTCCGCGGCTTACATCCGAGGAGTTGCAGCGCGGCGCCGCCATTGACGGCATCCGGCAGTTGCTAGGATCGGACGAAACATCGTCGCTGCCTCTTTCTTACCTCGTCGAGGCCCTGAGCGCGCATGACGCGCAGTTGCTCGATGAACTCCAGATCCTGATCGAACGCAAACGCCGCGAACTGAAAGCGGGCGAGCGCGGCGCGCAACCGCCCAAGCTCAAGGAGCAGCGCTGATGTTTGCCTTGCGTGGCATCGCCGTTTCGCTGACATTTTTTGTGCTGTTCTATTGTTTTCTGTCGGCACTGGTTTCAGTTTCGTGGCGCGGTCTGCGGTGGCTCGGAGCCACGGAAAAAAGTCTTGCCGATCTTCTGTTCTTGCTGCGGGTTCTGCCTCTGCTCGCTTCCATCGTTGTCACGCTGGCTTTTGTCGTCCCGTCATTTCAGCTTTTAGAGCCTCGTTCGACTGGCGAGGGCGTAGGTACAATGCCGATTGCGCTCGGCACGGCAGCACTTTTCTTGATCGCATGGGGATGCCATCGGGTGATTAGCGCCCAAACTCGGACTTCGCGCATCGTGGCTCGCTGGCTAACGGGATCTCAGCCTCTTGGTGGAAGTGCGCGGGCATTTACGCTTCGCGCGCGACACGATGCTCCTCCGCTCACTCTGGTCGGCATGCGCCAACCGCGTGTGCTTGTTTCTGAATCGACCCTCGAGCTTCTCACCGCGGATGAACTTGAAGTGGCGTTGAGACACGAGCTCGCGCATATCCGCTCGTACGACAACCTGAAGAAGCTGGTTTTCCGCTTCTGCCCCTTTCCAGGAATGGCTCATCTAGAGATGGCGTGGTCGCAGGCAGCCGAACTGGCCGCCGACGACGCTGCGATCCTGAATGTGAACGATGCTCTCAACCTGGCTGCCGCTCTGGTGAAGCTCTCGCGCCTCCTGCCGGTCGTGCCTGCGCCTGCTTGCACGGTAGGCTTTGTTGCTGGATCGCTCAATGATCGTGTGAATCGCCTGCTCGCCTGGGATGAATCGCGCAGGCCTCGCCGCATGCATATTCCTCGTTGGGCAGCGTTGCCGCCTCTGCTGGCCGCCGTATTTTGCGCTTTCGTAAATTACGGGCCGCTTCTTTCCATGACGCACGAAGCTACCGAGTGGCTCGTGCGCTAGCCTGTTTCAGCTCACCACGCTGTTCTTTCCTCTCGCCTGCTGTTTTGAACTGACGACTACTGCTGGTAGTACCTGCGCCCGCCCATTACGCTGACTGAGTAAGGCCGCTCGCGCCGCAGCGGGTCTTTCTTCGTAGCTGTTTCAAAGGCAGCGGCAATTCCGTCATTCATGGATGGCCCTTTCCTCATGTGGATATCCCGTAACACGCCTAAGCTGCGTCGCCCAGTCAGTTCGATTGTTCTCATTGCATGCCTCTTTGTCGCTGCGAGCCTGTCTGCTCAAAACCCGAACGGCGCTCTTCGCGGAGAGGTAGAAGACACGAGCGGCGCCCGCATTGCGGGCGCCCACGTCACCGCGCAGTCGGTGGGGTCGTCTCTCACCCGCGAAGCTACCGCAGATGATCGCGGGGAGTTCCGCCTCGAAGGCTTGCTGCCGGGCCGCTATCACGTCGTGGTTAAGGCGAAAGGATTTGCGGATGCGGCTTCTGACGTAGAGATCGCGGTCAGTCTGGTACGCGATATTTCCGTAACCCTCAAACCGCAGAGCGGACGCGAAAATGTGAGCGTCGCTGGAAAGGCCTCGTCGATTACCACCGAATCAATCGACACGGCCAGCGCCATTCATCAAGGAGTGGTCACCGCGCAGGATCTCAAGACGCTGCCGCTGGCCGCCCGCAGCTTTGCGAACATCGCCTACCTTGTACCCGGGACCGAACCGGTCGAACCGTCGGACCCGACCAAGGCGCGCATCACCGCGGTCTCCACGGGCGGCAGTTCGGGTCTGAACAATGAACTCTCCGTGGATGGCGCCGACAATTCCGACGATTGGATTGGCGGCTTCCTGCAGAACTTCTCGCCTGATGGCGTTCAAGAATTCGCGGTTCGCACGTCGAACGAAGACGCAGACACCGGTGGTACAACCGCCGGCTCCGTCGTGATCACCACTAAGCACGGCACCAACGAGTGGCATGGCGACGGAGCTTTCTACGAGCGCGCCTCGCAGCTCAACGCGCGTTTCCCGATCGAGAATCCGCCGCAAACGTGCACGGATGGGACTTGTGTCAGTAATCCCAAGCAGCCTTTCTCGCGCCAGAACTATGTGGGCACACTCGGCGGGCCGCTTGCGAAAAATAAGGCATGGGTTTTCGCTTCGTTCGAACACGTGCACGAAAATGCCAGCATCGCTTACAGCCCGGCCAGCACCGCGCAATTCAATGCTCTGGCGACGTTGGCTGCAGACGACTTGATCGATGTAAACGGAACAACAGTCACAGCAATTCCGGTGCCCGCGACCGTCCCGATCCCCTTTCGCGACTACATCGGTTCCCTGCGCTTTGACTGGGCGCAGTCTTCAAAGTCACAGTGGTTTCTCCGCACCTCGCAGGACAGCTACCTGACGCACAACAACCTGGTTCAGCAGGCGACTCTGCCTTCCACCGGACTGACCACGCACAACAACTACTGGAATACCGCGCTCAGCAATACGTACAGTTTCAGCCCGACCTGGCTCGGAACTCTGGTTCTCGATGCCAGCCTGTTGCACCTGACGCAGGCGCGCAATTCGAACCTTGGCTTTGCGCTGCAGTTCCCCTTCAGCGTATCGTCGCTCACGGTCTCTGGTCACGAGACTTTTGGTGACAACCAGTTCGCCACTCCCATCACTTTCTTTCCGTCGTTGCGAAATCAGGACAAATACCAGTTTCGCTACGATCTGAGCCACGTTGCCGGAAGTCACGCGCTCAAGTTTGGAGTCAATTTCATCCACGAGCCGGTGCTCAGCGGCGCATTTTCCGGCAATGCCGAAACGCTGGTCACTTTTCCTAACGACCCAACGTTCTATACTTCGAGTCTAGGTAACCTCGCTCAGTTTCCAATCGATCTGGCGAACGGCCAGACCACTACTCCCGCTGGGGACGGAAGCTTCTCGCAGAACGTGCAAAGACTCGGACTCTACGCGCAGGACTCCTGGCGCGTCATGCCCCACCTGACGGTCAACTACGGCGTGCGCTATCAGACAACTTTTGGACTCTTCGAGGGATCGGGCCGAAGCCAGGCTGAGAACGCTGCCTTCGTAACGCTCAAGGCGTTGGGGATCCCGATCGTACCAAGCGTGCCGCACGACTACCGCAAGCAAATCGCGCCGCGGCTGGGAATTGCCTACTCTCCGGGTGGCAGCGAGAAGACCGTGATTCGTGCTGGGTTCGGCATGTTCTATAACGACCTCGCACAGAACGGTTGGGCCACCGCATTTCAAGGGGTCAACGGAACGAACGCCGTTGCCGGAACGTGCGCACTCACCGGAGGGGAGGGCACCTATGCGCTCAGTGGGACCGGCTGTCTTACCGGCGGAAATACGGCGGCAGGCAATCTCATCGGCTCAAACTATAAGACACCATACGCCATCCACATTTCGGGCGGTGTTCAGCACGTCGTCAACCAACACTGGACGCTCAGCGCAGACTACACGCACGAACAGGGCAATCACGGCTACCGTGGATACGCCTACGCGAGTGACGACGGCAGCGGCAACGGCAATCTCTTCACACCGCTCATTCCCACCTCGGACCCGA
>Ga0074045_10001961_pt1 | contig 19447 bp, 19 predicted proteins | sample BogForMeECP23OM2_FD_94442 | JGI IMG/M metagenome (GOLD analysis project Ga0074045, IMG submission 94442) | Bog forest soil microbial communities from Calvert Island, British Columbia, Canada - Bog Forest MetaG ECP23OM2 | ecosystem: Environmental > Terrestrial > Soil > Wetlands ...
GCAGTCGGTCAGCGACACGTTCGATTCTGGGGCCCGTCGCGATCCGTACAGTCGGAAGGTGACAAAGTAATCCCGACCGACCTCGGGGCGAGGCCCTTTGCCTGTGCGCTCCTCGCGCTCGATGACCGACCGCGAGGAGTGCGCTGGGACACGGTCACGTCGCGCCCCGTACGGAAATCCACCCGGTCCGACCCTCGGGGTCAGGAAAGTATGTCTTACCCGAATATCGAGACGACGCAGATTGCGGCACCGATGACAAGCAGGGGGACTCCGACCCAGGCGAGTCTCTCGTCGGTCCACAACGCCTCGTTCGCGAAGTGTGCGGATTCGCCCTCGATCTTCGAGCCGACCGCGGCGAACAACGCACGGTCTTCGTCGTCTGCTGGTTCGTAGGTCCCGTGCCGTTCGGTCCCCCCCGATCTGGACCGATCATACTCAAACTTGTATCGACCTCGCAAGCCCACGTCCCGTGTTTGATGAGCGAGGTTCCGAATCCGTCTCTTCTCCCTTCGCGCCGACTGGGGATTCAGATAAGTCCAGGCCAACTCGATTGCGGCAGCCGCACTGAGCAAGATTCCGATCACGAGCAGCTGGCCGTTCATCAGTCGAGCTCCACAAACCCGGAGATGGCGTGCTATTCCCCAGTACTATTCGGCGTTTTGCAACAGCCTTCCGCCAAGAATAGTTCGGAGAACACCTCGCCGAGTTCACTGCGCCCGAGCTTCTTGGAAGGCGCGCGCGGCCGATGACCTGACCGCAATCAGCGCGCGGGACCGACGAGGCCGCGGCGAGCGCCGGACCTCGCCCGTTACAGAACCCCTCGCGTAGAGAAGGGTCCAGCCGGTCAACTGGTGCGGCAGATAGATATTGATTGACGAATTCCCGTCGCCGATAGCCCGGAAGGGCGACAAAGTTGAAGGGGTTCGAACCGCCAGATCTGTTTGACCCTCGCACGTCGGTGCTCTTGTGCGGGAGTAGTCGCTCCCTCCTCCACTGGGTCGCCTACGCCTTCGTCGCGGACCATCCCGGCAGCTTCCTCTGGGGTCACGTTCGGCTGGAGGGCGAGGTTTTCGAGGATTCCGACATCTTGAAAACACAGCTCATCCCTCCTGGCCGGTTCATCACGGTCTCACCTGGCGAGCTCGCGCGCGACGAGCTCGCCGGCAATGTGGCGCTCGGGGGCCTCTTGAGGTCCGAGGCCGAAGAGGAATTCGTCCGCCGATTTGCCGACTTCCTGCGCCTACCCGCGCAGACCCAGGACATGATCTCCCGTCTCCCCCGTGAGGGCCCGTCGCCGGTCTTGGTCCTTTCGGGGGGTCAACGCCTCGCGGCTCTCTACCCGTCGGAGACGGTGGGCCCAACGGTCCGCTCAATCGTCCAGTTCGGGGGGTCCATGCTGATGACGTGGGCCGAAGCCCCGCATGAGGGTCGGCTCGCGTTCGAGCGCGTTCTCCACGTAAGGGGATACGAACCCTCGAAGTGGAGGGACGCCGTCCTCACGATGGAAAAGGGTTGGTCCACCGGCCCTCTCCGGACGGGCGCGGAGCTCCGTCTCGGCGATGTGGCTCCGGTAGCGACGGTCCTCGGCAGGACCCTGTGATTTCTCCTCGCACGACAACCCAGCGCGGTTCCGTGCTCGTGAGTCGCGTCACCGTGACGAATCACGGTTTACCCAGGGGGAATCAGAAGACGCAAGAGGAGGCATTCTGTAGGTAGCCACCGTCAATCCGTTCAATCCCGTCCCTGAGCCTCGTGCCGCGGAAGCTCCTATAGAGGATACACCTGTTAATGGAGGGCGCGCGGGTTCGATGACCGACCGCGAGGAGCGCGCGGGCGGCCGCGCCCGCGCAGGCTTCATGCAGGACGCGCGCGGCCGATTGGCGACCGATTCGAACACGTTTGCCCCCCCGTCGAAAGGGAAGCTAACGGTCGAGCGGCGGTCCGACTTTCCGGTCGAACGAGACGGCGTCCTCCTGCATGCGCAGGAAGCGGCGATTGTCCGTCGCTGACTGTGAAACGGCGGCGCGCGAGCTTCAATCTTGACCGAGGGAGCTATCCGTCCGAACCTGCCAGCCTATTTGGATCGAGCCGGGGGAACGAGGTACGCGAAGCCCAAGACGACCAAGGCCACCCCGGCTGACCCAAACAAGACGGCCGAGGCCAGATCCGACCAGGCAACCACGGAAACGTATGCGAGAGCGAACAGGACCACTCCGAAGAAGACGAGCCACCCGCGGAGCGGCCCCCGGTTGTACTCAACGTAGGACGCCGCCACTTTCGACGAAGCATAAGCCGGCGACCTGGGTGACCCCACGGACGTGCTCAGGGAGCACCACGGCTTAGGCATTACTCTTCGACTATAGCGGAAGATCGGATCCTCAGCTGGACCGGCTACGAGGAGCGGAACCGAGGATGGCCCCAGATACTGGACCGCCCGGGCGTGATATGCCCCAGAAGCATGCCCCGCGACGCTATTGTTGCACGCGGACGGGGCCCGTCAATGGACGGGGCTTCCAGACAATGGCCAGGAGTCCGCCGACCCCGGCGAGGATGCCACCGAGGTAGAACCCTCCATAGCCGTAGACGAAGGTCAAGAGAACGAAGAAGAGAATCGTGATCCCGTTGGCCACGTGGTGATGCGGCTCGTGCCGCACGATCAGGGCCCATCCCATCAGGAGGAGTCCGGCGAGGAGGACGACCCACATGTCGAAGGTCGAGCTCTCTACGATCAGCAGCCCCTCGAGGACCACCAGGAATCCCCCGATCGCGACCAGGACCGGTGCCGCGAGGGGCTTCTCCTCGGGAAGAGGCGTCGGAGAAGCGCGGTAGCTCGAGCGTACCGGCAACGTCACTCCGATTTCCCTCCGACCGGGCGGAGCCAACGCGCACGCTTGTAGCTTTGGGAGGGACGGGGGCAGCGCCCCTCACGCGGGTGGCCCGCCGCGTTGGTCGATCGGTCACACCCAACATTTCGCTCAGCGACTCCGATTGGTATCGTGGGACCCTTCCCGGCCTTACCTTTGGAGATTTGAGCGTCGAGCGCGACCGGGTGTTCGTCCCGGGCTCTTCAGGAAGCCTACTTAGGGACCGGTCGCGTGCGTTCAGCGATGACGCGGACGCTGGAGTCCGACCGTGTGATTCGCGCTCCCCGGGGAGCGACCCTCTCGTGCCGTGGCTGGGGTCAGGAAGCGGCCCTGCGGCTTCTCCAGAACAACCTCGACGCCGAGGTCGCGCGCGACCCGAAGAGGCTCATCGTCTACGGCGGTCGAGGAAAGGCGGCCCGCGATTGGGAATCGTTCGACCAGATCGTAGCCACGTTGAAGACGCTCGGGGGTGACGAGACGCTGCTCGTCCAATCGGGGAAGCCGGTGGGGATCTTTCCCACCCATCCCGACGCGCCTCGCGTGCTGATCGCGAACGCCCTGATCGTCCCTCGGTGGGCGACGGACGAGGTGTTCTGGGACCTCGAGAGCCGGGGTCTCACGATGTACGGGCAAATGACCGCGGGCAGCTGGGTCTACATCGGCACCCAGGGGATCCTCCAGGGGACCTACGAAACGCTGGCCTCCCTTGCCCGCATCGAGTTCGGCGCGTCCAGCCTGGCGGGACGATGGACCCTCACCTCCGGTCTTGGCGAGATGGGGGGAGCCCAGCCGCTCGCGATCACGATGCTCGGGGGAGTCGGCCTCATCGTCGACGTCGACCCCCACGCGATCGAACGGCGACTCAAGCACCGATACCTCGACGAAGAGGCACGGGACCTGGACGACGCCCTATCCCGGGTCCAGCGGGCCGTGCACGAGCGACGGCCGCTCTCGATCGGTTTGTGCGCGAACGCCGCGGACGCCTACCCCGAGGTCGCCCGGCGGGGCACCCTTCCGGATGTGATCAGCGACCAGACGGCGGCCCACGACATCCGCGTTGGGTACATCCCCCAGGGGATGACCGTCGAGGAGGCGGCGGTCGCGCGGGCGGCCGACATGCCCGCCTACCTCGCGCGCGTCAAAGCATCGATCGCGACCGAGGCCCGTGCGATCCTCGACATGCGCCAACGGGGGTCGAGGGCGTTCGATTACGGCAACAACTTCCGAACTCAGGCCCGCGAGGCCGGGGTGACGAACGCGTTCGACATCGAAGGGTACGTTCCTCGGTACATCCGCCCGCTGTTCGCGGTCGGGAGCGGTCCGTTCCGGTGGCTCGCGCTCAGCGGAGAACCCGAGGACATCCATCGGATCGACCGGATGATCCTCAGCGAGTTCGCCACGAACGAGCACTTGTGCCGGTGGATCCGCCTGGCGGCTGACAAGGTCAAGTTCCAGGGACTCCCGGCGCGGATCTGCTACATGGGCTACGGGGAGCGGGAGCGGTTCGGCCATCTGGCGAACCAGTTGGTGCACGACGGCGACCTGCGCGCGCCGGTCGCGATCGGCCGGGACCACCACGATTCGGGAAGTGTCGCGAGCCCGTTCCGGGAGACCGAGGCGATGTTGGACGGATCCGACGCGATCGCGGACTGGCCAATCCTGAACGCCCTCCTGAACGTCGCGAGCGGAGCCACATGGGTATCGGTCCATCACGGCGGCGGCGTCGGGATCGGGAACTCCATCCACGCCGGGCTGGTCGTGGTCGCGGACGGGACCCCCGACGCGGACCGACGGATCGGTCGGGTGCTGCACAACGACCCGGGCCTCGGGGTCGCCCGCCATGCGGATGCGGGGTATCCCTCGTCGATCGCGCTCCTACGAGGGGCCGGCTTCCGAGTTCCGGGGTTCCCGAACGAGCCGGAAACGACGAGCAAAGGTGCTTGAACCCCCGCCCTCTACCCCGCCTCCATGGGCGACCCATCACCCCAAGAAGCCGACCGGCTGGCGCGCCAGGTGCTCACGGTCCGACTCCACCTGAAGCCCGGAGAGAACGTCACCATCGAAACGTACCCTTCGGCGTTGCCGTGGGCGCTCGGGTTCGTCCGAGAGGTCCGCCGCCTGGGGGCCCGGCCGCTGCTGCACTACGAGGACGAACGCTCGTACTGGACCGCGGTCGAGGAGGGGCGGTACGACTCCATCGGTCAACCGGGGTCGCACGAGTGGGCGGCGCTCGCGAAGACGGACGTGTACATCTACTTCTGGGGACCCGAGGACGGGGCCCGTCTCGAGGAGCTACCGAGTGCGACCTTTGAGAAGCTGGTCGCCTTCAACTCGAAGTGGTACGAGCTAGCCTCGCGCTCCGGCGTGCGGGGCGCTCGGATGGGGATCGCCCGAGTGACCCCGGCGAACGCCCGACACTGGGGCGTTTCGTTCGACGCTTGGAGGAAGGAGGTGGTGGCCGCCTCGAAGCTGGACCCGAAGCAGCTCGTGGCCGACTCCCGTAAGGTCCAGAAGGCGCTTGAGGGGGGCCACACCGCCCGGATGCGCCATCCCAACGGGACCGACCTAAACCTGGCCTTGGCGGGCCGAAAGGCGCGGGTCGACCTCGGCTGGGTCACGGCGGCGTCCCAGCGGGCGCGCTTCGGCATGATGACCTCTGTCCCGGATGGGTGCGTCTACGTGGCGATCGACGAGTCGACGGCGGACGGAACGTTCGTCTCGAACCGGATGTCGAGCCAGTTCGGCGAACCGGTCCGGGGAGGGAAATGGACGTTCCGGCGGGGTCGTCTGGTCAGCCAAAGCTACGGTGAGGGAGCCGCGAGCGTACGGGAGGCGTACGCCCGAGGAGGAAAGGGCCGCGACCGCCCGGCGCTGCTCGAGGTCGGGCTCAACCCTGCCGTCCACATGGCTCCGGGCCTCGACGAGTCCGAGCGGGGCGCGGTGACCGCCTTCGTGGGAAGCAACATCGGCTACGGAGGCCGAACCCGGTCGAACTTCTTCGGGCATCTGACGGTCGCCGGGGCCGAGCTCTCGATCGACGGGCGGACGATCGTCCGGGACGGCCGCATCCTATAGGTCGCCCTCAAGGACCCCGTGCGACACCGTCGCAAGGGGTCTAACGAGTGCCCACCCTCTCGGGCCGCCGACTTATGTCGGGGGTCCCCGACTTGGGTCCTATGACGGAACAAGCTCCGTCGGAAGGAAACATGGCGAAAATCGGCGGAACGAAACTCTGGGTGGCGGCGACGGGCGTCGTGCTTCTCCTCGCCTTTGTCGCGATCCCGGCCCTCTCGGGCTCGGCGAGCGCGGCACCGGTGATGAGCACAGCTTCGAACGACACCGCAACCCAATGGGCCTATGGAGGGCAGGGCTCCTCGGTCAACTCCCTCACGTTTGGAAATGTGACGATCACATGGAACGCGACTTTCGGATGGACGGTCGTGTTCACCGTGACCCCCATGACCCCGGGCACGTGGATGCTCGAGGAGCAGCGGACGGTCGGGATCACGATCTCGGAGTCCTACACGGGCCCCATCCTGCAGGCGACCTACAACTACCACGGCCAGGAAGTGGACACCGCGTTCGCGAACCTGACGAACCAGTCGGTGGTCTACGTGAACGGCCAAGCGGTCCCGGCCCTCGGCGTTGACAATGCCTCGGCGTCCGTAGCCGCCTCGTTCTCGGAAGCAGTATCGAAGACTATCCACGGCGTGACCGCCGGCGCGTCGCTCGACGTGACGGGCGTCGCCCAGGCCCAGACCTCGTTCAGCCCCTCCCTCGGCCTGATCCCCCTCAACCTGATGGGCGTCAGCGAGTGGAACTCCTCGGCGACCGCGAGCCCTTCGGCCTCGTGGAACGTGAGCTACTCCTGGACCGACACGGGCTTCAACGGGACGACCGGCTCCGGATCCGGCTCGAAGGTCGGCAGCCTCAGTGCGACCGGCCCCGTGAACCTTACCGGGTACAAGCTGACCGTCACTCCGCCGGTCTTCCATGACGGAAAGACCCGGACCGCGATCTTGCTGGTCGTCCAGGGTCCGTTCGACAACTACGACGGGTTCATCTTCGTCCCGCACGCGTTCGACCTGTTCGGAACGGCCGCGCACGTCTACGACTCGACCGCGCTCGGCACGGCGGCGATCTCCGCGGAGACCCTCTACGTGAGCTCGGGTCCCGCCGGCCTCAGCGTGACCGCGGCGGCCTCGAACTTCGGTACGAACACCCAGTCGGTGAACGCGCTCGCGACCCCCGAGAGCCAGGTAAGCCCAGCGACGTCTCCGACCTCCCCCAGCGGGACGGTCGTGGGACAGCCGATGAGCGTCGCCCAGGCGAACGCGGAAGCGAACTGCCTCACCAACGGCTGCGGCGGCGCTGCCGCCGCGGGCCCGTCCGCGGCGCTCCTCGTCGCCCTGGTGGGCGTCGTGGTCGTCGTCGTGGTCGGGACGGTCGGTGTGATCGAGTGGCGCTCCTACGCCCGGCGCCAGTCCCAGAAGGGATTGGTGGGTGGGTACGGCGAGAGCTGGCCGAACGGCGTTCCCCCCGCCGGGGCCGTCTCTCCGCCCACGATGGGACCGACCGACGAGAGGAACGATCTCGCGGACGGTCCGAACCGCCGACCCTGAGGTGACCCCGCGCCCAACGGTGGGCCCCTTGGGGGCCCACCAACCCTTTCCTCCTTTTTTTCCTGCCACCACCGAACTAGTCCGGTGCCGCGCTTGCCGTGTCGCCACTCCGCGCCTCGAGGACACGGTCGATCACTCGACGGTCGGTGGGGTACTTCACCTGGTCCCGAGCGGTCGTGAGGTCGAACCATTCCGCTCGGTCGAAGATCTTCTCCGGACGCGCCGTGCGCTCGCGGGTGAAGGCGACGAAGTAGACGGTCGTCTTGTACACGTTCCGGTTCGTCCGTGGTTGATAGAACCGGTACGAGACCTCGTCCACCTCGCGGCCCAGGCGGATTTCGGAGAGACCCGTCTCCTCCCGGATCTCTCGCAGCGCGGCTTCGGTGAGGGACTCCCCGGGGTCTACGTGCCCTTTCGGGAAGCACCAGCGGTCCTCGTCGCGCTGGTGGAGCAGCAGGGTCTCCTCCCCGGATTCGGAGAGCAGAACGGCCCCCGCGGCGAGCTCGGCGACGATCGGAGCCGTGGGACGGTATGGTTCGCTCCGTGCGGGCACGCAACGGAGGAGCCCGCCCCGCTCTAAGAAAGCTCCCTTCCACGAAGCTTATGGACAGGCGAACCTCGTCGCTTCCCCGTGCTCGAAGCCGGCGAAGAGTACCCGACCCTCGGGGCGCTCGTACGCGGGAAAGCTCGCAAGAACGGGAGCCGGGTCGCGTTCCGATTCGCGTCCCGGGAGATCTCCTATGCCGACCTGGACCGGGAATCGGACCGGGTCGCGAACGGGCTCGCGGTGGCCGGGATCGGAGTCGGGGACCGGGTCGCGAGCCTGCTCTTCAACACCCCCGAGTTCCCGTTCCTCTGGTTCGGGGCGGCGAAGCGGGGAGCGACCCTCGTTCCGCTCAACACCGGCCTCAAAGGAGAGATCCTTCGATACGAGCTGGCCGACAGCGCGCCCACCGGCCTCGTCATCGACCGACGCCTCTGGGACTCCTATGCCCCGTTTCGCGAGTCGCTGCACATTACCCGCGAGTGGATCGCGACCCCGGAGAGGGGAAACGAGCCTCTTCCGGTCGGTGCGATGCCGTACTCCGAGTTGCCGTCCGACCAGGCGATCGACCCGATTCCGACCGTTCGGGCCAGCGACGCGGCCTCGATCATGTACACGAGCGGGACCACCGGTCCCCCGAAGGGGGCGATCATCCCGCACCAGAAGCTGATCACGACCCCGACCGAGATCGGCCGTCGCAGCCGCCTCACGCCGAATGCGGTCCTCTACTCGGGACTGCCGCTGTTCCACTGCAACGCCCAGGAGATGACGGCCCTCTCCGCGCTCCTGAACGACGTCACCGCCGCCTTCGACGAGCGGTTCCACGCGAGCACCTACTGGGAGACGGCGGCGAAGCTCGGCGCGACCCACATCTCGCTGCTGATCGCGATGATCAACGTGCTGTTCAAGCAGCCCGAAAAGCCGACCGACCGTACCCATACGGTGCGGACCGCGCTCACCGCGGGGGCGACCCGCGCGGTATGGCCCGAGTTCGAGCGCCGTTTCGGCGTGACCATCATCGAGCTCTACGGGATGACCGAATGCGGGTGCACGACGACGATGAACCCCCCGGACGCGGTTCGGGTCGGGTCGATCGGCACCCCTCTCGGCTTCGTCGAGGCCGACGTCGTGGACGACGACGACCGGCCGGTGCCGCCGAACACGCGCGGAGAGCTGGTCGTCCGCCCGAAGGCGGCCTTCACGATGTTCTCCGGCTACCTCAACAAACCGGAGAAGACGGTTGAGTCCTGGCGGAACCTCTGGTTCCACACCGGGGATTACGTGACCCGGGACGAGGATGGGTACTACTATTTCGTGGACCGGAAGAAGGACGTCATCCGGCGACGCGGGGAGAACCTCGCTCCGTACGACGTCGAATCGGTCATGAACCGGCACCCCGCCGTATTCGAGTCGGTCGTCGTCGGAGTGCCGTCCCCCCTCGGGGAGGAGGACGTCAAGGCGTTCGTCCAGCTTCAGCCCGGAGCCCGGGTCACGCCGAAGGAGCTCTTCGAGTTCTGCGCCGCGAACCTCCCGTTCTTCATGGTGCCGAAGTACATCGAGTTCCTTGACGAGATCCCGAGGACCGCGAACCAGAAGGCGCAACGATACGTCCTGAAGGGCCGTCGAGGGGGCATCGAACACGATCGCGACAAGCTCGGGATCACCCTCTCGCGCCCGTAGCCCCGCTCCCTCGGGGGGTCGCGCCTGGGTGCTCCTGGACGCCAACGCGCTACTGCTCCCGGTGCGGGCGCACTTCCCCCTCGAGTCGGAGGTCGACCGCATCCGCCCCGGGGCGCACCTCGTCGTCCCCTCCTCCGTCGTCGATGAGCTCGCTGGGCTCGTCGCTCGTGGGGTGGCGGGAGCCCGAGCCGCGTTCGCGCTGGCGCAGAGGTTCTCCATGCTCGCCGTCCCCGGCCGAGGAGACATGGCGGTCCTGGAGGCGGCCGTCCGCCACGGGGCCTGGGTCGTCACCGCCGACCGGGCGCTGGCCGAGCGTCTCCGGCGACGCGGCGTGAACGTCCTCGTCCCCCGCGACCGCCACCACCTCGAGCTGCACCGGGGACGGGCCCCGGCCCCCTCCCCCCCGCCATCCCGGCCCCGGGCGGAGCCCGCCCGCCGTCGGCAACGGTTATGAATCGGCCTTAGCTCGTGCGCTCGTTCCCTACCGAGGCGTATGCGCGACGACGACCGGATGCTGAACCTCACCGATGTCGACTTCGGCAGCGGGATCGTCGGGGTCTGCGACATCTGCGGCGCGCGGCAAGCGGTCGTGGTCCTGAAGAAGGAGCGCTTCAAGCTCTGCGTCCTCGACTTCCTCAACAAGACCTGGATCAAGACCGACAAGAAGCCCGGCGTCCCCGCTCCCCTCTACCGGAGCGAGCGGGTCACCTTCGACACGGGAGCCACGAGCTCCGGAAAGGCCCAAGCGATTGTCCTTTCGCCCACGAAAGCTGTCAAGCACCCGGTCGTCCTGCTGACCCCGGACACCTACGGGATCACTACTACGCTCCTCGACGCGGGGATCCGGTTCGCGCGGGAAGGGTACGAAGTGCTCATCCCGGACATCGCCAAGACGGACGGTCGCGGAGCCACCCTCCATATCGCCCTCCGCTCGAGCGCCCAACTTCGCGGCGGCGTCGCGGTGGGCTCTCCCCAGGTCGCCAACCTCCTCCGTCTCTACGGGGATGGCCTCGAATACCTGCGCAGCCGCGAGATGGTCGACACCACGAAGTCCGCGGTCTTCGGGACGTCGTACGGCGCGAGCCTCGCCCTCGCGCTCGCCGCAGAGGACACCCGCCTCGCCGCGGTGGCCCTTGCCTACCCGATGCCGGTGAAACCCGCCGACCTCGCGAAGCTCATCACCGTGCCCCTCCTCTACCTGCGGGGCTCGTCCGACCGCTCGTCCCCCAAGGCATGGGCCCAGCTGGTCGCCGCCCAATCTGCGAGCAAGAACTCGTTCGAGTTCGTCGAGATCCCCGGGGCCCGCCATGACTTCCTCGCTCGGGACCTCCGCGGGTACAAGGTCGGCCCCGCCGAAGCCGGGTGGACATGGATCCTCGCATTCCTCAAGAGAAACCTAGTCCCCCCGCCCCCCAAACCACCCACGATGCCTCCCAAGCCGGCCGCCCCGGCGGCTGCCGCGGCCCCCGTCGCGAAGCCCCCGGCCCCGGCTCCCTCGCCCGCGGCGAAGGCTTCCCCGGTGGTAGCATCGGCCAGGTGATCTGAGTCGGACCACGGCCCCTGCCCCGGCCTTCCCAGGAATGTGAGCACCCGTGCCCCCAGGAATTGTGGTGCACGGACAGTAAGGCCCTCACGTCCCTGGTGGAACGGTCGTCACGCGACCTGCCGGACGTTTCCTTGATATCGCTCGAGGGACATAGCCGGGCGTGATTGGCCTCGTCGGTCAGCGGCCGGGGGGCGTCGGCGCGTACACCGGCGCGGACCAGCCCCCCGTCCAGGCGGACGACGGGTGGCTCCCTCCGGTCGAGGACGACCCGGTCCCTCCCGGGACGCTCGCGCCCCCGCCGCCCCGTCTCAGCGGCATATTTCGCGTATTTCAGATCCTCGTCGTCGTTATCGTGGCCGTCGTGATCGCGATGCTTGCGTTCGTGGTACCCGCGCAGTACTCCGAGCACCAGACCCTGACCCTCGACTACGAACTGGGCTGGAACCAATCGGTCTGCGTCCCCGACCAGACCGATTTCGGATCGCTCACGACCAACGTTTCCTTCACGTGGTCCACCCCGGGCTCCCCGATCCTGCTCCAGGCCTCGTACACCGTCTGGCCCGTGGGATGGCTCGAGCCCGGCAATCTGGTCGTCTACAACGGCACCGGAACGTCGGGAAGCGGCTGGTACACTTCAGGACCGTTCCCGGGGAACGATGGGGTCGAGTTCTTTGATGCCTTCGCCGGTTCCAGTCCCCTCGTCTCCCCCGTGACGGTCAGCCTCTCCTATTCGCTTCCCGGGCATTACCTGGGAGGTCCGACCACCGTGCCCTTCTCCTGTGGTCACTAGCCAGGCCCCGTGAGCGAGAAGGAGCAACGGACCGAGGAAGGCCCAGCTCGGTGCTGCCCTCCTCGGGAAGGCAGCGTTCAGGTCGGGTACTCGTAGAAGCCCTTACCGGTCTTTCGCCCGAGGCGGCCGGCGGCGACGAGGCGCCGCAGGAGCGGAGCGGGTCGGTACTTCGAGTCCAGGTGCTCGAGATAGAGCGTTTCGACGACCTCGAGGCACACGTCGAGGCCGATCAGGTCGGCGAGCTCGAACGGTCCCATCGGCATCCGGGCTCCGGCCTTCATCGCGACGTCGATGTCCCGCGACGAGGCGACGTTCTCGTCCAACGCGAACGCGGCCTCGTTCAGGAGCGGGATCAACAGACGGTTGACGACGAACGCGGGGGCTTCCTTCACCCGGATCGGGACGAGCGGGCCACGGTGGTTGCGGAGTCCGCCCAGGAACGCGATCGCGTCGGTGATGACGTCCTCCCGGGTTTCGACCCCCCCCGCGACCTCGACCAACGGCAGGACTGTAGCCGGATTGAAGAAGTGCATCACGAGCGTCGTCGGCGCGTGCTTGAGGCCGCGCGCGAGCCGCGTGATCGGTAGGGAAGAGGTGTTCGTGGCGATGACGGCCTGGTCGGGGACGATCCGGTCGAGGGCCTCGAGGACCGGTCGCTTCACTTCCAACCGCTCGAAGACCGCCTCGATGACGAGGTCGACCTCCGCGAACGGAGCGTACTCGGTCGTGCCGCGCACCCGAGCGATGACTTCGTCGCCCTGGGCGCGGGTGAACTTCGGGGCCAGTTTGGCGCGGACCTTCGCCTTCTGCTCTTCCGAGAGGTCTCCCGCGAGCTCCGAGATCCGGGTCATCTCCTTCTGGGCACGGTTCTCGTGGAACCGAACGAGCTCGTCCACGTACGCGCGGACCCGAGAGAGACCCTTCTCGACGAGCGGCGCATCGACGTCCATCAACACGACATCGACCCCGTTGAGCGCGAGGACCTCCGCGATCGCGGCTCCCATCGTCCCGGCGCCCACGACCCCTGCTTTTGCGACCTGCATACCGCTCTCCGCCGAGGCACCGCGGAACCGCTACATAACCTGCCGGTGAAGAGACCCCCGCGAAGACCCGTAACCTCGGTGGATCGGTGGGATTCCGAGTTGCGTAGTGATCCCGAATTCGGTCGCGAGCGCCCCGAGCCGGGCGGCCGGGGAGAGGCACGTCCGATGCGTTAGAGCGCCCCCACCATCCGAAGGTTTAAGGCGCGGACGCGGCTCGACGGCTTCGCGCGGGGATAGCCCAGCCCGGTAAGGCGCAGGATTGCTAATCCTGTGGTGATTTCACCTCGGGGGTTCAAAAGGGGGGTCGGATGGACCGACCCCTCGGGACGTCCCCCTCCCCGCGTCCCTACTGAGTCGGCTCGGGCCGGGCCCGATGGACGTCCCCGTCCCGCCGGACCTCGACGAGGTCCCCGGGGACGGGAAGCCCACCGTCCATGATCGCGAGGACGCGCACGGCGTCCGTCATCTCGACCAGGGCAAGTCGGTGCGGGGCGTGCCACCCCGACGCAGGGTAGTGGAGCTCGGTCGCGACCAGGACCCTTCCGACCGCCGAAGCGGAGTACGGCGCGCAGTCGGTCGAACCGCACTTCGGGCACGGCCCGTCCGTGGGCAAGAAACGAGCGTGGCAGGAGGTGCACCGCGTGAGCTCGAGGGTTGCGCCAAGGATCATGCGGTCTCCCCTCCGAGAATGGTGACGAAGTTGTGGGTGCCGATCCCGCTCACCGCGTGGGCGAGCCCGACCTTCGGTCGGGTGGCGACGGCATGAGAACCGGCTTCCCCCCGCAGCTGGAGGGCCACCTCACCGATGGCGGCCAGTCCCGACGCCGCGATCGGGTGTCCCCGCCCGACCACGCCGCCGCTAGGGTTCACGGGGAGCCGGCCGTCGAGACCGACCCACCCTTTTTCGAACCAGTTCGGCGCCTCGCCCGGGCCGCAGAACCCGAGGTCCTCGAGGTGCATCAGGAGGAACGGCGAGAAGGCGTCATGGACTTCGACGAGATTGACCTCCTTGCGGGTGAGATGCGCGGCCTCGTAGGCGACCCGCGCCGCCACGCGGGTGGCCGCGAAGCTCGTCAACTCCTCGCGGTCGACGAGCCGCAGGGCGTCGAACCCTTGTCCCAGGCCGAGGACGGTCGCCGGGCCGGTCCCCTTTTCGAGGACCACTGCGGTCGCGCCGTCCGATATGGCCGAGCAATGGAGCAATCGAAGCGGAAGCGCCACGGCGCGGCTAGCGGCGACCTCTTGGGCGGTGACAGCCTTTTGAAAGTGGGCGTTCGGGTTCCTCGCCGCCATCGACCGGGCGTGGACCGCGGTGACGTCACAGATGTCGGTCGATAGCCCGTAGCGCTCTAGGTAGCGCGCCGTCACGATGGCCGCCAATCCGGGCATCGTCGCGCCTGCCGCGACCTCGCTCATATGGAGAGCGGCCGAGAGTTCCTTCGTGATCTCGGCGGTCGAGCGGTCCGTCATCTTCTCGGCCGCGATGACGAGAGCCCGCTCGTAACGGCCGGTTTCGAGGGCGAGGGCGGCGGTGTGGAAGGCCATCCCTCCGGTGCCGCTTGAGGAATCCACTCGGAACCCGGATGCGGACTCTAGCCCGAGCTGGCCCGCGAGCCGCGGCAGGAGCGCCTCGCGACCGTGCGAACCCTGTGCGAACATCGACCCGACGACGAGCAGGTCGACCGGTTTCCGGCCGATCCCCTCGAGGGCCAGGTTCGCTGCCTCCGTCGCGAGGGTGATGAGCCCCTCCGTGCGTTTCCCGAACCGACCCATCCCGACCGAAGCGACGTGGAGCGACATCCCCTCACTCCGCTTGCCGTTCCATAAGGAAGCGGACCTCATAGAGGAAGCGTGAGAGAGGCGATCCCTCCTCCCACCGAAGGATCCCGTTCCCCTCGGGGGTCTCGCTGACTTTAGGAAGTCTTCGGCAGACTAAGCGGAGAATCCCCGATTCCGGCGTCTTGCCCGTAACGAATACTCGCCAGGCCTCGGCCCCCCTAAAACCGACCCGACGGTAAGCGTACAGCACTGTGAGGCCGACACGTTCGACCGCCTTACGATGCAACTCCAGCTGAGCGTTGGCGCGCCCGCTGGCCGCTGAAAATCGGATGACGGGTTCGGACGACGCTTTGACCTCGAGGGGGACCGCGAACTCCCGGCGAAGGGCTACTAGGTCGAACCCCAGGGACCCAGCTGCACGGATGACGAGGAACGGCTGCTCGATGAGCCGCTCGAACTCGGACCGCTCGGTCGGAGGGAGAGAGTGCGCGTAGCGGCGGACCGCGTCGGGCTGTCCCTCGAGGAGGCTGCGGAGCTCCCGTTCGTACGCGGAGGAGCTGTGTCCGACCACGGTGGGAGACTCCGTTGGTGGGATAATATAAGTCGGTCGGAAGACTCGTGTTGGAAAGTGACCGCGTCGGCCGACCTCGAGATCCTGGCATCGGACCTTCCGATAGCTCGGGTCCTCGCGACGATGGTCGCGGACTCCGACCGGCGGCGGACCGTCCGCGGCCTGGCGGCTCAGCCGGCGAGATTTCGACTCTCGGAGCTCCGGACTCGTCTGCTCCGCGAGCGGGTGTTCAAAGACTCATCACGCCTGCTCACTCGCCTCAAGCGACGGGGTCTCCTTCTCGAGCTCCCTGAAGGGAAAGGCGAGAAGGTCTACCAGGTCCCGTACCCCGAGGAGCTGCGCCAGCTGTTGCTCGACGAGCTCGAACGCTCCGAGGCCGTGGAGACCTCCGCGCTCGGCCCCGTACCCGACGAGCGGGCCGAGATACGGGCGATGGATGGGGAGTTCCTGGACCGCCTTCGCGAGGTCCTCCGGGACCGTCTCGAAGCTACGGTGGAGTTCGGGAAGACCTTCAACGTCCAGAAGCTCGCCGGGTACCTGAAGGGACTCTTCGGAGAGGAACTCTACTTCGACTCGCTCATCTCGATCCTCCAGCAGTACGCCCTCGCCGACGCACCGCTCCTCGCGCCCACCGGACGGCCCACCGGAACGACCGGGTTCCACCTCGCCCTCTTCGGCCCGCCGGGGACCGGCAAGACGTTCTCGATCGACGACATCGTTCGGGGGAACCCCCGGAGCGGCGTTCCACCCCACGGCCTTCCGGGCCGGAACCGCTACTGCGGTGGGATCACCCCGGTGCAGTTCCTCCGGGTGGGGGCGGCCTACACCGGCCGGACGTTCAACTTCATCGTTCCCGAGTTCAACGACTGGTTCAAGTACCGTGGAATGGTCGAGCCGTTGAAGCTCGTCATGGAGCAGCGAGAAGTGAAGTGGGAGACGACCTTCGGCACGGTCGGGCCCTACACGTTCCGCTCGTTCTTCTCGGTCAACTACAACGTCCGGACCGCCGGGGCCCAGGACTACTGGACCACGATTGCGGACCCCAACTTCGCCGCGCTCGAGGACCGGATGCTCCTTCGGTTCCACCCCATGACCCGGGCCCGGTTCCGCGCCGTGGAAGCGAGCTCCGAGCGGCTCGAGCTGGGAGAGCTCGATTTCTCGCTTGCGGAGAAGATCCGGGACCACCTCACCCTCGTGTACGCGGTCGAGACCGGGCACCCGCTCGTCGCCGGAAAGTTCCGGACCCGACCGGTCCGGCTCGAGCGGACCCTCTACGAGAAGCTCCGCGAGGTCTCCGAACGGGCGCTCAAGACCACGGACTTCCCGAAGTTCTCACCCCGGCTCAAGTCGCGCGCCGTCCGGCTCGCCGCGGCCGCGTCCCTGCTCACGTACTTCGCGACCTCTCCGCAGGAGACCGTGAAGATCGGCCCTGAGGAGTCCGAATTCGCCCGTCGCTTCTATGAGGAGGAGATCCGTGCCCGAGAGGGCCGCCACGGACGCGCCGCGGGGTAAGCGCGAACGGACCGTCCGGTTCCGCCGGCCGGCCGCCGAGGTCGTCCAGCGGGCCGCTCGGCGCGTCGTGCGGGGCGGCAAGGCCTCGTTCGCGTCCCAGGCCGAGTTCCAAAGAGCGCTCCTGAAGCTGCTCCGTCGGGACGAGCCCCTCGCGGTCCTCGGGGGAGCGCGCCTGCGCCGACTGCTCATCGACGTCCCCGGCGTCCGAATGACCGTCCGCTTCACCGAACGGGCAACGGCCCGGCCTCTCGTGGCGTGTCCCGTCTGCAGTTCGCCGCTTGCTCCGATCCATAACCGCACGCTCACGGGCGGAACGGTGGTGCTCGGCCAGCGCTGCACTCGCTGCGATTACTGGACCCACGGGGCCCGACGAGTGCCGGTCCGCTATCTCTTCAGCGAAGCGGGGATCGACGGTCGGCCACGACGGATGGAGGACGCGCGCCCGTCGTCCCGTCGTTCGCCTCAAGGCGGAACGTAAGGCGACACCGGTCCCGGCGGGGGAGGACGCGCTCCCCTGCGGGGCGCGGCCAGGAAGAGCACCACGGCCGCGGCGACTCCGCCGAGCACGAGTCCGAGGAACAGCCCCGACCCGAACCCTCCATTCAGTCCCGTCACGCTCCCTCCGGAGCTCGGGCTCGCGGCGACCGTCACGGAGAGGTTGGACTCAACGCCCCCGCCCACCGCATCATCGAGAATGACCGTCACCCTGTATGTTCCCGCGGAGGCGTAGCTATGGTTGACCAAGAGACCGCTAGCGAACGAACCGTCTCCGAACGACCAGCTTTCGCGGTACGGAGGGGTGCCCCCGGAAATGTTAGACGTGAAGTTCACGGGAGATCCCGTCGAAGCCGCATTAGAAGAGGAAGCGCTCCCCGCAGTGAAGGTCGCCGTAAGGGAGGAGTGCACTGTGACGTTGACGGACCGGTTCGCCGCCACGCCCAGCGCGTCGATGTACGCGAAGGTGACGGTGTAGGTCCCCGGACGGTCCCAAGCATGGGAAGTGTTGTTCAAGCCGACCGACTCGGTCCCGTCCCCGAACGTCCATTTCTCTTGGGAAGAACCCGTTCCACCGGTGACGGTCGCGTTCAGGGAAAGAGGGATGGCGACATCGGTCATGTTGCCCGGGCTGAGGAGGACTCTCACGCTCGGGTCAGGGGAAACCATGACGACCGCCGAAGAGACGTTCGTGGCGCCTGTCGCATCCCGTACGGTCGTTGTCAGCAGGAAGACACCCGGCTGCGCGTAGGTGTGCGACGGGTTGGACCCCGACGACGTGGTTCCATCCCCCCATGACCACTGGTACGTGTACGGCGGCACGCCACCAAGGACGGTCGTCGAAACCGCTGAGAGGGGAACGCCAACATCAAGGTCCGGGAATGTCGGGACCGAGAACTCGGGCAGGATCGAGAGAGACTCAGCCACGGTGAGCGTCGCCGTGAGGTTCGCCGAGTTCCCGAACGAGTCCGTGACGTTCGCCGCCAGCGCAAAGACGCCCACTGACGATGGCGTGCAGTTCAGTTCGGTCTTGTCAGCGGAGCTACACCCCGGTGGGAGCCCGTAGTAGGTGACCATGGATGGCCCGGCCCCTCCGAGATACTGGAGGTCGATCGAGACTGGGTATCCGAGGTCGATGGCCGATGGGCTCGCGGTGAATGACGTGATCTCAGGGGGGCTCGAGATGACACTCACTGTCCCGGATAGTTCGTTCGCGACCCAGACCATCGCTGAGCCCAATCCGTCGTAGTTTCCAGACGTGACGACACCGAAGGCGTCCGGAACTTCCCCCACGGGAATCTCGACCGCGGAAGACTCGCTCGCCGATATCGAGGAACCATCGAGCACGGTAACGGTTCCCTGTTTGCCGGGAAGTAGCCCGACGGAAGCGAAGTAGATGTCCTTCCGAGAGGGTTCATAGACCTCGCCGAGCACCTTGTGAGGACCCCCAATCAGCACGGGTCCCCCGTCGACGGCGAGGGTGGCTCCGTTCACCAGCGTCACCTCGTCCCCTGCGGCGTAGACCTGGTTGTCAGCTGCATCGTAAGCGAGGCTGGTAACGTTGGCACCAACATTGATTCCGGAGGACAAGGGCTGGTCCGTTGTGGTGCTCCGAACTTTGACTGTGTTGGGGGGGACTAGGACGAAGGCCTCTGCGTTCGACGAGTCGATCGCGATTCCCTGCGTCGAACCCGGTGGAACGACGAGCCCCGTCTCGAACGCGATGACATGGGTTGTGAGATTCATTGCGACAACCCCAAGCACGCTGTTCGACAGCCAGAGGAGGTTGTCGGGCTGATCAAGCACAAGCTGGCTGCAACTTCCGCTCAGGGCGGTGAATGTCGCATTGAGGCGATCTGAAGATGCGTTGTACGCCTCTAGTCCGTTGCTCATGCCGACGTACAATTTGCCGTTTGCCGGGTCCGAAACGACGGACAGCGGGACCGCGGACGCAGCTATGACCGGCGAGGCCTGATTGAGTCGAGTCGAGTTCAGGCCGTA
>Ga0074045_10001963_pt1 | contig 19447 bp, 16 predicted proteins | sample BogForMeECP23OM2_FD_94442 | JGI IMG/M metagenome (GOLD analysis project Ga0074045, IMG submission 94442) | Bog forest soil microbial communities from Calvert Island, British Columbia, Canada - Bog Forest MetaG ECP23OM2 | ecosystem: Environmental > Terrestrial > Soil > Wetlands ...
CCATATTTCTTCTGTATTCACTCTACTGTTTTCCCCAGTGCCTGCCCTATACCTGATGTTACTGATAAATCATTTCCAGATGCGAATCAACATATCAGCAGTATTTATCAACAGGATATTAACATTTATTAATAACTCTACAACCTTTGCCTGACCATTATATCCTATCTGTTAAAACAAGGGCAATAAATTGTTGATTATAATGTTTAAAAATAAATATTCTCTCAATTGTTTGCAGCTCATAAAAAAGCGTTCAACTTATCATTCGTCAAACTATCTGCCTTTCTGTGTCTTTTATCTATTATTAACAATTCAACAGCCCTTACTACTACTACTATTAAATATTAAAAGAGTAGTAGAAAGAAGCGTTTTTCATGATTGAATGTTGAAATTTAAATATCCCCTGATAAACATATCTATCCCCCCATCCAATACTGCATCCACATTGCCTGTCTCAATACCGGTTCTATGATCTTTTACAAGCCTGTACGGCTGCAATGTATAGGAGCGTATCTGATTACCCCATGATATTCCTTTTTTGTCTCCCTTAAGGGTATCCATTTTCTTTTCTCTTTCATGGATAGATATATCAAACAGTCTGGATTTAAGAATTCTCATTGCCATTTCCTTATTCCTGTGCTGCGACCGCTCCGACTGGCATGCAACAATAACCCCGGAAGGCGAATGAGTAATTCTGACAGCAGAAGACACCTTGTTTATATGCTGGCCTCCGGCTCCTGACGCTCTGTACGTATCAATTTTTAGATCTTCATCTTTGATCTCAATTTTTATATCATCTTGAATTTCCGGGTAAACAAGGACAGCTGCAAAGGAAGTATGCCTTCTTTTATTGGCGTCGAAAGGTGATATTCTTACAAGACGGTGAATACCGGCTTCACCTTTTAAATAACCGTATGTGTAAGAACCGGTAATAGTAAATGTGGTCCCTTTTATGCCGGCCTCATCACCGGGCTGTAAATCCGCTATTTCAACGTTGAATTTGTTGCGTTCGGCCCAACGCAAATACATTCTCATGATCATTTGCGCCCAATCCTGACTTTCAGTGCCTCCTGCTCCTGGATGAATCGTCATAATTGCGTTATTTTTGTCCAGTTCCCCCGATAAGAGAGTTTTCAATTCGATTCTGTCAATTTCGTCTTTAAGGCTGTCAAGTTCACTCTTAAATTCTTCAAGAAATATTTCTCCACCCTCTTCGCCAAGAAGACTCGATGACTCCTCAAGATAGACAACTTTTTCATTTAAAGAATCGACAGGCTGCAGAGTTTCAAGTATCTCAGATTTAGCTTTCTGAAGCTCTCTGACTTTCTCGGGAGATGACCATATTTCTTCCGACTGCAATTTGTTTTCGAGATGTAAAAGATCTGCCTTTAATTTATCGACATCAAAGATAACCTCGTAAGGAAAGAACTTTTTTTTTCAGACCTGCAAGGTACTCTTTTATTTCACTCTGCACTAACATATTTCCTCCTTCATAAACATTTATTGAAGCTGACAACCTAATTTCATCCTCGCAGCTTCGGTTTTTTAGGCCTAATACCGGCTTCGCTTTCTTATAAGCAGAAGAAGTGTGCCGACGATGTTTAAATAAGCAAAAATATCCCCGTATTTTGTGTAAGGCGAAAGGGTACTATCAGTTTTTATGTTGGCCGTCAGGTATGTCCTTGTGAAAATATCGGTTTCACCGAGGACCCTGCCGCAACTGTCAATAAACCCTGATACTCCTGTGTTTGCGCATCTTATAACAGGCTTTCTGTTCTCTATAGCCCTCAATACAGCCATGGTGACATGCTGGTATGGCCCGGGAGTCCTTCCGAACCAGGCATAATTCGTTATCGTAACCATGAAGTCGCCGCCCTTAACATAAAATTTTCTTGCGAGACCAGGGAATATTACTTCGTAGCAGATAAGAGTTCCAAAACTTCCAAAAGGTGTCACTGCTTTTGTATAGCTTTCTCCCGGAACAAAATCTCCAATAGCGCCGGTCAGGTCAACAAAGGACAGAAGATATCTGAGAGGTACAAACTCTCCGAAAGGGACCAAATGTATTTTATCATAGATATAAGTAATGTTTCCATTTTTATCAAGGAGTAGGGCGCTGTTCGAATAATGGCCGACACCTGACGCAGGCTGTTCTTTGGGGTTTTTAACAGTAACACTCCCGAAGAGAAGGTAAGCATTAAATTGCCGCTGAAAAGAAATCATATAGTCTGTTAGTTCCTTATCTGTTTTGAAGAAGAAAGGAACAGAAGTTTCGGGCCAAACAATGAGGTCCGGATGATCTTGTGCCGCGGATAATGAGATGTTTTTAAATGCATCCATAACTCTCTGCTGATAAGCGGGATTCCATTTCTCGTCCTGTTCGATATCGCCCTGGATTACGGAGGCCTTCACTACATGACCGGGACGGTCCTGCTGCAATCGGAAGAACCCGTAGGAAAGAGCGAGGACAAAAACCAGGGCCAGAGCGGCAAAGCCGCCTGTTGTTGGAAGGAAGGAAGCCAGGGGCCGTTCTTTGTATCTGCGCTGGAAGAATAGTATGTCAACAAGCGCCCCGTTTACGGCCACTATCAGAAACGAAACGCCGTACACTCCTGTAATATCCGAAATCTGTATAATCGGCAGAAATTCATATTGGCTGTAGCCCAGACTTGACCACGGAAATCCGCTAAGCATATAGGAACGCAGGAATTCGAGTGTGGTCCATAAAATTGGCGCTATCATGAGCGCAGGCATATCGGTCCTTTTTATATTTGCCGCATAAAGCAAAGCAAAAAATGCCGGATAAAGGCTGAGATACATGCACAAAACAAAAATCAGCAGGAGACTGGGCGCCAATGGAATTGCCCCGTAGTAATGAAGAGAATGGTAGATCCAGTACAGAGTGCCGAAAAAATAGACCAGACCGAAAAAAAAGCCTGCTTTAAAGGCTGTCCAGGTGTCTTTGTCATATAGAAAAACCAACAGGGGAACGAGAGCTATCCATGCTAAAGGAAATAAGTCCATCCGTGGAAAGGAAAGAACAATCAGAAGCCCTGAAAGAAAGGCCGCTCCGTAATATTTTTCAAAAAGTGTTTTCAGAGTATTCATTTAGCCCGGGTTAAGCTATCCACCTATTTCCTGCCTATCAATTTTACATCCCGATTTAGTAAACTAATCAGGTTAAATAAATCTATGTTATCATAAAAAAAGGTATGCCTGCTATTGTTATTATACCGGCGCGTCATGGATCTACCCGTTTCCCGGGCAAGCCTCTTTGCTATCTTCATGGAAAACCTATGATCCGGCTTGTATATGAACGAGTCAGAAATGCCAGGCTTGTGAAGGATGTTTTCGTTGCTACGGACAGTAAAGATATTGTTTCTGTTGTTGAGGGATTCGGGGGTAATGCGATTATGACGTCCACCGAACACCGCTCTGGCACAGATAGAATTGCCGAAGCCGTTACAAAGCTTTCGGAAGCCGGGGTCGTTGCCGACAGCAGTGATAATATAATTGTAAATGTCCAGGGCGATGAGCCGATGATAATGCCCGAGATGGTTGATGATGTAATAAGACTAATGGGCGATGAGAGGGCATCAATAGGGACTCTTGCAAAAAGGATTGAAACACCTGAAGAGGTCGGGGACCCGAACGTGGTAAAAGTTGTTTTTGATTATGAGGGCTTCGCTCTTTACTTTTCGCGCTGTCCGATACCTTACCACAGAGAAGCAGGCAGTAAGGAGTATGCAGTAAGCAGCAAAGAAAAAGAGTCTTCTTACTATTTCAAGCATATCGGAATTTATGCGTATAGAAGGGACGTGCTGCGGAGGTTTTCGCTTCTTGCACCGACAAGGCTCGAGCAAACAGAAATGCTGGAACAACTGCGGGCCATGGAGATGGGGTTCAGGATAAAGGTGCGTGAAACACATTACGAAACAATCGGTGTGGACACAGCGGCTGATCTGGAAAGGGTCGAAAAATGCCTAAGTTTATCTTTGTAACAGGGGGAGTTGTTTCTGCTTTGGGCAAGGGAATTGCGGCCGCATCCATCGGCGCACTTCTGGAAGCAAAGGGCCTCAGGGTCACGCTCCAGAAGCTGGACCCGTATATCAATGTTGATCCCGGTACGTTAAGTCCGTTCGAACATGGAGAAGTATACGTGACTGACGACGGATGCGAGACAGACCTGGACCTGGGACATTATGAAAGGTTCACCCACGCCAGGACCTCGGTTGCCAACAACTGCACTTCGGGGAAAATTTATAATAACGTGATTACAAAAGAAAGGAGAGGCGACTACCTCGGCCATACAGTGCAGGTGGTGCCTCATGTAACCGACGAAATCAGGAATGCCATAAAGTCTGTAGCCACATCTGAGTATGACGTTATTATTGTCGAGATCGGCGGTACTGTCGGAGATATTGAGAGCCTTCCTTTTCTTGAGGCGATAAGACAGTTCAGGTTCGATGTCGGCAGGGAGAATGTTTTCTATGCCCACCTGACACTGGTCCCGTACATAGCTGCTGCCGGGGAGCTGAAGAGCAAGCCTACTCAGCACAGCGTCAAAGAGCTGAGGGCGATAGGTATTCAGCCTGACATACTTATATGCAGGGCGGACAGGGAACTCTCGCTGGATGTCAAGAGAAAAATTGCCCTGCACAGCAATGTCGATCCGGAGGCGGTTATTGCAGCACCAGATGTGGAGACGGTCTACGAGATGCCCATTTGCTTTCAGAACGAGGGGCTGGGCAGGCTGCTCGACAAGAAACTTCTTATGAAGGACGTAGAGCCCGATCTTTCGGTCTGGTCTGAAGTCGTAAAGAGAATAAAGCATCCCGCATATGTTACTTCAATTGCCATAGTCGGAAAGTATGTGGAACTCAAGGATGCATACAAAAGTCTTGTGGAGGCCTTGTTGCACGGCGGGATAGCGAACAATTCACACGTAACTTTTGTATGGGTTGATTCAGAGGAGTTAGAAGAGAAAGGTGCGGAAGAACTTCTTTCCGAAGTCGATGGCATACTTGTCCCTGGAGGGTTCGGTTCAAGGGGCATCGAAGGCAAAATTGCTGCAATCAGGTATGCGAGGGAGAAAAGAGTCCCCTATTTCGGCATTTGCCTCGGCATGCAGACTGCTGTTATTGAATTCGGCCGCAGCGTTTGCGGGCTGCACGCAAACAGCACAGAATTTGATGCCTCCATCAAAGATCCGGTAATTTATCTTATGGGAAAGTGGTACAACCACAGAACAGGCAAAGTGGAGGAGCGTTCCAAAGATTCTCAACTCGGCGGAACTATGAGACTGGGTGCATACCCCTGCGTTCTCAAAGAAGGGACACATGCCTATAAGGCATATGGAACGAAAGAGATATCGGAACGGCACCGCCACCGTTACGAATTCAACAATGACTATCGTGAATTTCTCTGCAGCAGAGGGCTTGAAATAAGCGGCACCTCTCCGGACGGGGAGCTCGTTGAAATCGTCGAGTTAAGGGAACATCCCTGGTTTGTGGGATGCCAGTTCCATCCAGAGTTCAAATCCAAACCTATTGAACCCCATCCGCTGTTTAAGGGATTTATCGAGGCTGCGCTGAAAGAAAAACGCTCTCTGTTTCATTAACGGGGACTGACTATGCCTCACACATCTTGAGGAGCTGGACAAGGACGCCGTAGAACGTATACGGAAAAAAATGAGGAAGACAGGATTTCTTTATGATGAACGGTTTCTGCTCCATCAAACGGGACCCGAGCATCCTGAGTCGCCTGAGCGGCTCCTTGCAATTTACAGGGAGCTTGAAGATGCAGATGCGGGTCTGCTCTCCAGATTGATTCGGATTAAGGCCCGCCGGGCCGAGCAGCGATGGATTGAGATTGTGCACAGTATCAAGCTGATATTTCGTTTTGAAGAAGCATGTAGCTGGGGTATGAAGGAGCTTGACCATCCCGACAATAAAATATGCAGAGAATCTTTTGAAACCGCGATGTTGGCGGTTGGCGGCATTCTTGACACGGTGGATCTCATGATGAAGGGGGAGATAGACAATGCTTTCTGCGCGGTCAGACCACCAGGACACCACGCTGAAGTTAACAGGGTCATGGGCTTTTGTTATTTCAATAATGTTGCGATTGCCGCAAGGTATCTGCGTGACAAATGGAAGGTGCAGCGTATAGGTATTGTGGATTTTGATGTACATCACGGTAACGGTACCCAAAATATCTTTGAAGATGATCCTTCTGTATTTTATTATTCAATCCATGAGCATCCTTCATTTGCCTATCCGGGAACGGGCAGGGAATTCGAGAAGGGATCGGGTGAAGGTTACGGATTCACCCTGAACTCGCCGGTATTGCCCGGCCAGGGAGACACGGAGTATAAAGGATTGCTTCAAAGGGATCTGTTTGCCGCGTTCGGGTGGTTTAAACCTGAAGTAATCCTCGTGTCCGCAGGTTTCGATGCCCACATTGACGATGATATGTCCGACATTAAGCTCTCAACAGAGTGTTTTTCATGGATAATGGAAAATATTGTCGGAATGGCCGACGAATATTCGAGTGGACGAGTTATCTCCATTCTCGAGGGCGGATACGCAGTAGACCGCTTGGCTGAACTGGTAAGAAACCATATTGAAATTTTGCTTGGTGACTGAGGAGGATGCAATGTTTATCGATAAGTCTATGACGCGGAAAGTTATTACTATCAGGCCTGAAGCCGGGATAATTGAAGCAAGGGAAAAGATGGATAAACACAATATCAGGCATCTGCCTGTGGTGGATGAGGATAACAATGTTCTTGGGATCATTAGCGATCGTGATATACGAAGCGCCCTGCCTTCGGTGTTTTCAGCCAGCCTGGAAGAGCCTGCGGAAAGGGAGCGCATTCTTGGTCTGACGGTCGGGGATGTCATGACGGAGGATATGATAACTTTTACGCCGCACGACACCCTTACGGATGCGCTTCTGATGATGCATAAGACTAAAAAAGGAGCTTTCCCGATTGTGGACTGGGACGGAAAACTTAAGGGGATCATCTCAATCCGTGACCTGATCCGTGCATTCATTAATGTGATGGGGCTGGACCAGCCCGGAACGCTGCTTTGTCTTGTTGCGGAGGATAAAGTAGGGCAAATGAAGAGAATTGTGGATGCCATAACCGAAGAGGGGATCTCCATCGGCAGCATTCTTACTGCGAGGCACTGGGACGAAGGGAAGCGTGCGGTATTCCCTTACCTGCTTACCGTCAATGTGACCAGGGTGAAAAGAAAACTGCAGGATATGGGATACACTCTGCTCGACCCGATGGAATGGTCTCTCGAGGGGCTTCCGGTAATTTGAAAGACGGACTCCGGCAGTGGTCCGCTACTCGCGCAGCAATATTTCGAGCAATCTGTCCAGTTCATCAAGGGAATAGTATTCGATCTCTATTTTCCCTGTCTTGTCTTTGTGGTGGATTCTAACCTTGGTGCCCAACGACCTGCCAAGCCTTCCCTCGAGGTCGGCAACTTCAGGGAGCTTGTCCTGTTTCTTTTTTGGTTCAGGCCGGGAAGCGGCCGACAATTTCTTGCATAGCGCCTCAGCCCCCCGAACGCTCAATCCGTGCCGTATAATTTCCCGCGCCGCTTCGATTTGTTTTTGACGGGACTCAACAGTCAGAAGCGCTTTAGCATGCCCCATGGAGAGGCTGGTGTCGTTAACGAGAGCTTTTATCTCATCCGGAAGCTTCAGGATGCGCAAATAATTGGCAACGGTAGCCCTATCCTTGCCCACACGCTGAGACAAAGCTTCCTGAGTAAGATTATAGTCCGTTGAAAGCCGTGTTAAGGCCTCAGCGGTCTCTATGGGGTTAAGATCCTCCCGCTGGATATTTTCTACCAGGGCCATTTCAATTGAGTCCTGGGAAGATGCCTCTTTTACCAGGGCCGGAATCTTTCTGAGTCCGGCGAGGTGAGCTGCCCGCCATCTCCGCTCTCCTGCAATCAGCCTGAAAGTGCCATCTCCGGATCTTGATACAAGAACCGGCTGGAGCACCCCCTTTTCCTTTATTGAAACGGCAAGGTCTTTCAGGGCATCGTCCCTGAATACCTTTCGAGGCTGGTACTGATTGGGCAGAATTTTCTCAATGTCGATTCTGATGACCTCATCACCCTTTTCAGGGAGAAGAGACTCAAGTCCCCTGCCTAAAGCCGTTTTCATGCAACATCTCCTTTGCCAGCATCAGATAACTCTGGGCGCCTTTTGAGCGGGCATCATACAGAATTGCCGGCTTGCCGTGGCTTGGCGCCTCGCTTAGTGCAACGTTCCTCGGTATGTAGGTCCTGTATACCTTTTCGCTGAAAAATTTACGGACCTCCCCGGCAACCTGGTGTGAAAGTGTATTCCTGGAGTCAAACATTGTAAGAAGAATTCCTTCTATGTCAAGGGAAGGATTGAATGATCCACGAATAAGTTTAAGAGTCCTTGAGAGCAAGCCAAGCCCTTCGAGGGAGTAATATTCGCACTGTACCGGGACCAGTACGGAATCAGCGGCAACGAGGGCGTTAAGTGTCAGGAGGCCCAGGGAAGGCGGGCAGTCGATGAAGATATAGCGGTATTTATGTCTTATTTGTTCAAGCGCATTCGACAGGATACTTTCACGTCCCTCTTTTTGCACCAGTTCAACTTCGGCGCCGAGAAGGTCTATAGAGGAAGGGACAATAAACAGATGCGGCAAAACGGTCCCGATGACAGACTCCTCAATTGTAGCCTTCCCTGAGTATATGTCGTAAAGACTATTCTGCAGAGCGTCCCTGTTAACCCCCAGGCCGCTGGTCAGGTTGCCTTGCGGGTCAGCGTCGATGACGAGTATATCCTTCTCAGCAAGTGCAAGAGATGCCGACAGGTTGACAGTGGTAGTTGTTTTGCCTACTCCGCCTTTCTGGTTGGCGATTACAATTATTTTCCCCATGTATCAGGTATTGTATCATTTTCAGGAGCAACCCCTCCACATATCTCTCATTAAGGAGTCGCAGGGGGTCTTACCTTGCATTTTTCATGAAATCCAGCCATATCGGCAGAGCCGCTTGCGCACCTGTCTCCTTGGGGCCAATAGGTTTATGGTCATCCCGCCCAACCCAAACGCCGACAACAAGACTGTCATCGAATCCGACAAACCATGCATCGGAAAAGTCATTGGTCGTGCCTGTCTTCCCGTACACCATCCTTTTCAGCTCTTTAGCTTTAACAGCAGTACCTGACACGATGACCGCGCGCAGGAGTTCTTTCATCTTGTCGATGGTATCCTGCGCGAGCACTTCTTCAGAAGAGGAGTGCATTTCCTCGATCGGGATTCCATCCCTGTTCAATATCTTTATATAAGTCAGTGAGTCGGTCCTTCTGCCGGTGGCGAATGCTCCATAGGCAGAGGTCAATTCCATCAGTGTAACATCTGAAGAGCCGAGGGCTAACGACATAAAAGAATGCAGGGGGCTTTTAATCCCGCACCGCCTGGCAACGCCTATTATTTTGCCGAGGCCTATATCGCTGGCAAGGCGCACCGTGGCTGCGTTTAAAGAAAGGGCCATAGCTTTTTTCAACGGTACGTATCCATAGTACCGGTTATCGTAATTCCTGGGAGACCATGTACTGTTTGGTTTCGAACCCTGAAAAACCATGGGCTCATCAAGAATTTCATCGTCTGTCGACCTTCCTGCTTCAAGCGCTGCGGTATAAACAAAAGGCTTGAAAGCCGACCCCGGCTGTCTCAGGGCCTGAGTGGCCCTGTTGAATTGCGTTTCCCAGAAATCGGTGCCTCCCACAAGAGCTTTTATCGTACCATCCCTCGTATCGACAGCAACCAGTGCGGCCTGCACACCCGGCTTTACGCGAGTTTGAATAAGGTCAATGCCGTTTTTAACAGCACTTTCAGCAGCCATCTGCAGGGAGTAGTCAATTGTGGAATATATTCTGAACCCGGAAGTATAGAGTTTATCTCCGAATCGGGATTCCAGCTGCTGCCTTAGTTCCTCTATGAAATAGGGCGCTTCGTATTTTCTGTGGTGAGAAGCTGTGGGAAGGGGTTCTTCGTTGGCGCGTGTGTATTCTTCTGACGTTATGAAGCCGATTTCGAGCATCTTTCTTAAAACAAGCTGTCTTCGCATCCACGTTTTTTCGGAATTTTTAAAAGGTGAATACGTTGCCGGAGCACGCTGAAGCCCGGCAAGCATCGCTGCTTCGGCAATCGACAATTCGGCTACCGACTTGCCGAAATAGGTTTGGGCAGCGGCCTCTATACCATAGGCCCGCGCTCCGAAATACGCTTTGTTCAGATACATGCCGAGTATTTCATCCTTGGTATAACGTTTTTCAATCTGCACCGAGATAATGGCTTCTTTTATTTTGCGTGCAATACTGCGTTCCGGTTTGAGGAAGAGAATCTTGGCTAATTGCTGGGTAATGGTGCTGCCGCCTTCTACGATGCTTTTTGCCATTGCGTCCCTGTAAAGCGCACGGACTATTCCTATGAAATCTACGCCTGAGTGCGAGTAAAACCGCTGGTCTTCGATGGAGATAAAGGCTTTTTTTACAATATCAGGGATTTTGTAGTGTGGGACGAAGTTTCTTCTTTCAAGATAGAATTCAGCCAGTACATGGCCGTCTGCCGAATAGACGAAAGAGGATTCCAGAGGTGTGTAGGTTTCGAGAGTTCTGACTTCAGGGAAATCAGATATGCCCCAGTATACAAAGCCTCCCAAAGCACCGACGCTTATCGCGACAAAGGGAATTAATATGAGCCATCGACTCTTTAGAACAGGCATATCCTTTAAAATTATTAAACGGCAGAAAAAAAGATTTCGCGCCGCAACGCCTTACGCTGCAGCGCGCTCTCATGTGATATAGTATTCGTATGATTACAGAACTGTCAAATACGCCCCGGAGGCCGGGAGTCTATATTTTCAAGGGTCAGAAAGGGAAGGTTCTCTATGTCGGCAAGGCAAAGAATCTGCGGAATCGCCTGAGAAGCTATTTCAGGGAAACACCAAATCTGGAACCCCGCAAAGCAGCTATGGTGAGGATGATTAGAGATTTTTCATATATTGTTACGGACAACGAACTCGAGGCACTGATACTTGAAGCAAGCCTTATCAAACAACATAAACCGAATTTCAATATTATCCTCAGGGATGACAAAAATTATCCGCATATAAAGTTGACTATGACCGAAGCGTGGCCCAGAATAGAGGTTGTTCGTGGAATAAAACAGGACGGCAATCTTTATTTCGGTCCTTATATACCGGCGCAGGCAATGTGGACGGCTATCGCCTTCATCAGAAGAAATTTTCCAATCAGGCCCTGCAACTATGCGCTTGATAAACCCTTGCGGCCCTGTATTCAGCACGAAATGAAAAAATGTCCGGCGCCCTGCGACGGAAAAATCAGCAAAGAAGAATACATGGAGATTGTTGAGGACGTGAAGCTTTTCCTTTCCGGCGAGAAGAAGGGGTTGCTGAATAATCTGGAGCGCAAGATGCAGATATTTTCCGAGCAGATGCGGTATGAGGAGGCCGCAGAGGCAAGGGACAGTATTGTTCGTCTCAAACGGGCCTTCGAATCCCAGAAAGTCATAGCGCCGGAACTAGGAGACATCGATGTCATCAGTTTCTGCCATGAAGGAGAGACCGTTGCCATAAATATCTTGTTTTTGAGAAAAGGTATTTTGATTGGAGCAAAGGATTTTTACCTCGGAAAAGTTCTCGAAATGAATGGGCACGAGATAATGCGGAGTGTCATAGAACTCTTTTACGCCAAGGACATAATTCCGCCTGCTGTTATTTTGGTCGCAGTGCTTCCAGCCGATAGGGAGTCAATAATGAGCTGGCTGAAAGATAAACGGGGAGCGGGCCTGAAGATAGAAGTGCCGAGGCGGGGCAAGAAGGCTGCCCTGCTGAAGATGGCGTATGAAAACGCTAGCATTCACCTTGCATTCAGGAAAGAATCGAGGGGTGATTACAGTATGCTGAGACTCAAAGAGAAATTGCATCTTGAGCAGAGACCTGTATCTGTCGGCGCATTTGATGTTTCCACTATTCAAGGCAGCGAATCAGTGGGCGCTTTCGTATTCTGGGAGCATGGCTCCTTCAAGAAAGGCCTGTTCCGGCATCTCAGAATAAAAGAAACGCAGGGTGTAGATGATTATGCCATGATGAAAGAGATTGTCCTCAGGACATTGAAAAACCTCGAAGATAAAGTGCCGGACCTTATAATAGTCGATGGTGGAAAAGGACATCTCGAGGTTGCGCACGAAGCGATGAAGGGAATGGGCATTATTAAAGATGTTGTCGGTGTTGCAAAGAAGCCGGACAGGGCATTTCTCCTCGACGGCAGCGTTGTTGACCTTGAAGATAAGAATCAGGCATCCTTACTGCTTAAGAGAATAAGGGATGAGGTGCATCGGTTTGCAATCAGTTTCCACAGGAAGTTAAGGGACAAAAGGCTTATGGATTCTCCGTTGACCCGAATTCCGGGCATCGGCATGAAAAGGAGGCTTAAGCTATTGAGACATTTTGGCAGTCTGGAGAGAATCAGATATGCTACGCCTGATGAAATCGCGGACATCAAGGGGTTCAACCGGAAAATAGCTGAACATCTCGTTGAGGCGCTGAAGGGATAAAACATGAAACCACCGCATAGGTGCCTATGTGGTGGATATTAAATAAATGGGGGATATAATGCAGATTTATATTTCAGGGTCGCTTGCATATGACAGAATTATGGATTTTCCGGGAAAATTTTCCGACCATATTCTGCCTGATAAAATTCATATCCTGAATGTCTGTTTTACGGTGAACGGCATGATAGAAAAGTTCGGTGGAACAGCGGGTAATATTGCATACTCCATGAGCCTGCTTGGCGAAAAACCTCTTATTCTGGCGACTATAGGCAAGGATTACCAGTGTTACTTCGATTGGCTGAAAAAAAATAATATTCCCCTGAACGGAATCAAAATTATAGCTGAAGAATTCACTGCAGGAGCTTATATAACAACAGACCGCTCAGACAACCAGATAACCGGATTTAACCCGGGTGCGATGAAGTATCCTTCGGGATATGATTTTAGCGGTGTGAACCCGGACAGTTCCATCAGCCTGATTGGACCGGGAAACCTTACCGACATGATGGAATATGCGCGCACCTGCAAAGAAAAAAAAATCCGGTATATTTGCGATCCCGGGCAGTCTCTTACCGCATGGGACAAAAATGCCCTCATTGAGTGGGTCACAGGGGCCATGCTGCTTATGTCAAATGACTACGAGCTTGAAATGGTCATGAATATGACCAATGTGGACAAAAAAGGGCTGCTAAGCTTATGCGGGGCCATTATAAGCACATGTGGGGAAAAGGGTTCTGTTATCAGTACCATGGAAGGCGATGCCAGTGTGCCTGCTGTCGCGGTTGCCTCTGTTGTTGATCCGACCGGAGCAGGCGATGCTTACAGGGCAGGACTGCTCAAGGGCATTGCTATCGGTAAGAGCCTTGAGACCGCTGCAAAAATGGGGGCAGTCGCTGCGGCATATGCCGTGGAACAATACGGCACGCAGGAGCACACATACACTTACGATGAATTTGTCAGGCGGTATACCGACAATTTCGGAGCACTGTAGTCTATGAAACAGATTTTTTAAAAAAGAGCCGCCATGATTAATGAGGATGCGTTAAGGGCGTCACTTTTCTGTCATGCGCCGCCCGATGCAGAATCAAGCTCCGTCGCCACCCGGTTTCGCCCGTTGTTCTTCGCAAAGTAGAGGGCATGGTCAGACCGGCTGATGAACTCTGCTGATGGCTCGCCAGGACGATAATATGCTGCTCCCACGGAGACGGTTATGGTCCCCAGTGTTTGTGATCTCGTCGCTGACCGTAGTGTTGATTCACCGAAGAAATTCCTGATATTTTCAGCTACAGCCCTGGCTCCTGCCAGGGTGGTTTGAGGAAGAATGACAGCAAATTCCTCTCCGCCAAAGCGTGCCAGGAAATCCCTGCCCCTTATGATCTCATTGATACTCTTCGCTGCGAACTTGAGTACTTCATCGCCGATAAGATGGCCGTGTTCATCATTAAATTTCTTGAAGTTGTCAATGTCGATCAACAATAATGACAAATCCCTGGCTGAGGATGCGGCTTCGTTTATGCATGCGCTTAGTCTGTCATCGAAGGCCTTTCGGTTGGGCACAGTTGTCAGGAAATCCACCAATGCTTCCGTCTTGACCTGTTCAAAGTCCTTCTTAAGCTCTTCTAACGCTTCTGTCGTTTCCTTTAATTTATGTTGCATGGTCTTGCCAAATCCTGCTATCATTTTAGTCTCGTTAATGATGGTCGTGATAACATTCTTAATATCCTTGACAGAGGCGTCGTCGGACAATGAATTGACCGAATTTGAGACCAAAGAATGATATTCCTGAGCTTGACCGGTGATTTCATTAACTTCTTTCGTAATGTCCATCAAAATCTGCTTTAAGTCTTCACGAAATTTCCTCAGTTCATTCTCGCCTTTTTCTGCGCAGAATCGCCAATACAGTGATTCGTTATTTTCATCGGAGAACTCTTCTCCCTTATCACGCATAGAGTCGATTGTCCTGCTCAGTTCGTTGTCGGCTGAGGAAATATACTTATACCAAACCGCATAATTCTTGGGTGTTATGGGTATTTGATACTGTGACATAAGCGGCAGCGCCAGCCGGATAAAGCCGCGTGCTTCTTCTATAGCCTTGCTGTCATTCATATGTTGCTTCGCCTCCATAACAGTTACAGGCGAGACAAACGAAGCTGAGAAGATGTGAAGATGTGAAGATGTGAAGTTGAGCAAACTTCACATCTTCGGTATTCTTACTCACAGCTTCGCAGCTTCTCAACTTCATTTCTTTTCAGTTTATGCTGCTTTCTTGAGCATATTTTCAAACACCTTCCAGGTCTTTAGCGTATCTATAGCCCTCTGCAGTTGCAGATCATCTTTCTCTTCGACCTCAAAGGGTGCAGTCTCTTTCTCCTCGGTTTCTTCCTTGACATTTTCGTTTTTAAGATGTCTCTCAAGGTCCTTTTCCCTTATGACAGTGTGATTTCCCGTATTATCTTTGGGTGTCAGCTTTACGATGATGTCGGGCGTGATACCGATATTCTGGATGCTTACTCCGTTCGGGGTATAGTATTTTGCGGTTGTTAGCCTGAGCCCTGAGCCGTCGCTGAGAGGGATAAGGCTTTGTACCGAGCCTTTACCGAAAGTCTGGGTTCCGATGATGATAGCCCGCTTCCAGTCTTTGAGAGCACCGGCAACGATCTCTGAAGCGCTCGCGCTGCCCTGATTTACAAGCACGATCATAGGGATTTCAGTGTAATCGGGGTTCTCCCCTTCGGTATGATATTCTATTTTTTCTCCTGTTCTGCCTTTTATATATACGACAAGCTGTTTCTGACGCAGAAATTGTGCAGCCACATCGACGGCGCTGTTAAGCAGCCCCCCCGGGTCATTTCTCAGGTCAAGGATGATTGAAGTCATGCCCTCTTTCTTCAGCGCTGCAAGAGCTGCAACAAGATCGGAAGCCGTGGATTCCTGAAACTGGGTCAGCTTAATGTATCCAATAGAGGAATCGATTATTTTCGGCTTGACGCTTTTTATTTTTATTATATCCCTCGTTATGCTGAAATCTTTAGCCTCGATCCATCCCTCTCTCATGATGGACAGAACAACGGAAGTGCCTTTCGGTCCACGCATTTTTGCGACAGCGCTCTCCAGTTCCATATTTTTTGTTGATTCTCCGTCTATTTTTAAAATTTTATCTCCGGCCTTGATTCCTGCCCTGTAAGCAGGAGTATCTTCAATGGGTGCAATAACAGTAAGGAGCAAGTCCTTGAGGCCGATCTGTATGCCAAGACCGCCGAATTCGCCTTTGGTTTCGACCTGAAGCTCTTTGAATGACTCAGGCGGCATAAAGCTTGAATGCGGGTCCAGAGAGGAAACCATTCCTTTTATTGCAGATGTAATCAGGTCCTTTGTTTTGACTTCATCAACATAATTTTTCTTGATTAATGTCAAGACTTCTGTGAAGGTCTTTAATTCCTCATAATTCCCCTGAGCATTTACCGTTCCTATAGTCCATCTGCCTATAAATACAGCCGCAAGCGTAAAGCACAGAAGTATTGTGATGACCAGCCATTTCCTTTTTGAAAGCATTTCAATCCTCCGTAGATCTATTTTGTTAACCATTGCTCAGGGTCGAGAGGTTTCCCCTTGTATCGGATTTCAAAATACAGGCCGCTTGTTCCCAGCGTGCTTGATTCCCCCGTCTCACCAATAATTTGACGATCACTTATTATAGCGCCCTTTTTTGAAAAAATCTTTGACAGGTTGCCGTAAAGCGAATGATACCCGCCGCCGTGGCTCACAATGACAAGTTGTCCGTACCCTTTGAAATCGTCGGCAAAAACGACCCTGCCTTCATGAATGGCTCGGACCGAAGCTCCGTTTTCTGTTTTCACATTAATACCGCTTCTGAAAACCGGCAAATTAAAGATGGGATCCATTTGTGTCCCGTACTGCAAAACAACCTCGCCGGAAACAGGCCATAAGAGTTTGCCTTTCAGCCTGCCAACCCCGCTATCGTATTGCGGCTCTTCTTCTCTTGCTTCAGGACTTGTTCTCGCACCGTGTTTTTTTCTTGCCTGCTGCTCCTGTCTTTCCGTTGCCCTGATAATTGTGAGCAATCTCCGCGATGTATCTTTCATGTCCTTAATCATCTTTTCAAACATGTCTTTTTCTTTTCTGACACCGGCAAGCAGGGCTTCCCTCTCTTTCTTTTTGTCCTGTAAAGAGCCTTCCAGCACTGAGAGGTTTTCTTCATCTGTTTTAACGTCTGCAAAAAGCTTTTTCAATCCGTTTTCCTTCCTGGCCATGACATGAAGCGCTAAACTGTACTTTCTTACCAGCCTATAATCATATTTTGAAATGTCACGTAAATACCTTTCGAGTCTCAGTGTCTGCGCAATATCTTCACCGCTAAGCAAAGCAAGAAACGCATCCTTGTTTGAAGTGAACATATTCAGGGTTTTCAATCGTTTTTTCAGGTAGGCTCTTTGGGTCTGCACTAAAGCGCTGTCGTTCGCTATTTGATTCTGAATGGCCAGTATATTGCCATACAGCTGTTTTATCTTATCCTTCTGGGCTGCAAGCTGCTTTTCAATTTCGTTTAATTCTGCTGTCGTTTTCCGCAGTTCTTCGAGTGCAGAGATTTCCTTTTTTTTGACTGACTCAAGCTTTTGCTTGTGAATCCTGATGTCCTTTTGAATTCTTTTATATTCTTCCTGAGGCTGTACGGCGCACTCAGCACCGTTGAATGTGAACTGCAGAGTAAAGAATGATATAAGGCAGGCCAAGGTGATAAAAAAGAGGGAATTGCCTGGCCGTGCATCGAGCATCTACCAGAGCCTTATCCGGCCAATTGCAATGGCTGAGCCGATTACGCCCAGTATCACTCCGACAAAGGGTGGGGCTATGAGGAGCCCGATGGGGAAGATCAGAGTCTTTAACATTGGAATTACCATACTCAGACGGTAAGTTACTGCGAAATAAAAGACAAAAGCCCCAAACACTCCCAGAATTCCACCGAACAGGCCAATTACACCACCCTCTATCAGAAACGGCGCCCTGATAAATGATCCCGTTGCGCCGAGGAGTTTTAAAATCTCTATTTCTTCTTTTTTCCTGTAAAAAAGTATTTTTACCGTGCTGTATGTTACAAAAACCACGCCGAGAGATATGGTTAAGAAAATGATGATGCTTATATTCCGAACAGACCGTTTCAACTGGTCAATAGCTGAGGCTATGTTTTCCCCATAATAAATCGTATCGACACCAGGCATTTTCTCTATCTCCGAAGATATCCTGGAGGTTATTGCCGGAGTTACGAACTCTTTCTTCAATTTTATTTCTATTGAAGAAGTGAGCGGATTTTCATCAAGTCCTTCCAGAAGAGAAGTGGAATCCTTCAGGGTTTGTTTCAGTTCCAGCAGGGCTTCTTCTTTGGATATATATCTTACCGTGGCGATTTCGCGTCTTTTTTTGAGAGAGTCAATTAGTTGCCGTGTTCCTTCCTGCGAAGTCGGCTCCTGCAGATATGCCATCATGGAAAACCTGCTGGGCAATTGATTCGCTATAAAATCAACGTTATAGAGAAAAAATACAACAAGTGTTATTATCAGCAAACTGGACCCGACAGTGAAAGTTGAAAGAATATTGATCCATTTCTCTTTCGCGAGACTTTTGAAAGCCGATTTGAACGAATATGACGAGAATGTCAAATTATGTCCTCCTGGACAAAGGCGCCGCCTCCGAGCCTTAAAGTCCTTTTGCCCGTATTTCTGAGCAATTCCCGGTTGTGAGTGGCAATTATAATTGTTGTCCCTCGGTCGTTCAATTCCCGGAACAATTTAATAATATCCATTGCCGTTGCCGGGTCAAGATTGCCGGTCGGTTCGTCGGCTAACAGGACAATAGGCCCCCCCACTATGGCGCGTGCGATGGCAACTCTCTGCTGTTCTCCACCCGAGAGGCTTTTGGGATAGCTGTCTGCAAGATGACGCAGGTTGACATTTTTCAGCGCCTCCGAAGACAATGAACGGATTTCTCTTTCAGAAAGCCCCCTGATATGCAAAGCAAGGGTCACGTTATCGAAAACACTCAGATTGTTGATAAGCTTGAAGTCCTGAAATACGACTCCGATATTACGTCTGAGCATGGGGATATCGGTCATTTTTAAAGAGGAAAGTTGAACAGAGTCAATTGTGATCTCACCATCGTCAGGCAGTTCGGCCATATACATGAGCTTGAGCAGAGTTGATTTTCCCGCGCCGCTGGGACCGGTGACAAAAGCCATTTCGCCCTTTTCGATATGGAAGGAAACGTTTCTTAATACAGTGTTGTAGTCGTAGAATTTTGATACGTTTGTAAAGGAGATCATCAGCGCCGTCCGTCCTGAAAAAAACGTTCCACCGTTATTACTATATCCTCCGGGGCAAGACCGAAGAGCTTTATCAACTCATCAGGAGACCCGGAGCACCCGAAGGTATCGCTCGTCCCTATTCTACGCACATGAACCGGACGGCATTCGGACAGCAACTCAGAAACTGCCCCGCCCAGGCCTCCGATAATGGAATGCTCTTCGGCAGTAACAATCAATCCGGATTTCTCAGCCGCTTCCAATACAGCAGCCTTATCAAGAGGCTTGATGGTTGACATATTGACAACGCCCGCATCAATCCCTTTTTTTTTCAGGATTTCTGCAGCCTGCAATGCCTTTGACACCATTATCCCTGTCGCAATAATTGTAACATCACTGCCGAGACTGAATGTATATGCCTTTCCGATCGCGAACCGGTAACCGGCAGGCATGACCGCAGGTACTTTTGACCTGCCCAGGCGCACATAAAC
>Ga0074045_10001964_pt1 | contig 19440 bp, 21 predicted proteins | sample BogForMeECP23OM2_FD_94442 | JGI IMG/M metagenome (GOLD analysis project Ga0074045, IMG submission 94442) | Bog forest soil microbial communities from Calvert Island, British Columbia, Canada - Bog Forest MetaG ECP23OM2 | ecosystem: Environmental > Terrestrial > Soil > Wetlands ...
AGAGATACACAGCGGCGCTCCCTTCGAGTCCTGAGGCAAGATGGAATTGTCGTGTCGCCGGTTGCCGAGGTAGCACAACGACGTTATGGCATTCGAGCAGTGTAGCTTGTCGTCGATGTGACAAACTCGGCTGAATAGGGTCACAGAACCCTTTGATAGCGGAAAGCTGGTTACCGACGCAGGGACTGTGCTCCCGCTGGAGGAAGCTCGCGTTGCCCACCAAATGCTTGGAGGCGCGCCGCACAAGCGCGGCAAGATCGTGCTGGGAATCGCAGCCTAATTGTCAGATCAGAAAGCACCACGCGCTTCCATTGCCAACTCCTACCAACCAAGGTATCGCCGATACGGAATTCCGGCGCCACAATTTCCGGAACCCACAAGGGCCAAAGCAATAATGAAATAGGAGGGCAATGGCAGGCTGGGCGAAATCATTGATGTCCGTCCTGGGATTGAAGTGCTGTTGCTGGCGGTTGGCTCCTCAGCAGATTTCCGGTTGCGAATTCCAGGTTGACTGCCTCTAGAAATAATTCTGATCGTGCGGAGACACTGGATAGGCGAGCTTGGGCCAGTTGCTTCTCAGCGGTAACCACGTCGACCAGATTCTTGACTCCATATTTGTATGCATCGAGCGATGCCGAGTAAGAGGCGTTGGCGGACTCGAGAAGTGCCACAGCGGCGTCGTGCTTTCGTAAGGCCGTCCGGAATGCTATGTAAGCGGTCCAGACCTCGCGCGTCGTCTGATCATGTTTCGCCGTGAGTTCATCCTCTGCTTCCCGGCGTTTCGATTCGGCGATCAACAGTTCGTTTTTGCGCACACCTCCGTCAAAGATGCGCCAATGGATACCGAGTGCGACGGACCAGGTAGGTTCGCTCGCGGGACCGAGCTGGCCGTAATCCGCCGTGGGCCACACAGAGGTCTGCGCTGCCGAACCCCAGAGAACAATCTGCGGTTTATACTCTGCCCTGGCTGCACGAACGCGAGCCTCGGCGGAGCGGATTCGTAGAGTTTGCGCCATAAGTTCGGGACGATCCTTCATCGCGCGATCGATCAGCGCCTCGATGGACATTGTGAGTCTCTCCGGCAACGGTGCACTCCTCTGGCTGTCAATCACTATGTTGGGAGACGGATCAGCTCCAACGGCCTCCGTCAGCGTGACGCGCGCAACCTTCTCGTCCCCGTCCGCGGATTCCTCGTCGAACACTGCCTGTGACGTTTCGGCCCGGGCGTTGAGAACATCGGGAAGAGTTGCAAGCCCGTTGTGCAGTCGGTTTTCAGCCGCATCCTGCGTGGTTTGTGCAGTTCGCAACGTGTCCTGTGCAGCCTGCAATCTTTCCTGTGCAGTCATCAGCTGGTAATACGCACTGGCGACGCGAAAGGCCAGCGCTTGATTTACCTGAATGAGATCTGCACCCGCGGCGAGCTTCTCCGCTTTCGCGGAGTCCACACTCGCCGCGCGTTTGCCAAAGTCAAAGATGAGATATTGGAGCGCGACTCCCGGCTCGACGATGGGTACCTCGACCATGACGTAGCCGCGAGGAGCGAGCGGTTTCGGGAATGGATTTATCGATCTCCGGTCGCCGAAAACAGCTAGACCGTCTAACTCGGGATAATAAGCGCTTTTTGCCAAACCGAGTTCGCGTGCTTTCTGCTTTGCGCGCTCCCAGATGGTGCGCGTGCTGGGATTGTGACGCTCGGCAACGTCGATCAGCTCGGCCAAGATGTAGGGGTGAACCGGATCGAGAATCGCTGTTCCCTCGCGAGGAGTTTCGCGAGCGGCGCAGTCGGCGACAGCTGCTGGGGAAGACACTTTGCCGGCACATTGCCCCAGAGCTCGCGCCGCGGAGAAGGCGAGGAGCAACGACAAAAATAGAGCATTCAATGATGGGTTGCATTCGATCAATCGAAGCTTCTTCCGGTTCATTCCCGGCGACACGTCGGCAATTGCTAGCCACGCCCCTCCCGTATGGACGACGTCGCAAGAATCACCTGTGCCTCGCCCAGTTCTTGCGATCCCTCGGATGCGTTTGCCGCTTGACTCTGGAGCGAACAACTTCCTCACCGCATTGACAAACGCACCTAACTCGCGTTCTGCCATGTGCACCTTGTCGGCTTACGCCGAACTGGAAGACGATTCTTTCGCGTTCAGCAGCGATTAAGGCAGAAGTGCGGAGCCGAGTCTATTGGACGAACGTATTGGTCGATCCCGGAGTATCGGCGGACATCATCTTCACGGGCTGCACAGGCCAGATGTCTCTTCAGCAAGTTCACGAGGCTCGGCGTCTTTTCGCCGACCGCAATCGCGACTTCAATCCCATGTGTCCACGATCAAAATGCGTAGGCCCCAACGTGATCACTGATGCGAAGGCATTGATCGATACCTTCGTCCAATAGACTCGGTCCTTAACTCTGTGGCTTAATCGAAACCTCAGGCTGAGGCTGTCCAGTGGTCCAATGCCCGGGATAAGCATGCCAGGAAGCGGCTTCGTTGCCCTTCCATATCGAGCGCGAAATGATAGTGGGGTCCGGATTGACGGTGGGAAAGCTGGTCCTCTCCGGTCGTATCGACGAGGTGGTGAACGCGATTAGGACCAAGATCCGACACATATGAGGTCTGCCTGACATGAATACCGAATCGACGGAGCGCGATCGACGCCGAATGGGCTCACTTCGCCGCCCCGCCGGTTTAGCTCTGGCGGCGCTGGTGTTGGCTGGTTGCTCTCACGCGCCTGAGTACAGCATCTTCGGCTCTTTTTTCCCCGCGTGGATCTTCTGCTCCGCAGGTGGTCTCGTACTGGCGGCGGGCGCACGCGCTCTGATCGTTCGCACGGTTATTGCCGAACACCTGGCTGCACCTGTGCTTTTCTATCTCAGCATGGCGGTCTTCCTCGCGTGCGTGTTGTGGATGCTGTTCTACAGTTAGGTAAACGCGATGCCGAATCAAGACACTGGCCAGCCTGAGCAACACATCGCAAAACTGCACTGGTACGGTCGCGTCCTTACCGCAGCCATGGTTCTGCTGGCGGTGGCCGGGTTGATTGCTGTCTACTTCGTCTCAACCCGGCGTCCCCAGACCGATGACGCCGAAATCTTTGCCAACTACATCGGAATCGCCCCCGTTGTCGAGGGGCCCATACTGCACCTGAACGTCGCCGACAATCAGCATGTAAAGCAGGGCGATCTGCTTTTCGAAATCGATGATCGACCCTATAAGTACACCCTTGACCACACCGTGTCGGACCAGGCCGCCCTCGAAGGCCAGATCGTTGACGAACAGCGTCGGATTAGTGCGGAAGTGCACGCCGTCACCGCTTCCGGGGCGGCAACCCGCAGCGCCAGCGCCAACGTCGACAGGGCGCAAGCCTCGATCCGCGAGGCGGAGGCCGACGTCGCCCACTCTGAGGCTGCGCTGGATCGGGCCAAGGCCGAATGGGCATACGCCGAAAATAACCTGCACCGCATCGAGCCCCTGCTCGCCAAACAGTACGTTACCGTCGACCAGGTGGACCAGGCGCGTACGACAGAGCGGGCCACCGCGCAGTCGGTGCACGAAGCCGAATCGCAATTGGCTCAGAATCGAGCCCACCTCAACTCCATGCTGGCGGCCCTGGCGGAGGCCAAGGCCTCGGCAGACCAGAGCACGGCACAGCTTCATCAATCGCAGTCCAGCGTACTCACCCTCGATCCCCTCGTGGCCCAACGAGAGGGGCGGGCCGCCGCAATCGCCAACGCCCAATACAACTACAACCAGTGCCGTGTCTACGCTCCATTCGACGCACGTGTAACCAGCCTGGTCATTTCCGAGGGTGCTTATGCTCACGTTGGACAGGAGATTTTCACGTTAATCGACACTCGCGTCTGGTGGGTGGTTGCGAATTTCCGCGAGACGCAGTTGAAGCACATCCAGCCGGGTATGACTGCGGACATCTACGTTATGTCTGATCCTGGATTGCGATTTACGGGCGTCGTCGAGAGCACGGGCTACGGTGTAATACCCGATCCTTCGATCCTGGGCCGAATCACGTCCGGCCTGCCCGACGTACAACGCACTCTGAGCTGGGTACACCTGGCCAGCCGCTACCCCGTCCGCATCCGGATTCAGTCACCGCCCTCCGAGGCCATTCGTCTGGGGGAATCTGCAGTGGTAGTTATCCGCGGATACAAACGGAAGCCTTGATATGGCGACCAGAGCCACTCTGTTCCGCCACCTGTCAGCCCGCCGAACTTCCTCTTGGCCTTGGTTTCGGGAATTCATACGGTGGGAAGTTGCTCCGTATCCGGGACGGGTCAACACGGTCGTCCGCATGACGGTCACGGCCACGCTGGTCATGATCATCGTCGTGACCTTCCGCATTCCTAACGCATTCTTGGCTGCTCTCTATGCGATTCTCCTGGCTCGCGAAAATCTCACCGCTACCTGGCGTGGGGGGCGATTGATCGTCCTTGCATTCGTGGGCGCGAGCCTCTACACCCTGCTCGGGATGATGCTGTTCCGCGGTTACCCGATTACCCATTTCTTCTGGGTAATCGGAAGCCTGTATCTGGTCTTTTTTGTTTTGCGCACGACGACAAACTACGCAGCCGCATTGGCTTTCGCCATTCCGATCGGCGTTACCCTGCCGTTATGGGACCGCTCCTTGCCGAGCGAAGCGCAAGTAAACGGTACTCTCTGGCCTGTCTTGATAATCGGCGTGGGTGCTGGCGTCACTCTGGGAACCGAAACGCTATACCGCATCTTCGATCGCTCCGATCCGCTCGTCACATCCGTCGACAATCTGCTGCTCGTGGTGCAGCAGGTAACGGAAAGCATTGCCAGTCTACATGCTCCACCGAAGCCGGTCCTCGACAGAGTTCTTCAATACCAAATGATCGGCACTGGCCGACTCAGAACGATGTTGCAGCGCCAAGGTTTGGACCCCACCCACCGGGCGCAGCGCAGCGCCCTGATTTCGATAGCGGGCCGGCTCATTGGCCTTGCCGCGAATCTTCAGAGCACTCCCCTCCACCCAGGCGACGCCGCCGCGATCCGCCTACGCGCACTTTCTGAGAGGCTCGGCGCAATCCGAACGGAGCTCCGCGAGTCTGGGGTTATTTCCGCATCTCCTGCTGTGCTCGAGGGACCGCCGTCCTCTGGCTTCCCCACGCTTCAAGAAATGGAACGAATCGTGGCACTCATCCCCGAAGTCTTTCAACGCGATGAGATCGTCGATGGTTCCCAGATCGCGCCAAGACGGGACTGGTGGCGCGCTGTGTTTCTGCCTGATGCATTCCAGAACCCGGAATATCTACGCTCCGCCTTTGCCGGCTGCCTGGCTGCTACCATTTGTTACGTATTCTACAACGCAGTCGACTGGCCCGGCATCGGCCAGACCTGCGTGCTTACTTGCATCGTTACTGCGCTGGGCACCGCTGGCACTTCACTCCAGGCGCAGTTTCTCCGCCTTGCCGGTTTTGTTACCGGAGGGCTGGTCATGGGGATTTCGGCGCAGATTCTGATCCTACCCGGTATCGACAGCATCTTCGGGTTTGCTGTTTTCTTTGCGGCCGGGACCGCGATCGCCGCGTGGTTCGCCACCTCCAGTCCGCGGCTTTCCTATTTTGGCGTGCAGATGGCGCTCTCCTTTTACTTCGTCAACCTGCAGGATGCCCACGTCCAGACAGACCTCACGATCGCGCGCGATAAAGTAATGGGCGTGTTATTGGGTATTCTCGCCATGGGCTTTGTCTTCGACCGCTTCGGGACGAAGAGCGATGTGGAGCAGCTGCAGAAACTGCTGGTGCGGAACGTACGGATGTTGGCACAGCTCGGAGTTTGCCCGGTGGCACGCGACAGAGCCATGGCCGTTTCACAGATCGGCCGCCTCCGCAGTCAGATCAATGACAACTTCGCCAGTCTGGAATCGCAGACGGATACCGCGCGGTTTGAGTTTGAGTTTCGCCATCGGCGCGAGGAAGACATTGCCGAGTGTGATCGGATTCAGAGGGCTCAGCCAGCGTTGCGCTCGATCTTCCTGCTGGAACTCAGTCTTCTCTCCCATCGTGGGCGACGAGATGCCGACTACGAATTGACCCAGACGCAAAATCAGGCACTGGACCATTTTCTAAACGAATATAGCGATGAACTCATGCACATTGCCGCATGGATCGCACACGAAGAGGACGCGCCTGCACGCATCACCGATGATTCCATCCGGCGATTACAGCAGGCCTTCGAGGACCACAGCTCCCCGAACTCGCAGGGTATCACTGATATCTGTCAGAAGATGGTCTCCTCTCTCCGCATACTGCGGAACGAGTGCTAACTGGCATTCTGACCAGCAGCTCTCAGCCACGAAGCGGACTTACAGCAACTCGGGAACGGTTACGCAGCTCTTACCCGTCGCGAACCGCAGGTCATGGCGTTGGTCGTCTCCGGTCTATTGTCGGCTATTGCTCGGTGGCAGGTACCGCGGCGGCGCCGATCTTCATCTGTTCGTTGACGGCCTGGATAACGGCGGTCCAAGCAGCGCGCACTTCTTCGTCGAAGCCAGGTTGCAGCGCTTGACCGATGGCCCAAACCAGTGCCGAACACACTGTGTCATAGTGTTGTTCCTTCACTCCGTAACCCACGTGGCGCTGTCCCAATTCGCGCAACACGGGGACGATCTTCTCCCAATCGTCGATGCCCTCCACGAGGGCGTCGAGCGTGGCAACCAGCTTTTCCGACTGCTCCTTCATGTCAATTTTGAACAGCCGGCGTAACGATGGGTCTAGATCGAAGAGGCGTCCGTAGAAGAGCAGGGAGACAGGAATAGCAATCTCCCGGATCAAAGGGAAGCTTTCGCAGATAATCTGCTTCTGTCGCGGGGTCACATGGAACTCCACTTACTAAGGCGCAAAACCTGGACGGTTTTGATCACGGAATTCTCACTTTTTTTCGTTCATCCCCTGTTGCGCCAGCGCTATGCCTGTGGAAATCCGGTCGCGCCAGGCCTGCAGGGCCGGGTCATCAGTAGTGAGGTTATTAGGAATCTGGGCCTGCGCCTGCTGGTAGGCGAGAAGCGCATCCTTCCAGTCATGTTCCCGCGCATAAGAATCCCCCAGTACCACCAACAATTCGACCCGCTGCAGTTGTGAAGCGAGCTGATGATCTGTGGTGAGCGGCAAGCTAGCCCACCTCGTTCCGCCTGGTACCAGCCGGTGGCGCAATTCGTTGCTGAATAAACCAGCGGCGAAAGCAATCAAGAGGGCCAACCCTACTCCCACCGCTAATCGGTTCCTACGAAGAAATTTGCGCGAACGGTACACGAAATGATCCGGCCGCGCGGTAATTGGCTCATCGGCGAGATGCTTCCGTATGTCGTCGGCGAAACGTTCAACCGTTTCATAGCGCTTTGCCGGCTCTTTTCGCATGGCGTGCAGGATGATGGTGTCCAGATCGCCGCGCAATCGTGCAGCCAGCTTTGCGTTATCCTGACGCGCCACCTCGCTCGGCGCGATCGCGTCCTGCATGCACACGACTTGCTCCACCACTTGCGGCGTGAGTTCAGAGAAAATATGCGGACGCGCCCCAGTCATCAACTCGTAACAGACAGCGCCAAGCGAATACACATCGGAAGCGATGGTTACAGGCTCTCCTCGAACCTGTTCGGGGCAAGCATATTGCGGCGTCAGTAGGCCCGCGCCGATGGTGACGGTGTTGTTCTGGTCGCCATCCTGGTCACGATAGAGCAGTTTGCAAATACCAAAATCAAGCAGTTTGGGTTCACCTTTAGAGTCCACGAGAATGTTTCCGGGTTTGAGGTCGCGATGCACCACGAACTGCAAATGCGCGTAGTGAACAGCAGAACAGACGCGAAGAAACAGGCGAAGCCTCTCTTCGACACCAAGGGCTTTGGACTTGCAATAGCGCGTGATCCAGTCACCGTCGATGTACTCCATTACGATGTAAGGAGTGCCATTCGCAGCCGTGCCACCATCGAGTAGCTTTCCGATATTGGGATGATCGAAGCGGCCCAGGACCTGCCGCTCCCGTCGAAAACGCGCCAGGATGAATTCGGTATCCAGACCCGGTCGCACCATTTTGACGGCCACTTGCTTTTGAAACTGCCCATCGGCACGTTCCGCAAGATACACCGCGCCCATTCCGCCACGGCCGATCTCCTTCAGCAACTGATAGGGTCCCAATCGGACACCGACAAGCAAAGATTCATCCAACATCGAGGCGATCTCCGATTCGATGGCCGCGCACACTGCTGATTCGCCGGTAGCGTCTGCACGGAGAAGCGACTCGACCTCCATGCGTGCTTCGGGGTCGCCGCTGCACATCCGATCCACGAATACGGCGCGCTCCGATGGGTGCAGATCGGCCGCCTCCAGGAAGATCTCCTGAATCGAGTCCCACTTTTCGTGTGGCAAGGCGTTTTCCTCGGCCTAAAATACCCTTCTATCAGTACAGGCGTAAAAGGGCACCGGATTTTGCGGCCGGCGTCAATTTTTTTTCTCGGGCTCGGAAGTCCCGTCCAAAGCGCGCTGCAACCATGCCTGCCCGACGCGAAGATGCCGCCGAACTTGGACGACGGGGATTTTCAAGACCTCGGCGGAATCCTCGGCCGTCATACCTCCGAAGAATCGCATCTCGACCAGTTGCGCCTTCAACGGATCTCTGCGGGCTAACTCCTGCAGTGCGTCGTCAATCGCGATCATAGCGGAGGGCCGTTCTGCCACCACTTCAGCGACCTCATCGAACGGGACCTTTGCTGCCTTCCCACCGCGCTTCTCGGCGTTACTCGCACGTGCATGGTCGATCAGGATCTGGCGCATGATGTGCGCCGCTACGCCCATGAAATGTGCCCGACTGTTGTACTCTGGCTGATCCTGCTGTAACAGCCGGGCATAAGCTTCGTGGACCAAGGCCGTGGGTTGCAAAGTGTGGCCGGTGCGCTCGTTGCGCATGTATCCCCGTGCGAGCCGCTGCAGCTCGGGGTACAGCAGCGCCATCAGACGATCGAGCGCGCCTTTATTCCCTGCGGCCAAGTCTCGCAGGAGCATCGTAATTGACTGACCTTCAGACATTTCCTGCAAATTCTAACGCACATCGCCGGGTTGATGTCAGTAGGGCAGCATCGCGTCAACTCGGCGACTGTTGGTAGAAGGAGTAGAACGACGACGGCGTGCTAGAGGGGTTTAGAACGGCCCCAAAACGCTCGTTTCCCGCGGTGGAATCAGGCTCCAGTACCCTGTCGCGGAACACTCGGAACACCACCGGGAATGCTTGGCTGACGGGGGACTGATGGGAACGGAAAAAATGTTTGTCGCGGGCGCACAAAATCCTCCGTTTTTTCGCCTATCTAACTAGAGGGGGAATGTTGCGGTGGCACCAGATTTGGCGGAGCGTGACCCAGCTTAGGTAGCATCGTGGGCACAAATTTAAGAGATCGAAGCGGCCGGGTGCGTTTACAGGTCACCGGTTTTGTCGAGACTGGAACCCTTCGATTCGGTATGAACATCTTTTATGGAGGTGAGAACGTGACCGAGTCTGCCAAATCGCAAAATGATGTTCCATTGGAAACTTCAACTCCAACGGGCGAGGCTTCGTTGGAATCGATCTTCTGCACGGAGGAGTTACATCGTCGCCCGTCGCGTCCGCCGGATCACGAGAAGGAGAACCGCGCACTCGTGGCACTGGTAAGCGCACTAGCCGACTCGCCGACCACCATTCTTCAGACACTGGCCGAAACGATCCTGGAAATTACTCAATCCGACTCCGCTGGCCTCAGTCTGCTGACGAAGGAAGATGGTGGGAAACGATTTTATTGGCCGGCCATCGCTGGCATGTGGAATCCCCACGCTGGCGGCGGGACTCCGCGCAATTTTGGCCCATGCGGAGATGTGCTGGACCGAAATTGCACCCTGTTGCTCAGACATTTCGAGCGGCGTTACCCATATCTACGACTAGTCATGCCTGCGGCTGAAGAGTGTCTGCTGGTCCCTTTCCACGTCAAAGGCAAAGCAGTCGGCACGATTTGGGCAATCATGCATAGTGATCGTCGTAAGTTCGACGCGGAAGACCAGAGGGTCATGGGTTCACTGGGGAAATTCGCCTGCTCGGCATATCAGGCGCTAGCGTCAATCGACGATCTCAAATCCCAAGTTGCCGAACGCGAAAAGGCGGAAAGGGGATTGCGCGAACTAACCGACAGTCTGGAAGTACAAGTTCGGGTTAGGACCCAAGAACTGGAGCAGCGGAACAAGCAATTGGCGGAGGCCAGGGCGCGATTGACCGAAGAAAAGCTGTCGCTGAAGCGCAGCGAGACTTATTTAGCTGAAGCGCAGAGACTCAGCCACACGGGGAGCTGGCACTTGAACGTCGGCACAGGAGAAGTTGGCTGGTCGAAAGAGTTTTTTTCCATCTTTGGTTTTGACCCAAACAAAACAAAACCTTCGTATTCATTGAATCTTGAGCGCATCCATCCGGAAGATCGCCATAGGGTTGAGCAGCTTCGGTGGGCAGCTATTCGAGAGAAAAGAGATTTTGAAGTTGAATACAGGATCCTTCTCCCAGGACACTCAATCAAATACATTTACAGCATTGCTCACTGCTTGGCGAGCCCATCCGGCAACATTGAGTACATCGGCGCAGTAATGGATATCACAGAGCGCAAACAGGCGGAGGAAGAGCTACGGCGCAGTGAGGCATTTCTCGCTGAGGCCCAGCGTCTCAGTTTAACCGGGAGTTTTTCTTATCGTCTCGAGACCGAGGAATTCACGTGGTCGGAGCAGCTCTATCGCATTTTCGAGTTTGAGCAGGGTGTGCGCATAACGTGTGGGCTGATCGCTACTCGTGTTCATCCGGAAGACATCCCATTGTTTAATCACATGATCCACCGAGCGCACCGCACAGCCTGCGACTTTGCTTTTCAGCACCGGCTGCTGATGCCTAACAATGCGATCAAGCACGTTCGGATTATTGCTCACGGGACCCAAGACAAGGATGGTCGACTGGAGTACATCGGCGCGGTTCAGGATGTCACCGAGCACCGACTGTCGGAAGAAGCACTCGGCAAGGCCCGGTCGGAGCTCGCACACGTAGCCCGGGTGATGAGCCTTGGTACACTGACGGCATCAATCGCGCATGAAATCAATCAGCCGCTTTCGGGCATCATCACCAACGCCAGCACCTGTATGCGGATGCTGGCCGCCGATCCTCCAAATTTCGAGGGCGCGCGCGAAACCACGCGGCGCACGATTCGCGATGGCAGCCGTTTGTCTGAGGTGATCACACGTTTACGTGCGCTCTTCAGCAAGAAGGATCCCACGCCAGAAGTGCTGGACCTGAATGAAGCTACACGCGAGGTGATCGCGCTTTCGTTGAGTGAATTTCAACGAAAACGAGTGATTCTGCGGACTGAACTTGCCGACGACCTTCCACTTGTCACCGGCGATCGTGTGCAGCTTCAGCAGGTCATCCTAAATCTCGTCTTGAACGCCTCAGACGCGATGAGCGACGTCGAGGATCGTCCGAGAGAGTTGGTTATCGGAACCGAACGAGAGGAGGGGGGCCGTGTGCGACTGACGGTGCAAGATGCGGGCGTGGGTTTCCACTCGCAAGCTGCGGATAGACTGTTCGAACCGTTCTACACAACTAAGAGCGGCGGGATGGGAATGGGACTATCGGTGAGTCGCTCAATTATCGAGAGACATTGTGGCCGTCTATGGGCAGCACCGAATGATGGTCCCGGAGCCACATTTTCATTTACTCTTCCTTGCAAACTCGAAGGCGTACTCGGCACCCGGGGTCTTCGCGCCAATCGAACTGCTGTCGTAGGGGATGCACAGCTTGTTCAGGAGAATTCGTGATGGTTGGGCGTTCACTGGTTCTGGTGGTCGATGACGACGAGTCTGTGCGCGAGTCGCTACCCGACTTGCTGCGGGAGTTAGGCTTTGCGGCACACGCGTTCTCGTCGGCAAAAGAGTTCCTCGCATCCGATTACCTCAGCCAGACTAGATGTCTGATCCTCGACATCGCCATGCCCGGCATGACCGGACCCGAACTCCAACGGGAATTGTGGCTTCGTCGGCAGGAGATTCCGATCGTCTTCGTCACCGGCAACAGAGATGAGACCGTCCGCTCACGAATGCTGGATCAAGGCGCCGTGGAGTGCCTGTTCAAACCACTCAGCCACACGGCTCTGCGCAAAGCGCTCAAACGACGATGTGCTTTTGAGGGCCATCCGGCATGCCCATGAGCGCAGCCAAACTGCGCTAGGTCATGAGGCTGCGATGCGGGTTCTCCGCGACTGCTGCGTGTCACTGACCCGCCGCGAACGGGAGGTTATGGCGTTGGCGGTCTCCGGCCTGTTGAACAAACAAGTTGGCGGGGAGCTCGGCATTAGCGAGATCACCGTGCAGGCACACCGGGGCCAGGTGATGCAAAAAATGAAGGCCGACTCTTTCGCCGATCTGGTGAAAATGGCTGGCAAGCTCGTTCTAGCCTTGTCAAAGGCCTGACCGAGTTTTTACGATCTGGATCTCCTTTTTCTGCGGCTCTAAAATGTGGTTTGATTAAGCCACTTCGAAAATTAGGTCGAGTGCGACGGGCGTGCCGAGAGGCAGACTCGCGACACCGTTGATGAGGCGGCTCGGGTTTTTGTCCTTACCAAAGATGTCTTGTAGCAAGTCCGAAGCACCGTCGGCGACTCTTGGGTGCTCGCGGCATTCTTCCGTTGTGGCCAAAGACACGCCGAGGCGGACGATGCGCGTGATTCTGTCGAGTGAGCCAAGATATTGGCGTGCGACCGCGAGGCCATTGAGGGCCGCGAGACGGGCGGCCTGGCGACCTGTTTCCACATCGAATTCGGCACCGGCTCGACCTACGAATTTGGCAGTGCGTCCTTCGGTCGGTAGCATTCCGCTCAGGAACAAGAGATTGCCGCTGCGAACGGCTTCGGCATACGAGCCAAAAGGTGTCGGCGGTGACGGAAGTTGGATGCCTAACTGCTCCAGGCGCTCCTCGGCGCTTGGTAGCTTTCCTGTGTCGCGCAAGTGTCGAGCAGGTGCGGTGGCGTTTGAGGCTGCTAGTTGCATAACGAGTTCCCCTTCCATACAGCTTTCATTTTCAAACGACGAGTCGATAAGAACAAAGGCGCAGAAGCGAAACAATCAGACGATGGTATTGGGAATACTTTGGTATTAACCGCTACGGTTCGAAAAGCCACAGCTTGAGAAGGGCCCACAAGAGAAGCTTGGCCGCGCCCAGGAAACAAGCACATCCGACGACCAATTGGGAGCCACTGAGATTAAGTTCGCGTGCGGCCACATCGCGATCTGATCCGGCATGGTGGGTCTTCACCTTGGACTCACGCGGTCGGTACCGGTCCCCGTGATCGAAAATGGAATGTTTTTATCGCTCCTTATCGTTGCTTCGATGCGGAGCGTTGCTCCACTCCTTATTTGCTGCCGGCGTGGCCCCCGCCTGGTTCGTCATCCATTGGATAACCGCGCAGAAGAGAGGATTCGTTTTTTCGTGCTCGCTCTGCGGCCCGATACGAAGTTATTGCCGATACCTTCGTTCAATTGCTTCCTTCCTGTTCCACTGGCTTAATTGCGCGTGTTCAAGGCGCGGTCGAAAGCAAGCGATATGGCAAGAAACAAGCCAGCAGTTGTTAAGGGAGCGCAACAAGGAATTGGTGCGGGGCTCGTCGATGGCTTTCTGAAGAGTGGTTATAGCGTCGTCGCAACGTCGCTTCGCGCCAGCGAATCATCGCGCTCCACGCCAGATCTGGTTGTTGTCGCCGGAGACATTCGCGATCACGAGACCGCCGCGAAAAGCGTAGAAGCAGCGGTCACTCATTTTGGAACCGTAGATGTCCTGGTGAACAACGCCGGAATCTTCATCACCAAAGCTTTCACGGAATTCACGACGGACGACTTCAACACGCTCGTTTCCGTCAACCTTTTGGGATTCCTCCATTCGACGCAACTAGTGGTGAGCAGATGCTGAAGCAGCAATCGGGGTGCGTGATATCGATCTCTGCTGCGCTTGCCGATAACCCGATCGCCGGCGTAAACGGCTCTATTTCCATGATCACGAAAGGTGGCTTGAACACCATCACCCGCCATCTGGCGATTGAATACGCAAAGCAAGCCATCTGCTTCAATGCCGTTGCACCAGGCGTCGTGAATACGCCACTACACCGAGATGGCCCTAAAGAGCATCTCCGCGCGTTACAGCCAATGGGAAACATTGTCGGGACAAGGGACATTGTCGACGCTGTTCTCTATCTGACTCACGCGCGTCAAGTCACAGGCGAAGTTCTTCACGTCGACGGCGGCGCTCATATTGGGCGTTGGCAGTCCAAGTGGCGGAGAAAGGCGAGGGGAGAGCGATGCTTGCTATAGAGGTTCAGCCAGCGGCCAACACGCTCGACGGCCTGCCGCGTGCCGCGGGAAGCCAGGATTTGCGAGACGAAGGTTGGCTCGTCGCCAGGGCCAAGTCAGGACATGAAGACGCTTTCGGAGAACTCTATGAGCGTCACCGACTCAAAGCCTATCGCACGGCTCTTCGCATACTTCGCAATCAGCAGGATGCGGAAGATGCGGTGCAGCGCGCGTTTCAGCGGGCACTCGTGAATTTGCAACGGTTCCGCGAAGACTCCACTTTCTCGACCTGGCTCACCCGGATAGTCATCAATGAAGCGTTGATGCTGTTGCGAGAGCGCCGCACGCGGCACCCGCTTTATGAAAATGGTGTGGATACTGAACAAGGTGACGGTGTTTTGGAGATTGCCGACGGTGGACCTACACCAGAAGAAATGCTTTGCGAAAGCGAACGCCGCGCGGCCTTGCTTCAGGCAATTGGACGGCTTCGAAAGAATCTGAGGATTGTCGTTTTGCACCGCGAGTTGAAAGGTCTGGCGAGCGCGGAAACCGCTCGACTTCTGGGTCTCACCGTCACCACCGTTAAGGCGCGCACGTTTCACGCGCGGAGGTTTCTGAGGAAGCATCTTGAACGGAACTTTAAAAGAGCAAGCGCGCTAAGTAAGCTGCAAAAGAGACGGGAATTGATCACAGCGGCAGGCGTTTAAAGATGGCTTCTGGAACCCATTTGATGGCGGTCATAATGTAGCGCCAGATTCTGGGCGTGTAGAGGACGTCAGGGGAACCGCGGTCGAGGGTGCGGACGATGTCGCGAGCCACCTGTTGAGGATCGGCGAAGCGTGCGGCGTGCTGCAATCCATCGGTCATTGGGGTCTGGACGGGTCCGGGTTTCACGGTAATTACGCCCACGCCAGCAGGATAAAGCCGGCTCCGAAGTCCTTGCAGGAAAAGCGAGAGGCCGCCTTTTGCGGAGCCGTAGACATAGTTGGAGCGGCGTCCCCGATCCCCCGCGACAGAGGTTATAGCAGCGATTAAGCCCGTATGCCTGCGCTCCAACTCTGCAGCGAATAGGGTAAGAATAGCGGCGGCGCTCACATAATCCACCTGCAGCTCTGCTACCAGCACCTCAATGGAACTTGCGGAGTCTTTTCGATTGTGCATGGAACCGTAGGCGAGGAGCACGGTATCGAAATCGGGAAACTCGCGGCACGCAAATTCTAGGATTCCGTGGTGTTGAGCAATGACCGACAAGTCCGCCGAAAAAGTCAGCACTTGGGGTGCGCCACGTACCAGCAAGTCCGCCTTCAGCACCGCAAGTCGTTGCGGCGAGCGGGCCACGAGAAGCAACTCGCAGGCCCGCTGCGCCAGCTGCCGCTGGACCTCGCCCGCGATTCCCGATGTAGCTCCGAGAATGATGGCCTTTTTCATTCGGCTACGCTTACCCCCGAACGGATGTGCCCGCGGTATCGGTCATCAGGAGCCTGTCACACGTCGCCAAAACGAGGACGATACCTTCGGATCCCTGTAGGGTACAAAGTTACGCCAGCTTGGAAAGGAAGTTTCAAAAAGCGCAGGACTCATGCGGGCGTCTTTCGCTGGGTAGATCGCTCCACCGCTTTCCCGGACTATTTCGTCGAGTGACTGCATAAACTTAAGCGTCTGCTCGCCACGCATCGCAAAGTCGAAGCTGATGGTGAGTCCTGGACGAGGGAAGGAAAGCATGCCGGCAGGCGGCGCCGAGCCGAATTGCTTGAGTACCACCAGGAAAGAGCCCATGCCGGAACGCGCAACGCGATCGAGTAGTCCCTCAAAGGCGTCAAGCTTCGATTCTGGAATAACGCATTGGTGTTGAAGAAAACCTCGTTTCCCGTACATCAGGTTCCATTGCCGAATGGAGTCAAGCGGGTAGAAGAACGAATCGTAACCCACAACGTATCTTTGTTTCTTGGCCGCATGAAGCGCATAGAAAGCCGCGTTGAAGGCTCGAACCGAGAAACGATTCAGAACCCAAGAGGGCAGTTCAAACGGAAGCTCTGGGCCACGCTTCGGATGGAATTTTTTTTGGCAATTGGCGGCATGGTTGCCACGAAAGAAGATCCCGCGGGCGTTTTTCCCCGCGAAGCTGTCGAGCCAGGCCACGGTGTATTCGAATAGGTCATTACTATCGTGGCTTAGCTCTAGGAAAGTCTCTAGAGTTTCGAAGGCTATGGACTCGGCATTTATCCAGGGACCAGCAACGCGTTTCAGTTGGAGGTCGGCCCAGGCGATGACGCCGGTTAGGCCGAGCCCGCCGATGGTAGCGCGAAGCATTTCGGAATTTTCGTGAGAACTGCAGTAAATTAAACCTCTATCGGAGCGATGCAGGGCAATCTGGTGAACATGAGCGCCAAAGGTTCCCGCACAATGATGGTTCTTGCCGTGGACGTCGTTCGCGATCGCGCCGCCTACCGTGACGAAGCTTGTTCCCGGAGTGACCGGCAAAAACCACCCCTTGGGGAGGAATACCGCGACTAGGTCCGCAAAACTCACACCGCTTTCGCAGCGCACCACTCCCGTCGATTCGTCGAAACCCAGGATGCGGTTGAGCCGATGACACTGCACCAGGTCGCGGCCGGCGTTCAGACAAGAATCGCCATAACTGCGGCCCAGGCCAAAGGGAAGCAACGAGCCTCGCTCTGCGGCCCCGAGAATCTCTGGTACCTGGTCATTCCAAGCGGGTTTGTAGATCTTTCGATGCTCGGTCTTGGGGTAGCGCCCCCAGGAAAAAACACGTTCCGTAAGTTGTCCGGCGGTCCGGCCTTTAGCCAAGCTCGTTGATTGCGCCAGTCTTTCCGGCGCGTTGCAAGAAGATTGAGGAGAAGAGTTCATTTGGCGAGACTTCTGCCCCGTCTCACTTGGACACGCTGCTCTTATACTACATAGATGCAGTAAGCAGCGATGGGATTGATAAATCGCCAGACCAGACCCGCACCTGTGTTTAAAGAAAGTAAAACACAAGAATTGCAACGCTATCGCCGAACGCGATACACTATATACGTAGCGCTTCCGATGTCAGCAAGGTGGTTTTGGCATTGCGACACAGCAGCATTCAACGTAGTCTCTTCGCGGCATTCACTTGCTTAGTGTTTCTTTCCCTCAGCGCCACTCCAGGCGAGCGCAGTGGTTCCAATCTCCAACCCGAACAATTAACGCGAGCCATTCCGGCGAGAGCCGCGCAGGATCTCACAGGGTCGCAGTTTGCGCAGTATGTATCCAAGATGAATTCCGAGCAACGCGAAGAAACCATTTTGGAAGAGATCTCCAAAGGCAATCTTCCGGAGTTTCTCAGGAGATTGGTGCCGGTTAGACTTCAGTGTGAGTTGACCAATGGCCAAAGCCTCGCGGCCACCATCTTCGTCACGCCCGACTACCTCGCCATTGGCTCCGATTCTGACTTCCTGCGCACTCCGATGAATCTACATACAGCTACCGCCATCGCGGAGCGCTTCGGATTTATCCTCCCCACGCGAAAGATGGTGGATGCGATCTATATGCAGTCTCGCTATCACCTGACTCCGCAGCCTCTGCCAGCTGGTCCACAGATGAGGTCGACAGAATACTATTCGACGCACAATCAGATAATTGAGGATCAGGTCCATGCCGCGGGAGCGCCGTTAGGAGCACTGGTCTCGGGCGACAAGAAAGATGTGGTCATAAGCAATCGGTTGATCCTCAATCTGGGACGCATCGCCATTTACGGGTGGCACCGCGGGCCGGGGCAGCCCATTCAGCCTCTGAGCACCGTTCACGGTGCAAATTATGCAGACTACAGTCACGGCATCCGCTTGATCAGTGAGTGGGCGCTGGTCAATGGCAAGCTTCAATCGATCCGCGAGCTTCTTCGGGATCCTTCCTCCTCTAGACTTCTTAGCGACGAAGGTCCAATCCACCTGGACTCGAGAATTTTGGGTACCGCACAGGATGGTCGGTAGTCGCGAGGCCCAGCGACTAACCAGTGTTCCAAGGTGCGCTTACTTCAAGGTCTTGCAACACCGGAAACTCAAGTGGTAATTGGCATGACTCCGTTCATCCATTACCCGGGTACCATGCCAAAACGGCGCCCGCCACCGGCACCAGTCGTCGTGAGCCCGAATGGTGTCGAATACGAACCAGCTGCCTTTCATCTCCGTGTAGCCCAGCTCCTTGCTGCCCAGGCTCGACATTTGACTTTCGTTCAGCGGCAGATTCATGTGCTCCGCGGCATTGCCATTCAGGTCGTAGACGTCTAGCGAACTCTTGCACGCGGGAAAGTCGCCGGTCGGATAGGTGTTGGAGCCGCATCCGGTCCAGCTTCCTCCGTTGCAGTCGGGAGTCTTCTTGCTCCCTGTAGCGCAGATGCCTTTTTGATAGGTCGGGCCATAACTCCAGGATTTGGTCGCGCTGTCCTCCCGGTTGTGCATTGCCCGCATCCGATGAATCGCGTCTTCAACTGACAATCCTTTCAGAAGATCAAAGTGGTAGTCCGGGGGTTCGAGAGCTCCAGCGCAAGCCCCTTCCCATTCGTGGGCGTCACAAAGGCGCTTACCCATAGCCCAACAAATCTCCGCGGCTTCGCGGGCTTTGACCCATACCACTGGATACGTGCAAGGAATGTCGGGAAATTCGAACTGGTCAATGCACGCCTTGGCGTCTTCGGGTTTTTCCTTCGAAGGGTCGTACAAAGGAGCCATGTACTTGGCCTTGCAGATTCTCTCAAATCGGGGGTTCTCGTAGAGGATACCCGCGTTTTTTAACTTCACCACGCATTCGTCGGACGTCACCGGGTGCTGGGTGACCGCCGGATTCCCCTGCCCTATAATCCGTGACTCGGCAAATATTTTTCGGATTTGGTTGACTTGATCATCGGTAAGCCCATGCTCGCGCTGCAACTGCTGCAGCAAGATTTCATTTTGTTCTTGCAGCGATTGTGATGTGGCGAAAAACGAGTCGAAACGGACGAGCCCCAAGAGAACCAACAGTCCCAAAGACAATATACGGACCGCTCTCATCTTGTACCTCCTCTTACCGATCGCGTCTCATCACATAAAAAAAATCCCGGTTATCGG